>FWPU01003686.1_pt1 | contig 37893 bp, 41 predicted proteins | sample 2228361 | NCBI WGS metagenome assembly FWPU01 (sample SAMEA103939777, study PRJEB20133) | metagenome | reverse complement strand
TCTATAGCCATCAATTCTCACATCCACAATGGCCGCATTAACCAACTTCACATCAATCTCTGAATAACCTGTTTCGAAGGAAAGCTGTTGCCTTACTTTGTCAAAGGCTTTCCATTGAACTTTCTGAATAATATTCTGAAGCTCAGCCAGAGTAATTTTTGATTCCGGATTAGTTCTTTGATAATGAACAGTAATAGTCTGACCCTTAACTAATTCTCCAGCAATACCTACAATGGCTTGACCAGCTTGAAAGCCAGCCATATCCTCTGCTTGCTCTAAGGCTTTAGCACAGCTTTCAACAACACCACCAATATTAGTTACTGCCCCAGCTTGCATATCAGAAAGTCTTTGTCTCTGCCTCCCAGCCCCAAGAACTGTTACCTTTCTATCCTCTTCGAATCTAAAAATCAGGGCTTTGACAAATTCAGTACCAATATCCAAAGCTACACCGTATTTATCTTGCTTATCTTTCTGAAAAAATTTAGAAAAAAACCTCATAATAAAATTACTCTTTGTTTTCTATTAAAATAGCTTTGATTCTGCGAACTCCTGCCGAGCTTGACTGCTCTTTGATTATTTTAAAGTATCCCAATTGACCAGTGTTATCAACATGAGGACCACCACAAATTTCTTTTGAAAAATCGCCAATTGAATATACCCTCACCCTATCTCCATATTTTTTATCAAATATTCCTATTGCTCCTTGCCTTCTAGCCTCATCTAAGGAAATCTCCTCCATAGTTACAGGAAGACGGGCTTTTATTTTCTCATTAACTAGGTCTTCAACTTGAGAGATTTCTTCAGGAGTCAATTTTTTAGGATGAATGAAATCAAAGCGAAGACGTTGGGAGGTAATATTAGACCCTGCTTGTTTGACCCAGTCTCCCAAAACTATCCTTAGAGCTTGATGTAAAAGATGAGTAGCTGTATGATATTTTCTTTCTTTGAGACCCCCTGTGGCCAATCCTCCTTTAAATCTCTTATCTAACCCTTTTCTTGAAATCTGCTGATGTTTTCTAAATTCCTCTTCAAAACCTCTCTTATCAATCTTTATCCCCTGCTCTGAAGCTAATTCTTGGGTCATTTCCAAAGGAAATCCATAGGTTTGGAAAAGATCAAAAACCTCTTTCCCGGTAAGCTCTTTTGTATTTTGAGATATCTTCTTAAACTGACTCAGTCCTTTCTGAAGAGTTTTCTGAAACCTCTCCTCTTCTTTATCCAACTCCTCCAAAATTTTTTCTCTATTAGAGGCAAGCTGGGGATAAATTTCCTGGTAATTATCCACAACCGCCTTAGCCACCTTAGAAGTAAAATTACCTTTAATTCCCAAAATTCTTCCATAACGAATGGCTCGGCGAATCAAACGACGCAAAATATAGCCTCTGTCTAAATTGCTAGGCAGCACTCCCTCAGCTAAAAGAAAAACACTGGCTCGGAGATGATCTGCCACCACTCTTTCAGCTTTAATATTGGGCTTACCCTCTAACTCCCAAATTTTAGAATTAATATTAAAAAACAAATCAGTCTCATAAGGACTTTTTGTGCCCGCTAAAATTGACACCAAGCGCTCAAAACCAAGCCCCGTATCCACTCCTTTGAATTTAAGACTTCTATATTCTCCTTCAGAATTTCTGTAATATTCATTAAAAACAAGATTCCAAACCTCTACTCCATCAACATATATCTCAACTGTAGGCCCACAAGGGCCTTCATCTCCAGTAGGTCCCCAAAAATTGTCCTCTTTGCCCAGGGATTTAATCTTTCTTGGGGGGATTTTTAATTTATATAAAATATCTAAAGATTCCTTATCAGCTGCTAATTCTCTCTCGCCTTTAAAATAACTAAATGATAACCTCTGGAAATCAATACCTAAATTTTGGGTTAAAAAATCAATAGCCCAGACGATAGCTTCTTCTTTAAAATAATCACCAAAAGAAAAATTACCCATCATTTCGAAAAATGAAAAATGAGTTTCATCCCCTACTTCTTCAATATCATCAACCCGAACACATTTCTGAATAGTAGCTACTCTTTTATACTTTGGCTCCTCTATACCTGAAAACCATTTTTTAAATTGCTGCATTCCCGCTGTAGTAAGAAGCACCGAAGGATCATCTTCGGGAATAAGTGAAGAAGGGGGCAATATCTTATGCCCCTTTTTTACAAAGAAATCTAAAAATTTCTGCCTAATTTCTAAGGAGGTCATCAAGTATATTTTAAGATTTATAGGGTTGGGCGTCAACTTAAATAGACAAACGCCACCTAAAAGTGAATTTTTTTTAATAAATTTTTTTAGGTGGCGTTTTCCCACTCCCCTTCTTATTATACTCTAACTCCACTTCCCGCGCCTCCTTTCTCAAAATATACTTCCTCAATTCCTTCTACAATACAATCCGCGATTAGTTCCTCCTCCGTTCTTAATACCACTAATGCCTTCGTGAGTTGGAGCTCTTTCCCAAGACCCTTTAGCTCCAACTCCCCCTCAAGCCTCTCCAACTCCTCCATGATCCAGGAGGAGTCCCCTTTAGACTTGAAAATGAGTCTAAAGAGGTATAGAAGGAGAATATATTTTCTTCCTTCTAACTCCCGAGCCAGCCTCCAAAGAGCCTTTTCCATCTCCTTTACCCTCTGAGGAGTGGGAGGAGTGGGGCCTCGCGCTCGTGGTCCTCTTTTCATCTTGGACACCTCCTTTCTTTTTGGAGTGGGTAAAATATAAATATGAAATTGTCAAAATAATTTTAAAGGTATCTTTTATTATTGCTCTCAAATTGATGGTTTGTCAAGAGGAAAATTACACCTTAAAAGAGAAGAGTAGTTTTTAGCTTAGAGTTAAATTATAATCCCTCCACCTAAAACTTCATCCCCTGAATAAAAAACCGCTGACTGGCCAGGAGTGATGGCTCTTTGGGGCTTATCAAATACAACCTGGTATCTCTTTCCTGACTGATGCCTGACAATTGCCGACTGCTCTTCCATTCCATAACGAATCCTAACTTGGCACTTAAGCAATCCCTTTGGCGCTTTTCCCAAAATCCAATTGACACTTTTCAGGTTAACTTTTTGTTGGTATAAATCCTCTTCTCTACCAACAATTATTCTATTATCCTTAACATCCAACTTAACTACATACCAGGGATTATAAGCCGGATTTTCAGCAGAGATACCAAGACCTTTTCTTTGGCCTATGGTATAAAATGGTAATCCTTGGTGCTTACCAAGTATTCTTCCATCTCGCCTGACAATGTCCCCAGGCTTTATTAACTTTTTGGGGATCATTTCTTCAAGAAACACACGATAATCCTTGCCAGGAACAAAGCAAATTTCCTGACTTTCTCTTCTTTCTGCAGTATGCAAACCAAATTTACGAGCTAATTCTCTTGTCTCTTCCTTTTTATATCTACCTAAAGGGAATAAGATCCTAGAAAGCTGCTTTTGATTTAACTTCCACAAAAAATAAGATTGATCCTTATCTTTATCTATTCCTTTAAATAGTTGAAACTTTTTGATTTTTGACTTTTGATTTTTGATTTCGCCCTGGTCCGCATAATGCCCTGTGGCTAAAAAATCATATCCTAGTTTTTTTGCCTCTTGGAGAAGAAAACCAAACTTTATCTTTTTATTACAAACCACACAAGGATTGGGAGTTCTGCCAGCTAAATATTCAGAAATAAAATAATCAACAATTTCCTGCTTGAATTTCCGGCCCAAATCCACAATATATAAAGGAATTCCCAGATGCTCCGCCACTTTTTTAGCACTTTGCTCAGCATCTGTTTTTTTTCTTTCAGGATTCCATAACCGCATATGGACTCCCCCAACCTCAAAACCTTGCTCTAAAAGAAGAGCAGCAACAGTGGAAGAATCAACACCACCAGAGAGAGCTACTAAGACTTTATTCTTCATACTATTCCAAAAAAAGCAATAAGGCCATTACCAAAATACCAGCTAAAAGAAATAAAAATTGAAAGAATGATTTTTGAATTTTGGTCTCTTTACGAAGTTCCGGAATTAAATCAGAGGCTGCGATATAAATAAATCCTCCAACTGTAAAAGGGATCAAAAATTGAGAGAAAATTTCCCCTTTTTCACCCAAGAAGATAGCAAAAACCACCCCTCCTAAAGCTATAAAAGCTGAAAGTAAATTAAAAATTACAGCTTTTAATTTTGAAAACCCTCCATAGATTAAAACCCCAAAATCCCCTATCTCCTGAGGAATTTCATGGATGATTACTGCAATAGTGGTAATTAAACCCAAGGGGATATTTATCAGATAACTTCCCGCAATAACCATACCATCAATAAAATTATGAAACCCATCACCGATTAAATTCATAAAAGCTAAAGGATGGGGGTGGTCTTCACTAGTAGGAATATGACAATGACGCCAGCAAATTAATTTTTCTAGAATAAAGAAAAGTAAAATTCCCGATAAAATAAAAAGCGGCAATTGGATATCATCACTAAAAATTTCAACCGCTTCCGGCAAAAGATGAATAAAAGCACTCCCAAGCAAAGCTCCTGCAGAAAAAGAAACTAAAAAAAGTAAAAGTCTATTTAGTAGCTCCTTTTGAAGCAACAGGGCTAAAGCCCCAACTAAAGAAACCAAACTAACAATTGTCACACTAATTATTGAATATATCCAAACTTGAGCCATATCTTCTCTTTTTTTATATAATAACAAAACTTCTTTTTTAAATCTAACAAAAACTTAATATTTTTATATAATATATAAGTATCATTAAAAATGCCTTTATATAAATCTCATCAAAAACTTTGTCTAATTTTTAGACAATGTTTAATAGAGTTATCTTTTAGAAAAAATTGGATGAAGTGGTTTATATAGGGGGGAAGTTTTATTCAAGTAATAAAATCTAAAATATTTGCCTGAATGAGAACTCACAAGCCCAATTTTAATTAATTTCTCAAGTTCATACCTTATGGGGCTGTGATTATGAGAGCTCGTCTTAAAAGCAATCTCACTCTGATAAAAACTCCTATCAGGGTTTTCAAAGAACAAACTTAAAATTTCTACTCTAACAGTAGATCCAAAAAGTATTTTTAAAATTTTCTTATAATTCCTATCCATATTTTAATAATATACTATTTTATAAACTTTGTCTAATTTTTAGACAATGTTTTAGTGAAAATAAGATGTGAGGGAAATAAAATAAGACCCATTAAAGTCCAACTCAAAATTAAGTTTTCACTAAAATGGGTCTTTTAAGTATTTAATACTGATCCTCATTTCTTTAAACTTGCTTAAATTGTTTGTTTTAGTCAAATGTAGCTTTCCTCATTTACACTGTTCTTTTTATCTCAACTAAAATCTTACCATACCTTCTATCTACTACTTCAAATCTAACGCTGCAGTTATTACATAATTTGATATTTACAATATTGCCCTTGAGATCTGTGCCACACACAATACATTTCTTTAGCTCGATAGGGGGACCAATTCGACGCTTTTCCACTTTGAGTATCCTGCCATCCAAACTAAACAACAAGCCGCAGTTGCATAGTTTTACACTCCAATTCCAGATGGCAGGAGTAATTTTTCCTCCACAGCTTAGGCAAAAACATAAATCAATAATCCCCTTCATTGAGCTTCACCTCCCAAAAAACCTACATTTATTTTAATTGTCAAGTGGCTATTATTGTATATTTTATTGTATCAAAATTAGATTAGCTATTAAACCCTTTCTGTAAAATTCAAGATAAATCTATTTCCATTGGGAAATTTCCTCAAGTTTTCTTCTGCCCCAAAATCTACCCTTCTCCGCGGGATAACCAAGAGAGAACAAGACCACCGGCCTCAACTTATCCTCTAAGACTAAAACTTCCCTAACTTTTTCTTCTGAAAAAGCACCAATCCAACATGCCCCCAGTCCTAAATCAGTAGCTGCTAAAAACATATTTTCCGTGGCAGCGGCAGTGGATTGAAGAGAATATAAATTCAAGCCTCGCTCCCCATATTTGGATTGAGCAATCTCCAAATCAACACACACCACAATTACTATTGGTGCTTGGCCCACTTGACCCTGGCCAAAGGCTGCTTCTTGAAGTTTAGATTTTAAGCTGGCATCTTTTACAATTACAAAATACCATGGTTGAAGATTGCCTTCTGAAGGAGCCAAAACCGCTGCTTGTAATATCCTCCCAAGAAGACCTTCGGGGATCTCCTTATCTTGAAAACTCCTAATGCACCTTCTCTTTTTAACAACTTCCCAAAAATCCATAAATTAATCCTTAGATTTAGTTTTATAATCTTCAATGGCTTTATGAAGAGCATCAGCAGCTAAATTAGAACAATGCATCTTCACAGGAGGTAACCCTCCCAATTCCCTAGCCACATCTGGCCGATTTATCTTCATAGCAGCATCCAAACTTTTTCCTTTAGCCATCTCTGTAATCATAGAACTGGTAGCAATAGCAGCAGCGCAACCAAAGGTTTTAAATTTTATATCTCGGATAATTTCCTGACCTTCTTTTTTAGCCACTTTGATAGTAATCTTCATTAAATCGCCACAAACAGGATTCCCCACCTCCCCTACTCCTGAAGGATTTTTAATCTCGCCCATATTTTTGGGATGGGTAAAATGTTGAATTACTTTTTTAGAATACATCGAGGCCATTTTACCTTCATTTCCATAAAGGACTCATTTTACGTAAATTAGCTACTATTTTTGGTAAAACTCTTAAAACATAATCAATATCTTTCTCTTTTGTATCTTTGCCCAAAGTCAATCTCAAAGAGCCCTGAGTTAGCTCTGAATCAATCCCCAAAGCTAAAAGAACATGAGAGGGTTCCAGAGAAGCAGAACTACAAGCGGAACCAGTGGAGGAAGCAATACCAGCTTGGCTTAATTTCAATACAATTGACTCTCCCTCTACACCCTTAAAACAAAAATTCACATTATTGGGTAGACGACTTTTTAAACTACCAGAAAGAACAGCCCCAGGAATGGTTTTTGAAATGCCTTGAATTAACTTATCTCTTAATTTTTGCAATCTCTTCTTTTCTTTTTCCCTATTTTTAACCGCTTTTTCCATAGCCTTTACTATGGCCACGATATAAGGAACGTTTTGAGTACCTGATCTTTTACCGAACTCTTGACCTCCACCATGAAGTTGAGGAGTAAGGGGTATTTCTTTGTTAGCATATAAAACACCAATTCCCTTGGGTGCATAAAATTTATGCCCAGTTAAAGAAAGTAAATCCACTCCTAGTTTTTTGACATCACAATCTAAATACTGAAAAGCTTGGACAGCATCTGTATGAAAATAAATTGGCAAATTATTCTTTGTCTTTAATCTCTTTTCTCTAACTTCTTTTACCAACTCTCCAATTTCAGCAATTGGCTGAATGGTGCCTATCTCATTATTAGCATACATTATAGAGACCAAGAAGGTATTTTTCTTAATTGCTTTTTTGAGATTGGAGAGATCAACAATACCCTCCTTGGAAACCGGTAAATAAGTAACCTCAACTAAACCCGCTTTTTCTAAATACTTGCAAGGATGTAAAACTGAATGGTGTTCAATAGCCGAAGTAATAAGGTGCAACTTTTCAGCCCTAAGCCCTGAACCTTGAGCCCTGGGCTGAATGGCTGATAACACTCCTTTAATAGCTAAATTATTGCTCTCAGTAGCACAACTGGTAAAAATAATCTCTTTCGGCAAACAATTTAAAATTTCGGCAGCTTTTTGGCGGGCTCCCTCAACTGCTTTCTTAGACTTCATGCCCCATTGGTGAAGAGAAGAAGGATTGCCATAAATCTGCCTAAAATAGGCTTTCATAGCTTGAAAAACCTCCGGGTCTACCTTTGTGGTTGCTGCATTATCTAAATAGATCTTCATCTCTTTTTCTTTTTAATTTCAGAAAGGCATTTTCTACATTTTTGGATAAAATCTCTTTCTTGGACCATAAATTTCTTATAAAGATCCCAATTCACAAAAACCCCTACTGGTTCAGAATAGCGCAAAATGACATAATTTTCGCCTTTCTTTAAATCCGCCACAATTTTGGCCGTTCTGTCTTTTAATTCATGGATATTAATAAATTTTTCTTCTGCCATGGCTTTAAAATCTTGTTCTACATGTAGTCTAACATCTTGGTCAAGATTTGTCAAACAAAAAGCAAGTATAGTTTGAGCTGGTAAAGTTAACCCAACCAACACCCGCCTAAAGCAGATAATTTAGGTTCTTTTATGGGGGTTATTCCCCAACATCCCTCTTCAATCTCAAGAAAAAATTATCTTCTCATTAAATTTTAATAAGCTCTTTAACTAAAGACTTTAACCTTTCTATAAAATTTTGATTAAAAGAGGTACCTTCTATTTTTTTAAAGGTGGCTTCTAAATATTGGTTAAGAAAGCTTAAAGTATAATCTTGGGCGCCCACCTGGTTTAAAAATCTAAGAATAGTCTTTAGGTCCTGATTATTTAATCGACTTTTTCGATAGATGTCTTTAAAAATTTTCCGGTCACTGTCTTTTAGATTTAGATAGGTATAAATAACCGGTAAAGTTTTTTTCTTTTTTCTAATATCACCACCAGCTAATTTACCTGTTTTTTTCTCTGTCTCCCAGATTCCACAGATATCATCATAAATTTGGTAAGCCATTCCTAAATTAAATCCAAAGTCCCTAAAGGAGGTAATGATATCCTCATCTTCTGTAGCCAGTAAAGCTCCTATTTGACAACTACCTGCCACCAAGCTGGCCGTCTTTTTACTAATCATCTCCAAATATTCTTCTAAGCTAACATCAAATTTTTTCTCAAAACTAATATCTGAATATTGGCCACAAGTTATTTCTAAAAATGCTTTATTAAGAATCTCCAACACTTGAATTACCTTCTGGTGGGAAATGTTATGCCTCTGAAGCCTCAAGGCAGCAAGCTCCGCTAAAATTAACATAGCGTCACCAGTATTAATGGCCTGTTCTACTCCCCAAAGTTTCCAAACACTGGGCCTATGACGCCGCCTAACATCATGATCCTCAATATCATCATGAATTAAAGAAAAATTATGAAAAATCTCTACTGCTGCCGCTGCCGGTAAAGCATGTTTATATCTTCCCGAAAGCCCATCACATACCAAAAGCATTAAAGCTGGTCTAAATCTCTTGCCCCTTGCTTTAGGATCATCAATTAACTGCCCCTTATCATCAATCCAACCAAAATGATAATGCATCATCTGGTACATTGGCTTGTATGGTCCTGAAAGATCACCAATTTGACTTTTAAGCTCCTGTTCAATCTCTTCAAGATAAATTTCTAAACTGGGAATTTGTTCAATCATAAAGACTCCCTACAAACTTAATTTAATAACCAAAATTGGCTGGTGTTCATGGTTGTGTTCTTCTTCAGCCACATTGCCATCAATAGGACAAGTTCCTTTGGGCCTAACAAAATTACCATTGGGCCACATACCACAATCAAAACGATAGCCTTGTTTTGCCAAAAGGACTGGACACCGACCATACAACTTATGATAACCCTCGAAAGTTTGACAAGAATCTGAATGGCGACCACACTTTTGACAAACAAAGTATGGAGATACTACCTCCTCGCCTTCTACAAGATGTTTTCTTAAGCCCTCATAACTTACCTGCCCACCACAATTAAAACAAACAGCTCCATCCAACTCTCTCCATTCCTGATCTGAGATTTGATTAATAAAAAGTTGGTATTCGCCTGGCTGGAAATTCTGCTCAGTGTAGTTAATTAACTGCGGCAGCCTAGAGACAATTTTATCTCCAACTTTCTCATAAAAGCCAGAGATGGTTTTAATAATGGGTGAGGACAATTTAGAACTTTCCAAAATGGGACCCAGACCATAATTTTGGGGGAGGAGAGATAGAAGTAAAAGAAAAATCCCAATAGTAACTAAACTGGTAAAAAAACCTAAAACAGAACCCGCAATCTTATCAAATTTAACAAGAGAAGGTTCCTCATAACGATTAATTAGATAAGTGCCTAAGGTACTTATAAAAGCCGCTATTCCTCCAATAAGAACTAAAAAAGAAATTAATTCTCCTAGTCCTTCTGATACTTTAAATAGGGGAACAATTACCGAAATAGCAAAACTATGGTAATAGAATAAAGCAATCAAAAAACCCAAAACAAAGCCCAAAAGATTAGCTAAGCCCTGAAAAAAGCCGCGTCTGTATCCATCCCAAAGGCCTGCTCCTAAATAAATTAAAATAAAAAAATCAAGAAAATTCATAAGGAAGAGAAATTTTAAATACCAAACAATGCTTTGGCATTTTTAGTAGTTTGCTCTGCTACTTGCTTCAAAGAGAGGTTTTTAAGTTTGGCGATTTCTTTGGCTACCTCAACTATATAAGCAGGTTCATTGCGATTGCCCCGATATCTTTGAGGCGGCAGGAAGGGAGAGTCAGTTTCCAACATTATTCTATCTAAAGGAACCAGCTTAACTATTTCTCTAAGATTTTTATTTTCAGGATAAGTAATATTGGCGGTGAAGGAAATAAAAAAACCAAAATTTAAAACCTCTCTAGCCTCTGCTATTCCTTCTGAAAAACAATGAAACACACCTCTTAAATTATGACTCTCGAGGGACAAAATTTGGAGAACATCTAAAAAGGCTTCTCGGCAATGGATAATCAGGGGTAGTTCTCTTTGCTTACCAATACCAATCTGAGTTTTAAAAACCTCCTTTTGTTTTCCCTTGGCAGCTTCCTCTTTCAAATCTTTATAATCTAAACCAATTTCTCCAATAGCCACTACTCGAGAATTCTTCGACAATTCCAAAATCTCCTTCATTGCCTCACCAGTAGTTGTTGGCGCTTCCTGAGGATGAATACCACAAGAAGCATAGACTTCTTTATATTTCCAAGACAGGGATAGTGAATTTCTACTACCAACAACACTAGATCCTACATTAATAATCTTTAAAACTCCTCCACTTTTAGCTTTGGAAATCACTCTACTATGATCTCTGTGAAACTGATCAAAATCTAGATGAGCATGAGTATCAATTAATACTAATTTTGGGGCTTTAGCTAGCATATTTTTCATAGGTATGCCAAAATCTCTCAAAAAGACTGGGTAGATATCTTCTAATTTTATCTTGAAGCCAAGCAGTAATTTTACCTGGCTGAGCTCGGGTAATATAAGTTAAATCGACTTTTAACAAAGAAGGGGTAACCTTTCCATTGCCTTCTAGAAATATCTCAATCATAACATAGCGGTAGCGAGGATATAGCTCTCCCAAATATTCAATTTGACTAAGGGAAGTTGTATAGGGCCCTGACCAAGGAATTGCTTCCCAACCTTCTTCATCTAAGTCCTCATTAGAAAATTTAAGTCGGAATTGGATTTTAGAGCTCGGAGGAACATCAGCTTGCCAAGTAATCTGATTCCAAACTACCTTTTCGCCTATATCAATCTTTTTGAGCCAAATACCAACCTCTTGATATAAACCAGAACTTTCTTTAGATAGCTGAAGTCTGCCTTGGGGATAATGGAGGTGAATTTTTTGGGCCGCTTCCCCCCAACCCCTCTTGCCACTTCCTACAATTGTATAATGATTTTCAATATATCTAGATTTTTCGATAACTACATAGCTTTGATAAACCAAAAATGAAAGACCTGCTATGCAAATAGCTAAAATAACCCAATGCAATCCTACACATAAACGACATAGATGCCACCTATAATACCACCTATACTTTTGGCGTAATTTGATATGAATGACACTGAAAGGATTCCAAATAGTCTTGGTAGAACGATGGATTTTACCTACATTTAATCTTAATTCTTTTTTAGAGGGTTTATTATTCATACCACTCTGGGAAATAAAGGCTGGGGAGCTTTAATTTTAGGTTTAGAAAATATATCAACAATTTTTTTAGAGGTCTGGGGCAAAAGAGGCCTCAAAAGAATAGCTATATCCATTATATAATTAAGCAGCTCTGATAAAACCTCTTCTGTGGCCTTTTTGTCCTCTTTAAATAAAAGATAGGGTTTCTTATGGTCAATAAATTTATTGGCTCGAGTTATTATAGACCAAATCCCCTCTAAAGCTCTATCGAATTGGAATTTTTCTATAGCTTCATTGATTACTTTCACCTCTTCCTTAGCGAATTGAAATTCCTTATCTGAAACTGCTTTTTTGATAGAAAATTTTGGCACCTGGCCAGCTAAGTATCTTTCAATCATCACTGCCGTCCGCTGAACTAAGTTTCCTAAATCATCAGCCAAATCTGAATTATATCTTTGCTTGAATCTTTGGTAAGAAAAATCGCCATCCTTATAAGGAGGAATTTCTCGAAGAAGAAAGTACCTCAAAGCGTCAACACCATATTTTTTAATGAGCTCGCTGGGATCTATAATATTACCTAAGCTTTTGCTAATTTTTTGATTATTTATTGTTACATACCCATGAACAAAAAGTTTTCTAGGAAGTTTGAAGCCAGCAGAAAGAAGCATTGCCGGCCAATAAACAGCATGAAATTTTAAAATACCCTTACCAATCACATGGATATCAGCCGGCCAGTATTTTTTAAATAACTTTTGGTCTCCAGCATAATCCAAAACACTAATATAATTAACTAAAGCATCAAACCAAACATAAATAACTTGAGAAGAATCACCAGGAACAGGGACTCCCCAATTACGAGCCCGCTTCCAGGACCTAGAAATACTAAAATCCTCCAGGCCTTGTTCTATAAAAGAGAGGGCTTCATTTTTCCGGGATTTAGGAATAATCTCATATTTATCGTCTTTAATGATTTGCTCCAACTGCTTCTGATACTTTGAAAGCCTAAAGAAATAATTCTCCTCTGCCACTTTTTCTAGATCTTTGTTGGGATGTTCTGGGCATCTACCTTCCTGGAGCTCCGATTCTTTCTTAAACTCCTCACATCCTACACAATAAAGGCCCCTGTATTTCTTTTTATAGATATCTTTTTGGCAAAGTCTCCAAATCTTCTGAGCTGCTTGAAAATGACGCTTTTCTCTAGTGCTTATAAAGCCATCATTAGAAATGCCCAAACTCTGGGTTAGCTTAAAAAATAGTTTTGAATTCTGGGCAACAAATTTTTCTATTGACATGCCTGCCGCTTCTGCTGCTTGAACATTTTTTAAAGAATTATCATCAGTACCGGTTGAAAAAAACACCTCCCCACCTAAAGACCTATGATATCGAGCTAAAACATCAGCTTGAACAAACTCCAAAGCATGGCCAATATGAGGAGCAGCATTGATATAAGGTATAGAGGTTGTGATATAGAATTTACTCATAGTTTTTTATTATTATCACAAATTCACCCTTTTCTTTTATCTGAGGTAATACTTCTGAAATTCTACCCCGATAGACCTCTTCAAACTTTTTAGTCAGCTCTCTACACACCACCACCTCCCTATCACCTAAATACTTAGCTAAATCTCCTAAAGTCTTTCTAATTCTGTGGGGCGATTCGTATAATACAATAACTCGTTGCTCTTTTCCTAGTGACTTAAGTTTGGTTTGTCTTCCTTTTTTCTTGGGCAAAAAACCTAAAAATAAAAATTCTTTAAAAATAAACCCGGAAACCGAAAGTGCTGCTATAACTGCCGAAGGGCCGGGGATAGCCATCACCTCTATTTTAGCTGAGAGGGCCTCTTTTATCAATTTACCCCCAGCATCAGAAATCCCTGGAGTGCCTGCATCTGTAATCAAAGCTACATTCTTCCCTAATTTCAATTGGTCCAAAATCCAATTAATCTTTTGGGAAGCTGAGTATTGATGACAAGAAACAAGGGGCACTTTAATATTATAATATCGAATCAATGTTCTGGCTCGACGAGTATCCTCACAAGCAATGAAATCAACTGAACCCAACACTTCTAAAGCTCTGAGGGTTATATCACCTAAGTTCCCTATGGGGGTGGCCACAACAAACAATGTTCCCATATTTAAAACCTTATCTCAAAATCATTAAAATTCTCCAAAGCATCAGATGAGCTCACCTTAAATCTTCGAATGTAAGAAGCCATATGACCGCTTTTAAGCCAATCCAAAAACTCAGAAATCTGGGTCTCATTACCCTCAACTACAATAGTCACCGTGCCTAAAAGATCATTTCTAACCCAACCAACAAGACCTAACTCCTCAGCTTTGTATTTGGTCGAAGCTCTAAAACCCACTCCTTGAACATTGCCGTAAACTTTAATCTGGATGTGTTTTTTCACATCTTCCTCCCTTTTATTTTATTATACAACCTCAACCAATCAGAAATCTCCAGGTTTTCAGCCCGGAGCGTGGGATTGATGTTTGCTTCTCTGAGAATCTGAGCTGCTTCTTGAGAACTAAAAGATAACCCCCCAGACAATGAATTTTTTAACATCTTCCGCTTATTAGAAAAAACAGCTTTAACAAGACCAAAAAATAATTTTTCATTTAGGTGGAGTTTCTGAATTCGGCTATCAGAGATGCTGGATATCTTAATAATGGCTGAATCTACTTCCGGCCGAGGCCAAAAGCACTCCTTAGAAACAAACTCTACAATTTGGGGTCGACCATAAAATTGAACTAGCACTGCCAATAGATTCATTTTAGAGGGCCGGGCACAAATTCTCTCAGCCACCTCTCTTTGAACCATCAAAACCATACTTAAAGGTTTATTTGAACTCTGTAAAAATTTCTCCAAAATAGGGAAAGTAATTTGATAAGGAAGGTTAGCTATAACTTTATAATTTTGAAATTGAGAGAAAGGAATAGAAATTTTAAGCACATCTTGATTAATAATTTTAAGATTTTTAAACCCCCCACAAGTGCTATTTAAAATTTTAACCATCTTGGCATCCACTTCATAAGCAAAAACCTTGCCTGCCTTTGGGCACAATTTTCGGGTTAAGGTACCTAAACCTGGGCCAATCTCCAAAACTAAATCATTTGGTGATAGATTAGAAACTTCAATAATTTTCTCTAAAACCCTAGAGCATATTAAAAAATGTTGACCCCAAGACTTTTTGGCTCGAACATTATTTTGGCGGAGAATCGTTTTGATTGTCTTTAAATCTACTAAATTCATATTATTAAGCCAGGATAAATCCTGGCTTAATAATACCGCAGTAAAATTGTTTTTTAAAGTATCTCGTATTTCACATAAGCTACAGAATCCATTCCCAGTCGGCACTTGGCTGCATAAGATAAATCCAAAACATGATAAGAATATGGACCCCGATCATTAATTCTCACAATCACCGACCTACCAGTTGCAAGATTGGTAACTCGAACTCTGGTACCAAAAGGAAGCCACTTATGAGCGGCTGTTAAAGCGTACATATTGAAAGCCTCTCCAGAAGCAGTACGGCGACCGTGAAAACCCGGGCCATACCAAGTAACCCAGCCCCAATAAACAGGTTTGGTCCCCTTGCTGACAATCCTAGGGATGGGTTTTTTAATTATCTTTTCCTTAATTACTTTTTTACTAACAACTTGACCATTTCTGTATTTAACCTGGAGAATCTGCTCTTTTTCACCATAACTACCTGACTTTTTAACTTTAAGGTCACCTCTTGGCAAATTAGAATCATTTACATAAACAATGGGGGGAGGAATTTTAACAACTCTTTTAATATCTTTGAAAGAGATCTGAATAATTTCTACTTTCATGTTAGCTACAAGTCGGGTAGTAAGACTCGGAGATACCTTGTCTTTGGGATTGAGAAGGATACCTTTCTCTAAGAGCAATCCCCCCACTGTTTTAGACCATGTCCTCACCACCTCTCCTTGGCCATTAAAGCAAAAATTTACTGGTAGAGCTCGTTTGATTCTTATCTTAACTCCCAAAGTAGGTTCCTTTAGGGGACTGGAAGCATTTTCTATAATATCTTCTGGATAAACTTTAATCCCCAAATGGTCTAAAATTTTATCAATATCCCTATGGCCTGAAAATCCTCTAATTTCTCTATCCCCATCAAAAACAGACACTGGCTGAGCCCGCCAAACTTTACAAACTAGGGGTCTGCTGCCTAAAACAGTATCCAATTCAGGCTCGGTAACATCAAAAGAACCAAGAGAAATACCGGCAATCTCCAATGCTTTGCCTAAAGTAGGAGCCTGGGTGTAGAATTCCTTTTTTTGGCCATCAAAAATACACGTAAGACGAGTAGCTACGTGCGTTATATATTGTTCTTGATTTTTTGGGGGCTGTGGGTAATAGGCCTTGGTAGCTAGCCCTCCAGTATAAAAAACTGGAAGAATCGAGAATAAAATGGCTGTTACCTTGAGTTTGGAAAAATCTCTTTGACGTCTTTTCCAAAGCTTAGTACTAATAAAAAACCTCCTTTTATCCCCTCTAATTAAAATTAGATTTTTGTCTTTCTGATATCTTTGGGTATTTTGGAGGTTTTGATTTTTGTTTTTGGGTATTGCAGATTTTTAAATTTTCCACAATACAAGCATCTATTATAGCAGTTAAAAAAAATTTGTCAAGTATTTTATAGTGTAAAAAGAGACCCAAACAAACTATTGCCTGGATCTCATCAGACTCCTAATACCTTTTTAGAATACTCTCAAGTAAAAGAGTGAAGAAGGAAATCTCACATCCACAGTTTAGACACCTCCTACTATCACTCAACCTCCACCTTAACTGTTCAAGCTCAGCCAGAATCTCATCTGCTTCTGCAGGATAAAGTTTTGCAAACATTTCTTTAACAGCAGAGGGAGTCAATTTTGATTGGGAATATTCATTCAAAAATGGTCTAACCGCCCGGACTAGTCGTCCTACAATATGACCCAATCTATCTCCACAATCCTCCCGATCTGGGCAACAACATTTTTCCTTGCTTATCCCCACCCTCGCAGGACTATCAGTAACTACATTGAAAAATTCCCCACCTTCCTCCTCAGGTATTTCAGAACGGTTCAATGGTAACATACAACCCATTTCTCTCTCACCCCCTTCCTATATTAAATTTTTAACCTTTACAACTAACTACTATAATATACAAAGATAATTTTGTCAATAATTTAAATGAGGCATGGTTTAATTATGATGTAACATTACTTGAATTAAATTAGAATTTGACTTAAAATAGAATTTCACTTACAATATTGAGGCAATTTATGGCCCGTTCGTCTAGTGGTTAGGACACCAGGTTTTCATCCTGGAAGCAGGGGTTCGATTCCCCTACGGGCTGCCAAGCTTAGTTTGGCAATTACCCAGCTAAGGGAGGAGATTGTTTATTGAACAATTTAAAGAAGATTAGAAAAACCATTACTTTAGCAGCTACTCCTTTTGCCGCTATTGAAAAGAATTGATGGTTGATAAGACTGATCTATCTCTCCAAAAAAGGAAATAAATAAGCCTTATCTTTAGACTAATTAGATAAAAAATCCATAAGTAGATGGGAGGGTAATTTTACTCCTGCAAAATCACCCTTTTTTCTATTTTCATTACATAAATTCAAGGGCTATCTGCTTTTAAAATTATTTAAAGTTGATGTCGTCGGTCCCCAAAACCTTGGACAAAATAATACTTGACAAATTATTTTCATTGGTTTATTCAAATGAACATATGTTCATAATAAAGGGTGGAAACAGAAAAAATGCCCCGACCAAGAAAAAAGAGAATAATTAGATTTCTACCTGAAATCAATTACTTTAAACCAGTAGGGTTCCTTGGCGTCGCTTAGATGAAGTAAATTTAACTTATGATGAGGTAGAAGCTATAAGATTAAAAAATATAGAAGAATTGGATCAGGAAAAAGCGGCAAAAAAAATGAAAATCTCTCGAATTACTTTCCAACGAATTTTAAAATCAGCTTACAAGAAAATGGCTTCAGCTTTAATTTTAGGTAAAGCAATTAAAATGAAAGGAGGTGGGTACCTTATGCCAAGACCAAAAAAACTTGGGGTAGAAATGTTGGACGAGGACAAGGTTTGGGGGGAGAGCAACTTGCCTTTGCCCCAAATGTGGCAAAGAATTTCCTCACCGCCGAGGGATGCCTTGTGCCCAAGGAGATTGCCCGGACTGCAAAGTACCTTTGCGAGGTATCTTCTGCAGATAAAAAATAATCCCGATAATATCGAGATTATTTTTTCTTTTTATCAAGCCTAATGGCAGAATCAGGACAATTAAGCTCACAAAGCCCACAGGCAATACACCTGTCTATATCACAATCTGGTGCCGGATTGCCATAATAACCCAAATCACTCCCCCAATCCAAAGCTCTTACCGGACAAATCTCAATACAAATACCACAAGATTTACACAAATCCCTAAAATTAGTCCATTTTTTACTCTTATCACTATATGACTTTGGTCTAAAACTCTTTGGCATAGAGATCACTCATCTTAATTTAGATATCTTGGCTACTTTACCCTCTTATCCTCCAACAAGCCCTCTCCAATATCCAATGCCTTTAGATTTAAATCTCGGAGTTCTGGTCTCTTCTTGAACTTTTCACCTAAAACTTCATCTAAAACTTCAACAATAGATTCTCTTCTGATACCTGCAAGATTTAAAAGGGCTCCTAAAATTACCATATTAAAAACCCGAGGGCTAAGCTCCCTTCCTGCTATTTTGGTAGCGGCTATCCCTACTCCTTTATGTTTTACCAAATCAGAATCATAGATGTAAATTGTATCTGTGCTGATATATTGAGAGGTGCGAGGTACTGCCCGCTGAGCTAAGACCACCATAATATCTGCTTTTTGAAATTTAGGAAAAGTAATCACTTTATCTGAAATCTGAACAAAAGCTAAAGAAACACCACCCCGCTGCTCTACTCCAAAATTGGGAATATAGGAGGTATGCTTTCCTTGTTTGAAGCCAGCTCGAGCCATGATTTCCCCAATTGTCTGAATCCCCTGTCCTCCTTCTCCAGCAATTAAAATTCGAATAGTTTGTTTTTCCTTCACCATAATTTATAAACCTACTTAATCTCTCCCAAAGGAAAGACCTTTTCCATTTCTTTTAGAAATTGACGAGTTTCTTTTGCATTAGTTCTCCAATTAGTGGGACAAGCAGAAAGAACCTCTACGAATGAAAAATTCTCCTCTTTTATTTGAGTTAGAAGGGCCCTTTTTAAAATCTCTTTTAAATTTAAAGGATCAAGGGTGGTGGCCCGAGCTACATAAGCTTTTTGGTTAATCTGGCGAACTAACTCGGGACCTCTAAAGGGTTGCCCCAAGAAATCACAATCTCGACCTTGAGGAGTAGAGGATGTTTTTTGACTACATAAAGTTGTAGGAGCCGCTTGTCCTCCAGTCATGGCATAATTAGTATTATTAGCTACTACCACTGTAATAGGATTATTTCTCATAGCTGTAGCCACTAAGTGCTGAGCTCCAATAGCATAAGCTCCTCCATCTCCCATATAAGCAATCACAAGACGATGAGAATCCGCCATCTTCAAACCAACTAATGTGGGTCCGGTCCTACCATGATGGGTCTGAACAGTATTAACATTAAAAAAATCCCAAGAAAGAAGCATGCAACCGATATCGCAACCATAAACAACTCTCCGGGCTATTTTTAACTCGTCAATTACTTTTCCAAGAATTGTTAATATCAAAGTTTGCCCGCACCCAGGGCAAAACTTTGAAGGCTTGGTTTCAAGTTTTAGAGACTTCGGAAGACGAGGTTTCATTTCCCAGAACCCTTATATTTTTTTAGAACTTGCTGAACCAACTCTCTAATAGATTTTCTCCTATCCCGTTTAAGTATAGCCCTAAGTTCTGCTTCTAAAAATCCATTATAGAGAACCTCAAGTTCAAAAAGCTTCTCAATAGCCTCTTTAACTTGAGATGGAGAATATTTTCCACTTTCCAGGATTATCTTAAAGCAAAGAGGAATTTGCCTAATTTCTTGGGCTTTGAGACGACGGCGGCCATAACTAAAAGCGATGATAGCTCCTACGATTACAATTACTACCAAAGTAAGTGGTAAAATCTGACCCAAAATCAAAACAAACCAAAAAGAAACTTTGTCTGCAATCCCCAATCTATAAACTACCCCCAAAGAACCAATAAAAAAGAATATTGAAAAGATAAAAAGATAAAACAATCCTCCTACTATAAGAGAAATCAAGATACCATAAAGGGAATAACGATAAAGCTCAAGCTTTTCTCTAGTTGATAATTCTCTAATTTTTTTTATCTTCCTCATCATCCCTTAAGTTAGAGTTTACTCTCTTTTTTAATTTTGGCAACTATTTCTTGGGGAGTAATCCCTAGGGCTGGTCTAAGATAAGAATTTATAGGGATTGTTAAGCCATATAAATTACCTTTCACAATGTTCAAAAACTGCCCTCCAGAAGATTCTACCACCAATATTTTTCTGGCCTTAGTAAGGTATTGCTTGGCACCTCTAACTGGAAAGGGTCGGAGAGTAATAGGCCTAAATAAGCGCAATTGATAACTAGAAGCCTCGGATTTCAAATTATCAATTGCTTGTTTGGCAGCAGCAGCTACTATGCCATGAGCCAAGACAACTAATTTGGGGTTTTGAGGCCCATAGTATTCAAATTCCTCCACCTGAATTCTTATCTTCTCAAAATCGTTCTCTCTTTGCTCTAAAACCTCAAATAATTCCTCCTCCAAATCATAGCAATTGCGTAAATTAATAACTTTCCCTTTTTCTAAAAGAGGTTTTGATTTTACTAAATTTTTTAGTTGGTGGGGACTTGCTACTTCACCTTTGGTTTTAAGAAGATAACCATCAGTAAGCACGAAGGTGGGAAAATGATACCGCCAGGCAGTATTGAAAGCTTTAACCACCAAATTATATAATTCAGAAAGACTAGAGGGCGAATAAACAATTCTATGGCCTTCTCCATGTCCTCCCTGAATAGTTAAGATAATCTCTTGCTGGGAATAAATTACCGTTCCGGTAGAGGGACCGCCTCGCTGCCCTATGATAGCTACTGTGGGAATCCTCATCGCCTCCGCCATTGAAAAAGCATCTTGCATTAAAACGTTTCCAGGTCCTGCAGTGGCAGTAAAAGATTTCTTGCCAGCCAAACAACTACCAATCAAAGCAAACCCCGCAGCCATTTCATCTTCAGCTTGGAGAAACAACAACTGTCTCTTATTACTCTTCTTGCTTTTTCCTACCTCCTTAGACCAAAATTCCAAAATCTCTGTTGTTGGAGTAATGGGATAACCAAAGAAGGCTTCTGCTCCCGCCGCTAGGGCTGCTTCCACTACTACCTCAGAGCCCATTTGAAATTTTTGCTGAAGCATAATAAATCTCCAATTTAATAATAATAGAAATCTAGCTCTTTGACAAGTTGGGCTAATATTGTAAGATAAAAACAAGGAGGATTTTATGAAGACTAAAATTATTAAAAAAAGTAAAAAAGATCTCTTATTAACTCCTAATCTAAAGAATTGGTCTCAAGCCTATAAAACCTTTTCTTGGAATAAAGCAAAAAAAGAGCTTGAGTTCTTCAAGGGAGGAAAGTTAAATGCGGCTTATAACGCGGTGGATCGCCATTTAGGAACCTGGCGCAAAAATAAAGTAGCTTTGTATTGGGAAGATGCTGATGGTACCACCCAGCAATATACTTTTGCCCAAATTGCTTACCTCTCAAACAAATTCGCTAATGTGTTAAAGAAATTAGGAGTTCAAAAGAATGACCGAGTATTTATTTTTTTGCCCCGAATTCCTGAGCTTTATATTTCTTTTCTGGGAATTTTGAAGACCGGAGCTATTGCTGGCACTCTATTTCAAGCTTTTGGTCCCGAAGGGCTGCTGGATAGGCTCTCCAATTCCGAAGCTAAAATTATTATTACTACTCCCCAGCTCAAAAGCCGCATTTACCAGATTAAAAAACAATTAAAGAAATTAGAAAAAATTATTATTGTCAACGGCAGACCCACTAAACCAGGAGAAGTAGATTTTGAAAAAGAAATGAATCTTGCTTCTGAAGAATTCAAAATATCCCCAACAAAACCAAATGATAGAGCCTTCATGCTTTATACTTCGGGGACTACGGGCAAACCAAAAGGAGTAATCCATAATCACTTAGCCATTCTCCAACAACATATGACAGCCAAATGGGTTTTAGATATTCATGATGAGGATATTCTTTGGTGCACTGCTGATCCTGGCTGGGTGACAGGCATTGCCTACACAATTTTGGGTATCTGGTCTGCAGGGGCTAGTGAGGTAATCTACAATGGACGCTTCAACCCTGAAAAGTGGTATGAAATTCTAGAAAAATACAAAGTATCCATCTGGTATACCGCTCCTACTGCCCTAAGAATGCTTATGAAAGCAGGAGAAAGACTACCCCGAAAATACAATCTTAAAGAATTAAGATTGATTAGCAGCGTCGGCGAACCCCTCAATCCAGAAGTAGTTTATTGGACCAAAAGAGTTTTCAATCTCCCTGCTCATGATAATTGGTGGCAAACAGAAACTGGAGGAATTTGCATTGCTAACTATCCTTCTATGGATATTAAAGCGGGTTCCATGGGTAAACCAATTCCTGGTGTTAAAGCTGCCATTGTTGATGAAAAAGGTAAAGAATTACCACCTAATCAAATTGGACATTTAGCTCTTAAGCCTGGGTGGCCTTCAATGATGCGAGAAATTTGGAGAAGAAAAAAGAAGTATCAAAGCTATTTCCAGGGCCAATGGTATATTTCTGGCGACCTTGCCTATAAAGATAAGGATGGCTACTTCTGGTTTGTAAGTCGAGATGATGATGTTATCAAAACCGCCGGAGAACGGGTGGGACCTTTTGAGGTAGAAAGCACCTTAATCGAGCATCCAAAGGTTATTGAAGCTGGGGTAATCGGCAAGCCCGACCCAGAACGAGGCCAAATTATCAAGGCTTTTGTAGTAACTGCTCCGGGTGTTAAAAAGACAGAGTCATTAAAAACCGAACTGGCAAAGTTTGTAAAGAAAAATTTAGCTGGACATGCTTATCCTCGAGAAATTGAATTTACCGATGCTCTACCAAAGACTCGCTCTGGAAAAATCATGAGAAGAATCCTCAAATGCAAAGAATTAGGGTTGCCTATTGGAGACACTTCAACTTTAGAAGAATATTAAAATTTATTTGGTTGAAGGAAATGCACCAAAAAATTAACTCCACTTTTAATTCTAATTTTGCCCAATCTAGGACTGACTAAAAATTTATTAATTCTGGAATCTTAAAGAATCCAAAATTAAATTCACTGTCTCCTGATGCTTGACCTGGTGGTAAGCTGTAAGTTTATATAAATTTTCCTTATAAGTAGCATACAAAACAGTCATTGGGCCCCAGCTCCCTTCAAAAGAAGCCCTAATAGCCATAGCCTTTTCTAAATCAACTTGTGTTAGTTTGGGATCATATTCTCCTAATTCAGGAGTTGAGAGAATAAAATCTTGAAGAGGTAGGTTAGAGCGGTGCTTTTCAACACTTATCACTATTTTGACCTGAGCTGATGTTAATTCTCCTGGCTTTTGATTGGTATATTTAAAATTAGTAATTACCAGACCTTCCTCAGAAGAGGTAACATACCACTCCCCTGGCGGATATTTAAGAGAATAGTTATCTTTTTGGTTGATATAAGTTTTGAAGTTTGCTGTTTTGTCTTTTGAATTTTGCAAGGATTGAAGTTCTTCCTGAAGTCTAGCCAGAGTTTCTTTTAAATCCAGTATCTCTTTTTCTAAGATCTCTTTTGAGGATTTAAAATTTTTCCCAAGCTGGAAATAGACCCCTAATCCGGTTACTCCTGCGGCAACAACAATTAAAATCATCATCAAAATGACTATGAGGGTACTTTTGGAAAACTGTTTCATATCTTTTCTTTTATTATAGATCTAGCTTATATTTCTGGCGGGCTATTGTCTTAGTTAAAAAACCATTTTGGGCGCCTGGAGCAGAGATAACTGAAGCTGCATTAGCGGCTCCTAAATGCAAAGCAAAGTCAAGATCACCCCTAAAGATAAGACCAGCTAAAAATCCGCTTCCAAAAGCATCTCCTGCTCCTGTAGGATCTACTACTTTAGCCAGGAAAGGAGGGGCATACTTAATATCACCATCCTCCCCAAGAGCATAAGCTCCATCCTTACCACAAGTAATAACAACAATTTTGGGACCAACATCTCGTAAGGTATCCAGGAGGGAGTTGATACTTAAATGGGTCTTGTCATTTTTTATCTGGCTAGCTAAAATACTTGCCTCTTCTCTATTTAAAATTAATACCTCCCCAACAGCTAAGATTTTCTTAAGGTACTTAAAACCTTTAGCTAATTGGGTTTCTCCGGGATTAAAACAGAGTTTAATTTTTTTCTGAGCGATAACCTTTGTTACTTGGTTAAGAATCTTCTCAGATCTCCCCCGCAGGGAAGTTATATAAAACCATTTTGTCTGAGAAACCTTAGACCAATCTTTAATAGTAAGATTAGCATCGGAACCTGGATGACGAAAAATAACTCTATCGCCATCTTGGCCACTAATAATAAAAGAGATAGCCGTATGAAGTTTGGGGTCTCTAGTTATAAAACGAATGTCCACACCCAAGCTCTTTAGGTTCTCCAGAACAATATCGCCTGTGCCTTCCTTGCCTAGATTAAGACAAGTAGCTACCCTAAGCCCCAATTTAGCCAAAGCAATAGCTGTATTAGCCGCTCCCCCACCATAACCAAAATAAGTTTCATTAGGAACAATCTTGGCTCCATATGGAAAAGCTATAAGTTTAGAGCCCAAAGAACGACTGGGATCAGGAAGAATTTGAGCCTCTTTAATTTTAAAATAAATATCTCTTGTAGCACCACCAATTGTGATAACATCAAACATACCCAACCTACATAAATTTTTTTAATAATTGACAATTAGCTTAGCCTTTTTTGTTTTTTGATTCTGTTAATTTGAGAATGAGAGGCATTACCTTGCCTCCAATTATACGCCCCAAACTGCCCTTACGACAATAACTCTCACCAAATCTTCTCACTCTATCTTTGTTTTTATTATCGAAAATTAAAAATGGAATTGGGTCTCCAGAATGAGCCCCAATTTCACAAGGAGTAGAATGATCACCAGTTACCACTATCAAGAGATTGGAAATGATAGGGCGGGAAATAATAGAAGAAAAAGCTCTATCAATTCTCTCAATAAATTCCTTTTTAGCGAGGCAGTTTTTATCCTCACCCAAGAGATCAGCTCCTTTGATATGAAGGAAAACAAAGTCATATGTTTCAAAAGCTTTTTTAATTCTGGCGATTTTTGCCTCTAAATTGGTAGTAGTATCCCCTGTCGTTCCGGGAATATCAGGAGCCACCATGCCTAAAAACCGGGCTATTCCTTTGTAAAGGGGGGCTCCGGCAATACAACAAGCTCTAAGCCTATACTTTTCAAAAAATGAGGGGGCAAGCTTCATCTGTCCCGGCTCTCTAATCAAAAGATAATTTGCAGGAAGCAAACCTCGACTCTCCCGATCATAATTTAGGGGGTGTTTTTTTAAAATTCGATGAGTCCTCCATATGTAGGTCTTTAAAATCTGAGCTGTAAATTCCCCTTCTTTTGATCTATCAAGAGATCTAAACTCTGGGGGCTGGATATTAATTTTATAAGGAGGTAGTTTATGGGGATCATTACCAGAAACTTGAGCGGAGATGCCTTCTCCTCTCATCACCAAAACCGCCCTGTGGCCCAAACTGGGATAAAGGAAAAATTTAACCCCTTTAATCACCAAGGGGGAAATAGCAGAACACAATTCCCGGACAGAATCAATTCTGCCAGCCCGAGGATCAACCACTTTGAAACTCTCATTGACAGTCCCAAAATTAACTCGGAAGGCGATATCGGCATCTTGAAGAGCAACATTAATTCCCAAAGCTTCAAGTGGCCCTCGGCCTGGAAAGTAATCCGGCCAAAAACCAAAAATTGCAAAATGAGCCTCTTCTGAAGTAGGATGCTTTTCTCCCGGCAAGGGAGTAAGGAGGCCGCATCGACCAGCTTGAGCTAAAAAATCCAAATTGGGAGTGGTGGCAGCCTCAAGAGGTGTCTGGCCCTTAAGTTTTTTAGTCGGCCTATCCCCTAAACCATCAATAATCGTAAATAAAATTTTCTTCATAATTTGTTTACCTTATCTTCCCAATAAAACCACCGGCACGGCTACAGTGTCAGTTTCGGAACCATCTTTTTCAGAAAGGGTATAAACCTCAAGTAAACCCACCTGGGTTTCAGCTACCTGACTAAAATTTAAGGTTTTGCTATAAGTGCCAAATTCCGGAGCGCCTACAGAAACAGTAATTAGGGTTTTGGCTAAAATCTTACCCTTTTGGTCTTTAAGGCGAGCATAAAGCTGGGCTTCGAAAACTCGGGCCTGGCCAGAAATTGCTACCGAATTAACCAATTCTTGATAAATTTTTGGCTTCTCCACAATAATATTCCCTTCCTGGGAAATTAAATAGCCCTTTAGATTATCCAGATTATATCGAGGAGTCACAACCTTTGGTATTGACTCCAGTTCCTCTGTTGCCTGAAGTCTCTTAATTTGCTCCTCTTTTTCTGCAATTTGTTCCTTAAGCCCCCCAATCTCTTGCTGAGATTTCAAGTTTTTGTAGGTGTAGCCCCCATAAAAAGCTCCTCCTAAAACTACTAGAGCTAAAAAAATCCTCACTAATCTTTTTGGAGATTTAGTCCTGAACATAAATTAACTCTATCACTTAAAACATTAATATATAAAGCTCATAAAAAATATAGCCGCCCACCCACAAAAGGCCTAAAATAGCTAAAATTAAAACAATAATAGCAATCGTCTGCCACCTGTCTTTAGAGTCAGTTCTTTTAAGCCCCGCTTCTCTAGACTGCAATTCTGAAGCCCGAACCTTATCTGCCTTATCTTCCTTCTCTCCAAGCTTGGCTTCTTTGTCTTCTTTCAATTGCTCCTTAAAAATTCCAACTGGCTCTCTCTTATCCTTAGGAGCTAAAGCCTCCTCAGATGATTTAAAAGAAGTTTCCTTGGGCAATACTGGCTGGGGTGTCTCTTCTGAGACTAACTCTTCTTGGGGCTCTCTGGAAGCCTTTTCCTCTTCTTTTAGGGCTTGGATAGCTTCCTGAATTTGCTCCAGAGGCCAACCAGCTTTCAGAAGCTCATTTTTTAAATCTTCGAGAGGAAAATTGTCCTTATTGGCTTGAAGATAATCCCATATTTCTTTGGGAACCATAACTACCTCCTAACTTTATTTACATTTATTGTAAATGTTTTTTAATTCCTCTTCAATTTCTAGGAGCCGGTTGTATTTGGCTAATCTTTCACCCCGACAAGGAGCACCTGCTTTCAAATAGTCCGCCCCTACCCCTACTGCTAAATCGGTTATAAAGCTATCATTGGTTTCCCCTGACCGATGAGAAACTACAACCTTCAAATTATTCAACTTGGCTATCTTAATAAACTCTAAAGTTTCAGATAGAGTCCCAATTTGATTAGGCTTTACCAATACAGTATTAGCTAGGTGCTTCTTTATTCCCATCTCCAGTCTTTTGGGATTTGTAGTAAAAAGGTCATCACCAACCAACATCACTTTATCACCAATTCGAGAACACATCTCTCCCCAACCCGAAAAATCGTCTTCTGAAAGACCATCCTCAATAGAAATTAGAGGATAGTTGCTAATCCATTCATTATAAAGGCTAATTAACTGATTGGTTGGCAAAGATCTTCCCTCTAAACTTAAAACATAAAGATTTAATTGATAAAGATTTGAGGCAGCCACATCCATAGCTAGGGGAATATCCCTCTTCCTATATCCAGCCAGACTTACAGCTTCCAAAATCAAATCTAAGGCTTGTCTGTTGGATTTAAGATGGGGGGCAAAGCCACCTTCATCTCCTACCAAGATAGAAAATTTATTCTTTCTCAAAACCTCCTTAAGGGTATAGTAAATCTCAGAAGCAGCTTGCAAATTCAAAGAAGCCGAACTTAGATGAGGGACAATCATAAATTCCTGAAAATCAATATTACCCCCTCCATGCTTGCCCCCATTGATAATATTGAACATAGCCCGAGGCAAACTTTCTGGAGAAGGAGAATGAAAATCAACCAATTGGCTGAGGTACTGATACAGGGGAAGATTTTGGCTTCTCGCAAATGACTTTGCCCAAGCTAAAGAAACAGAGAGAATACTATTAGCTCCTAATCTCTTCTTATTTTTAGTTCCATCTAAAGCCACCATTAAGTCATCAATTTTTCGAGGATGGTCAAATTCCTGACCTACTAATTCTGGAGCAATAACCTTATTGACATTCTTAATAGCTTTCTCTACATCCAATCCCCCATAAGATTTGCCGCCATCACGGAGTTCCCAAGCCTCATGTTTACCCTTAGAAGCTCCTGAGGGAACAGAAGCAACACCCCAAGAGTCATCCTCTAAAACAACCTTGGTCTCTAAGGTAGGATGGCCTCGGGAATCCAAAATCCTCCGAGCCGTTATCTCCTTAACTTTGACCATTAGTATCTCCTCGAAAGTTCAAACAAATAAAACCCCAACCAAAAGGAAACTCCCCCACCAATAACAAACATTAAAAGACCTAACAAATTAATAGTTCGAAGAAAATAAACTACACCAGCCAAAATCAAAGCTACTCCTATACCCATTAAACCAAAAGCAAGGAACCTCATAATGCCTCCAATTCTTTCTTAATAAATTTTTCTGCTTTTTGAATCTCTTTTATCTTCTGAAGAATTAATTTTCTCTCTACAGAAGCCACTAATCTTCGAGTTTGATTAATAACATCAGGGTTAACAGAGATGGAAGTAATACCCCACCTAACTAGGTTTTCGGTGAGTTCGGGATAAAAAGAAGGAGCTTGACCGCAAATTGAACAGGTGACATTGTACTTAGAAGTAATATCAATAATATGCTTAATAAAAGAGAGAACAGCCTCGTTTCGTTCATCGAAAATTTCTTCCAAAACTTCACTATCTCTATCAATGCCCAAAATTAGCTGAGTTAAATCATTAGAACCAATAGAAACACCGTCTATACCCGAGCGGCAATACTTCTCAATCAAGAAATAACAACTGGGTACCTCAACCATAATCCAAAATTTAAAATCCTTATCTTTAAAAAGCCCTGACGCTTCAACTAATTTTTTAACTTCTAAAAATTCTTCATAAGTCCTTAGAAAAGGAATCATCAAATGAAGATTCTTATATTTTTGACGCCCATTTTTTATCGCCTCCAATTCAAGATTAAATAAATCAGGCTCTTTAATATACCGGAAACATCCTCTATACCCAATCATAGGATTAGCTTCCTCCGCCTCAAATTCTTTGCCTCCTTTAAGATTTCTGTATTCGTTGGTTTTGAAATCAGAGGCCCTGTAAACAACTGGTCGAGGATGAAAGGCAGAGGCAAACTGCTCAAGGCCAGAAACTAAATTGTCAACAAATTTCTGAGACTTACCTTCTTTAATTAATTTCCGAGGGTGGACACCAATTTCCGAAATCATAAATTCAGCCCGCAACAAACCTACTCCATCAACATCCAATTTAGCTATCTCCAAAGCCCGTTCTGGTTCGGCTAAATTCACATAAATTTTAGTGGCTGTTATGGGACTTTCAACTCGGGCTTGAACCACTCTTTCCGATTTTGGTATCTCTTCTTTCAACTCTAATTTACCTTCAAAAACCAAACCCCTAGCCCCATCTACTGTAATTATTTGATTATCTTTTAAAATTGTAGTTGCCTTCTCTGTACCCACCACACAAGGAATACCTAGCTCTCGGGAAACAATAGCTGCATGGGAAGTGCGACCCCCTTTATCAGTAACAATAGCTGAGGCTCGACGCATTGCTGGTACAAAGTCAGGAGTGGTCATTCCCGTAACTAAGATATCTCCCTTTTTAACTAAATTGATTTGCTGAGCTTTAGGCACCACCCTGACCGGCCCTGAAGCTAAACCAAAAGAAGCCCCAATTCCTTTGAGAATAATTTTAGCTTTAGGAAGGATCTTTTCTTTTTTGGCTTTAGCTTTCCTAATTGTTGTTACTGGTCTTGTTTGGACAATATAAATCTTTCCTTTACTAAAAGCCCATTCAATATCTTGAGGAAACCCATAATGAGCTTCAATTTTAGCACCAATTTTAGCTAGTTCCACAATCTTATCATCAGATAATTTTTGAAGCTTTTGATTCTTCTTAGGTATGGAGAGGTGTTTATTTTCTCCTGACTCAAGAACTATAGCCCAACTTTGGGAGGCAATATCTTTTTCTAAAATCTCAAAAGTTTTCTTATCTACCAGATATCTATCAGGAGTGATAGAGCCAGAAACAATTGCTTCTCCTAAACCAAAACCGGCCTCAATAGTAACTTTAGTTTGGTCAGAGGTTACCGGATCTACAGTAAACATAACTCCAGAGACATCTGACTGAATCATTTGTTGGACTGGCACCGCAATACCCACTTTGAGATGGTCGTAACCTTTCTCCTGCCTATAAAAGATAGCTCGGGGTTCAAAAAGAGAAGCCCAACAACCCTGAACTGCTTTTAAAAGATCTTCCTGGCCCCAAATATTCAAAAAGGTAACTTGCTGGCCAGCAAAAGAAGCCTCGGGTAAATCTTCGGCTGTGGCTGAAGATCTCACCGCGACATAAATATCCTTCCCTTTTGATAATTTCTCATAAGCTTTAATTATTTCTTTTTTAATAGCCTCGGGAATTTCCGCTTTAACAATAGCCTCTTTAATTTGAGAGGAAATTTGGTTTAAATCTTCAGTTTTATTAACATCTAAGCCTTTAAGAAGCTGGCTAATTTTCCTTTTAAGGTTGGCTTTTTCCAAGAAATGAAAATAAACTTGGGCGGTGACACAAAATCCTGGAGGGACAGGAAAGCCAGCTTGAGTCATCTCTCCTAAATTAGCCCCTTTGCCTCCTACCTTCCCAACATCACTTTTAGAAATTTCATAAAACCACAAAATTGATTTCATTACCTACTCCTTTTTTAATAACAAATTCCTAGTTATTTTAAAAATCCAACCAATTATCAAGCCTAGAAGCCCCCAAACAAGTGCTGAACCCAAAAACATTAGAGCCAAGATTAAGGCATTCTCGGGAAGAGAAAAAGTACCCAAAATTAACCAGAAAATCTTCATTACAAAAGCCAGAGGATAAGCTAAAATCTTCCATAATAAAGGAAGTTCCACTTTAAAAATCCCTCCAAAAATGCCCACCAAAAATAAGGCAAGCCACAGAAAAAGCCCTGCTAAAAAACCAAAAACTAAATAATTCATTTGAGTTTCTTGGTTTCTTGGCATACTACCTCCTTTAAGCTTTATTTTCACTGCCAAAAAGTCTAATTTTCTCCAAAACTATCCTAAAAACTGCTTCCTTGGAAGGGGGAAAAATTTTATAAGGGACAATTTCCTCCTTATTCTTTTCTAAAGTTTCCCTTAAGGTATTAATAAAAGCAAACCTTAATTCAGTGTTAACATTAATCTTGCAAATACCCAATTTAATGGCTTTTTTAATATCTTGAGGAGCAATTCCAGAACCACCATGCAAAACTAAAGGTATCTTGGTCTCCTTTTTTATTTTTTTAAGTCTTTCAAAATCAAGTTGAGGAGCAGTTCTATATACCCCATGAGCATTCCCAATAGCCACTGCCAAGCAATCAATACCAGTTGAAGAGACAAACTTGGCCGCCTCCTTAGAATTTGTTAAGCCTGATTTCTTTACAATTTCCAAAATTTCTTTCTGAGAATGGATTTCAGATGTCCCTCCAATATGACCAAGCTCGCCTTCGACTGAAGCCCCAACTGCATGAGCCGCTTCTACCACTCCTAAAGTCAGACCTATATTCTCCTCAAAACTAAGAGAAGAACCATCTATGTGAATTGAGGTATAGCCGGCCTCCAGACATTCTAAGGCTTCTTTCAATGACTTACCATGATCTAAATGCAGAGCCACTGGAATCTTAGCCTCATCAGCTGCCTCCGCCACTAACTTAGCTATATAACGAGCCCCAGCATAATCCACCTCTCCCTCAGAGGTTCCTATAATAACCGGAGAGCTCAATTTGGAGGCAGCAGCAATAATAGCTTGGGTAATCTCCAAATTACAAGTATTAAAAGAGCCTACAGCATAACCTCCTTTTTCAGCTCTTGCCAAAATGTCAATTCCGGGCACTAACATATAAATCCTCCAAAACCTGGATAATTTTAACAAACCTCTGGGCATCTAAGCTTGCTCTGCCAATTAAGAAACCATCAACACCAGTTTGAGTTAAAATTGCCACATTTTTCGGCTCAACACTTCCTCCATAAAGAATTCTAACATATCTAACTACATTTTTCCCATAATTATTTTTTATCTCCTCTCTTATTAAAGCAGTCACCTTTGTAATTTCTCCAGGCTCATCAGGATTTCTTGCTCCCACCGCCCAAATTGGTTCATAGGCTAAAACCACTTTTCCCACCTCACCTCTATCTAAGAAATTTAAAGCCCCTCTAAGTTGGCCTAAAACTATTTTTTTAGTTTGGCCTCTTGCTCTTTGAGTTTTAGACTCCCCAAGACAAATAATAGGAATTAAGTCAAACTCTAAAGCTGCTTTGACCTTCTTGCCAACTTGAATATTCGTTTCCCCAAAATATTGGCGCCTTTCAGAATGACCTAAAATAACATAATGACAGATATCCTGAAGCATTTTGGGAGAAATTTCCCCAGTATAAGCTCCTTCCGGCTCCCAAAAGCAATTCTGAGCCCCAAGACGCAAAAAACTCCCCCCTAAATTAAGAGATATACTATTCAAGGAAACAAAAGGTGGACAAATCACCACTTCAATATCTTCAATCTCTTTAATTTTGTTTTTAATATCAACTGCTAAATCAATACTTTCAGAAATCGTGGTATTCATCTTCCAATTGCCAACAACCATCTTTTTTCTTTCTTTCATAAAAACCTCTACTCTAATTAACTTTGGTTATTTCTAATCCGGGCAATCTTTGGCCTGCCAAAAAAGCCAACATGGCTCCTCCGCCAGTTGAAATATAATCAATCCTTTTTATATAGCCTGATTTTTCTAAAGCCCCCACTACATCTCCCCCTCCCACTAAACCATAAGGTTTACCAGAAGCTACTTCTTCAAAAACTTTGCCAATAGCTCTAGTTCCTTGAGCAAATCTGGGAATTTCATAGATACCCAAAGGTCCATTCCAAAGCAGAGTTTGGGCTTTTCTTATTATTTGAGAAAATTTTTTGATTGTTTTTGGTCCAATATCAACAACAAAATAAGGAGCTCTACAAAAATTACCAGGAAAAGAGACCTCCTTAATTATTATTTTAGCCTTGGGTTCTATTTTTTTGGCTAATTTCAAGTCCAGGGGCAAAAAAATCTTCTTCTTATACTTAGCTAATAAAGATTGAGCTAAAGGAAGACTATCAAAATCAACCAAAGAATTACACATTCGACAACCTAAAGCAGCTAAAAATGTAGTGGCAATGCCTCCCCCAAGTAGCAAATAATCAAGTTTAGAAAGAAGATTAGAGATAACTCCAATTTTCTCTTTAACTTTAGCACCTGCCATAATCACCACAAAAGGAGATTGGGGGTCTTTAGAAATCCTTTCCAAATGGGAAATTTCAGAGGCAAAATTCAATCCTGCTACAGTTGGAAGATAGGAGGCAATACCAAAGGTAGAACTATGTTTGCGGTGAGCAGTAGCAAATGCTTCCATGACAAAGATATCTCCCAGCAAAGCTAATCTTTTAGAAAAGTTGGGGTTATTTTTCTCCTCTTGGGGATAAAAACGAATATTTTCCAGAAGTACTACTCTGGGGTCTATCCTAAAGGCTTCAAAATGCTGATATTTTTCTTTTAAGGGAAGGCTTTTTTGACCCAAAAGCTCAGCCAGCCTTTTAGCAACAGGACTAAGACTTAACTCTTTAATTTTCTTTCCTCCTGGCCGATCCCGATGGGCTACCAAAATTAGCCTTTCTGCTTCCCCCCTCAGAAGGCACCTAATCGTTTCCAATGATCTTCTTATTCTTGTGTCATCGGCTACTAATCCTCCCTTAATGGGAACATCAAAATCGCATCTAACAATAACCCGTTTTCCCTTAACATCGACACCCTTAAGTGTCTTTAAGTTTGTCTCTAAATTCATAACAAACTTCACTTTAGATTAGTTTAATTTTACTACAAAATAAACTTTTTAACAAAAAACCAACCAAGTTGGGTTGGGATACCTTCTCAAATACACTTGCTAAAACTGTAATTTTTAAGAAATTTTTTATAACCTTGCTTAATTCCAATAGCCTTCTGGGCAAGGAACTCCTAAATCATATTGAAGTTCCAGATTCATTAAATTATAATACCTTTAATTTTTTCAGTTCCTCTTCAAGTTGAGAGGGATCTTTAAACCAAATCCCATACATTCCTGCCTTCCTAGCTCCCACCGCATTTTCCTCTAAATCGTCAATAAAAATACACTCTTGGGGTTTGACATTTAACTTATCGGCAGCAAGCAGGTAAATAGCAGAATTGGGTTTTCTAATACCAACTTGGGAAGAATCAACAATCACCCCAAAAAGAGAGTGAAAATTAAATCTCTTATCCAATCTTTCTACCCACCCTTTAATATTATTGGTCAAAAGGCCTAGTTTATATTTCCCCCTTAAACTATCAATTAATTGCCAGACTTCTTTGATGGGGGCAAATTGGCTAAAAATATAATCTTTAAGCTCCCCAATATTAACCTCAGGTAGATCAACAGTTAATCCCTTCCAAAGTTCATCCTCAGACATTTGGCCTAATTCTACTTTTAGAATATATTTTTCTTTAAAAATTTTCTCAAAAGCAGGATATTTACTGTAGGCAGCAACAACTCCATTTTTTAAAACCACTCCCCCTAAATCAAAAATTACAGCTTTAATCATCTATAAACCTCTCTTACTAATATAAAAAGCCAAATCTCCTAATCTACAAGAATACCCCCACTCATTATCATACCAAGAGACGACTTGAACTAAATTATCTCCTAAAATTTTAGTGGAATCACAATCTACTATAGAGGAATAGGGAGACTGCCTAAAATCAGAAGAAACCAGAGGTTTATAAGAGGTGGCTAAAATTCCCTTCATTTCACCTTTTGAAGCCTTCTCAAAAGCTTGATTAATCTCCGCCACTTCTACCTTTCTTGCTAAAAGACAAATAAAATCAATTACGGAAACAGTGGATACAGGTACTCTAAAAGCAAAACCATCAAGCTTGCCCTCTAACCCCTCGATAACTTCAAATATAGCTTTGGCCGCTCCAGTAGTAGTGGGAATAATGTTTTGAGCCGCTGCCCGAGCTCTTCTTAAATCCTCATGAGTATTATCCTGAAGTCTTTGATCCATAGTGTAAGCGTGCACCGTGGTCATAAATCCTTTCTCGATGCCAAAATTATCATTCAGAACTTTTACCACCGGAGCTAAACAATTTGTAGTACAGGAAGCATTGGAGATAATATTGTGTTTTCGAGGATTATATTTTTCCTCATTTACCCCCAAAACAATAGTAAGATCAGGATTTTTGGCCGGAGCAGAAATAATTACCTTCTTGGCTCCCGCTTGAAGATGTTTTCCTGCCCCTTCTCTGTCAGTAAAAAATCCCGTGCATTCTAAGACAATATCAATACCTAGTTTTTTCCAAGGAAGATTTAAAGGATCCTTTTCTTGAAAAACCTGAATTTTTTTGCCTTCTATAGAAATAGAATTATCATCTGCTTCTACTTTATGATTCCAAATTCCATAAGTGGAATCATATTTCAAAAGATGAGCTAAGGTTTTGGGATCTCCAAGATCATTAATAGCCACAAAATCCAAGTTTAGCTTTCTGTCTATAGCGGCTTTAAGGGCCTGACGTCCCGTGCGGCCCAAGCCATTTAAAGCTATCTTTGCCATAAATCTCCTCCTAATTTAATTTTAATAGATTAAACAAAAAAACTAAAGCAACTTAAAGCTTTCAATAACTTTATCAAAATAAGGAGCCACTTCCTGGTATCCTCTTTCCGAAGAATGACAATAGATACTGAAAGAGCGGCGAGAATCTTTATTATCTATTAAAATAACCACTCTCGACTTCAAATAGTAAGGATTGTTATAAGAATCATAAAATACCCAAGTATAAGTTAAAGATTGAGCATCAAGATCTCCAATCTTTAAGTGGGACCTGTTGACTTTCTGATAATTATTTTCAGCCAAAACTTGAGCCATATAACTCTCAACCTGACTCATATAACCTTCTAAATTTTTAACATCCTCTTCTAGGGACTGAAAACTAACATTAAAGTTTGGTGAATAATTATCAACTCTATGGGGAGAAGTATAACTAATTAAAGCCGAGCCGGTTGAGGCTTGCCAATCCTCAGGATAATTCACAGAGAAGCGATAATTAAAATCCTGATAGGTTTTCATTTTAGGCTCCACTTTAAAATCCACTTTGCCTACTTCTCGGCTATCTACCAAAATCTTTACCTGCCATTTGCCAACAAAAAACTTTTGATTTGCTTGTCTTTTGAGTAAAAAAATGGCTCTGACTGGCAATTTAACCAAAGGGGCACCTGGCGCCTTCAGAGAATACTCCCCCACTTTTTCCCCAGCATAATACCATATCGAAGTTAAATTGCTTTCCCCCCGAGTATTAATCTCCGCCACACAATAGATTTTCTCAACATCCTCAGTAAATGTGTCGGTCGCCTCTTTGATCTGTTTTTTTTCTAAATCAACACTTACAGCAGTCTGAGCTCGACTTAAAATTGGAGGAGTCAAAAAACTATAAGTAACAAGAGTCCCAGCCAATACAACTAAAACAGCTAAAATAATTAAAAAAAACTTAATCGACTTGGACTTTTGAGGTCCTGAGGATAAAGAGGGTTGGAGCATAACAACCCTTGATTCCTTCTTTTTTGAAGCTTCACTTTTAGACGACATAAATCTCTTCGAATATTTATTTTCAATATAACTAATACCTAACTCCAGGTCAAAACAACACGGGGAAGCTTTATTAAGCTTTATTTTTTATTTATTATATTTATATTCCATACCCATCATCTTGACTAATCTTTAACCATCCTTTTCCTCTACCAAAAATTGCTTCTTCTTCAATTAAAGAATTAACAAGATCCTAAAATTTCTTAATATTTTTTAAATCTTTCCTCAAAAACCTCCATCATTATTTGATGAAGATAGTGAAGATGAAGATAGTGAAGATACGATCTCCGATAGAAATCTCTGAGAGACCAATCTCCAATGAAGATAAAAATTTTTGTCAAAAGTTTTCTTATAAATTTTTCATCTTTGTTTTGAATTCGTAAGAGATGGACTCGTGGGGAATTTTTACAACAACCATCCTTAAAAAACTCCGCCATCTTTCTTGAACATATTCCTTTGTCAGCTTGCTTCTTATGTATTTCTTATGTATTTGTAATAATCAGCATTATCTAAGTGATCAGCAATAGAGACAATTATTGCTTCATAACCAGCCGAAGCAATTCTTCTGTAATTATCTAAATACCTTTCCTTTTGGTTTGGAATATCGGGGTTATAAGACACTGCTTCCACTATCTTGGCAACCTTTTTACCAAATTTCTTTTCTATCTCTTTTATTGAAACTCTAGCATCCTCTTCAACATCATGCAAAATAGCCCCAATTACAATATCTTTATCATAACCTCTCCTCAATAAATCAAAACCTACCCTCAAAGAATGCATTACTGTTTTCCGATTAGCAATTTTTAAATTTCCTTCCTTGTCTAAGCAACAATCAACTAAAAATTTTACTGCTTTTTGAATTTCCCTATATTCTTTATGAATTTGAGAAATAGTTTTCATTTTTCCAATTTTCCCCGGTTTAAAAAACTGTAAAAACTTATCTTGGTTGTTGAAAAGAGTATTTTATCTTAAAAAATTAATTTAGAAAAAATAATTGAATAAAATGACCTTGATATCAGATA
>FWPU01003685.1_pt1 | contig 37900 bp, 26 predicted proteins | sample 2228361 | NCBI WGS metagenome assembly FWPU01 (sample SAMEA103939777, study PRJEB20133) | metagenome | reverse complement strand
TTCGGAGCGACCTCGACGCCAACCCCTGGACGGAAGTATAACACATTTTCATCGCTGGTTGTGCGCCCCGCACATGGAGGTCTCATGTCCGGACTTCAGAAGAAGTTATGTTTTCACCAGATTAAATGAATAAAACGAAAAAGCAAGAAGGGCCGGGTTTTACTTTCCGGCCCCCCCGAGCAGTATGTAACGATGGGCGACGATGCGGTTTACGCTTCCCCTTTTTTCTTCTGATCGCCGATGCCTGGCAGATCACGAATGGTTTTCACCAGGTCCACGCCCGTCAGTGCCTCTACCGTCGCGGGCACCTGGGCGACGATGTTGGCGATGTCCGCCGTGATCTTTGAGGCCCCTGCACCGCTGCCGTCACCACCGCTGCTGATGACAACGATGCGCTCGGTGCGAGAGAGGGGCTCGGCGATGGCCGCGGCTACTTTCGGGAGCGAGTCAATCAACTGTTGGATGATGGCGGCTTGGTTATACTCTTTCCAGGCGTCGGTCTTCCGCCGTAAGGCCTCTGCCTCGGCGAAACCTTGCGCCTTGATGACCTCGGCCTGGGCCAGACCTTTCGCCTTGGTCGCCTCGGCTTCGGCCAACCCTACGGCTTTGATGGCCTGGGCCTGGCCTTCGGCCTCCGTCTCAATCTGGAACCGCTTGGCCTGGGCCAACGTCTGGATGCGATATTGTTCCGCCTCGGCGGGCTTGCGCACGGTGGCTTCCAATTCCCGCTCCTTACGCAGGGCCTCCTGCTGCTGCACCTCAATCTGCTTCGCTTTCGCTACAACTTCAACCTCAATTTCTTCCTTCTTCACCATCTGGTTGGTGATGTTTTGCTGGAGAGGGTAGGCCAGTTCGGCCTCTGCCTTCTTGCGATTCACCTCGGCATCGTAGGCGGCTTTCTGCACGGCGAAGGACTTCTGCGCTTCTGCGATCTTGGTCTCTGCCTGGAATTTCGCGGTCTCGCCTTGTTGTCGTGCTTCGGCGGCCTTGATGGTCGCATCGCGCGCGGCCAATGCCTGGCCGATAGCCGCGTCGCGCTTCACTTCTGCCGTGCGCGCCTGGCCCAGCGCGTCCAGGTAGCCTTGATCGTCGCGGATGTCTTTGATGGTGAACGAAACGATGCGCAGGCCCATATTGGCAAGATCGCCTGCGGATACCTCCTGCACCCGTTGCGCGAAGGTATCCCGATCCTTATAGACCTGCTCCACCGTCAGCGTGCCGAGGATGGCGCGCAGGTGGCCTTCCAGCGTCTGCAAGGCCACGTTTTTGATCTCTTCGGTGGACTTGGAGAGGAATTGCTCGGCGGCGGTCACGATGGAAACGTCGTCCGAGGCAATCTTGACCTGGGCCACACCGTCCACCGTGATCGGCACGCCGGCCACGGTATAAACTTTCGGCGTGACTACCTCAATCGTCATGATCTCCAGGGACAGATCGTCCACCCGTTCCCACACCGGCCAGATAAAGGTGCCGCCACCGCGCACGATGCGGAAGGAGCGTTTGACCCTCTTGCCCGTCTGTGGGTCGGTGATCCATTGGCCCCGGCCAGAGATGACCAACACCTGGTTGGGGCCTACCTTCTTGTAGCGGCTGGTGTAGATGATCGCAAGGACCATGAAGACAAAGGAGAGAGCCAGGATGACGAGGACGGCTATGGCAGCGCCCATGTGTACCTCCTATTTGCTGACTCACTTGGGACGGACTAGAGCGACGTTACCGACCATGCTCTCTATGACGACGATGGCTCCGCGGGCAATGGCTTGGCCCGTAGCCGAGCGCGCGCTGCTGGTGATGCGCCCCCCTTGGGCCACGAAGGCGATCTCACCCACGCTGTCCGCCGGGATGGGGGTGATAACCTCGGCGGTCAGGCCGATGAGGTCTTTCGCCGTCACATCGGTGGAACCCTGGGGCTTAACGAGGATATAGCCGAATATCAGTTGGGCAATGCCGCCACAGAGGATGCCGCCGATGATGGCCCAGATGATACTGACGGGGCCGGATACATTAAAGAGCTGCGTAGCGACGATGCCAAACGCGCCAAAGGCGGTGATGAAAGTGGCGATGGCCGCCGCGCTGATGCCGGTGACGCCCACCTCACCATGGTCAAATGAAGGGCCATCACCGCCGAAGTCGGGCAACAGGTCGCCGATCACGGGAATGTCCAGATCGCTCAGGCCACCCGCGATGAGGACGACCAGGGCATAGAAAACCCCCACCGCCACGAAGGCGAAATAGATGCAATTGAGAGGGCCGATCTGGAGAAATTCGCGCATATGCCCTCCATCCGCTCAGCATTATAAACGCTAACTTGCCAAAGGTCAATTGCGGTGGAAAGGCGCTCTATGGTGAGCGGTTTGGTGAGTCAGGTGTGGTAATAATCAGGCCAGAAAGGGTGTCTGCCTGAAGTGATAAGAGCATCTTGTCCTGTGGCGATCCCTCTCCCATCGCCCCTGCTGCAACATCACGGACTTGCTTGCTGATTGAACACCCCTGGCGACACCCTACTTTTTTGCAGTGTTCTGTCCCCAGGGGGCGGTCACGCGTTCCCTCCGCTGAGGCCTGTCTCCGGCCTGATCGTCCTTTTCGTGTCACTGGGCTTCCCCTCGGCCCGCCGGGTGATGGAAGGTAACTGCTCAGGCCCCCTATCCCCCGCGAGGCGGGGTTGAAGGGCGGGCAGTTTTCACTCTAATGAAGGCGGCGAGGGCTTCGTCCCGCGCAGGGGTATGGGGATGTGCCCCATATAACCTCTCTCCACCCCCTCCCCCTCCTCTCCCCGATTCGGGGAGAGGAGGGGGGGACAAAGGGGGAAGAAGAGAGGTCTTGGCGGTGGAAACCGCATGGGTACAGGGGACACTCTCAAGCCCCCCTGCATCCTCGTCGCGAGTGCCGGGTTCATAAAACTGTCCGCCCCTGAACCTTGCGGGGAAAAGAGGGCGTGAAGGGTAGGGGTGAGGCTGAATAGATGCGAGGGAAATTCACTCCCTGCTTGTCTCCTGGCGTGAGGAGCGACGCCGGAGGTCGGTCAACCGTGCAGGCAGGCGAATCCTTGCCCGCAACAGACGGCGGAAGAGCGTCGGCAGCAACCTCTCCCAGGCGTTGGCCGCCACCACAACTTCCGCCTGGCTGGGCGGCTGTGGGCTCCAACGCTGTTGTACGTATAGACCGGTGATGCGGCTCACGGGAGACCGGGCTTCCGGCACCGCTTTGATCAACACCGCCGCGTTCTCATGGGGGGTGTAGTGGGGCCGCCAGCTCGCCCCCAACCAACTGCTCCAGCGGGCCAGCTGCTCATAGAGCTGTTCAATGAGCGAAGGGTCGGCGAGGATACGGCGACGCTGCCAGCGTCCAATGCCGAGGGCAGCGATGCCGACCACAGCCGCTGCTGCCACGGTCCAAACCATCGTCTGCCAGCCGCGCCGCAGGTCGTTCAAGGCGGTTGTCCCCGTCGCGTCTAGGAAGTTATCTCGCAACTGCTCCATGAAATCCTGCTCAAAGTCAAAAGTGGGGCGACTGGGGTCCAGAGGCTGTTGAGAGTCGGGCTCCGGCGAACTCTGTGGCTCGGGGCGCACGATGGCCGGCTGCGCCGCCGTCGGCTCAAATTCAACCCAACCGTAGGCAGGGAAATAAACCTCCGGCCAGCTATGAGCGTCGGCTTCCTTGACCCGATAAGCGCCCAGCTCGGCATGGTACTCACCCTGGGCGTAACCGGTGGCGATGCGCGCGGGGATACCCAAGGACCGGGCCATCACCACCAGGGCCGAAGCATAGTAGTCACAGTAGCCTTGCTTGATGTCAAATAGGAAATATTCCACTCCGTCTCGGCCTGGAGGGGGCGCGGGAATCTTCTCATTATATTGAAAGCCCCGCAGATAGGTTTCTAACGCCGTAACCTTGTCGTAAGCGTTGGTCTGTCCCTTGGTGACCTCGGCTGCCAGATCGCGGACCCGTTGGGAGAAATCGGGCGGTAGTTGCAGGTAGCGCTCCAGAATTCCCTGGGGATAGCTGTTTCCCGCGTTGCGCAGGCTTTGCGGGTCCGCATCACTGAGCGACGAAAGCACCGTGTAGGATTGGCCCTCCCGCAGCCGCGCCTTGCTGATCAGGCGGGATACCTCAATCAGGGTTCCCTCTTCGCCGGTGCTGGCCGACCCTCCGCTCTGCGCGCTCAAGCGCGCATATTCCACCCGAATGGGAATCCCGACTTCCACCGGCTGCGGCGCGGCAAAGAGGAGGCCGCCCGAAGGGATATAGACGGTGATGGTCTGCGTCACCAGTTTCCGCAGCTTATAATCAAACACAGGGAATGCCGTGCCGGGGTCCACCGCCCCCACTTCGCGGTCGGTGCTGATCCAGCCGCGGCTGGTATAGGTGTCATAGGTCGCGCCACGCCAATAGCGGCCTGCCGACGATTCCACATCCATGACGATGGCCTGCCCCAGATTGCGCGGCCCGCCGAAGCTCAGCGTCGGGCCGATGACGGCGACGCCCTCGCGCGTTTGGTAATTCAGTGAACTGAAAAGGCGAGTCCACTCCATTTGTAAGTCGTGCACAGGGCCGCGGAAAGTCTCCAGGACCGAGCCGAGCTTGCCGCCGGAGGAGGTGGCATTGGGCAGAGCATAAGTCAGCGCAACGACAAGGACGGAGAAGATGACACCATCGCGCAAGAAGTCAAAGCCGATGTCGGCATCGTATTTGATCTGTGCCGACTGCCATTGCTGCTCCTGGCGACTCAGATTTGTGCGCACGACAAGGAGGAGGCCGCTCAATAGAAAAAGCACGAAATAGCCCGTCAGGTTCTGCGACGCGTAGTAGATGTTGACGAGGATCACCAAAGCCGGGGGAATCACGGCGCGCCAGACCTTGCCCTGGCGATAGACGGCCCAGGCCGCGACGAAAGCTATCCACCACATGAGGATGGCGAGCTCCAGAATGAAAATGAGGTTATCGCCCGATGCCCGCCCGGTGATGGCGCGCTCAAACCAGGTCGCGGTGCGTAAGATGAGTTGGTAGAAACGGTCGCGCACCGTCAGCTCTCCGCGTAGGAGGGTGCCCGTCAACAGGCCAACCCAGGCGGTGCCGGTGACCAGGCTGTGCACCCAGGGGAAGAGGCCGCTCCAGGAAGTATGAGCCATCGCCACGCCTAACAAGAGGCCACCCAAGGCGATCCAGGGGAGAATCTCCAGACCCTCGGCCCATTTGGCCGCACCCAAGGCCCAGGTGACATCCAGCACCATCACGGCCAGGAGGATAAAGGTGAGCCACCGTCCGCCGGAAACCGAACTCATCCAGGCCGGGCTCACTGATGGTCTCCGCTCTAATGCTTGTTCCATGCCAGATGTGCCTCCAAAACGATGCGATTGGGCCTGGGAAAACGCTTCCTGATTCCCATCTTACCACCAAATCCCCGATTTGTCAGGAGCGCAACTTACCGTTTGTTCACTTCCGAGACCGCTGCCGTGCTTTCTATCCCCGGCGCGCGGCGAGGGCCTCCAGCACCGCCGCGCGCGCGGCGGAGGCACCGCTCGCCAGGGCGAAGACGTACTCCCTCGCCCGGTGTGCGAACCCGGCATCCTTCAGGCCGTTCAAGTTAGTGCGCACGTTGAGAGCCGCACCTTGCACGGCGGCTTCGGCCAGGAGCGCGGCGACCCCTGCGTCGCTGGCAGCATTGGGATTCCCTTTCTCTACCATTGTGCGCGCCAACGTCGCGACCTCCGCCGCAGCTTCTGCCGTGCGCAGGGGCGTTTCTGTCGCCGCGCGCAGAGCCTTCTGAATCATCTCCGCGCGCGCCGATTTCTCTGCCTCGGTTCCTTTGGGGAGCCTGTAAGCCGCGGTCAGAGCATCAAAAGCAGCAACATCTTCCTCGGCCAGAGCCAGTAGGCGCGAGCGCAGGGTTTGGGCCCGCACCAGTGCTTGCTTCGCTTCTTCTTGTACCGCTGCGAATTTCTCGCGTCCGATGGTCAGCCCGCAGACCATCTCCACCAGCGCGGCCGCGGCCGCGCCGGCCAACGCTGCCGCTGCGCCGCCGCCGGGGGTTGGCGTAGCTTCGGCCAGCGCGTCCAGAGTGTAGCCTATGGTCTGTTGTGCCAATGGGGGCATGTTGTCATATCCTGCTATGAATATCAAAGTCTTGTGTTGCAAATATACCCCATATATCTCTTTTGATCAACGAGGGCCATGAAGCACACGAGATGAAGTTGTCAGAGGGGCCGTCCAACGCCCCCATCTGGCCCTTCTCCCACTATACAGGTTCAGGTGCGGGCAAGTTTTTATCCGACGTTGTCCCGACTTCCAGGTCATGATATAATTTTGAAAAATGAACCTGGGTAAGGGCATGAGCCTGTTAGGCATTGACGTGGGAACGACCGGCTGCAAAGCGGGGGCCGTTGATGTGGAAGGCAACATCCTGGCCCTTGCTTACCGCGAATACGGGATGCTGCATCCACAGCCGGGGCGGGCCGAGTTGGATAGCCGCGCCGTCTGGCACAAGGTCAAGGAAGTGATTCGGGAAGTTGCTCAGGCGACGCGACGCGATCCCATCACCGCCCTCTGCGTTGCCTCTCTGGGCGAGGCGATGACACCTGTCTCTGCCGATCGCGAGATTCTCGCCAACTGCATCTTGAACCTGGACGTGCGCGGCGAGGAATATGTGGCAACGCTGGCCGATCGAATTGGGCGGGAACGGTTGCATGCGCTCAACGGCAATGTCTTGGATGGGGCCTATTCCGCACCGAAACTGGCCTGGCTGCGCGACCATGAGAAAGAACTTTTTGCGCGCGCCGACAAATTTCTCCTGTGGAGCGGGCTTGTTGGCTACCTATTGGGTGGCGAGGCCGTCACCGATTTCTCCCTTGCCAGCCGCACGCTTCTGTTTGACCTGCACACCACCGATTGGTCACCCGCACTCTTGGAGGCGATCGGGCTATCCCAGGAGAAACTGCCGCGCGTTGTTGCGCCGGCGACCGTGGCCGGCCAGGTGCGCGATGACATCGCCGGTGAGTTGGGATTGCCGCGCGGCGTGCAGATCGTCGTGGGAGGGCACGACCAATGCTGCACCGCGCTGGGGGCAGGCGTCGTGCAGCCGGGCCGCGCGGTCTATGGTATGGGCACCTTCATCTGCGTCACCCCCGTGTACGATCACGTGCCGCCGAGCCCGACGATGCTGGCGAGCGGCCTGAACGTGGAACACCACGTTGTGCCGGGGCTCTACGTCAGTTTCCTGTACAATGCCAGCGGCGGGGCCGTGCTGCGCTGGGCGCGAGACACCTTCGCAGGGGCAGAGAAAGCCGCGGCCCAAACGCGGGGGATAGACGTCTATGACCAATTGATGTCGGAACTTCCCGATGCACCGACCCGCCTCATGGTACTTCCTCACTTCGCGCGCTGCGGGCCGCCCACCTTTGACACCAACTCGGCAGGCGTGATCCTCGGCCTGAGGCTGGAGACGACGCGGGGAGAACTCATCAAGGGCCTGTTGGAAGGCGTTACCTATTACTTCAAAGGGGGGCTGGATCTGATTGCCCGCGCCGGATTGCAGGTGAACGAATTTCGTGCCACCGGCGGCGGCGCGCGATCGGATATCTGGTTGCAACTCACCGCCGATATTCTGGGTCAGCCCATCGCACGTTTGCAGGTGAGCGAATGCGGTGTTTTGGGGGCTGCTCTCCTGGCAGGCGCGGGAAGCGGCGTCTTTTCATCGGCGGCGGAGGCGGCGGAGCGCTGCGTCCGCGTGACGCGCCGATTTGAGCCTTCCCCCCAAAAACATGCGCTCTATGCCGAGCGGCTGGCGCGCTACAGGGAGCTCTATCCTTTGCTGAAAGATTATTTGCACCGAATGTAATATCTCACAGATAAAAGCACGTAGGGGCGTTCAAAGGAACGCCCCTACGTTTTTATCCGACCGCGTGTCATCCTCACGCATCATAGTAGAGATAGAACTCGTAGGGATGCGGGCGCAACCTGATCGCGTCCACTTCTTTCTTGTGCTTGTACTCTATCCAGGTTTCCAGCAGGTCCTCGGTGAAGACGCCCCCCTTCAGCAGAAATTCGTGGTCGGCTTCCAGCGCATCCAGAGCTTCTGATAGCGATCCGGGCACCTGCTTCACTTTGGCCGCTTCTTCCGGCTCCAGGTCATAAAGGTCCCTGTCCATCGGCTCGCCGGGGTCTATTTTGTTCTGGATGCCGTCTATCCCGGCCATGAGCATGGCGGCGAAGGCCAGGTAGGGGTTGCAGGTGTTATCGGGACAGCGATATTCAATGCGCTTCGTCTTGGGGTTCTCCGAGTACATGGGGATGCGCACGCTGGCGCTGCGGTTGCGCCGCGAATAGACCAGGTTCACCGGGGCCTCGTAGCCGGGAACTAAGCGGCGATAGGAATTGGTCGTGGGAGCGACCAGGGCCAGGAGTGCCGCCGAATGCTTGAGAAGCCCGCCGATATAGTAGAGCGCAGTCTGCGACAGGTGCGCATAGCCTTCTTTATCGTAGAAGAGCGGCTTGCCAGTCTTCCACAGGCTCTGATGCACATGCATGCCCGAACCGTTATCCTGGAAGAGGGGCTTCGGCATGAAAGTTGCCGTCTTGCCGTGGGCACGGGCCACGTTCTTGACAATGTACTTATACATCATCAGGCTGTCGCCCATGCGTGTCAGCGAGTTGTAGCGCATATCAATCTCGCACTGCCCGCCGGTAGCGACCTCGTGGTGGTGCACCTCTACCGGTACACCCGATTCAATCAGTTTCAGGATGATCTCCGAGCGAATGTCCTGCAATGTATCGGCAGGCGGCACGGGGAAATAACCTTCCTTCCAGCGTGGCCGGTGTCCCAGGTTGGGGCTGGTGCCGTTGCGCCCGCTGTTCCAAACGCCCTCGTCGGTATCCACATAGTAATACGCGCTGTATGCATTCTGGTCAAACCGGATGTTATCAAAGATAAAGAACTCGGCCTCCGGCCCCCAATAGCTGACATCGGCGATGCCGGTGTTGATCAAATAGCGTTCTGCCTTCTGAGCCACATAGCGCGGATCCCTGGTATAAGGTTCATGGGTCACGGGGTCCACCACGTTACAGACCAGGCTCAACGTCGGCACGGTACAGACCGGGTCTATCACCGCAGTGGTCGGGTCGGGAACCAGGAGCATGTCGCTCTCGTTGATGGCCTGGAAGCCGCGAATGCTGGAACCGTCAAAGCCGATGCCCTCTTTGAAAAGGTCTTCGTTCAGCTCGTTGATGTGCGCGCTGAAATGCTGCCAGGTTCCCGGCAAATCTATGAACTTGAAGTCCACGATCTTGAGCCCCTGCGCCCGCGCATAGGCGATCACTTCTTCGGGGCTGCTAAGGGGTGTGTAGTCGCGCCCGGTTGTGGAGGGTATCGCCTCCGTGCTTTCAATGAACGTCGGTTTGGTGCGTGTGATGGTGCTGGTGGCCATGCCAACCTCCTTAGTTGAGATGTCGTGCGTGGTTCCATTCAAAAAGAGACACCCCGCCCTCGGCGCGAGAACGGGGTATCATTCCCCGGCCTCTCCTGCCTAGCCATGACAGGAGCGCACTTTCAGCATCCCAAGACATTCAAAAGGAATATAGCACAAAGGCGGGCGCGCCTGCTACAGGCGCGCTATACGAACGTGGGGCGGCTCTTTTGGGCAAAGTGCACAAAAGGGGGAAGGGGACGCTTCGCAGAATGAATACAAGGGCCGGCAGGATGAAGGGATGCTGCCCGCCTTTATTCTTGTATCTATGACCAGAATTGTGTTATCCTTAGCCCGACGCGACAAGACGTTGCGAACGAGATCCAACGTGCGACCTTATCCTACCTGGCTGAAACGCGCGGCCCAGACGGGCGTGGCCCTGATCCTCCTGGCCCTGATATTACGGCGGGTGAACCTGGCGCAAGCGGTCGCGCTTCTGTGCCAAGCGCGCACGGTGCCGCTGGCCCTCTCTGTCGGAGTCGTCTTTCCTGCCACGCTGACCTTGTGGGCCGTGCGCTGGAACCTTCTCCTGCGTCTCCTGGAGATTCACATTCCCTTCTCGCGCGCTCTCCTCTATAGCCTCATTGGGAACTTCGCCGGGCTTTTCTTTTCGGACACGATGGGCGGCTTCATCAAGGTCTTCTATCTGCGAGAGGATGGTTATCCGGCGGCGCGTGCCTTCTTCTCGGTCTTCCTGGATAAGACCTGGGAAGTAGCGATGCTCCTGGCCTTTGGCCTGGCAGGGCTGCTGGCCTTCCCCGCGCTCCTGGGCAACTCGTGGCTGGCGCTGGCTTTGCCGCTGGTCGGATTGGCTATAACCGCTCTCTTGGTCAAAATCGTCGGCCCACGCGCGGCGCACTGGTGGTTGCACGTCTTGCAAGGGCGTTTCCGTGGGCGCGTTGCGCGCTGGGCCGGCGCGAACGTCGCCGACCTGCTGCACATCACCGGACGCGTGCCCTGGCGTGGCTGGATGCAGGTCTTGGGCGCGTCCGTCCTGGTGCGGTTTACCCATTTCATTTACTCCTATCTGCTGGCCCTGAGCCTCGGCATTCCCATCTCATTCCCCGCCGTTGTTGCCGTCATGAGCATTGTCGGGATCATCGCTTCTCTGCCGTTGAGCATTGGCGGGCTGGGCACGCGCGAGGCCACGATGATAGCAGCCTTCAGCCTTTTAGGGTTACCGTCGCACCAGGCCCTTGCCTTCTCGTTCCTTATCTTCCTTGCCGGGATCGCCTGGCGCTCCGTCTGTGTCGTCGGCTGGCTGAGGCGACCGTTGAGCCTCTCTGCCCTGCGTCCCAACCTATCGGCCCAGGCTCCTGAGGTAGCAGATGATGGCCGCGCTTAGGAATGCTCTGGGGCATGGCTTCGGAGGTGGGTGGCTCCGGCCCATTCTTCCTCTGCTGGCATTGCCCTTCCTCCTCACGGGCGCGCTCGCCTCTCTCTCGCCCGACCTTGCAGCGGTCGGCGCGGGCGCGCTCTTGGCCCTTTGGCCGGGATACGCGCTGGCGGAATGGGCCGGCTGGGGGCGCGACCTTCCTCGCATGCAGCGCGTGCCTCTCTGGCTCGCGCTCAGCCTTCTCTTGGCCCTCTTCCCTACCCTGGCGGTGACCGGCCTGCATCTGACGGTGCGCGCCTTCAATGGGCTCCATCTGGCGTTGGCCGCGTGCCTGGCGCTGGCGGTTGGCCTCCGACGGTGGAGGCGTGGGAGGATGGGATTCTTGAACGCTCCCACCCAACCCTCCCCCACGCAGCGGGAGAAGGTCGGGATGGGGGCCGATGCTTATATAACGGCCCTCTTTGTGCTTGTCCTTTCCCTCTTTACCTTTGTCACCGTGCGCAACGGCCCGCGCGATTCCGACAGCCTCTCCTACCTGGGCCACATCCAGGAGCGGCTGGTTTCGGCACGCCTGGAGCCGCGCGATCCCTTCCTGGGCCTGGCCGAATTGACCGTCATGCCGCGCCTCTGGCTGAGTCCTTGGTTGTTCTTGCAGGCGGGCATCGCCGACTTGGCTCAGATAGACCCGGTGAACCTGGTCTTCGTCTATCTCCCTCCATGGCTTGCTCTCATTTCCCTATCCTCTTTCTACGGCTTGGCGCGGCTGCTCCTCCCGCGGGGGGCCGCGTTCTTCGCCATTTGCTTGCAGATGCTCCTGTACGTCTCCTCTCTGCAGACGCAAGAGGGGCCGGGCCGTGCCTTCTTCGCGCGCATTGCCGAAGACAAGATGCTGATGTGGATCGTTCTCCTCCCGCTGGCCTTGCGTTACGGCCTGCGCTATCTGGGCAGAAGCACGCGCGCCGATTTTATGCTCTACGCGCTGATGGCTGCCATCGCAACCGTCGTCCATCCCCTCGGCCTGGTGCTGGTTGGGCTTTTTGCGGGGAGCATGGCGGTAGTGCAACTTCTAAGCCCTCGCCCACTCCCTGCACCCTCTCCCGTAAACGGGAGAAGGAGAGGGGAAGGGGGGAGCCAGGCACGCCGACGGCTGGCTGCTTCATCCCCTGCCTTCGCGCTCCTTATCCCTCCCCTCCTCCTGGCTCCCTACGTCTTCTACTTGCGGCTGGCCGAACGTTCCGTCCCCTTTGATGTCGTCGGCTCAGGGCCTACCTTGGATTTTCGCCTGGCGCTCTCTGCCGATCGGCTTCTGATCCTGCCGAATGGCCTGTATCTCGCGCATCCGGCTCTGCTGCGCAACGGCCTGGTTCTGATGAGCCTTGCCCTGGCGCTGTGGGCGATACGCGATGCCTTGCACAGCCTGGCCGTGCGCTTTCTTCTTGCCACGACCTTCGTCCCCCTGGCCCTCATCTACAACCCTCTCACCGCGCCTATTCTGGGGCGCATCATCTCGCCCTGGCTCCTCTGGCGTATCACCTGGCTGCCCCCCTTCACATTGGCCGCTGCTTACGCGGTCTGGCGGGCGCGCCTGATTCCTCGCTTCATGCTGATCATCGGGCTTCTGGTTGCCTTCTTCCTGTCCGATCCTGTCTCGTCCTACCTGGTATGGAAGGGGGGAAACATCTGGCTGCCGCCCCTTGACCGCGCCTTCGTGGCAGCGGCCCGGCCTTACATCGCGGACGATGGCGTCGTCCTGGCTCCGGTGGCGCTGAACCGTCTCATCCCGGCTATGCTCCCCCGCGCGCGGGTGATAGAATTTCGCGGCTCGCCCCAGGTTCCCGAACGCCGCGCGGACGTGGATGCCTTCTACGCCCAGGAGGAATTACAGGGGCCGCAACTGGCCATCTTACGTCGCTACGAGGTAAATTACGTCATTCTGCCGACGCGGGGTTCCCTCGCGCTCGGCGCAGCGCATCTCCCCTCTCTCTTGCGCCCCCTCTACCAGGATGCTACCTGGACGCTCTATGCCGTGCCTGCGCTGGGCACACAAGGAGATGAGGCTACCGCGCGGGCGATCCTTGCCGACCTGGTATTCTGGACGCAGGACGTCGGGCGCGCCCTGGAGATATATGGTCAGGCGTTAGGTTTCACGGTAGATGCGACCGCGACGAACCTCGCCAATGCCGAGGCGCTGCGCGCGCAAGGAGACCTGGAAGGCGCCCTCGCCGCGTATGAGGCGATGGCGGCAGCCGCGCAAGCAGCAGGCGACGCGGGCGCGCTGACCGAGGCAACGACGCACGCCACGGAACTGGCTTCCGACCTGCGTAGCCTGGCCGATGCCGCAGGGGCGGATGACGACCTATGGGCCGAGGCAGAAGGCCCTCCCACGGCGCTCCTGGCCCAGGAATATTGGCGGCGGGCCAAGATCGCGGCCCAAGCACAGCGCGTCGCCGATGCGCAGACGGCCATGTACCTGGCCGGACGTGCGACCGATGCCGCGCGTGTGGCGTATCGGCGACGCTGGCTATCGCTGCGGATAGAGGGACGGATCGGCACGGCCCAGGCGATGGCGCAACAGATCATCGGCTTTGAGGAACGGGTGGAAAGTTGGAGTGTGGCGGTGGTTCAGGCCGCCCTCGGAAAGGATTCCCCTCTTTCAACTCGCCCCGCACAATCTGTCGCCAGCCTGGCCGACGCACTGGCTCGTTCCCCTTCGCCCTATCGCGAGATGGGCGATTACCTGGCAGGTCAGGGCGAATGGGCCGAGGCGGTGGAGTTTTACGATCGCGCGCTGGCCCGCTCGCCGGAGAATGCGACGCTATGGGCCGTCCTCGCCCAATCCGCCGACCGCTGGCTGGATGGCACGACCCTGCCCGCGTGGGCTCGCAATGAAGTGGTTGCCGATGGCTTCCCCCAGACGGTGCATCTGGAACCGGGTGCAACCTATCTCTACGCGGCCACTATCCGGAACGATGGCGGCGTGGCGGAGGCGGCCCTGCGTTGGGAATATCTGTTGGATGGCGAGGCGATCTTGGGCGGAGAACAACCTTTTCGGAGTACGGCGACCGCGTCGCGCTATGCGACCGTCTTCACTGTGCCGGCAGAGGTGACGACCCTTATCATCTCTCCCCTTGTCCTGACCGGCGACGCCCAGGCGCGGGTAGAGGACGTGCGCCTCGTGCAACTCCCGCTGCGCGCGCGGGTTCCTACCGGCCCGCATCCTTACGTCCGCCTGGGAGCCTTGAGGCTGGCGCGTGATGATGCCCTTGCAGCGGCCCTGGCCTACGGGCACGCGCTGGCAGCAGAGCCCACCGACAACGACGCTCTAGGTGGCCTGGATCGCGCCCTCTCCCGGATCGGGCCGTCCGGCTTGGAGGCAACTACGGCGGCTGCGGTGCGGCAATCGCTGGCGTCTGTGTTGGACGCTATGGCTACGTCCTTGCGCGCGGCGCCGGAGGATGAGGACGCGCGCCGGGCGTTGGCCGTTGCCGCCGACCTCTATCTGGATGCGGGCGGGATGCTGGCAGGCCCCAACCTCATCGCCTCGCCGGGGTTTGCCGGGCGCGGCTGGCAGGTCTATAACCCCGACCGCGGCGCACGCTATGGTGTAGCGCCATCTACCTCGTCATCCCAGGAGCGCGGCGGGTTCGTTGCATCGGATGTCCCCGGCTACCACGGCGGCTATTACCAATACCGAAAGGTGGAGGGGAGCGCGGTCTATCTATTTGCCTTCAGCCTGCGCACCGAGGATGCGAAAGATTTGATGGTGAAAGTAGGGAATTGGGACTACGAGTGGGAAGGGGGGCGCATCGGTATCGTTGCCGGCCCCACCTTGACCGGCTCTATCCCCTGGACACGCTACCGCTTCCTCGTGCACGTTCCTACCGGTGTGCGAGGCATCAGTTTCTATCCGGTTGTTTTCTTCCACGCGGGCCGCATCTGGCTGGACGATGTGCGTGTCGTCAAACTGCCGGCGCGGTGGGAGCCACCTCCTCCACCTTGATTGTGACGTGCCGCGGCAAATCGTTGGGCAGGGGTAGAAACTGGAGCGCGAGCAGGCTTGCGCAGGGATCAGGTGCGGTAGCGGCCGTTGATGGTCACGTAGTCGTGAGTCAGGTCGCAGGTCCACACCACCGCCGAAGCCGGGCCCAAGCCCAGGTCCAGCGTGATGGCAACATCGTGGCCGGCCAGCACCTGCGCGGCCCGCGCTTCGTCCACGTCGTAGGGACGTCCCTCGCGCACCAGATGTACCTGTAGCGGTTCTAGACCGCGCGTGTCGGTCTCCGGCACGAGGTCCGCGCCGGCCTGCTGAGAGAGCCAGCCGGGCGCGTGGCGTCCGCGTCCGAGCCAGAGGCTGAGGCAGGCCGGATCTATCTCCACACCACTATAGCCCGCGGCGGCCAGGATGCGGCCCCAGTTGGCATCCTGCCCGTAGATGGCCGTCTTGACCAACGGGGAATGGGCGATGGCCTTGGCGACCCGCCGGGCTGCGGCCTTGCTAGGCGCGCCGCGCACCAAAATGCTGATAAGTTTGCTTGCGCCCTCGCCATCTTCCACAATGGCAATCGCAAGGGCCAAGCATGTCTCGCGCAGGGATTCTAGGAAGGCGGCGTAAGCAGCACTGCCGTATGAGGCATGGGGGCCTCTGCCGTTCGCCAGGACGAGGAGGGTATCGTTGGTACTGGTGTCGCCGTCCACCGTGATCGCGTTGAAGGTATCTTTCACCGCCTCTCGCAGCGCGCGCTGCAAGGTCGCCGGCGCGATGGCGGCATTGGTGACAATCAGGGAGAGCATCGTTGCCATGTTCGGGTGGATCATCCCCGCGCCTTTGGCGATGCCCAGACATCCGAGAGCCTGGCCATCTACCTCTGCCCAATGAACATGGAGTTTGCGCCGCGTGTCGGTCGTCATGATAGCCTGTGCGGCGGCTTCCCAGCCGTCGGGCGCGAGGGCCGGAACCGCAAGCCTGATGCCTTCTTCTATGCGATCCATGCGGAGCGGCTGGCCGATAACGCCGGTGGACATGACAAGGACGGCATCGGGCGCGCAACCCAACGCCGCGGCGGCCAATTGCGCCGTGCGCCGCGCATCCTCCAGGCCCTGCGGGCCGGTACAGGCGTTGGCCCCTCCGGAGTTGATGACCACCGCACGAATGCCTCCGGCATTGCGCATGAGAACTTCTTGGTCGTAAAGGACGGGGGCGGCCTTCACCCGGTTGGTCGTAAAAACGCCCGCTGCCGCGCAGGGCTCCTCCGCAGCGATGAGGGCCAGGTCTAACGCGCCCGTCTTCTTGAGGCCGCAGGCCACGCCCGCAGCCCGGAAGCCGGCCAGGATGGGAGTAGGATGAGATTCGGAACTTGCCATTGTTCACCTGATGCGTTGGTTCTGCTCTCTCTTCTCCTCTTGCCTCCTCCTCTCCTCCGAAGAGGAGAGGAGGAGAGGGACGGGAGGGGTCAGTCTCTCTTAAACTCACTGTAATCCGGTTCCGGCAAACCTGCGCGGCCCTTGCCTTCAATGTTCACGAGCGCCCGCACCTTCAGCGGCAGGCCGAACAACTTGATGAAGCCCTCCGCGTCCTGCTGGTTATAGACCTGATCCTCGCCAAAGGTGGCGTAGTCCTCCCGATAGAGGCTGTAAGGCGACTTGCGGCCCACCAGGATGACGTTGCCCTTGTAGAGTTTGAGCCGCACCGTGCCGGTAACCGTGCTCTGCGTCACCCTCACGAAGGCATCCAACGCCTCGCGCAGCGGCGTGAACCACTGGCCGTTATAGACCAGGTCGGCATATTTCAGCGCGACCATCTGCTTGTAATGCAGCGTCTCTTTATCCAGGCAGAGTTGCTCCAACGCCTGGTGCGCCTCCACCAGGATCGTGCCGCCGGGTGTCTCATAGACGCCGTGAGACTTCATGCCTACCAGGCGGTTCTCCACCAAATCCACGCGGCCGATGCCATGCTTGCTGCCGAGCCGGTTGAGTTCCGTCAAGATGCCGATCGGCCCCTTGGCGATGCCGTTGATCCGTTTGGGCACGCCCGCCTGGAAGTCTATCTCAATGATTTCCGGCTCATCGGGGGCTTGCTCCGGGCAAGTTGTGAGTTGGTACATCGCCTCTTCCGGTTCCTGCCAAGGGTCTTCCAGGATGCCGCCCTCGTGGGAGAGATGCCAGATGTTGCGGTCGCGACTGTAGATAGATTTCGTCGTGGCCGAGACGGGGACGTTGTGCTCCAGCGCGTAATCCAGCGCATCCTGGCGGCTACGGATCGTCCATTCGCGCCAGGGTGCGATAACCTTAAGCCGGGGATTGAGGGCCTGATAGGTCAATTCAAAGCGCACCTGATCGTTGCCCTTGCCGGTGCAGCCGTGGGCCACCGCGTCCGCGCCTTCCAATTCGGCCACCTCCACCTGATGCTTGGCGATGAGGGGGCGGGCGAAGGAAGTGCCCAGGAGGTATTTGCGCTCGTAGATGGCTCCGGCCTGCAAGGTGGGATAGATGTATTCGGTGATGAACTCTTCTCGCAGGTCTTCAATATAGCATTTGCTCGCGCCGCTGGCGATGGCCTTCGCCTCCAGGCCGGTCAACTCTTCTTCCTGGCCGATGTTGGCGGTGAAACAGATGACCTCGCAACCGTAATTCTCCCGTAGCCAGGGGACGATGACCGAGGTATCCAGCCCACCGGAGTAGGCGAGGACGACTTTCTTGACCTTGTCTTTCATAAGATATGACCTCCACATAATATCTTGGCCCTCACCCGTCCTTCTCTCTGCGGAATGAAGAAGGAAGGAACGAAGGGGGTGGGTGAGGGTCTCATTTCGCCACCAGGTTCACCACGTCGCGCAACATCGCCGCTGCGGTCGGCACGGGGCCGCGCTCGTCCACCGCGGCGAACTGCACGCCCATGATGTCGGTGTGATAGACGATGCCCATCTGCCAGCCGCGCAGCCCGGCCAAGGGGTGCTCGCGCGGGAGCGGCGTCGGTTTTACCGTGAGACGATAGCCCGCGCCCTCTCGCTCCGCCGTGCACAGGAGTTTGATGACCTTCCCCTCCGCCCGCGCGCGGGCGAAGTCGTCCGGCGTCAGGTGGGTGATGCCCTTCACCGCCACATCGGCGAGGGTGGCCGGAACGTCCAGGACGCTGTTCGCCAGGATAACCAGTTTGTTGGCCGCGTCCCATCCCTCCACGTCCAACGTCGGATCGGCCTCGGCGACCCCTTCTTCCTGAGCTTCCCGTAGCGCGGTGGCGTAGTCGCGTCCCTCGGTCATGGCGGTCAGAATGTAATGGGTCGTGCTGTTGAAGATGCCCTCAATTCGTTCAATAGAGCAGCCGACCAGGTCTCTCTGCCCGATGTTCACCGTGGGCAGCGCGCCGCAGACCGCTGCCGAGAAGCCCAGGCCGACACCCTGTGCCCGTGCCAATGCCACCAATTCCGAGTAGGCGTGGACGAGAGGCCCCTTGTTGGCCGTGACCACGTTCATCCCCCGCGCCAGGGCGGCACGGATGCAACTGAGCCCGGGTTCGCCATCTTTGAGGTTCGTCAGCGACGCCTCCAGGAGCACGTCGGCATGGGCCCGGCGCACCGTATCCAGCGCACTCAATCCCGGTCGCCCGGCAGCCGGATAGGTGGCCGCGCCTTGGCCTTCCTGTTTGCGTGCCAGGAGAAGCGCGGCATCCAACCCGCGCGCATCTAAGGCCGCGCCCGATGTATCTGCGGCGGCGGTGAGAACCAGTTCCAGGTTATAGCGCGTGCGCAGCATCTCCTGCTTTGTGGTCAGGAGTCCTAGGAAGCCGCGGCCCACGTTGCCGAGGCCGATCAGCGCAAGGCGGATGCGTTTGGGCATGTTATTATTTCGTCGTAGGTAGAACCTCTCTTCCCTCCTCCTCTCCCCGATTCGGGGAGAGGAGGAGGCGAAGGGGGAGAAGAGAGGTTTATCTTCCACTTCCCCGCGCCACCGCATAGTGCTCCTGCAAACTGCGCACCCGCAGTTCGCGGTCGCGCAGGGCGCGGATACCGTTCACCGCTGCCGCGGCTGCCGACATGGTGGTCAGTAACGGAACCCGGTGCTGCACCGCGGCCCGGCGAATTTCTACGCCGTCGCTGTTGGCTCTAGGGCCCAGCGGCGTGTTGATGACCATCTGTACCCGCCCCTCGCGAATGAGGTCAACGATGTGGGGCGAGCCCTCGCTCACTTTGTTGACCGCCTCCACCGGCAATCCCACCCGCGCCAACGACGCCGCGGTGCCGCGCGTCGCCAGGAGCCGGAAGCCCAGGCGGTGCAGATCGCGCCCGATTTTCAGAATCGTCCCTTTGTCAAAATCATTGACGCTGAGAAGCGCGGCACCGGCTAGGGGAAGCGGGTCGCCCGCGGCCATCTCGGCTTTGGCGAAAGCGTGGCCGAAACGCGAGGCATGGCCCATCACCTCGCCCGTGCTGAGCATCTCCGGCCCCAGGAGCGCATCGGAGCCGGGTAACTTGCGGAAGGGAAGCACCGCCTCCTTGACGAAGAAGCCGTCCACGCGCGGCTCCTCCACGAAGCCCAACTCGGCCAAGGTGCGGCCCACCATCACCTGCGCGGCGATCTTGACCAGCGGCACGCCCGTCGCCTTGCTGACGAAAGGCACCGTGCGCGAGGCGCGCGGGTTCACCTCCAGAACATATACCACATCATCCTTCAGGGCAAATTGCACGTTCATCAATCCGCGCACGCCCAATGCCAGGCCCATCTTGTGGGTGTATTCCCGCATGATGCTGAGATGGTAGTAACTGACCTTGTAGGGTGGCAGCACCATCGCCGAATCGCCGGAATGGACGCCTGCCTCCTCAATGTGCTGCATGATGCCGCCGATAACCACCCGCTCGCCGTCGGCTACCGCGTCCACGTCCACCTCAAAGGCATCTTCCACATACTGGTCAATCAGCACCGGATGGTCGGGGCTGGCCGCAAGGGCCTTCTCCACGAACTCGGCTAGGGCCGACTCGTTATAGACGACGGCCATCGCCCGCCCGCCGAGGACGTACGAAGGCCGCACCAGGACGGGATAGCCGATGCGCCGGGCGACGGCGCGCGCTTCCAGCACGGTGTTCGCCATGCCATGCTCCGGCTGCGGGATTTCCAGCCGGTCTAAAAGCGCGCCGAAACGCCCCCGATCCTCCGCCAGGTCTATGGCCTCATGTGAAGTGCCTAAGATGGGAATGCCTGCCGCATGGAGGGCGGCACTCAGGTTCAAGGGGGTTTGCCCTCCCAATTGCACGATGACGCCGGAGCCTGGGCCGGCCGTCGCCAATTCGCGGTCACAAATGTTCAGCACGTCCTCCAGCGCCAACGGCTCAAAATAGAGGCGATCGCTGGTGTCATAGTCGGTGCTGACCGTCTCCGGGTTGCAGTTGACCATCACCGTCTCATAGCCTAGTTCCCGCAGCGCGAAGGAAGCGTGGCAGCAGCAATAGTCAAACTCAATCCCCTGGCCGATGCGGTTGGGCCCGCCGCCCAGGATGATGGCCTTCGGCTTGGGGCCGGGGGGCGCCTCGTCTTGCGTCTCGTAGGCCGAATAGAGATAGGGCGTGTAGGCCTCAAACTCGGCAGCGCAGGTATCCACCTGATGAAACGTGGGCCTGATGCCCAGGGCCAGACGATGGGCGCGTACCTCTTGTTCCGATGCGCCCCACATCTCGCCCAGGGTCTTGTCGGCGAAGCCATATTGCTTGGCCCGCCGCAGGATCGGCGCGGGGATCGTCGCCAAAGTATAGCGGCGCAATTCCTTCTCCATCTCGGCGATGCGTGCCATCTGCGCCACAAACCAGAGATCGTAACCGGTGCGCCGGGCCACTTCCTCTACCGATGTGCCGTTCAGCAACGCGGCATAGGCCGCGAAGAGGCGATCTGGGTTGGGCCAACTCAAAAGGTCAACGCCTGCCTCATCTGGCCGTAGGAGAGGGGCGGAGAGCGCGGTACGGCGAATCTCTAGCGAGCGGATGCCCTTTTGCAGCGCCTGGGGGAAGGTGCGCCCGATGGACATGATCTCGCCCACCGACTTCATCTGTGGGCCGAGGGTACGATCCACGTCGGGGAATTTCTCAAAGGCCCAACGAGGAATCTTCACCACCACATAATCTAACGCCGGTTCAAAGGCGGCCACCGTTTTGCGGGTGATGTCGTTGGGGAGTTCGTCCAAGGTGTAGCCGGCGGCCAGGAGCGCGGCGATCTTAGCGATGGGGAAGCCGGTCGCCTTAGAGGCTAAAGCCGACGAGCGAGAGACGCGCGGGTTCATCTCAATGACGACGGTGCGTCCCGTATCGGGATGGATGGCGAATTGCACGTTGGATCCGCCCGTTTCCACGCCGACCGCGGTCATGATCCGGCGCGCCATGTCGCGCAGCCGCTGATATTCTTTGTCGGTGAGGGTCTGGGCAGGAGCAACGGTGATGCTATCGCCGGTGTGCACGCCCATTGGGTCCAGGTTCTCTATGGTGCAGATGACGACGAAGTTATCGGCCCTGTCGCGCATCACCTCCAACTCAAATTCTTTCCAGCCCAGTACCGATTCTTCCACCAATACGCTGCCAACGGGGCTCTCGCGCAGGCCGCGGGCCGCCGCTTCTTCCAGTTCGGCGCGCGAGCGGGCGATGCCGCCGCCCGATCCGCCCAATGTGAACGAGGGTCGGATGAGAACGGGGTAGCCTAAATCCGCTGCCAGCGTCAGGGCCTCCTCTACCGAGTGAGCCAGGCCGCTGCGCGGCACTTCCAGCCCTGCTGCCTGTATGGTGGACTTGAAGAGAAGCCGGTCCTCGGCGATGCGGATGGCCTGGGGCGACGCGCCGATGAGCCGCACGCCGTAACGGTCCAGGATGCCCGCATCCGCCAATGCTACGGCCAGGTTGAGGCCGGTTTGCCCGCCGACGGTAGGTAGCAGCGCATCGGGCCGCTCTTTCTCAATGATCTTCTCCGCCAGTTCCAACGTCAGCGGTTCCACATAGGTGGCATCGGCCAGTTCCGGGTCGGTCATGATGGTGGCGGGGTTGGAGTTAACCAGGACGACGCGGTAGCCCTCGCGTCGCAGTGCTTTCACCGCCTGTGTCCCCGAATAGTCAAACTCGCACGCCTGGCCGATAACGATGGGGCCGGAACCGATGATCAGAATCGTGTGAATGTCGGTGCGCTTGGGCATATCAACGCTTCTCTTGCATCAGCCGCACGAAGTCGGCGAAAAGTTTATCGGCATCGTGGGGGCCGGGCGACGCTTCCGGGTGATACTGCACCGAAAAAACGGGCCGGTCGCGCAGGCGCATCCCCTCCACCGTGTTGTCGTTCAGGTTCCAGTGAGTGATCTCTACCTGGTTGGGATCAAGGGTTTCCGCGTCCACCGCGTAGTTGTGGTTCTGCGCGGTGATCTGTACCCGGCCTGTCGCGACTTCTCGCACCGGGTGGTTGCTCCCGTGATGGCCGAACTTCAGTTTGTAGGTGCGCCCGCCCAACGCCAGCCCCAGGATTTGGTGTCCCAGGCAGATGCCGAAGAGGGGGAGCCCCGTATCCAGGAAGGCGCGCGTCGCCTCGGCAGCATAAGGAAGCCCGGCAGGATCGCCGGGCCCATTGGAGAGGAAAATGCCGTCGGGCGCGAGGGCCAGGGCCTCGGCAGCAGGGGTGTAGGCAGGGACGACGGTGACGCGGCAGCCGTAGTCGGCCAGGCGACGCAGGATGCCGCGCTTGAGGCCGAAGTCATAGGCGACGACATGGAAAGGCGATGCCGGTCGTTCCACCGGGAAGCGCCATCCTGTGGCAACGCCGTCGGCCCATCGGTAAGGCTCGCGACAACTGACGTCCCGCACCAGGTCACGCCCCTCCAGCCCTTCCCAGGCGCGGGCCTTCTCAATCAGGTTTTCGGGGTCGGCATCGGGCAAGGTGGAGAGCGCGCCCTTGAGGACGCCTACCGTGCGCAGGCGCAGCGTCAGCGCGCGCGTGTCCACGCCGCTGATGCCGGGGATGCCGTAGGCGGCCAGATAGTCGTGAAGGGTACGGCGGCTGCGCCAGTTGCTGGCGACAGGGCTGAGTTCCCGCACGATGAAGCCTTCCACCTGGGGCCTGTCCGATTCCACATCCTCATCGTTGATGCCGGTGTTGCCGATGTGGGGATAGGTCATCACCACCATCTGGCCGCGATACGAGGGGTCGGTCAAGACCTCCTGGTAGCCGGTCATGCTGGTATTGAAGACCACTTCGCCAACTCGCTCGGCCTCTGCGCCGAAACTCTCACCCGCAAACCATGTCCCATCTTCCAGAGCGAGAAGTGCCCGCATATCCTTTCTTCCTCAACTGTTCTTCCTTGATCAACGTGAGACGACGAAGAGCGCGAAGACGAACGTCAAGGCAATGTACAGGCAGTTCACTGCGATACGTACTCCCAGCGACTTGTTGCTGAGGTCCATTTTGACGGCCTCGGCCAATAGCATCAAGACAGCCATGGTTGAGAACCAGAGCGTTACGAACGGGATGGTCACTCGTCCCTTAGCCAGCGCCCGGATGCCCCAGCCTAAGAACAGTAAATCGTGAAGGAAAAACCCGCTGCAAGCAAACGTGACGATAACGGAGAGGGAGCGGGGCAGTATCTTACGCAGCGGCCTGTAACAGTAGTAGTACAAGTAATATCCATAGACAGGATTCCAATATCGCCAGAACTCTCTGAACGAACCGGCACCAAACGAACGCACAAACATCGTCTTCAAGAGGGTGGTGTCATCGGCCTGGCCCAGGCGACGGCGTATATGTTCGTTGAGCGTGATCCGTTGTTTGGTTGTCATAATATGCCTGGCGGTAAATCCGCTACTCTGCCACCTGCCTCTTGAACGCCGCGGCAGCCGCTGCCACACTGGTTTGGATGTAGTACAGGAAGTAGCCGACGGAGAAAAGGCGCACGCCCATGTCGTAATAGGTCTTGATCTGATCCGGCATGGCGACGATGCCGACGGCCAAACCACGCTCGCGGGCCACGCGGCATACCTTGCGATAGGCCTGGTGGCTTTCCTCGCTGGCGATGTCGCCCGGCCTGCCTAGCGAGATAGAGAGGTCCAGCGGGCCGATGAACAGGACCTCCACGCCCGGTACCGAGGCGATGGCTTCCACGTTGTCCACCGCTTTCTTGGTTTCAATCTGCACCAGAACCATCGTCTCGCGGTTGGAGATTTCCAATGCCTCCGTGGCGGAGATGGGCGCATAACCGAGAAACGATGGGCTTCCCATGCCGCGCACGCCCATAGGTGGGAACTTAGCCCATTGCACGGCCAGTTCTGCCTGTTCTTTGGTCTCCACGCGCGGAACCATGACGCCCAGCGCGCCGGTATCCAGGGAGCGCGCCACCCAATGGTATTGCAGATCGGGGATGCGCAGGACGCTGACCATTCCCAGCAAATCCGCGATCTGCACGGCGTTCAGCAGATCGCTGATGTCGGTAGAGCCGTGCTCTATATCCAGAAAGAGCCACTCCACGCCGCAGTTCGCCAGGGTGCGCAGCACGGGCATCTCAATGGGCCCGGTGAGGCCGGTGCCGAACACGGGCTTGCCTTCCTTCAGGGCCTGCTTGACCTTGTTGTGTAGCATGGTATCGTTGCCTCGGTGTGTGATGTTGGGTGGTGACGTTACCTCTCTTATCCCCCTCTATCCCCCTTCTCTCCCCGAAGCGGGGAGAGAAGGGGGAAGGGGGTTGAGAGAGGTCTTTCCTACTCCGTCCGCTGCGCGGCGCGCAACGCCTCGCGCCGCGCGAAGGCGGCGACCAACCCTACCCAGGCGGTGGACGACATGGACAGGTCCATCGGCTCCTCTGTCAAATTATACACGACGGCGACTTCATCGCAACGGTGGAACTTCGGGCAGAAGACACACTCTTGCCATACCTTCGGCGAGATGGCCCAGCGGTCCACCGTCTGAAAGCCGAGCCCTACGAAGAAATCCGGCACCAGCGTCAGCGCGCAGACCTGCGGGTAGCCCCGCGCCCGCGCGCGCTCTATCAGGTAAAGGACGATACGACGTCCCAGCCCCCTGCCTTGATAGTCGGGAGAGACGGCCAGCGAGCGTATCTCGGCCAATTCCGGCGAGAGGCGCGCCAGCGCGCCGCAGCCGACGACCCGGCCATTCCACTCCGCCGCTACGAAATCATCCAAGACGCGCCGGATGGCAACCTCGGTGCGAGGCAGCATCAGGTTCTGCGCCGCATAATGGTTGATAATGGCGGCCATCGTCGGCACATCGGCCGCACGGGCCGGGCGTATCGTTGCTTCTTCGTCCATGTTTACTCCCCGCTGTTTTCTACAACTCTGCCAAAATGCCGGTCAGCCGCTCTACCGTCGTGTCAATCTCCTGGCGCGAGATGATCAGCGGCGGCACCAGGCGCAGCACCTTGTCGCCTGCATTCACCAGAATCAATCCCTTTCCGTATCCCGCCTGCACGATCTTATTGGCCTCTACATCCAGTTCCAGGCCGATCATCAGCCCGCGCCCGCGAATCTCCAGGACGTGGGGCGAATTCATCTCGTGCAGCCGCTCCATCAGATAGGCTCCCTTCCCCCTTACCTCTGCGAGAAACTCCGGCCGGCTGATGCGATCCAGAACTGCCTGGGCCACCGTGCAGATGAGGGCATTGCCGCCGAAGGTGGTGCCATGATCGCCGGGGTGGATGGCATCGGCCACGCTTTGGGTAACAAGCACCACACCGATGGGAAGGCCGCCGCCCAGGGGCTTTGCCAGCGTCATGATGTCGGGTATCACGCCGGAGTGTTGGTAGGCCCAGAGGGTTCCTGTGCGCCCCAAGCCACATTGTACCTCGTCAAATATCAGGAGCGCGCCGCGCCGGTCGCACAGGCGACGCAGGCCCGCCAAAAATTCGTCGCGGGCCACATGGATGCCACCTTCGCCTTGCACCGGTTCCACGATGACGGCGCAGGTTTTGTCACCGATGGCCTGTTCGGCAGAATCCAGGTCGTTGAATCTGGCGAAGCGGATGCCGGGCAAAAGGGGGCGGAAAGGGGCCTGATACTTCTCGCGGTCGGTGGCGGCGAGGGCCCCGAAGGTGCGCCCGTGGAAGGAGTTGGTGAAGGCGACGATCTCCACGCGATCGGGTTCGTTTTTTGCTTTCGCCCAGGCGCGAGCAAACTTGAACGCGCCCTCTGTGGCCTCCGCGCCCGAATTGCAGAAGAAAGCCTTATCCGCAAAGGAGAGTTTGCAAAGCCGCTCGGCCAACCGTGCCTGCGGCTCGGAGTGGTAGAGGTTGCTGACGTGGATCAGTTTTCCCGCCTGGGCCATGATGGCCCCCAGGATACCACGATCGCCGTGGCCCAGCGCGTTGACCGCGATGCCCGCGACCAGGTCAATGTAGGCGTGGCCGTCGCTATCGTAGAGGATGCAACCTTCGCCTCGCTCAATGACGAAGGGCGCGCGCTTGTACGTCGGCACGACGTACTTCTGTTCAAGGGCGATGATTTCTTCGGTGTTCATGATCGTCTCCGGTTGCAAAGAATGTGGGCCGGCTCCGCTTGCTCATATCACCGCCGTCCCCGTGTTCTCCCGCAAGCCCGCCAGGTTGGTGATCACCGCGCGGCGCACGCCGGCGTTCACCGCCTCCAGCGCGGCCCGCACCTTCGGGATCATGCCGCCACTGATGGTGCCATCCTTGATCCAGCCCTCGGCCTGGGCCACGGTGAGCGATTCTACCACCTGGCCGTTGGCCTTCACACCGGGGACATTGCTGACGAAGGCCAACGCGCTCGCGCCCAACGCCACGGCAATGGCCTGTGCCGCCTGATCCGCGTTGACGTTGTAGGAGCGGCCATCGCGCCCCAGCGAGATGGGCGAGACGACCGGCACGAAGCCTGCGGCCAGGAGCGCGCGCAGAATCAGCGGATCGCTCCCCACGATGCGCCCCACCCGGCCCAGGTCGCCCGCAGGGTGCGTCATCTTCTCCACGATCAGGAGGCCGCCATCCACACCGCTGATGCCCGCAGCCAGGATGCCCGCGCGCAGGAGCCGCGCCACCAACATCTTATTGGTGCGGGCGGAGAGCACCATCTCGGCCACAGCCATAGATTGGTCGTCGGTGACCCGCAGACCCTCAATGAAGCGCGGCATCAGGCCCAGTTTCTCTTGCCAGGCCGCGATCTCCTTGCCGCCGCCATGCACTAAGACGACGCGATGTTCGGCCCCCAGCCAGCCGATAGCCCCCACCAGACCATCCAGGAAGGCAGGGTCATCCAGTTCGTTGCCGCCGACTTTGATGACCAGAGTATCCATATTTACAGTAACCCCATCCTCTCATCCAGGCCGAACATCAGGTTCATGTTTTGCACCGCCTGGCCCGACGCGCCCTTGATCAGGTTATCCAGCGATGAGGTAACGATGAGGGTGTCTGACCCATCTACCGGCGTCAGCGCGATGGCGACGCGATTGGTATTCACCGTGTGACGTAACGTCGCCACCTGGCCCGGCGGCAACAGGTGAACGAACGGTTCATCGCCATATGCTTCCTCATAGAGGCCGCGCACCTGCTCCATCGTCCAACCGGGGGCCAGCCGCACGTAGATGGTGGAGACGATGCCCCGGTTGACCGGCAGGAGGTGGGGCGAGAAGATGACGTAGAACCCGCTCCCGTTGCCGTCCGCCAGGTTGAGTTCCTGCTCCATCTCTGCGATGTGGCGGTGAGTATGGCCGATATTGTAGGGCGAGAAGTTATCGTGGGCTTCCACGAAGTGAGTCGTCAGCGTCGGCTTGCGCCCCGCGCCCGATACGCCCGACTTGCTATCGGCGATGATCCGACGGTCGGCCAGGGCACCCGCGCGCACCAGCGGGTAGAGCCCCAGAATGACGCTGGTAGGATAGCAGCCGGGGTTCGCTACCAGGCTTGCCCCGCGGATCGCGCCCCGATGCAACTCCGGCAGGCCATAGACCGCCTCGCGCAGCAACTCCGGCGCGCTGTGCTCGTGGCCGTACCAGCGACGATAGGCTACCGCGTCGCGCAGGCGGAAATCGGCGGAAAGGTCAACGGCGCGCACGCCCGCAGTGCGCACCCGGCGCACGGCGTCCATAGAAGCCCCATGGGGCAGGCAAAGGAAGACGACATCCACCTGATTTAGCGGCGCATCGGCCAGGCCGATGAGGGGAAAATCCCACGGGCAGGGGAAGATGTCCGATAGTTTGCCGCCCGCGCTGCTTTCGGATGTGGCAAAGACGATCTCAGCCTGCGGATGCCGCAGAAGGATGTTCACCAGTTCGTAGCCGGTGTAGCCGGTTGCCCCGAAGATGCCTACGCGTACCATGCAAAACACTCCTTAAACAAAACCGGCCCTCCCATGTCGGGAGGGCCGGTTGGCTATTCGTCTATGAATTGAGCCCAGGCGCAACTACCCAGACAGGGAAGGGTCCGGTTCGCGACGCGGGCTCCTAGGGCGCAGGGAGGTCACAGCCTCAAGCGCGGCACACATTCGCCGCATCATCTCCTGGATAATGTTGTGTTATATATACCACAAGTTTCTCATCTTGTCAAACGCGTTGACAAAGTATGGGAAGGATGGTACGATACGCGCAGGCGAAAAGGGTTCCACATCTATCGTCAGGCCCCTACTCCAGCCCACCCCCGTGAAACGGAGGGTGGCCCGTAGGGTCGGGCGGGGGCCTATCTATCCACTTCGCGCGAGGTCGCTATGTCGTACCGGGCCTGGTTTCGTTGCTTCCGGGGCTGCCCCGGCGAATATTCTCCTTACGAGGTGATCTATGAATGCCCGACGTGCGGTGGCCTGTTGGAGGTCGCCCACGATATGGAGGCGTTGAAAGACCGCAACCCCGCCGGCTGGATGCGCCTCTTTGAGCGGCGCGCCCACGCGACCGAATGGCCCTACGGCTCCGGCGTCTGGGGCAAGAAGGAGTGGGTGCTGCCCGACATTCACAACGACAACATCGTGAGCATGTACGAGGGGAACTCCAACCTCTTCTGGGCCGAGCGGTTGGGGAAGGAGATCGGGCTGGAGGATTTGTGGGTCAAACTGTGCGGCAACAGCCATACCGGCTCCTTCAAAGATTTGGGGATGACCGTCCTGGTCTCCGCGGTGAAGGAAATGCGGGCGCGGGGCGTTCCTATCCGCGCGGTGGCCTGCGCCTCCACCGGCGACACCTCGGCCGCGCTTGCGGCCTACGCCGCCGCGGCGGGCATCCCGGCCATCGTCTTTCTGCCGCGCGGCAAGGTGAGCACCGCCCAGCTGATCCAGCCCATCGCCAACGGCGCGCTGGTGCTTGCCCTGGATACCGACTTTGACGGCTGCATGAAGATCGTGAAAGAAGTAACGCACGACAATACCATCTATCTTGCCAACTCCATGAATAGCCTGCGCATTGAGGGGCAGAAGACGGTTAGCATTGAGATCGTGCAGCAGTTTGATTGGGCCGTGCCCGATTGGATCATCATTCCCGTGGGAAACCTGGGCAACATCAGCGCGCTGGGCAAAGGGCTGTTGATGATGAAGGAGCTGGGCCTCATCAATCGCCTTCCCAGGCTGGTCGCGGCCCAAGCGGAGAAGGCGAACCCCTTCTACCTCAGTTTTCAAAAAGGGTTCCGGGAATTCGTCCCCGTGCAGGCACAACAGACCCTCGCCTCGGCCATCCAGATCGGCAACCCGGTGAGCTACGAGAAGGCGGTCAAGGTGTTGCAAGAGTTTGAAGGACTGGTGGAGCAGGCCAGCGAGGACGAGTTGGCCGATGCTGCCGCTCGCGCCGACCGTACCGGCATGTACACCTGCCCGCACACGGGTGTGGCGTTGGCCGTCCTCTTCAAACTGGTGGCACGAGGGCTCATCAAGCGCAACGACCGGGTCGTCGTTATCTCCACGGCCCATGGGCTGAAGTTCACCCAGTTCAAGTTGGATTATCATGAGAACCAATTGGCCGAGGTAGTGACCCGCCATGCGAACCCGCCCGTCTATCTACCGGCGGATGCGCGGGTGGTGCGAGATGCGATCAACCGACGGCTGGATGCGCAAATAGACTTTAGGAGCCCGTTCTACTTCAAAGACGCCGAAGGTGATGGTTTCGGTAACCGCGCAGGCTGATATGAACGACCTGCCCGGTTCATCAGTTGGGGCACGTAGTGCCCGGACCGGTTGAGGCAAGGCGATGAGCCGCACTTCATCGTTTGGTACGTCCCGCAGAGAAGGGCACGACTCCTCCGGCTTTTACAAGAGGAACCTGTATGCTCAAACCGTGAGGGACGTTGCGGCGAAACCTTTGAGGTCTGGTGCTGCCGGAAAGACAGCAGGTGTTACGGTCGTATCTGAGGCGTGGATAGATAGAATCTACTGCCAGAGCGCGGAAGATATGGGCCAGATTCCCGACGGCAGCGTGGCCTTGGCCTTCACCTCACCGCCTTATAACGTCGGGAAGGAATACGACGACGATTTCAGCCTGCCGGAGTATCTGAATCTCATCAGGAGCGTTGGCAAAGAAGTATATCGTGTGCTGCTACAGGGCGGGCGCTACGTTATCAATGTCGCCAACCTGGGCCGGAAACCATATATTCCGCTGCACAGGTATTTCTACGAGGTACATACCGACATCGGGTTTCTGCCGATGGGAGAGATCATCTGGCAGAAAAGCGAAGGGGCGAATAACAACTGCGCCTGGGGGAGTTGGCGCAGCGCGAAATCGCCCCGCCTGCGCGACATCCACGAGTATCTGCTCGTTTTCTCTAAGGGAGACTTTTCCCGCCCCGACAAAGGGACCTCCGATATCAGCGGCGACGAGTTCATGGCGGCTACCCTGTCGGTGTGGCAGATTCCGCCGGAGTCGGCCAGGAAGGTCGGGCACCCCGCGCCGTTCCCCGTGGCGCTGGCGGAGCGGGTGATTAAGCTCTTTTCGTACGTGGGCGACGTGGTGTTGGATCCGTTTGTAGGCTCAGGGACCACCTGCGTTGCTGCCGTGAAGTCTGGGCGGCACTACGTGGGCTATGACGTATCGGCTGAATATTGTGCTCTGGCTGTCAAGAGAGTAGCGGAGAGCAGATAGAGGACCTACGATCGTCCGGCCGTTTCTTAGGCTACTACCCATTTCACTGCAAATCAATTAAGGGAGCCGGCAAGGCTTTCAAGGGAATACTTCAAGCCTTTCCCTGACCCAGCGAGGTATGCTATGCCCGGAAGAAAAATGGCCCCAGACAGCGGTAGAGACTTGCAGCAAAGGGTGGTCGAGTTGGCCCAAAGGCTTGGTTTAAAGGCAGAGACCGAAGTAAAGGCAGCTCGTCGCTTATGGGGAGCGAGACGGGAAATAGATGTTGTACTTACCCACGAGAAGACGAGCAAGAAACTTGGCATTGAGTGTAAATTCCAGGCAGGGCGGGGAACGGCAGAGGAGAAAATACCTGCCACCATTAAGGATATCGAGTCTTGGCCAATACCTGGGATTGTGGTTATAGAAGGAGCGGGGTTCTCTGCTAATATGCAAGGTTACCTGATGTCCACTGGAAAGGTGATTTGGTTTGAGGATCTTGAGAATTGGTTGCGTCTTTACTTCGCCCTATAGGTAGGATATCATGGGTGACAATCCGGTTCCTCGCCCATTCTTAAAATGGGCTGGCGGCAAAACGCAGATAGTGAAAGAGCTCGTACAACGTATACCGCCACAGTTTGGCGATTATCATGAACCCTTTGTCGGTGGCGGAGCTCTTTTCTTTGCCTTATATCGGGAAGGGAGAATTCGTCACGCTCTGATCTCCGATCTGAACGCAGAACTAATAGATACTTATATCGCCATTCGGGATCATGTTGAAGATGTGATCAAACTCCTTTCTCAGTTCCCATACACTAAGGATTTCTACTACCACCTACGAGCACAAGACCCTTGGAAACTGGAAAGGAGTGCACGAGCCGCGCGTATGATCTATCTTAACAAAACTGGTTACAACGGTCTCTATCGCGTAAACAGGCAGGGAAAATTCAACGTACCGTTTGGTCGCTATACAGCGCCGAAATACTGCGACGAAGAAAACCTTCGTGCTGTTTCTCATGCCCTGCAAGATATAGATATTTTCTGCGCCTCTTTTGAGGAGGTGTTGGAAAGGGCCAAAGCAGGTGACTTTGTGTACTTTGACCCACCTTATGTTCCTCTTTCAGCGACAGCGAGATTCACTGCCTATCATGCCAACGGGTTTACCTACGATGACCAAAAACGGCTGCGGGATGTATGCGTGGAACTCACTAAAATGGACGTATATGTCATGCTATCGAATTCAGATACAGAGGTCGCCCGTGCATTGTACAAATCACCGCTTTTCTTCATAAGCGATGTACGTGCGAACCGTGCTATCAACTGCGACGGCACTAAACGCGGTAAATTGGCCGAGTTGCTCGTGACTAATTATCCGATGGAAAGAGCCATGCAGCCACAGTTCTTGGAGTTGCAATCCTTTTTCGTTACCGGTAGCAGAGTTGATAGGATTGAACCCTTTGGCTAACATTGGGCCCAACAGTCGTAAACTGCACAACTCAGGGGAGCGGAACACAAACATTTGTCCAGATCGTCCCTTGATTCGTAATTCTTAGAGCCGTTTCTCTCCTTGTCGCGGCGTAGTCCGCACTCGCAAGACACCGCGCTGGCATATCCCTTGATTGAGAGAATTCTATGCCCCGTCCTCTGTGCGACTCCGAATACCTCTTCGGCCTGCACGATCCGGGTGGCGAATCCATCATGGCCGAACGGGGCAGGCGTGGCTGGGTCCTGTTCACCGAGCGCATCGGCGCCGACCCCGCCGATCATAGCGCCTATGATTATACTCGTTGGAGTGACCAGAACTTTGGCGTTATCGTCCGCCTGAATAACGGCTATGAACCCGACGGCACGATCCCCCCTTACGGCCAGTATGAGAATTTCGCCCGCCGTTGCGCCAACTATGTCGCCGCCTCGCGCGGGGCGCACATCTGGATCATCGGCAACGAGCCCAACTATGCCGGCGAGCGCCCCGGCGCGCGCCTGGACCACACTGTCTGGCCGCCGCGAGTCATTGAGCCGGGCCAGGTCATCACGCCTGCCATGTATGCCGAGGCCTATCGCCTCTGCCGCGCGGCCATCCATGCCGTTTCCGGCCACGCCGAAGACCAGGTCCTCGTTGCCGGGCCCGCGCCTTGGAACACCCACACCACCTACCCCGGCAACGAGATAGGCGATTGGGTGCGCTATTTTCGAGACGTCCTTCTTACCCTGGAAGGCCCGGACAACTGCGATGGCTTCGCGCTCCATGCTTATACCCACGGCGCAGACCCGGCTCTTCTCTCCAGCGAGGAGCGGGTCAGCCAGCCCGGCTTCACGGCCTATCGCTGGCATTTCCGCGTCTATCAGGATTTCCTGGCCGTCGTGCCGCCTAACATGCACCATCTCCCCGTCTATATCACCGAGACGAACCAGGGCGACAACCCTTGGGTGGATCAGAACAGCGGCTGGGTGCAGCGCGCCTACGGCGAGATAGACGCCTGGAATCGTAACCCCGACAACCAGGCCATTCGCGCCCTCATCCTTTATCGCTGGCCGCAGGTGTCGGGTGACCGTTGGGGCATCCAGGGAAAGAACGGCGTCATAGATGACTTCCGTGCCGCCCTGCAGAACGACTACAAGTGGCGCACCACGCCGCCCGCGCCTTCCTACCGCGTCCGCTGGCTGACTCACAACACCCCTGCGCAGATGCCCCAGAGGCAAGTCGTCACCGTGCAACTGGAACTGCGCAACGCGGGCTTTAACCGCTGGGTGAAGGACGGCCAGCACCCGGTGCGTCTGGGCTATCGCTGGTTCACCGCGTCCAACCCTTCCGGCCAGCCTGTCGCCGAAGGTATAGGGGCAAACCTTCCCAACGATGTCCCTTCCGGCGCGGATGTCTCGCTGACCGCGCTGGTCACGGCTCCCGACGCCTTGGGGCAATATCTCCTCAAGTGGGACTTGGTGGAGCACGGCATCACCTGGTTTGCCGATCGCGGCAGCACCACGTTAAACGTCGCCGTACAGGTCACCCAGGAGCAGGAATACACCCATCCGGCCACCGGCAAGGTGATTCGTGGCCCCTTCTTGCAATTCTATCGCCAATACACCGAAGCCATCACCGGCGCGCCGATCTCCGACCAGCACGTTGATGCGAACAGCCATCTGAATACCCAGTATTTCCAGCGGGTGGTGATGGAGGAGTACGAGCAGAACAAGATTCGCCTGAAGGCTGCGGGCGAGGCGATGTACGAATGGGGCCGCCGCATCGCGGAGTTGCAGGCAGAGGTGGAACGCCTGCGCAGCATCACCGGCGCGGGCGTGCCGCCGCCTGCCATGCAAGATGTGATCAACTCGCTCCCGCGCGACGCGGACCGCTTTCATCGCCGCACGGCGATGGATGTGCGTTACATCGTCATCAACCATACGGCAGTCGCGCCCGAAGTGCCGCTTGAGCGCATCGTCGCCGCGCACCGGCAGCGTGGCTGGCCCGGCATCTCCTACCAGTATTTCGTGGATGGCGACGGGCGCATCCTCCAAACACAGCCGTTGGAAGAAGCCATCAGCGCCGACCAGCCTTGGCTGGCCCAAGGCATCAACATCGGTGTCGCGGGCAACTTTGACCAGGCGATTCCCACCGACGCGCAAATGGACGCGCTATCGCGACTGGTGGCCTGGCTCCGGCAAGAGTTAGGGCTAGGGCGCGACGCCGTTGTGGGTGTCCGCGAGCTGATTTCCTCCGGCTCGCCCGGCGAACAATGGCTGAGTGGCCGTCGCTGGAAGGACATCCTGCTGAACCGGGTGCAGGGGCTGTTAGATGCCGCACCCACCGCCGGGGCTGCGGCCACCATCGCCCGCCTGCGCGAGGAATTGCGACAGGCCGAGGACGCGCTCCAGGCAGCGCGCAACGAGGTAGCCAGCCTGAAAGACCAGGTGATAGAACTGCAACGGCGGCTGGCGGGCGGCGCACCTCCGCGCCCGACCATCCAGGATGTTATCAACTCGCTGTCACGCGACCCCAACGGTTTTACCTATCGTTCGTTGGATAGCATCCGCTACGTTGTCATCAACCACACCGCAGGCGACCCTAACATCCCGCTGCAACGCATCGCCGAGTACCACCGACAGAGTTTCCCCGGCATCACCTATACCTACTTCATTGACGCGCAGGGAAAGATATTCCAGACCGAACCGTGGGACGTCATCGCCGACCCCAATCGCATCTACCTAGTGCAGGGCATCAACGTCTGCGTGGCCGGCAACTTTGATGATACGATCCCGACCGATGCCCAGATAGACAGTTGTGCGCGCCTCTGCGCCTGGCTCCTGCACGACCGTGGCCTGGCGATCAACGCTTTGGTGGGCGTGATGGAGTTGGTTCCCACCCACGGATCACCCGGCAGGCAATGGCTGACCGGCCAACGCTGGAAAGAGAGGCTGGTGAGCCGGGTGCAGGCCATCCTGACCGCGGCTGCCGAAGGCGAGGGCGACGACGTCGCCGCGCTGCGCCAGCAGATCGCGCAATTGCAGGCGCAATTGCAGGCGGCCCAGGCCCGCATCGCCGAGTTGGAGGCAGAGATTGAACGGCTGCGCGGAGGCGGTGGCGGAACCGTGCAGCCGCCCGCCGTCCGCGACGTGGTGGATTCGCTACCGAAGCATCCAACGTTGCGCTATGATACGCGGCCGCGCAGCGCGATCACCCATCTCGCCATCCACCATAGCGCTGCCGACGGGAACGTGAGCCCGCAGACGATCGCCGAGTATCACGTAAATAGCAGAGGCTGGCCCGGCATCGGCTACCATTACTACATCCCGTCCGACGGCACGATCTATTGGACGAATCGGTTAGAGACAATTTCCTATAACGTCTATGACAACAACAACTATGTGGTAGGCATTTGTCTGGGCGGCAACTTCATCGGGACGACGCCGACGAACGCGCAAATGGATAGCGCGGCGCGGCTGATTGCCTGGCTCATGCAGGAATTGAACATTCCCCTGGAACGGGTGCTGGGGCACGGCCAGTTTCCGAATAACTCCACCTCTTGCCCCGGCGATCAATGGTCACAGGGCGCGAAGTGGCGCGACGACCTGTTCAATCGCGTGCGGCGGCTGCGCGGTGGGTGATGAGATGGGGGAGCAAGGTGCAACCCTCACCCCTCACCCCAGCCCTCTCCCCGATGGGGAGAGGGAGTCCGCGCCCCCTTCCCCTTTCAGGGGGAAGGCCGGGGAGGGGGTGGAGGGAATTTCTTCCGAAGAGCCCACCGCCTACCGTGTCCAACTTCCTCCCATCTTTGAAGGCCCTCTGGACCTCCTTCTCCATCTGGTGGAGCGGGAACAACTGGACATCACCGCCGTTTCTCTGGCCCAGGTGACGGAGCAATATCTGGCCTACCTTCAGGTGCTATTGGAGTTGGAAAAGACTCAGGGCCAGGCTCTTGACCCCGCGCCGCTGGCCGATTTCGTGGCGATGGCCGCGCGCCTGTTGTGGATCAAATCGCGCGCGCTCCTCCCCCGTCAGGAACCGCTCACCGCTCAAGAAGATGAGGAAGACCCGGCAGAGGCACTGGCGCGGCAACTGCGCGAGTATAAGATGTTCAAAGAGGCGGCGGCGAAACTGGCCGAGCGAGGCGAGATGCTGCGTTCCTACGTCCGCACCGCACCGCCGCCCGATCTCCCGCCTCGCCTGGAAACCTTAGACATCACGCTGGCCGACCTGGTCAAGGCGATGGAGCGCGCCCTGGCCGAAAACGAGAAGCTTCCCGCCGCTCCCGTGCCTCTAGAGCCGCTGCGGGTGACGATCGCGCAGAAGATGGACCTGATTCGGCAGCTGCTGGCCGAGGGGCGACCGGTGTACTTCCGCGAACTCTGGGCCCATGCCACCTCACGCCTGGAGATCATCGTCTCGTTCCTGGCCGTGTTGGAGCTCGTCAAGCGCAAGGTTATCGTCGTGCGGCAAGAAGAACTCTTCGGGGAAATCACGATCTCGCCCGCCGGTGCAGCCATGTCATGACAAGCACTCCCACCGCCGCGCCGGCAGCATCTATCAACACATCGGTCACGCGGCCGCTCCGCCCCGGCACGAAGGTCTGGTGTATCTCGTCGGTGATGGCGTAGAGGACGGTAAGAAGCCAGGAGACGAGATTCATAAGCGGCCCCCACTCGGCCCTGCGGGCCACCCTCCCCCGCGAAGCGGGGGAGGGCAAAGCCGCGAAGCGTCCCGCACGCGGGGGTGGGGGCCACTTCCAATGAATTCCACTCCTATTTACCGCGCGGTGGAAGAGCGCGGCCAGCACCGCATAAACGAGGGCGTGGGCCATCTTCTTGAGGATGAGATCCAAAAGCGGTTCCGGCGCGCTTGGCAGGTCCGGCTGCGACGAGAGGTAGAAGATCAGTCCCATCCACGCCACGGGGGGCAGCCAGCGTCCCCAAACCCTTGCCCGCCGGCCTTTCAAAATCGCAGGAACCTTCATCCCTTTGCCCGGTACGCCATCTCTGCTTGCTCGGCTAGCTTCGTCCAAGAGAACTCCTTTGCCATGCGGTGGCGCGCGCCATCGCGAAGCCGTTGGCGCAAACCTTCGTCGGTGAGGAGGCACACCAGCGACGCCACAAATGCCGCCTCGTCGCCGGGCCGCACCAGGAGCCCGCTCTCCCCGTCCTTAATGTAGGTGATTACTTCGCCCACACGCTCACTTACTACGGGGACGCCCGCGGCCAGGAGGTCGGCCAGGCGCGCCGGGCAACGTGCCCGCTGCAGCGCAGTGTCATCTATCGGAAACATCGCCGCCGTTGCCGCAGCGAAGAACGCAGGGAGGTCTTGCGCTTCCACCCAGCCGCGATATTCTATCGCTTCGGCCAGACCTTGGGCCGCGGCGAGGGAGAGCAATTCTTTCTCTTCACCGTGTAGGCCCTTCCCCACGACGAGGAGCCGGGCCTGGGGGATGTGCTCTCGCACGCGGCGGAAGAGACGTAGCCCCCGCGCCGGCGAACATTCGCTGAAGCGGGTGAACCAGAGAAGACCGGGAGTGTCAACGGGGGAGGATAGCGGTATTTTAGCAGAAGCCTCTTCCACCCCCTCCCCTTCTCTCTCCCTGAAAGGGGGAGGGATGGGTGGGGGTCAAACACCTGTGCG
>FWPU01003681.1_pt1 | contig 37918 bp, 22 predicted proteins | sample 2228361 | NCBI WGS metagenome assembly FWPU01 (sample SAMEA103939777, study PRJEB20133) | metagenome | reverse complement strand
TCCGATCGGGCGTGCTGGTCGGCACCGGCGTCGGGGTGCTGGTGGCCGTGGGCGTATTGGTCGGCACCGGCGTCGGGGTGTTGGTGGCCGTGGGCGTGCTGGTCGGCTCCGGGGTCGGGGTGTTGGTCGGTGTCGGCGTGTTGGTGGCCGTGGGCGTGCTGGTCGGCTCTGGGGTCGGGGTGTTGGTCGGTGTTGGCGTGTTGGTGGCCGTGGGCGTGCTGGTCGGCTCTGGGGTCGGGGTGTTGGTCGGTGTCGGCGTGTTGGTGGCCGCGGGTGTGCTGGTCGGCTCCGGCGTCGGGGTGCTGGTCGGCGTCGGGGTGTTGGTGGCCGTGGGCGTGCTGGTCGGCTCCGGCGTCGGGGTGTTGGTGGCCGTGGGCGTATTGGTCGGTGTGGCAGTTGGCGGCACCAGCGGGAGAGTCACCGTTGCATACCCGATCACCTCACGGGCATTGAAGACCTGCACCAGCGCGCTGGTATCAGCGGTCAGGCCGCTGATGGTGAAGGTGACGCTCTTGCTGCCCGCTGGCGCGCCGGCGGGCAGGCGCAGCAGCAGCGCGCCGCGGGCGACGCCGCCGGCGACGGCATCGGTCACGGCGGCAGGGTCAACGACCAGAGCGACGCCCGTGCCAAAGCCGCTGACTGCGCCCGCGCTGAGCGCGCTGACCGGAATGGCGGGCGGCAGCGTGATCAGCACGCTGCCCCCTGCCGGAATGGCGTCGGTGGTGAAGGTCAGCGTAAAGGCGGCGCCGCTCTGGCTCACGCTCACGCTGAGCGGACTGCCGGGCGTCATCTGCGCCAGCGCAAACCAGCGTGAGGTGGGGCGGGTGCTGGTCGCGTAATACAGGCGATAGGTCGCGTCTTCTTTTAGGGCGCGCACCGCCCAGACCTCGTCGGGCGTCCCGGCGACAATCGGGTCCATCGCGCCGGTCCAGACCGGCGTGTTGGGCGCGGCGCGGCTCCAGGACAGGCCGTCGGTGGAGACGAGGTAGCCGACGGTATAGCCGGTGCTGTAGCCATTGGCCTCGAACCACATGCGATAGATGGCGCCATCTTTGATCACCATCGGCACGCCGACATTGTTGTCGTCGAACTCGCCGAAGGGGCCGGGTTGCACAACCGAGCCGTCGCTGAACAGGGCCTGGCGGGTCCAGGTGATGCCATCGGGGGAGACGGCGTAGCCGATGCGGAAGGTATAGCTGGGCGCGGTGCGCACGCCCTCGAACCACATCCGATGGCAGACGCCGCTGGTGCGTCCGGCTTCACACGGCGCGATCGGCGAGGCTTCATCGACCAGTACTACCGGCGCAACGACGTAATCGCGGTCAAACTGGTCTGCTTCACCCGATGGCGCAACTACCGCGCCATTGGGAAGGGGACCTGAAATGCGCGTCCAGTTGATGCCGTCAGTTGACTCAGCCAGCCCAATACTGTCAATCACACCGGGCGCCGAGAAGCCGGTGTAATACATGCGGAAGGCGTTGCCATAGCGAATGACGTGCATTGTCGAGACGCCGAAGTTATCGAAGGCGCCCGGTATGTCGGAGCCGACGAAGACCGCTCCGCCGGCGAGCGGGCCGGGGACGCGCGTCCACGTGATGCCGTCCGGCGACACCGCATAGCCAATGCTGCGAATGCCGTCGCTGGGGTTGTTGACGCCAACGTACCACATGCGATAGCAGACGCCGCTGGTGCGCCCGCCTTCGCACGGGCGCAGAGCGGATGCTTCATCACGCACAATGCTGGGCGGGAAGATTTCATCGGTGTCGAAACTGGTGCCGCCGCCGCCACAGCCGCTGCCAGCGCGACCAAAGATCGCGCCATCAGCACACGAGCCATTCACGAATGTCCACGGTTGCGTGTTGGGCACCGGATCGGGTGGTGGCGTCGGTGTTGGTGAAGGGCCGGGCGTATTGGTTGGCGTCGGTGTTCTGGTCGGCGTATTGGTTGGCGTGTTAGTTGGCGTGTTAGTTGGCGTATTAGTTGGCGTGTTAGTCGGCGTATTGGTTGGCGTATTGGTTGATGTATTAGTTGGCGTGTTAGTCGGCGTATTGGTTGGCGTATTGGTTGATGTATTAGTTGGCGTATTGGTTGGTGTGTTGGTTGGTGTCGGCGTATCTGTCGGGGTCGGCGTATTAGTGGGTGTTGGCGCGATGCCGCCCGCGCCAATTGTCACGCTGGCATACTCGAGCACTTCACGGCTGTCGAAGGTCTGCACCAGCACCGGGGTGTCCGCCGCCGGCGGGGTGGCGATGGCGAACGAGACGCTCTTCGGTCCCGGCGCTGCGGCGGCGTCCAGCCGCACCAGCAGCGCGCCGCGCGCATCGCCGCCCGCCTCGGCATCGGTCACGATGCCCGCCTCCACCGTCAGGGTCGCCCCGGCGCCAAACCCGCTCAGGCTCACCGGACTGAGGTCGGCCAGCGCAATGGTGGCCGGGAGGCTGATCAGCACAGCGCCATCGGCGGGGATCGTCGCCGCGGTGGTGAAGGTAACGGTGTAGGTCACGCCCACGCCGCTCAGCCCGACGGCGCTCAGCGGCGTGCCGGGGGTGACGGTCGCCAGCCCGACGCGCTGCGAGTTCTCGCGGGTGGTGTGGTTGTACCACATCCGGTAAGTCGGCCCCTCTTTGAGCACGAAGGGGCTCCAGACGTTGTCGGGGCTGAGCGTGCCGGGGTCGTCGCTGCCGCTCCAGACCGGGTCGTTGGGCGCGGGGCGCACCCAGGTGATGCCGTCGAGCGAGACGACGTGGCCGATGCGATGGGCGCCGCTGGCATCTTGGGCGCTGTACCACATGCGATAGCGCAGCCCGTCTTTGACGACGGCGGCGACGGCGGCGTTGCGGGCGTCAAAGGTGCCGTCCGGCCCTTCGCCGATCACGCTGCCGTTGGTGGCCGGGCCGGGGACGCGGGACCAGGCGATGCCGTCGGGGGAGCGGGCGTAGCCGATGAAGAAGCGATTGCTGGCGTCGATGCCCTGGTACCACATGCGATAGCAGACGCCGGTTGCGCGCTCGTCCTCACAGGGGGCAAGGGCCGAGGCGGCATCGCGGATGACGCGGGCGGCGGCGATGATGGTCTGGTCGAAGGCGCCGGGGAGGCCGGAGGGGCGGAGCACCGCGCCGCCGGCAAGGGGGCCGGGGACGCGGGTCCAGGTGACGCCATCGGGCGACTCGGCGAGGCCGATGGCGAAGGTGCTGCCGTCGCCGCCGGTGTACCACATGCGATAGCCGGTCGCGGTGCGGATGACGGAGGGGAAAGAGACGTTGAGGCTATCGAAGCTGCCGGCGGGGCCGGGGCCGAGGACGCTGCCGGCGGGGCCGGGGCCAAGGACGCGGGTCCAGGTGATGCCGTCGGGGGAGAGGGCGAGGCCGATGCGGCGGACGCCGCCGCTATCAAAGCCGGTGTACCACATGCGATAGCAGAGGCCGGCGGTGCGGCCCGCCTCGCAGGGGGCGGCGGGGGAGGCGGCATCACGGATGATGGTATGGCCGTAGATCTGCGCGGTATCGAAGGTGGTGCCGCTGCCGCCGCAATCATCGCCGGCGCGGCCAAAGACGGCGCCTTCGAGCGCGGGCGGACACGTCCCCGGTTGATGCGTCCACGGCTGGCGGTTGGGAATCGTGGCCGAGACTGGTGTGGGCGGCGCCAGACTGCTGACGAGCCAGAGCGCCAATAGTGTGCCGAGCAATGAACTCGTCAGTCGGATGAAGCGTGAAGAAAGATATGTTGATTGCAAGGCTGCCCCTCCCCACTGAGAGCGATGCCATTAGTGTAGAGGGATGAGTTGAAGAGATTTTGAATCTTCTGGCAGGTTGACGTGAAGATTATGTTATTGTTAAACGCTTTATGGCCGGATTGGGACTAGCGCTGAATTCGCGCCAGCGTGCCGATCTTCCTCGGTATCGCAGCCTGATGGGACTCATAGACTTTTCCATGGGATCATACCGCCATGCTTGCAATAGCTGCTGATGAAACAGATTTCCACTGGTGGCCGAGAAAGATTAAAGAAGAGGGAAAGAACGAAACGTAATAGACGATCCATTAACGTGGCTCTGATAGACTTCGTGCCTTTATGGTGATATCATCACGCGATCACTCGTTCTGGTTGCTGACAGCAAGGATATGCCGTGAAAGCCTCTCAACCCGTTTGCTGCCCTCACTGCGCGGATGGTAGGGAAACGATTCTTCAAACCGGGAGGTGAGGACGGCGATTTGGTATCGTCAACTACCGACAAGGCTGACTATCCAGCCATTGCATCAGGCTTTCCATGGCTCCTCGATGGTATCGTTTTACCCATGCCGGATCGTTCCAGTCGATAGGGCCATCACGCGCGTCAAACAGCGTGTGCTCTGCTCCTTCGGCGATGTACAGGCTGGCGTTGCCCGGCCAGCGCGCGTTGTGGGCGGCGACGGCATCTGGGCCGATTCGTTGTCGCTCAGGTTCGCTATCGGCGATGATGACGTGGATTGGCTTGCTGATAGCAACAATTTCATCGGGGCCGAGCAGGTTCGAGAGCAGAGCTACGCCGCAGGGGGGAGTAGCGGCAAGGTATTCGCTGAAGAACGTGGCGACGTGGCGCGTGCCAAGACTCTGGGCGACGATGAATACACGCTGAGGATCGATGCCGGGCTGGGCGACAGCCGCGCGGTAAGCAGCCAGCGCATCTTCAGCTTCACAACATCCGTACTCACCTTCGCTCGCGCCGGTGCCGCGTTTATCGAAGCGGAACACGGCATAGCCACGGGCAACCAGCAGCTCAGCCAGATAGCCGTAGGCGTCACGATCAACCGGGCCGGAATGGTGAATGATAACCGCCAGTGCAGGCTGCGGCTGGTTGCGCGGCAGGGTTAGCTCGCCAGCCAGTGTGATCCCATCGCGCGCGCGAAAGCGCACCTCACGCCGTTCGGCGCTGATCGGATCGAGGTTGGGAGTTGGTCGCGCCTCTGGTCGATCTACCAGCGCGCAGCCGATCATGAGCAGCAGTGCAAACAGCCAGACCAGGCTGCTGGGCAATAGCCGACGGTGATGGGGCCAGTTGAATGATAGAACCATGTGATTTTAAGAGTTATAACTTTTTGTTCTTAAACGCTCGATGAAATTAAACTTTTTATAAATTGAAAATATATTGTTCAGAGTGATAAAATAAAATGCTAAAGCATAAGACAAAATTATTTATGAAATCTGTCTCAATTTTGGAATTATGTGCATATTAAAAAGCTTTCAATAGAGAGTGAGACGAGGCATGATAGTTCGTGTCAGGGAATCAAGAGTTCGATTGGCGCTGTTAGGAGTCGTGTTTGTCGTTTTCATGAGTTTTCTGGCTTTCTACAACCTGACAGGCTACCCAGAGTTTCAAGCGCTTGATGAAGGGTTTCGGTTGTATTTCGTCAAACACGCAATAACATACGGACGCTGGGCAATCCTGACCCAGGATGGATTTCAGGCGTACTGGCGCGACTCGACCGGACCGGTCGTCTTGTTGCCAATCATGGCGATGTTTGCGCTGTTCGAGCCATCACTTGCACTGGTGCGTTCCATCATGGGATTCATGCTTGTGGTCAGTGTTCTTCTTGTCTACGGTTCAATGCGTTACTGGTACGGAACGCGAGTTGCGCTGCTTGCCTCGTTGTGCTTTCTGTTTTTCGGTCCATGCTGGTTGAACAGTGTAACGATGGGGCGCTGGGTATACGGTGAAGTGCCTGCATTTGGTCTCTTCATGCTCGGATGCTGGCAGTGGTCGCGCGCCGCAGCCGGGCATGACAAGGCCATCGTCACTGCCTGCATTGCGTTTGCGCTCTCGGTGTGGGCGAAAGATTTGTTCGCGCCCATCATCATAGTCACTCTTGCTATCGTCTGGTTGATCCATCGACATGAATATTCGCTGCGCTCCCTGGCGCTGGCGCCATCACTGATCTGCATCACTGCGCTCGTGTCCTGGTCGCTCTTCCAGACCGGAATGTCTCATTTGGCTGGAGTGATGGTTACTGGCAACCATGACGTTTGGCAATTATTGTTGAGTAGATTGTTCGTGTTTTCACCTCAGGTTATACAAACCAATCTCAAATTTTTATACGATCAAGATCTATTGCTAGTGATTCCTGTTGCATGCTACACACTCATCGCCAATTATCAGCAGCCACGTCCAGGAAGGGAACTGTTACCTGTCTTCGTGATCATCTGGTTAATCTGGTATACCGAATGCTTAATCGGCTGGCCTCGCTACGCCTATCCTGTCTGGGCTGGTGGTGGAATATTGCTGGCAGTATGGCTTGGCGATCTGGTGAGCTGGGCGCAGCAACGAATCGCCGATATGCGTTGCTGGACGCAAAAGCTGCTCCTGATCGCACTTGAGTTCTCGGTGTTGGTCATCGCGATCTTCTGGCCAGCGCAAAATACGGTTCGCCGATTATTTGAACCAGAAGATCGATCTGCGATCATCATGGCCGCATATATTGACAACAATGTTCCTCTTGCAGAACGTATCGTATCCAGTCAGTGGGAAGTGCATTTTTACAGTACACGTGTCTTCGTGCCGATTCCTGATGCATATTATGACCAGAAGATCGCGGAACAGGCTGGCAAAACGATCTCTACGCCGCCGTCAACCAGTTTTGCTGATCTGCATGCCGCCTATTTGCTCGATGGATCAGAAAATCGGATCGTAGAAATGGTTCCAGCAGACCGGTTAGCGCAGGACTTCGAGCCGCTCTTTCAAGTCGGGCCATGGTTGAAACGCTAATCATTCCTATGGTGTATGCACCCGATAGATCGTAACCGTCTCATTTTCGTATACCACCTCCAGATATTCTCCTCGTTGTCGATAAAACTCTGCGCGTGAACTATCCTTATCGCGGATCACCAGATATGAGACGTCAAATTCAGTCAAAATCGCGCGACGTTGTTCCGCAGGTGTCGCTGGATCGAGCACGATACGGGTATTGTCGCGTTTGACGAAGAAATCAAGCGTGCCGGCCCAGTGCGCAATGTAAGCGCGGGCATCGCTCCAGACCGGCACGAATTGACCGAGTTCGATGTCGGCCAGCACAACGTCGCTGGCAGTGGCGTGTTGATCAAGCCATTGTAATGTAGTGATTTCATCATTGGTCAGGTAGTGCGGTTGTTCATAGCGCGACAGATAGACAAAACGCCAGCCTTGAATGTACACGCTGGTCACGATACTGAGGCCAAACACGGTGATCAGGCCGATATTCAGCGCAGTGCGACCGTGTTGATTCAGCCACGGTATCAGTTGTTCATCGATAAACCGCGCTGCCAGCAGCATCATCGGCACTTGCAGGCCGAGCAGCATGTGGATCTGGAACTTGAGCGGCAGATACATCAAGATGAAGTGAACCACAAACCACGCTGCCAGCAAGATTTCGCGATCGTCGCGACTGCGGAACATCTGACGGCGCAATCCGGCCAGCGCGAGCAGCAGCGGCGCCCCCAGCAGGATGATCAGCAGGGCGGGGTTAGGCGTAAAGACGCCGGCATTGTCGAATTGTTCGAGCTTGCGACCCCACGTCGGCTCGTTGGCGACCAGGTAGGCGAGGTAGAGGGCGCCGGGCGCTGAAAACAGAGCCAGGATCACACCTTGTTGGCAGAGAAGCGTAGGGAAGCGCCGATCGCGCCACCAGATCAGCAAGCCAAAGAGGCCCAACGCGCTGTAGACGATCAGTAGATCGTAGGCATGCTGGAGCGCAAGGACGGCGCCTGCAATACCAGCCGCCACCGCATAACGTGACTGTTTGCGTTGCCATGCCACCAGCATCAGGCTGAAGACGACAATGATCAGCGCCAGCGCCATCGTAAAGTGCGGGAAAGCCTGCATGATTGCCAGCGTGTTAGGCTCAACCGTGTAGATGCTGATCGGAAACGGCGCTTCGGGCAGTCCGGCGAGGTATTTCACCACAATCCAGATCACCCCTAACCCGCCGCTGGTGCAGATCAGCCAGAAGGCGATCTGGCGCTGGCGCGTATGATCGTTGATCAACATCAGGAAGATGAGCAGACTGCCCAGCAGCGCGAGCATGGCGATCAGGCGCAGGATGGTGTAGGCGGTGATGTAGGAGACGCCGGTGATCACGCTCAAACGCGCCGTTGCCCACCAGAGCAGGTTGAAAAAGGCCGGCTCATTGACTTCGGGCGTCAGCCGGTTTGCCGACAACATATCATGGGTAAAACTGCGCATCCAGGCAAAATACTGATTGTGATCCGGCACGCCATCGATCACGCCCATAAATTGTCGATCTGGTGGCGCAGTAACGAAGGCAAAGACAATCGGCGCCCAGATCACGATCAGCAGGCCGAGAATGACCAGTCCGTAGAATCGCCACTCTGCTGTTGCAACCACCGACCGCCAGCGCAGGCGGGTGAATGGTTGAACTTCGCTTTGACTGGAAATAGCCATGCGTTACTCCTGAAGTGGTATTGAACGTTTACTGCTGCCGTCTGCGCAGTCCGATGATCAGACCGGCAATCAATGCAATGCCGACAATCGTGATCCCAAGCGCGCCGCCAAGCGCTGCTAGCCCGCGAACTTCCCATTGCATCGGGCCATCGAGTGGCGGCGCGTTCCGACTCTCCGTTGCCAGCGGGAAGGGGGTGGCAGTCGGGAAGACGGCGACAGTGACCGGTGTTGGCGTTGCGGGAAGCGGCGTGGGCGTAAACAGCGCTAAGCCGGGTTGCGCTGGCAGGTTGAGACGGGCGTTGCTGTACCAGATTTGATGAATTGCTCGCTCGCCTGAACGTTCGCTGGCAAACAATTGCGAGCGGGTAAACCAGACTGCGTGAAGCTGGTTACCGTTATAAATCGCCAGTCGCGGTAGCTCTGGATACAGATTATTGTGCATTACGATGCGCGGCAGTTGCCAGCGAACACCGTCAAACGTCATGTGAATGAGTGCCGGTGTGGTCGTGGAGGCCAGCGCGGGAGTGAAGCCGACCATAAGGAGATGGACATTATTCGCGCTGTCACTCGCCAGACTGTAGTAATCGAGATTGTTGTCAGCGATGTCGCGCGCCCGCGCGTAGGGCAGCTCGACCGGGTCTGTCCACGTATTGCCGCCATCGAACGAGCGCTGAAAGTAGAGCCGATCGTTATGCACGCCACGATAGACGACAAACGGATTGCCCTTGCTGTCAACAGTTAGCGCCGTCTGCTGAACCGCTTCAAATGGCGCTTCTTGCGTTGTCTCGACCCTGCCGCCCAACTGCTGGCGAATGGCCTGAGTTGCGCTCGGCGGCAGGCGAAACCGCACCGGCTCGTTCCATGTCACACCGCCATCATCCGAGCGCCGATACACGCCGTAATGAGGCTGGCCCTGTCCGGCGTACCAGTCTGCTCCTTCATCCCAGACCACGTGAATTCGATTAAGGGCATCGATGCGCACCTGTGGCCGGTTGTCGCCTTCGCTGGTCTCAGAAAGATTGACGATTGGCGACCACGTTGCGCCGCCATCGGTTGAGCGCCGATAAAACAGCTCACCGCATTGGTAACAGCGCGGGTTATCATTCTCGGTCACGATATCAGACCAGAATGCATGGAGTGTGTTGTGGTGGTCGGCGGCCAGCGCCACATAGTAGCCGCTATCGCTCAAGATCCGCCCTTGCTGCCAGGCCTGCGGTTGAGTGGCTGTATCCCAGGGTGCGCTGGCGTACATGATGCTCGTTCCGGCCCGGTAGAGTGTGTGGAGCTTCCCATCGCGACCGAGCGTAATAGCAGTGCGCACGGTGTACCCGCCAGCTCCTGGCGCGATCAGTTCGCGAACCGGCTCCCACGAGCCATCGGCATTGCGCCGACGGTACATCAAGAGATCGATGGTGCCGCCCTGTTGCTGATCGACGATAAGGCCGCCATACCACACAACATGCACACTCCCATCTGGCCCAAGAGTCATGTCCGGCAGCCACGACCAGCCGTAGCGACGTTCCAGTTGTTCTGGCGGCGCCTGACCATACTGCAATGGCGATAGCTCAATCGGTGTTGACCAAAACTGTTGCCCGGCGGCGGGCACGCTGGCGCTCAGCAGGCTTAGCCCGTACCAGATACTGATGATGACGATCAGACGAATCTTCATGGCGCCTCGCTCCGTTGCGACAGGCGATGCACGCTGATCAGCAAGCCGAGAAACAGCCAGCTATGCATGGTGTGCTTGTACCCTGCTACCGTCTGGTTGTACAGAAAGGGCAATACCCAGTCACCGAGCATCATAGAGAATTGGGCGGCAGCCCAGCCCGCGGTAGCCACGATGGCTGTAGCGCGCAAGATTCCCGGTGGCGCCTGTTGGATGGTGTTCCATCCGTACCAAAGGCTGACCAGCGCAAACCAGATCCATATCCCAAAGCCAACCACGCCAAATTGAGCCAGAACATCGAAGTAGTTGTTGTGGGTCGAACGCGCATCTTCGCGAAAGTAGGTCATGTTGTACGGGGCATAGCCAGCGACGCCGGTGCCAAACAACCAGTGTTGACTGACGACCCACAGGTTGCGTTGCCAGATTTCCAGTCGCCCCAGACCACCTTCTTCGATGTTGTCGTCGATAACCTGTTGCAGGTACTGGTTGCCCGGCCCGACAGCAAAATTGAGCGCGACGATGACGATTGCCAGCCAGAAAAGGCGGCGCGAGGCCAGGAAGAGCAGTGCCAGCAGACCGACAATCGTTGGTAGCCAGCCCGATATCCAGAGCGAGTTGCGAATGGCGACCAGCCAGAGGTGCCAGAGTAACAGGCCGCTCCCGATCAGCCGCCATGCCCAATGGACGCCGGGCTGGAGAAAGATCACCCCGACGAGAGACAGCGTAAACCATAAGCCCCATAATCCCATTGCAACGAGGAATGGCTCATGAATGCCGAAAGTCAGCGATGCTGTCATGAGGAAGCCGCAGGCAATGAACATGCCGAGATACGCTTTGATCTGCCATTCGCGCTGAATGAATCTTCCAACCAGCAAGGGAGTCCACATCAGGCCGAGAAATGAAAGCAGCGAAGCGCTTCGCGCCAGCGGGAAGTTGCCCATGATGTACCAGTCGAGGATGGGATCGGCCCACAAGATGCCCCAAAGTGTGGAAAAGATCGTGATTGCCATCAGCGCAAGCAGCGGTTTGTTAAGCGGTGAAGGCGCCAGTTGCCAGCTTCGCCGTTTGATCATCGCCAGAATCCAGATTCCGACCAGAGCCAGGGTAAGGAGCATGCTGAGCGGCAGTTCACTGCCATTTCCTGCCGGCATGGCCAGTGGGCGCATCGCTAAACCGGTGAGCGGCAGGATCAGCACAAACCACTCAAACCGGTAGAGTATGAGAGTCAGCCCGATCAGCCCCAGGGGCAACGCCAGCAGCGCCAGCCCGGGCAGTTGGCGACCGCTGCCAACCAGTATGCCGATGGCAACGCTGTAGAGCGCCAGCCCGCCAATGACCGCACCGATGAGCAGCGGGCGCGGTAATCGCTCGATCCACGCTGGAATTTCAATGCGGCTGAGCGGCGTTCGCATGCAATCGATCCCTCAAAAACGCTCTGGTAGCAGCGGCTGGCGAATCCGTCGGCTAATAGCGGCCCAGAGCAGGCCGCCATCGCGCACAAAGCTGGCGCCGGTTGGATGCTGTCCGCCGCTGATAGCCAGGATGATGCTGCCAATGGTCGCTTTCCCCAGAAAGATGAACTGGAGGCCAGCGCTGAGCAACAGGGTAGTGAGCCATCCGTAATGTTTGGCAAAAAAGCGCAGTTTACTGAAGTAAAGTTCAGCTTTCATCCGGGTTACTGCTTGCTTACTGCTCTGGCCGCCAAAATGGATGATGGACGCTGCCGGCAGGTAGCAGATACGCCAGCCCGCTCGCTTGATCCGATAGCACCAATCAACTTCTTCCGTATACATAAAATACGACTCGTCGAGCATCCCAACCTGCCTAATTACGGAGCGCCGCAACAGCATGGCTGCGCCGTCAAGCCAATCGGTTTCGTAGGCCAGCGTGCCGTCACTGGTCGAGTAGGGTCGTCGCCAGCGGATCTTCTTGCCGGTCAGCTCAGTCAGGAGATTGGGAAAGCGCGCCCACGATGGCTGCAATGAACCGTCGGCATTGAGCAACTGCGGCCCAACCACACCAACGGCTGGGTGTGTGTCGAGGAAGCGCACCAGGCGTGTGATCGATCCCGGTTGCGCGATAGTGTCGCTGTTTAATAAGAATACATACCGTCCGCTGCTCGCCCGGATCGCCTGATTGTTGGCCGTCGCGAAGCCGCGATTGTCTGGGTTGGCAATAATAAACACGTCGGGAAACTGCGCAGCGACGGCGGCTACGCTGCCATCTCGCGAACCGTTGTCTACTACCCAGATCTCGGCCTCGCATCCAGCCGTGGCTGCCGGGAGCGCAGCCAGGCAGTCTAGCAGCAATTGGCGAGTGTTCCAGTTGACAATGATAATGCTGACATCAATTTCCGATAATGGCATACGGTTGATTCCTCGTCTGGCCAACGGTTTCGAGCAGATCGTTCAGTCGGGGCAGGATCACGCGCCAGTCGTAACGTTCTCCAACCGCCCTGCGACCGGCTTCGCCCAGCCGCCGCGCCTGTGGCGGGTCGGCGAGCAATCGGCTGACGGCGCGGGCAAACTCCATCGGCGTATCGGCAATCAGCAGGTGTTCGCCATCGATCAGCGCCAATCCCTCGGCGCCTTTGCTCGTGCTGACCACCGGCACACCAAGCGCCAGCGCTTCGAGGATTTTCAGGCGAGTGCCGCCGCCTTCGCGCAGCGGAACGACTTCCAGCGCATGGCGCGCGATCAGGGCGCGAATGTCATGCGCGTAGCCGGTAAACTCAATCCCGTTGGCGCGCGGCAGCGCCGCCCGCTGCTCGGCAGTGACATGCCCGGTGATGCGAAACCGAGCCTGCGGATGGCGGGCGCGAATGAGCGGCCAGATGCTCTGGATGAAGTGGGTTACCGCGTCAGCATTCGCGCTAAACGAGAGCGCACCCGGATAGATGAGCGTATCGGATTCGGGCTGGTAGGCGTAAGCTGCGCACGCGCTGGCATCGACGCCGTTTGGAATGACCTCGATCGGCGGTGCGCTTGCGCCGACGATGCGCTGGATCAGGCCGGCCTCGCGCTCTGAGACAGTGGTGACGGCCTGAAACGATGGCAGCAGGGCGGTAATGTAGCGCTGGTGTTGGATAGCAGTCAGCAGGCTTCGCAACCGACGCAGACCGGTCTGCTGGCGCGGCGCTTCGATGATTGACCCTAGTTCAAGTTCTTCGAGGACTCGTGGGATGTCTGTCGTCAGGCAGGCGTAAAGAGCAACGTCGATCTGAAGCGCCAGCACCACGTCTGGTCGCCAGCGCTTCACCGCGTCTGTCACCGCGCTGGCAAATTCCCGACTCCAGCGCACTCGCACTGAAGCCGGTTTGACGCTCGTCAGGCTGGCCAGCCGGTCAGACATCGTCAACGGGCGGTCGGGACGGTGAAACGCCTGCCATGATCGGCAGAGGCGACTGATCTCTGTCGTCTGGAGGGTATCAACCGGTCCCTGACTGAATGCAAGCAGATGGAGTTCGTGGCGGGCAGCCAGCCCGCGCAGAATGGCCATCGCTCGCAGGCGCGAGCCGTTATCATCGGGTTCAGGCCACCAGGTTGAGAGAATGAGAATGCGCATGGGCCTTTCCTGTCTGACACATTATGCGACTTGCCGATGAAACCGTCGTTGCCGATGTCGATCAAGGGCGAAACGGTACGCCGCGAGCGTCTGTTCCGCCGTGTATTGCCAGGAAAACTGTCTGGCGCGCTGCCGGCCAGCCTGCCGAAAGTATGCTGCGCGCTCCGGATCGCCCAGGATGGTGATCAGATGGCGCGCCAGCGCCTGCTCATCTTCCGCGTCGCAGATCAACCCGGCCTCGCCGACCACTTCAGGAATGGCGCCTCGGTCAGAGGCGATGACGGGCGTGCCGCAGATCATCGCTTCCAGCAGTGGTATGCCAAAACCTTCAAACCACGACGGAAAGACAAACGCGCTTGCCATTGTGAACAGCGCAATCAGATCATCCCGTGGCGGGCAGATCAGAACGCGGGCGAAGCCGGCTGCCTCGGCAGCGCGCGCTGCTGGCCATGGCTCCCGTCGAGCAAAAAAGATGATCGCGTACTGTTGTCGCAGCGCTGCTGGCAGAAGTGGCCATGCGCGCGTCAGTACCGCCGGGTTTTTTAGTCCATCGGCCAGCACAAAGGAGCGGTTTAGGCCGTACCGTTGTCGCACTGCGGCCAGGATACGATCATCATCGACGGGCCGCACATCGGGTGGCGGCCCGTGTGGCGCAACCGTGATCGATTGCGCATCGCGACGGCAGTAGCGCAAGATATCCTGCTGCGCATGGCGCGAGACGGTTATCAGACCGTGGGCGCGTTCAACAGTGCGCCGGGTGATCAGATGGAGATAGGTCATCATTGCGATCGACCGCGCATCTTTGTTGTGTCCGGCAATGATCTCGCGCCACGGCATGACGTTGATCGCATCATGCAGTGTGATCACCGTAGCCGCAGCGCGTGGCCCAAAACCGTAATTGGCCGGGAAGTGAGCGACATCGACTCGGTCGCGGGCCATTGCGGATTGCAGCCGCGCCAGATCGTTCCAGATGGTCGATAATGGGTTGCGGTAGGGCAGGATGCGCAGCGTCACATGATTCGGTAGCTCGTTGATCTCAAACGGCGCTTTGGCATCAGCGTACAGCACAAACTGTTCGTTGCGCCCCACCGCAAACAGCGCTGGCAGCAGATGTTTCAGGTAGGTGTGAATCCCGCCTACCAGTCCATGCGAAAGATAGCGAACATCAATGCCGATGCGCATAGTGTGCTTTCCGATCTCCTGGCGTTACTTCGAGCGCAGTCTCGCGCCGCGGCAACCCCAGTCGCTGTTCGTATGCCGTTGGCGCTGGCCCAAATCGCCCTCGCCAGAAATCGCGCCATCCCAACCACATCCCGATCCGTCCGCTGCGCGTGCGCCATTTGGGTCGTAACCAAAGGCTCAGGTAGGTGCGCAGGTCTTGCCGGATCAGCGCATCGAGCCATGTTCGCCATCCGGCCTGGGTTGCGCGCAGAAAGAGTAAGCGATTGCGAGTCATGTAGTAGGCCAGGTACTCGCGGTCGAAGCGAGCATTGAGCGGGATTTTGTGCCAGACTTTCGCCGCTGGCGTGAAATGACAGCGGTAGCCGGCTCGCGTGGCTCGCGCGCACCATTCAGTCTCTTCAAAGTACATAAAGAAACGCTCGTCGAGCAGGCCAACAGCGGGGAGCGTAGCGACCCGGATCAACATTGCGCAACCGCTGACAAAATCGACGTCGCGCGCCGGGTATTGGCCGTGATCGTCTTCTTCGCCGGCCATCCGGCAGAGGCCCCGCTTCCAGTCGATGCTGCCTCCCGCCGACCAGACTCGCTGTGGCGCCGCGTAGTAGTAGATGATCGGACCAACCGCCGCAATCGCGGGATCGCGCTCGGCTGCGGCAACGAGCTGTGTTAGCATGTCTGGCGCGACTTCGGTGTCGTTGTTGAGCAATAAGACGTAATCGTAGCCATGGCGCTGCGCGTGCCGCAGTCCTACATTGTTGCCGGCGGCAAAGCCCAGATTGGCGCCGTTTTCGATCACGGTAACGCCCGGAAAAGCCTGTCGCGCGCGATCCGGCGTGCCATCGCGCGAGGCATTGTCTACGATCACAACATCGTAGCGATCAGCCGGGTAGTCGAGCCGGTTGAGTGATGCCAGACATGCCAGCGTATCATCGATCCCATTGTAGGTCAGCACGATGATGACAACGCGCGGTCTCATCATTTCTGCCCTTTCACTGTCGCGCGCCGTTCGATCAGTGTCGCATAGTGTGCCAGGAGCGTGGTGATGGTTTCATCCAGCGACGGCGGCGGCTGAATCCCGGCCCGAAGCCGCTCGAGCAGGCCGGGTTCGCTGCGCAGACGCTGAATTTGCCGCGCGAGATCACGACTATCGCTGGTGGTAAACAACAATCCATCCACTTCATCGCGCACCAGTTCGGCCATGCCGCCGAGCCGTGAGGCAATCACCGGACGACCAGCAGCCTGCGCTTCCTGGATGGTTAGCGGGCTGTTTTCATACCAGATTGATGGCACCACAAGGACATCGATGGCGCTCAAGACGCTGGTCAGTTGATCGTGACGAAAGCCGCCCGCCAGATAAATGTGCGGATTGTCACCGATCAGGCGGCGCAGCGATCGGGTGTAGGCGGGGTTTTGTCGTTCGTTGCCATAGATCGTCACTTCGACGGTTGGTTCGCCGGGTGGCAACAGATGTGCCGCCTCGATGAGCACATGCACACCTTTATGCGGCGCGATCTGACCGATGTAGCCTATACGCAGGGTCGCGCCAGTTTCAATCGGGGGAAGCGGTGGGAAGTGTCGCCGATCGATGCCGTTCCGCACAACTTCCAGCCAGCGTATCCGATCCTGAAACAGGCCAGCCAGAAAACGCGAAGGCGCAATCGCCAGATCAACCTGCGCCAGCGCGCGCTGCAGGATGTCGCGTCGCTGTTGCTGCGCTGCTCGGCCACCAGCGCCGGCGACCGCAATCCAGACATTGCCGGCGATACCGCCGCTGATCTGCTCTGGCAACCGGTAGCGACGGCGATCGAGGCGCAGACACCATGCGCAAACTGCCGGATCATCTGGCGGCTGCGCGCAGAGCGAATCGTCGCCGCGCAGCAGGGTAATGCGTGGGCACAGGAACCAGTAATCGTGCAGCGTCAGCACGGTTGGAATGTTGCAGGCGCGGGCGGCAAAGATACTGCCGGCGCCAATCAGGTAGCCGCTCTGCAGGTGAAAGATATCAGGCTGGAAGACGCGCATCCGTTCCGCCAGCCATGCTTCGATGGCTGGATTGGCGTAGCTCCAAGAGGCGGGCGCGTCGCGCAAGCCGAGATGTAGTCGCCAGACCGGGATCCCCTGATAGCGATCTGATTCGGCCTGCACCCCAAATGGTTGATCATCGTTCAGCGTTTCAACACACGCCACCTCGACACTATGACCGCGCGCCATCAGTTCGCGCGCGAGCCGCATGGTATACAGCTCAGCGCCAGCGCTATAACGAGGGGGAAAGTGATGGACGGCAAGCAATACCCGCATTGTATCCTCTCCTAACGGCGCGCTGTCAGTATGTTACGCACAAATGAAGCCTCTTCTGCTCCAATTACCCGCAGGCCAATCAGCAATCCACCGTACAGGGCGCCGCCGCTGCCAATCACGAGCAGTACCGGCCAATCACGGAAGACGTAAACGGCTACCGCCATAAGCAAGACAGCCACTGTGGCTTTCGCCAGCGGTTGCCAGTGCATACGTTGGAGTTGATCGCGGATTAACCAGATATATTGCGCAGCCAGCACCGCTTCGGTGATCACCGTGATTACTGCGGCTGCCATTGCGCCATACATTGGTGTGAAGATGATGTTGGCCAGCACATTGATTCCACTGCTCACCATGATTGAGCGGGCCACCAGCTTCTCGCGATCGGCAATCACGACCACATAGCCGAGAAATTCGGTCAAAAACATCAACGGCAGTGTCCAGATCAAGATCGACAGGAGCGGCGCTGCTGCCGCGTAGCCTTCACCGAACAGCAAGAAGACAATCGGTTGGGCCAGAATAAATCCTCCGGCTGTGATCGGCAAGGCCACGATCCCCAGATAGCTGAGAATCCGCTCGTAAATCCGGGGAAGATTGGCGGGGTCTTGCCTGGCCTGGCGCGTAAGCGAAGGGTAGAGCGCAGTGTTCAAGACGTTCGAGAGCGTTACCAGCGCGAAGATCAGATTGTAGGCGGCGTTGTAATAGCCGGTGACCGTATCGCCGTGGGCTACGTTCAAGACCACAGTATCGAACCGGTACGATAAACCCAGGGTAAGACCGATCACCCCAAATGGAAAAGCGGCCCGCAGCAGATGAATCCAGCGCGCGCGCTGTCGTTGTCCTGGCCGAACCCCAAGCCGCCACAGCGCGCGCGCGACCAGGATGGTCATCACCGCGACCCCGATCATGGTGGCGAAGATCAACCCGTAATACCCCAATCCGAACCAGAGCGCCAGTCCGCCCAGGGTGACAAAGACGAGTTGATTGACCACCTGCATACCGGCAGTGAGATCGAGGCGTTCGTACCCTGCCAGCACCGCTTCACTGCTGCCGTGAACGGCATAGATGAGGAGGGTCAGGGCATTGAGGATGATCGCGCCGATCATCATCGGTGGGCGTCCAGTGGCAATCGCTGCGCCGGTGACCAGAATGCCGGCAATGCAGGCCAGGATGAGGCGCAGGGTTAATACGTCGGCGTACAGGTTGCGAATCCGTTCCAGACTGTCGGGTTCACTGCGCAATCGGGCAATTTCACGCACCGTGTAGGGAGCCAGGCCGAGATCGGCGATGAACAAAAAGACGCTGCCGAAGCCGATCACTGCCGCATATTGACCAAAATCGGTTGCGCCCAGTTGGCGCACGATCAAGATTGAAAAGCTGAACGAGAGCGCTTTGATCGCGAGTTGAGCGATCATCCCGACAATCGAGTTGCGCAGTACCGTGCGGGCAAGCTGACTCATACGACTGTACCTGTCGCCATTGTTTGGAAGTCATCAATGGGGTGATCGCACATCCACTCTACCAGCTCGGTGACTCGATCCAGCCATCGATCCAGGGTGAAGCGCGTTGCCATCAACTCGCGTCCGGCCCGGCCCATCTGTTCGGCGCGGCTCGGATTGTCCCACAGACTGGCAATGGCGGTGGCCAGTTGCGTGGCATTGCCCGGTTCAGTCAGCAGCGCTGTCTCGCCTTCAATCACATATTCGGCCAGCCCTGGTCGGCGTGTGGCGATCACCGGTCGCGCCATTGCCTGCGCAGCCTGCACCGAGGTGCAGCCGGCGCTCCACTGCGTGCTGGCTTTGATTGGCACGACCACGATCCGGCTGGCCATATAGCAGGCGCGCAGTTGATCAGGCGGCACAAAGGGTTGCAGGCTGATGTTGGCCGGCAACCGCTCGCGCTCGTGACCGGCTTGGCCGCTGACCCAGCTACTACCGACCCGCAGGTGGCAGGGGATGTGGGGCAGTTGCCGCATTGCCCGAATCAGGGTTGGATAGTCGCGGTGCGATAATCCCAGGCTCTGCACGACAGTTGCTGGTTCGCTGTTCGTTAGCGGTCGATAAAAATCGGTGTCCACTGGCGTGTGCAAAGCGACGATCCTTTCCGGCGCGATGTTCAACGCCTGTTGCATCCCGGTTGCCTCAGCCTGACTGATTGCCGCAACCACGTCCCAGCGTCGTTGCAGACCCAATGCCCGAATCAGGCGCAGTTTGCTGGCCGACATTCCATGATGGAAGATGACCAGATGGCGAATGTGTCGTGGCAATATCAGTGCCAGCGGGATCCCTGCTCGCTCCGAGAGACTGATCACAGCCTGATACTGCGCGTGGCGCGCGATCTGGGCTACCTGTAAGGCTAAGCGCAGATCCATCCGCATCGTTTCCTCCAGCCAGCGTAATAGCCGATGCGGTCGCGTGATCCCGTAATCAACGTGCTGACTGTGAAATCGCGCGCTCAATTCCAGGTAATCAACTCGCTGGTGCCTGCCGCTGCGCGCGGCTGCTGCCAGCCCCGGCGCAGGCGCGTTGGTTGCCACCACCAGTGTTCGCGGTGTCCGTTTGTGCATGGCCCTACCCTACCATTTCCGTTTAACAGCCCGCTAAATAAAATGCTGCGCGCAGATGACGCCATCGTCATCTTGCGCTGCATCTAGAGATAGCTCAGGATGTGCGGGTGGCGTTTGCGCTGCTGGCGGTACCAGTAACCAAGCGGCACCAGCGCGGCCAGCCCGATCAGCCACGCGCTGTATCCCCAGATGATGCGTGGCCCACTCAATGGCAGGTTGGTCATGATGAGGGCGATCAGGTGGTAGACGATGATGTGACTGATGTAGAAGAAGAGTGAGACCTGCCCAACTAATGGCAGCCAGCGCAGGACGCCGTCGGTCAGGAGGCGGGGGTTGGCGTAGGCCCAGGCCAGCAGGAGCGCTGCCAGGCTAAGGTTGAAGGCGAAATAACTCAGGCTTGGCGGCGCTTTACTCATGACGAGGAAGTGGGCCGGGCTGTCGCCAACGGCAGCAAACGACCCCAGATCACCGAAACTGCCGGCCAGACGGAGCAGGAACCAGCCTGCCAGCAGACCGCTGCCGATCTGGATCCACAGGCGCGGCTGTCTGAGCGCCGGACGGTCTTGCCAGTGACCGAGCGCGTAGCCCAGCCAGAGCAATGGCCCCCAGCCCAACACGGCGAAACCGATTGCCGGACGGGTGTCGTAGCTATAGGTGAGCCAGAAGGCCTGCCAGAACGGTTGCGGTGTGTTGCTGGCCAGATCGCCTGCCATTGCGCCGATGATCGCCTGATGCGCAATCAGCGTGCCGATGGCTACGCTCCCGATCTGACGGGGTGAGAGCAGATGGCGCAATCCCGCCAGCAGAATCATGGCGGCGGCGATGCTGGTCAGCACATGCACGTAGGGCGTAGCGCCGCGCCAGAACCACGCGCAGATGGTCAGGTCAAGGATCAGAATGACCACAGCCCGGATCAGCATGAACCAGGTGGTTGCTGTCGGCGGCTGGTTGCGTCGGGCCTGCGCGGCTGCGTAGAGCGCCAGGCTGTAACCGCCTAGAAAGAAGAAGATTGGCGAGGCCAGATTGGTGAGCAGGCCGCTCAGCCAGTACGCTGCGCTCTGCAAGCTAACCGGTTGGCCGCCGTATGACTCGGCTTGAAAACTGGCGCCGACGAAGAAGGCGCTATGGTCGAGTGCCATGAGCAGCAACGCAATCCCGCGCAGCGCGTCGATGGCGACAATGCGACTCCTGGCCGCGCTACGCGCGGCAACGGTTGGTTGCGCGTCGCTGGGAATGCTAATGCTGCTCATACCCCCCTCCTTCCAATAACTCGCGTCATGGCGTGTTCGCCAGGGTGGTTGTCGGCGTTTCTATCTGAGCAACAGTGTCCTGGTTCCGCTGTACCGCAACGTTCCAGAGCGCGCCGCCGGTGATTGCAGCGGCGGCATAGCCGGCTGCGCCGACCAGCATTGCTGTGGTGAAGTTGCTGGCCATGCTCACGACAATCACCAGCACCGAACCGAGCACCGAGAAGACACCGTTCATACCCCATGCCCAAACCACCAGTTCCGGCGCGCGCGCGCTGAGCTGGCGCAATCCTGCCGGAAACGGTATCCCCAACAGCGTGGCCAGTGGCGCAATGATCAGTGCGCTGATGCCGATTCGCGCCAGGTCTGGCCAGTGGAGCAGCGCGCTAAACAGCGGCGGCAGCGCAACGACGTAGAGCGCAGTCAGGCCGGCAATGGCAAACGTGACCAGCCGCAATCTGCCGCTCGTCCGCGCGTGTTTGCTGAGCAAGAGGCTGCCCATTGCGGCAAACGCGAGCATGCTGGCAATCGTCGTCGTGGTGGCATGGATCGGATAGCCGATAAAGAGCGTGAAACGCTGGATCAGCACGATCTGGATGAACATGTAGGCTGCGCCCAACAGGCTGAAGTAGGTTAGCGCAGGGATTGCGCCGGGCAGGCGCAGCCCAGCGCGCTGGTATCGCGCCAGTGGCGCAACGATGAAGGTAATTGCCGCGCCGAGCGCAAAGATTGCCATCGTGATCAGGATCAGATTGCCGATCGGGAAGCGGTTGAGTCGTCCCTCATAGCTGCTGTTGAAGTGCAGATTCTCCCAGCGGAAGTAGTTATAGAAGAAGGGGTTGTCGTCGGTCACCGGAAAGATATGGAATGGATACGCGCGCTCGAAGGCGCGTGGGTCGGCAGCATGCAGATAGTCGGCAAAAACGGTGTCAAGCCGGACAAGCGGGTCGTGCAGCATCGTAAAATTGTTTGCTTCACCCCAGGCGCGCAGTTGCTCAATCTGCGCCGGCTGGAAGGGCGATCGACTGACCAGCAGGGTCGCGTTGACGCCGCTCTCATTCGCGATCAGAGCAATGTGGGCCGCCGGATCGCTTACCCCCATCCGGCGCAATGCCTCGGCGGCCAATCCGGTCAGGCGCAGCATTTCGCGCGGAGGACGGTTAACGTCGCGCGTCCACGAGAAGATACCGTTCGGAGTCAGCACATGCAGGGCCTGTTCGAGCGCATCGACAGTGTAGAGGTATGATTCGGCCAGCACATACGCCCCGCCCGATAGCGCGGCCAGGTTATCCAGACCGATACCCTGAATGATGTCATACTGCTCGGTGGTGCGGCTGAGGAAGCTGCGCCCCTCGGCGACGATCAGTTCGGTTGAAGGGTGATGGGCGATCTGCCCGGTATAATCGGCGTAGCGCCTGTTGAGCAAATCGACGATCGTTGGATTGAGTTCAATCGCGGTGATCTTTTCGGCCTGGTAGAGGCGGGCGAGCAGAATATCCAGCCCGCCGCCCACCCCGATCAGCAGCGTGCGCGGTCGTTCCTTCCCCAGATGGTATACCGCGCTGATCACCGCATGATCGAGGAAGCGAAACCGTTCGAGATCAGCGTCGCTGCCGTCAAACTGGTACATGCCGGTCATTGAGGTGCCGTCAATCGTTACCAGCTTGAGCGGTAACTCCGGTCGGTTCTCTTGCGGGTAGCGCGAACTGACTGCGCCCACAATCATTGGTTCGGTGACCACCATCTCAGGCATCACATCGACCCGTCCAACCGCATCCCAGCGGGTAAATTCCGGTGTCGTTCCCTGCGCCTGCATCGCCCAGCCCAGCTCTTTCGAGCCGGGCACCGCCAGCGCAGGCGGACGCGCGATGAGCGCGATCAGGACGATGACTTCGATGACCATCAGTGTCGGCAAGAACCAGCGCCGCTTTGTGTTGGCTTCGTATCCAAGCAAGATGCCGGCGATCACGCCGATCAATCCGATCAACGCAATCACGGCTGGCCCGCCAATCGCCTCAATCACGAACAAAACAGTTATGGTAGCGACACCGGCGCCAAACAGGTCGGCAAAATAGAGCCGGTGAGCTGCGCTGGCCCAGCGTCCGAAGATGGCGGCAATCACCAGTCCGCCGGTAAAGAAAGCGCTAAACAGACAGATGAAATATATCCCCAGACCGACAATCGCCCAGCCGAGCTGCGCCGCGCGGAGCGGATCAATGGCGATAGTGGTAATGGCTGCCAGATTGCTGAGACTGGCCAGACTGAACCAGATCGCCAGCGTGCCGAGTCGACGCTGGAGTTTTTCAGCATTCCAGCGCCGCACAGCGAGAAACGTGCCAGCGGCGCCGCCGCCGAGCAGCGCAATGCCGATGACCATGTACGTGAAGTGGTGCCAGATCATCAGCGAAAAGATGCGCGTAAAGGTGATCTGGAGCGCGAGAATGCTGCCGCTCAGCAGCGTGAGACCGAGATACTTGCCGACGGATTGGAGCGATGGAAGCGTCATGCGAAGCCCTTTTCACTTATGCGTATCTGACCGTGAAGGTGTGTTGCCCGCTTTCAATCTGATAGGCGTGGTATGCGCGCCCGCCGATGGTGCGCTGGTTCACTGGCGGCTCGCTTCCATCCACCAGTGCCTGGCGTAGCCGGATCTGACGGTGGTGCGCTGGAAAGAGGATGGTCAGCGGCAATGGCAGCGTCGCCGGTATGATCACGGTACCCTGGAGTTGCCGTTCGTTCCATGTCAATTCGTTCACGTCGCTGCGCGCGCGCGCTTCAACAAAAGCCAGCCAGCGCGCTGCCGCCAGAATCGGCACAGCAGCATCGGCAGCCCAGGCCAGTGTCTGATCGAGCCAGTGGGCAACGGCAGCGGCAATTGCGCCGCCCATCAAGAATGGATCGACATGGCATTGCAGCCCAAATGCTGCCGGGTAATGCTTGCTGCTGGCTGCCAAAAAGTTCACCGTCTGCGCTGCTGCCGCTTCGCCATCTAACCCGACTTCATGGCCGGTCTGGAACACCGGCATCAGATGCTCATCAACCAGATGAGTGGCCTGCTGATAGACCAGTATGATCTGGCCGGTTTCATCGACGAAGCGCAGCGGCAGACCGCTGCCGTTCAAAAATCCTAGCGTCCATGTGCCATCCGGTTTCCGCACTGCTGGTCCGCTATGGTAGTGATCGAGGTTCATGCGAATGCCATACCTCGCCTGGACTACCGCATTCTCAACCCAGCCGTGCCACAAGATGCGATGGGTGCGCACCGTGGGCGAAAGCGGGCCGTAGCCTAATTTGAGAAACTCGCTCCAGTAGCGGTAATAACCTTCCTCCAGCCCCTCTTCGACATAGGGATGCATGCCAAACTCGTGGCCGCGTTCGCGCCAGTCGGCAACGTGATGGGGCGCCGGCAATGGATCATCGCCGCCAATGATCGGGCCAACCAGCGGCGTTCGGCTCAGCGTCCAGCGCAGCTTGCGGGTGAGCCGGCCTGTTGCGCTGGCGGCTGGCGGCGTGTAGTAGATCGAAGCCGTGCCGCCGTGCCGTTCGACGATGCGCACCATCTGCTCGATATGGCTAACCCGGCTACCGTGCGCGTCACCGGTTGCGATCAGCGCAGCCGATGCATTGGCCGGCAGATACCAGAGGCGTGGCAGAGGGATGGGGCTAACCTCTTCGACCACCAGACTCAACAGGCGCTGATGTTCATCAGCCTGTGGGATGGCGATCCGATCCAGATCAATCCAGTCAATAAACATGTCGCTGGCTCTGATGCCTGCCATCAGATCGCGTTCCTGATCGGTCCAGGCCGGATTCCCCTGCCGAATCAATGCCACTGCGCGCGCCAGATCGAATGTCCACAGCGCAGCCATCCCCTGGCCGAACCGATGCATCGTCACCAGCGGATCGCCGCTGCTGCTCACGGCCAGCGCCTCGGCGCCGCGCAGCGTGACTCGGTCATAGAGGGTGTGCAGTTGCAATGGGCCGGCAATGGCGAGGGTTGACAGCGGGTAGAGCGCATCGTCTAGCCGCGCGCTGCCGGCATACGTCACCCCAAACAGATCGGCCAGCGCTGGATCGGGTCGGATCCCGATCACGCCGCCGCCAGCGTTGACAAATTGGCGCAACCATGCCCGGCCATCAGCCGTGGTAGGCGTCGCGCCGAGGATAATCACCGCTCCGCTGATCGCAGGATCGAACTGCCGTAAACTGATGCCGCGCAGACCGAGAAATCCTTCAGCGCGCAGGATCTCGCTCAGATATGCCGTGAAATCGGGATGCGGCGCCGGATCCGTCACCAGCAAGAGCGGGGCGAATCCGGTTGCGATTGCCGAGAGAGAGCTTGCGGCTGGTGTGAGCGCCGGCGCTGGATACGTCCACTGTTCGAGACCGTAGGCGATCGCGCCGCCCAGCCCCATTGCCGCAGCAAGCGCACTGCCAAGAAACGCGCGTCGGCTGATTGGTTGCTGCAAATGGTTCATCATGAGCGGGTATGGTTGGCGCTGTTATCCCTTGCGACGCCGACCGGCCACCGGACGACGGCGTAGTGTTCGTGTTGCCGAGGATGGTGGGCGCGTTCCGTTCGTCTGGCGCTGGCCATTCGTGCTGGCGTAATTGTGCGCTGGCTGAACAGGCCGTTCCCCAATCGCCCGTTCAAGCAGAATCGGCTGACTCGGTTGCGGATCTGATTCAGCATCGCTCGCGCGCTCATCGCGCCTGGCAGGGACGATGATCACGGCGTGAGGCGTTCCTTCAATTACGGGTTCGATCTCCAGATCGGTAATCGATGGTGTGATGATGACCCGATGGGCGCCGTCCTGATAAGCATTGCGCTCAGCCTGAGCGCTGCCTGGCTGCGGCGGCGCGGATCGCGCTGTTTCCTCGCTTGCTGTTTCCGTTGCCCGATCACTCCCTTTGCCGGGACGGAGCAGGCGCAGGGGTGTGTCGGTCAACAGGCGATGCAGATTGGGGAGCGGTAGCCGCAATCGCTCGGCCTGGGAGGGCATCGCAAACGTGTCGGTGAGCATAACGGCGCCCAGAACGCTGTCAGCGCGTTTCAATGTGAGCCGTTTCAGACTCTGCTGAATATCGCGGCTGCTATCTGCTTCGGGTTTCAGCGCCAGCACGACGCCATCGACAACCGGCGCCAGCAATGCGGCTTCAACGCTGCTGAGCGTGGATGGCCCATCGAAGATCAGCACATCTGCCGCGCGCTGAAGCCCATCGACCAGCGCTGGCCATGGTTGCGATGGCGGCAATGGACGGCCTGACTCATCGGTATTGCGCGCCAGCAAGAGCACATTCTTCAGCGGTGTAACCCGCAAACTCGACCAGACCTGCGCTTCGCCGTCGATGGTGATCGGCTGCAGCACAGCAGCGGGATCGTTGAAAAGATCACTCAATGTCGCCTGTTCTGTTTCGGCATCAACCATCAAAACTCGATAGCCGGCGAGCGTGTAGAAATGCGCCAGATCGACGACCAGTGCGCTACGCTCAGCCGAGGGGCGCGGGCCGCTGATCATCAGGATGCGGGCATTGCGCGGCAATCCCGCGAGCACGATCTGCGTGTGGGCTTCCTTGACCGCGCTGTTGCGGAGACGCGCCTCTTCATCGGGCAGATTGATGAGGGGGTGCTTGCCGGGCACCGTGCCTAGAAAATTGAGGCCGAATCGGCTGCGCAGATCGTTATGATTGCGCCAGCGCGTGTCAATCGCTTCAAGCGCGAACGAGGCCATCAGGCCGAGCAGCAAACCGGCAACGCCGGCAATCGCAATGGTCAGTTTCCGCTGGTTGGGTAGTGGCACGGTCGGCACTTTGGGCGCCTCAAACACCGACAGGCTGTTGACCACACTGGTCGTTTGCAGGCGGAGCAGTTGCGCATAGGAGTTTTGGGCGTTATCGCGCAAAAGCTCCAGTTCTTGCAACCGGTTCCGCGCTTCCCGCAAGTCGGTGGCGCTGGTGGCCTGCTCTATCAGGGCGCGGGTTTGATCAATCTGTCGTTCCAGTGTCGCTAATTCAGCCTGCGCGCGGGCGATCTGCTCATTCAGCACATTGCGTTGCGCTGCAACCTGTTCGGGCGAATTGGGACTGAACCGAACCAGTTCGTCGGCGATGGCGGCAGCGATTGCCGCAGCGCGTTGCGGATTGGTGTCGGTAATCGTAATATCGAGCAGACTGGTTTGCGGATTGACGCTGGTAGCAAGCATGTAAGCGCTGATGACCTGCCACGGGAATGGCAGGGCCAGCTTCTCAACCACTGGCGCCAGAATGATCTCGCGACGGGCCATTTCGGCGTAGAACCGGGCCATCGTGTTGCTCAGGCCAAGCATCTGCGGGTCAGGGGTGGGCGTGGCCAGGGTGTCGCCCACTCGCAGGGTTACCCGGCTGATGTAGTAATCGGGCTGGCGCAGGGCAAAGATGGTTGCTGCGCTGGCGGCGAGCGCAGCCGCTAAAAGCGCAACCCACCACCAGCGCAGCATAATGCGTATGTAAGACCAAATGTCGCTCCACGTGAGCATGATTGCTATCTCCTTCTTAGCCGGAGGAAGGCAAGATCACAAGATCGCCCACGTCCAACCCGCTGACAATTTCAACTTTTCCGTCTTCAACCAGCCCAAGCTGCACATCAACCCGTTGTGGGCCGTTTGCGGTCGGCACGAGCACGTGCGGTCCGCCCTCACGCCGAATGGCTGCCGCAGGCAGCCAGCGCACACCCTCGCGCTGGCCCAGATCGATGGTGACCAGCGCCGGATCGCCTGCCACGACTGCCAGATCGCCGGGATCGAAGCTAATGTGCAATGCTGGCGCCTGTAACGGATTGGCCATTGTCGTCGCTTTCTGCACAATTCCGGTCAGGGCGCGTCCGGGATAGCGCACAAAGGCGATGGTGACAGACGTGCCATTGGGAATACGCGCAATCTCTTCCGCAGTGAGTGAACTGACGACGATCTGCAACCCAGAGTCATCCATCAGCCGGATGACAGGGATCTCGGCCTGCACTGGAAAGCCGGTGAGCGCATCGATAGCGGTGATGGTGCCATCGAATGGCGCGTAGATTCGGCGCGCTTCAATCTGGCGCTCGATCTCTTTGATTGCCAGTTCCGAAGCGGCCAGGCTTTTCACCAGCAACGGATCAGGCGTAGCGCGCTGGCGCGCGGCATCGAGCTGGATTTGCGCCTGTTGGACGGCGCGGCGCGCTGCCGCTACCTCAAAGGCGTCAGGCCCCTTGATCAACCGGTCGAGACGGGCGCGGGCCAGCGCAACGTCTGCTTCGGCGGCCTGCACAGCGGCAATTTCATTCCCGCGCGCTGTGTCGAGTTCGATCTGGGCCAGCGCGACAGCGCTCTCGGCGGCGCGCATCTCATGTGCCAGCCGGTCAACCAGCGCGCGCATTTCGGGCGTGTCTTCAACCTCAAGGCGGGCGCGGGCATTGCCATACGCTTCCTGCGCTCGTTGCAGCTCGGTGACGCGGTCGGTCAGCGCGCGTTCGGCGCGCGTCTTGATCGCCGAGGCATCGTTGCGGGTGCGGGCCAGCGCTGCTTCGGCGCGTTGCACCGCGGCCTGGGCTTCGGCAATCGCAACCGGTGAAGCCGGCGCAGTCAATTCGGCCAGCCGGTCGTTCGCGGCAGCCAGCGCAACTTCCGCGGCGCGAATCTCAATCGTTGCGCGCGCAGTGGCCTGTTCGATGGCGCGCCGATCCTGTTCGGCATTGATTCGAGCCTGTCGCAGTTGATCTTCGAGGGTACCCAGATCGATTTCCGCCAGCAGTTGGTTGCTCTGCACGCGCGCCCCTACTTCGATGTAGAGATTGCGCAATACGCCGCTCTGGCGAAAGGCGAGATCGCGTTCCAATATCGGGGTCACCTGTCCGCTCAGTTCGCGCCGGTCATTGAAGGTTCCCAGCGCGACGGCCACCGTCTGCAAAGCGGGCGCGATCGCCGTAGCCGCTGGCTCGGCAGCTACCACAGTTGGTTCGGGCGTTGGCGGCGGCGTCCAGGGTTCGGGCGTTGGCGCCCCGACCAGCCCGCTAATGCTACATCCGCTCAGGCTGGCGATCAGGCCAAACGTGAGCAGTCCGTGAAGCGCAAACTGGCGAACGTATCTCATAGCTTCCCCACTTTAGCGCGGTGCGATCAGTGTGCTTGCCAGCGGCAGAGTGGCCGGCACAGGCGTCGGCGCGGTTTCAGCGGTCATGATCCATCTGACGGCGCCCAGCAGATCGGCGGCCACGTGATCGGGCTGATAACGCCGAACTTCGGGTTTGGTCAACTCGCTTGCGCCACGTCCGGTCTTCACCAGCACCGTCTGACATCCCATCCGTTGCCCGGCAGCGATGTCGCTGAGCGCATCACCAACCAGATACGCCTGATGGCAGTTGATGTTGTGCGCAGCAGCCAGCTCCTGCAACATTCCCGGCTGTGGCTTGCGGCAACCGCACCGCTCTTCTGGTGTGTGCGGGCAGTAACGAATATCGCTGATCTGAGCGCCGTGGTGGTGAGCAATGGCGCGCATGCGGGCATGGATCTGCTCGAGTTCTGCCACTGACATCAAGCCGCGACCGACCGCCGCCTGGTTGGTGATGATAAAAATCCGAAAGCCTGCGTTGGTCAACATCCGCAGTGCCGTCAGCGCTCCAGGCAGAAAGTGAAATTCTGCCCAGCTCTTCACATGGTCGGGCCGGTTCTCATTGATGACGCCATCGCGGTCGAGAAAAACAGCGCGCATGGTACCCCTCCCCTAGCGCTGTAAGCAGATTGTGAACTGGAGCTGGTTGCAGATTGGAACGCTAGGAGTACAGTACACGGGCAGGCTGAATATACCCTAACAGGATTAGTAGTCATTTCTGACAAATATGTCATACTGGTCTGCTATTGTGAGCATAGTCTTGCGACAGCAGTTCAGAGTTATCAATCAGGGAGTATGCCATGATTATTTCGCGCACTCCGTTGCGGATCAGCTTTGCCGGCGGCGGCACCGATCTGCCGGCGTTTTATCGCCACGAACCGGGAGCGGTGGTGAGTACGACGATCAATAAGTACATCTACATCACGGTCAATGAAAAGTTCGATCATCAGATTCGGGCCAGCTATTCGATCACAGAAATTGTTGACCGGCTCGACGATTTGAAACATCAGTTGATCCGTGAGGCGTTGCGATTGGTCGAACGCGAGCATTCAATCGAGATTACTTCCATCTCTGATATTCCTTCGCAGGGCACCGGTTTGGGTTCTTCCAGCACTTACACCGTGGGTTTGCTCAATGCGCTATATGCGTTTACGGGTCGTTTCGCCGGCGCCGAGCGACTTGCGCGTGAGGCGTGCTACATCGAAATTGAGCGTTGCGGCGCGCCCATTGGCAAACAAGATCAGTATATTGCTGCCTACGGCGGATTGCAGTTCATTCAGTTCAACCCCGATGAGACAGTGTTTGTCGATCCTATCATCTGTCGCGCCGAGACGAAGCAACGCCTCCAGCGGCGGTTGATGATGCTCTATACTGGCATGACCCGCAAGACGAACGACGTGCTGAAGGAACAGCGCGAAAATACCGAGCGTGATGCGGGTCGGCGCGCTCATCTGCGCCGGATGGCAGCGCTGGCCCGCGATCTGCGTCTGGCGCTACAGCAAGATGATCTCGATGCGTTCGGCGAGATTTTGCACGAGGGATGGCTGCGCAAGCGCGAATTGGCCAGCGGGATTACCAATCCGTTGATCGATGAGTGGTATGAGCGCGCGCGCGCGGCGGGCGCGGTGGGCGGCAAGATTCTCGGCGCCGGCGGCGGCGGTTTCCTGCTGCTTTATGCGCCGGAAGAGCGTCACGATGCGATTCGGGCCGCGTTGCCCGCGTTGCGGCACGTTCCCATGCAATTTGAACCGCAAGGGAGTAAAATTATCTACGTTGAAGAGCGATAGCGGAAATTCGCCGGTTGCGAAGCAGAGGGGGGCAGCAATCGTCATGGTTGCTGCGTGACCGGCTTCGTGAGGAGGAAAAGCTCTTGACCCACCACCCCGTTCGCAAAGGTTTGTTGCTCTCGCTGGTCTTCATCCTGATCGTTCCCCTGTCACTCGTTACCGCCGCCAATCCACCCTATCGTCAGTGGCTGCCGGCTATCTTCGGCCCGCCAGTCGAACCGCAGTATCTGGTCAATGTGCCCTACTTTGCTGACGCCAGCCTGAGCAATCGTTTCGACGAGCTGGCTATCTTCTGGTTCGGTCGCCTTAGTCGCTCCACAAACTATGCCGATGTGCGGATTGGCTACAACAATAGCGAACTGTATCTCTACCTGGCCAGCTTCGATCGCCAGCTCTGGTATGATACGACGCCCTCAGGCGCCGATCTCACCGCCTGGGATGCGGCGACGCTGCTGATTGATACGGGCGACGCTCGCGCGCTCAGCGCCAGCAGTTATCGCTTCGTCGCCCAGTTTCGCGCTGAGCCGGAACCGAACCCGGCCTATCAGCTCAGTCAGCGCGGCGTCGGCGGTAGCTGGGCGTCGGCCAGCATCCCGTTTACCTCGATCCCTGGCTGGCGTGGCGATCGGCTGAACGATAACAACGACTCCGAAGATCGCGGGTGGGCGATGACCTTCCGCCTCCCCTTTGCCAGCCTTGGCCTGAGCCAGCGCCCGCCTGACGGCGCCCGCTGGCGCATGGCGCTCATCCTGCACGATCGCGATGATCGGGACGGCACGCCAATCCCCGATCAGGTGTGGCCGCCAGCGCTGAACCCCAATGCGCCGAACACCTGGGCCGCAATCAATTTCGGCCTGCCGACCGATACCCCGCCCGCAGTGCGCACCACGCAGCAGTTCCAGATCCGCCACAAGCTCAACGGCGTCACCGTCACCGATGCCGGGATTGGCGGGCAGCAGGAAAGCATGTGTAACGACAGCGGCAATTTCTGGGATGAATGGGGCAACCGGCCTCGACCGGCGGGACAGGCTGACGTGAGCATTCAGAACCAGGCTGACCTGGCCGACTGGCCGTGTTTTGCCAAATATTACATCACCGTTCCGCTTGACACTCTGCCGCGCGGGCGTGTGGTGGTCTCGGCTCGCCTGATTCTGAGCCAGATGGGGAATGCCCAGCCTCAAGATGCGAAGCGCTCGTTGATCCAGGCGTTGCTGGTCGGCGAAGACTGGTCGCCGGCGACGCTGACATGGAACAATGCGCCGCTGGCGCGTGAGAATATCGGCGCGGGCTGGGTCGATCCAATACCCGGCTTTCCCGGTGACTGGACGCAGTTGCCGAAGCGTGAGATCGATGTGACGCGCGGTGTGGCGCAGGCGTATAACAACGGGCAACCGCTGCGTCTGGCGCTCTATTCTGCTGATGGCGCTTACCACAGCGGCAAATATTTCGTCTCCAGCGAGACCGGCGACTGGAACGCGAACAATCGACCAACGCTGGTGGTGGTGTTGGGGCAACCATAGCGACACCAGCACTAATGCCTGACCGTAGGGGCACAGCGCGCTGTGTCCCTACGGAATGCCCCGGCGTCAGAGACGATCCATCAGCCTGACCATTGTGACGCAATCATCCCCGGATTGCCTGGTGTCGCGCTAAGCGTTCTTGCCCTTCGCCGCCGCGTTGCCCGGCACGCCATCTGCGCTCCGCTCAATTGCTATTGCGCAGCACCAGCCGCTCACCCTCGATCTCGTCGCCGAACCGCATCGGCAGATCCTCACCGCGCTGCCATCGTTCCAGCAGATTGCTGTACTGACTGCTCAGCGCATTCCCCGACTGACCGGTCGTGTGCATGAAGCGGGAGTTGTTAAAATCACTCAGATCGATGATCTGGCGGTAAGAGGGCGCGTTGTATTGCAGGTATGGCTCGGTGAGCCGGATCGGCGCGACATTGATGGTAAAGCTGTCGCCGCCGTTGGGCACCCGTCGCTCGAACAGACCGCGCAGCGCGCTCACCTGACTGAATGGGTTGTGCGGAAAGACAGCCTGGTGAACGCGATCCCAGCGCCAGCGCGTCGGATCGGCTTCGCCCTGCGCTGCGGCCATTGCGTCAAGCCCCCTCACCAGCGCTTTGGCCAGGATCGTGGCGCAATCTTCGCGCGTGTCGATCGTGGTGACATCATCACACCACTCGCTGCGTCCGTCGAGTAGAACCGCGCGCAGCGCCATGGCCGGCATATCCCGCCGATTGCGGTAGATAGTGGTGAAGAAGTCGCGCAGTTCGTCGCCAAAGATCGCTTCGATGGCCGCGAAATAGTAGCCCTGATAGACCGCTGCCGCCGCGCTCTCGCCGTTCATCGCGCCGTTCCAGTTGCGCAATAGCTCAAGCGCCGTTGCTTCGCGCGGCCCGGCTGGCGTCACATTGCGGAAGATCGGCAGCAACTCGCGGGCCTGTACCGAGACTACATCGCTGAGCATGGCGCGCATGTCATCAACCGTGAACCGGTTGCCCTGTTCGATTAGCTCAATGATGCGCTGGGCGCGGAATGGTGCGGCCCACGAAGTGCTGATCAGGTAAGGATAGTCATCGCCCACGACGCGGTTATTGGCGGTAGCGACATAATCTTTCGGCGGATTGTAGATGTGAGGCAGCTCCTCGAACGGAATGTAGCCGATCCATTCGTATTCGTCCGTCCAGCCCGGCACTGGCAGACGCCCATCGCCGTTGCGGCGGATTGGCACGGCTGCCGGCGCGTAGTAGCCGATGTTGCCATCAATATCGGCGTAGACGAAGTTCTGCATCGGCGCTTTGTAATCGCGGAGGGCTGCCACGAACTCGGCCCAATTCTGCGCTCGATTGATGTTGAGGAAGGCGCGTATAGTCATATCATCGTCATCGAGCGCTGTCCAGCGAAAGGCGAGATTGTCGGGCAGATCACTCTGCACGTCGCTGATGATCGGGCCGTGGCGGGTGATGCGCACGGTCAGGGTGATTGGATCAGCGCCTTTCACCTTGATGACTTCGTTCATCAGAGTCACCGGTTCGCGCTGACCATTATACTCGACATAATTTTGAGCGTCGATCCGCTCGATGAAGAGATCCTGCACATCAGGCGCAGTGTTGGTAACGCCCCAGGCAATCCGTTCGTTGTGACCGATCACGACTGCTGGCAGGCCGGGAAACGTGGCGCCGATGGCATTGATACGTCCTCCCTGGACGTGGGCCAGATACCAGATCGAGGGAATCCGATTGCCCAGATGCGGATCGTTGACGAGCAACGGTTTGCCGCTGGCGGTGCGCGATCCGCCGATGACCCAGTTGTTCGATCCCGAGAGGAGATCGCCAAGGCCGATTGTCTGCTGGGTTTCCGCCCAGAGATCGAGCATGGCCTGCGCAGTGACCGGCTGGATGGGTGAGTCGTGGCGTCCGGCGGGTATGGTTGTGGCGACTCCTTCAGGCACGATGAGTGGCCCGTCGTTTGTATACGCCGGCATCAACAGATCGGCGTCTTCCCAGCCGACTCTGGCGATCAAGAGCGCCCGCGCTACCTCATCGCTCCAGTTCCCGCCGAGATCCCAGGCCATCATTTTGGCCCAGACCAGCGAGTCGATCGGCTGCCATGGTTCCGGTTGCACGCCGAGAATCAAGAACTCAGGCGGCAACAGGGGATTGGTTGCCAGAAAGGCATTGACTCCGGCAGCGTAGGCTTCGAGGATTGCCTTCGTTTCGCTATCGAGCCTGTCCAGCGCGCTGCGCGCTGCCCGTGCTACGCCAAGCGTGCGCAGAAACCGATCGATGCGCAACGTTGTCTCGCCGAACACCTCCGACAGGCGCGCATGCCCGATCCGGCGCTGCACTTCCATTTGCCAGAGCCGTTCCTGCGCATGAACAAACCCCAGCCCGAACATCGCATCGGTTTCGGTGGCGCCGCTGATATGAGCGACGCCATCGCGATCGCGGGTAATCGTTACCGGCGCACTGATCCCGCGCACCGTGATTTCGCCGCTGCTCTGCGGCAATGACCGGCGTAACCAGAGATAACCGCCGCCGCTAGCGAGCGCAAGCGCGATGACAATAAACAGCAATCCCCAACCGACAAGGCGTGTAAGCAACCGCATTGTTGCCTCTCATTCAGTTCAACTCCTGCTTTGCGGTTGCGATTATAGCACACGCCAGCGCGCATACGGTCAGGAAACGGTTACACCTCTCTTGTCTACTGCGCCCAGAGCGGCCAGCGATCCTGGGCGGTGTTCTGGGTTACCTGCTGCGTGACGATGCCGTCGCTGACGTTGAGGATGTAAATCTCAAAATCGCCGTCGCGGTCGCTGGCAAAGGCCAGTTGCGTGCCATCGGGTGACCAGGTCGGCGCCTCGTCTACCGCCGGGTGATTGGTCAATCGCCGCGCGTTGCTGCCGTCGCTGTTCATCACGTAGATCTCCCAGTTGCCGTCGCGGTCGCTGGCGAAGGCGATCAGGCGGCCATCGGGCGACACGCGGGCGAAGCGGTCGTTGGTTGTGCCGTCGCTTAACTTGCGAACGTTCTTATCTCTGGGCGCAAACGCAAACGAAAACCTGTCACGCGTATAGCGCGGGGCGTACTCTAAATCAGCTCGATAGATAGCAAAGGATCCCTCACAGTTGCTCACCCAGTAGATCGCGCGTCCGTCTGGCGACCAGGTCGGCGTTTCGATAGCGCAACGTCGTGGTTCGACGATATGCGGCGGCGTGATGTCTGGGGAGGGAATGAGTGGAAATTCGCGTGACAAGGCCCTATCCGTCAACGGCCCGAACTGGAGACTGGACACACCGGCATCCTCTCTGACGAACAGCACCTGATGACCATCGGGCGAAACCATCGCGTTGTACGCATGGCCGCGGATGTAGTCCGCCCGGCGTCTTGCAGGAAGATCTGTCGGCGCATCCCGCCAGAACTGAGGAGCAGCGTTGAGCAGATAGATTTTGCGCTCAACCAGATCAGCCCGCCGCGAGTCGACCACAAGCTGCTGCTGCACCGGATCCCAGCTCCGTCGCCACGAGAAGGCGACCGTCTCAGCCGATTGGGTCGTCAGGCGCTGACCGCCGCCGTTAAAGGTGGCGCGATACAGCTCCCAATGACTGCCCGTATCGATGTTCGAGGCATAGATCAGGGGTGTGGCCGGGTCAGGCGCCGCCCACGGCATGCCCAGATGCGGATAGCGCCACTGGAAGTAGTGCTGGCCGACGTTGCCCATCTCGACCTGATAGGCTGGCGGATTGTCGGGCGTGTAGGTCAGCACCCGCCGCTCGAAGAGCTGCACCAGCACATCGCGCTCGCTCTCGCCGACCACCGCCCGCGTCCAGTAAGGGTCGGTAATCGGATAGCCAATTGCGAACAGCCAATCGACGATCGGGCCGGTCGTCACTCGACCATCGACCACAATCCGCCCGCGCTGGTTCATAAACTCCCAGAAGACGCGCGGAATGTTATGACCGGTGACAGAGTTGTACTGAACGATGGTCGTCTCCGGGCGCGCCAGATCCGAGCGCGAGCTGAGATTGCCGCCACGCGCCAGCACAGTGCTGACCCGCTCGTTCAGCCGTGACGGATCACGGTAGCCGTTGTCGAGCGTGGCAATCCCGGCGAAGTCGCGATAGCCGGGGGCAATCGTATTCGCCGCGCGCGGATTGCCGGCTACCGGCACATCTGACGCCTCCGTGTACCATGCATCGTAGGGATCGTCACCGAGCTGTATGCGACCGCTGATCAATTCTTTGACCAGCAAGCCATTGGTCACGATCCCGTCCGCCGGGTTGTTGATCTCCATGCGCGCCTTGTCGAGATACTGAACCGTGCGCAAACTATTCGGACTCTGCCGATAAAACTCGGCATAATCGAACCACGGTCCCGGTCCCCAGTACCACGTCCTCCCACCGCGCACCGCTTCGCCATCCGTGCGCGCCCAGACGGCGGCAAAGCGCGGATCGGCGAACGTGGTTCGGTTGGCGAAGGGCGCTGCGGCGAGTGGTGCAGCGCTACTCGCCATGAGGGCCACGACGAGGATCGTCACCCCCCAGATCAATCGTAGCCGTTTCATAGTCAACCTCCTTGACGAAAACTGCTGCTGCACTCAGGTAACGATCATGGTAAGGATGAAGTTCCAAAGTGTTTATGATAATATCGTAGAGTATTCGTGATAGAAGAGTGATGTTGGTATCATCAAGGCGCTGATAAGACAACTTAAAAGGTAAAAAATTGTATCTTTTAGGGGTTTTTAATCTTCTTGTTCGTCGTTTATTGCAAGGTTAGTCACAAAGATTAACGTTTCTGTGAAGTTGTCGTCTCTGTATCACCACATCGTTTGTGAGCAACAAAATAGTTTGATTGTCAACAATTCACGAGTTTTGTGAAGGGGATTGCATTATGTTTGCGGTGTCGCGCAGGGTTACAGCGTTGCCGAGGGTTCGGCCTTTGCGCAATGTTCCGCCCTCGCGGTCGCAAATAGAGGATGGGCATTGCGCGAGCACGAGGTCGTCCATGGAGTCTTCACGACAGTGGACGGCAGACCGTGAATGCGATCCAGCATCTGAGCCGGGGAATGCTACGCCGCGCGGCGCGCAATGACCTGAGCGGCGCAAGGATGATCCTCTGCGCCTGCTTGTGAACATCCCGTCCATTCTGTTCAGGCGCTCGTGGTGATATGCGCATAGATTGGGCTGGCTGGAGGACTGATGCGGGTTATACCGACTTTAGATAGATGGTCACGTATCGGGCAGCCACGTCAACGCTGCCGCAGTGCGCAGGATGCGGCAGGAGCGCTCCGCAGAGCGGTTGCTGGGGCAGCACCGATCGCCCGCCGAACGTTAGGAGGATCGGGATGGCGGCGGTGTGGCCATCTCCTGCGCGCCCTCACTCCCGCCCCGCTTCCGCTGGGAGAGCGGAGCAGCAGCGGGCGCTGAGGCACGACTCCCGCTGACGCGGGGGATTGCTGCGGGCGCTGACGCGCCCTCGCAATGACACGGATCGGGACGGCGCCACACGCTCCTGACCAGCCAGCAGGATGGCACGGGCGCGCGGGAAGCGCCGCGCGCTGATCTGAAGATGATTGGGC
>FWPU01003680.1_pt1 | contig 37926 bp, 40 predicted proteins | sample 2228361 | NCBI WGS metagenome assembly FWPU01 (sample SAMEA103939777, study PRJEB20133) | metagenome | reverse complement strand
CGGGCTTCGGGGCGGCGGCAGGGCTCGCCGCCGGGGCCGTCGGGGCGGGGCCGGGGGCCGCGCTCGGTGCGGGGGGCGCCGGGGCGGGCTCCTCGAGCGGGCGGGGCTCGCGGGCGCGCTGGAGCTGGCGGGCCCGGGCCTGGATGTGCTCGAGCTCGCGCTCCAGGCGCTGGCGCTGGAGCTCGTAGGCCTGGGCCACCATGCTCGTCAGGCGCTCGGCCTCCGAGAGGCGGGTCCCGAGCTCCGCCTGCAGGCGCGCGACGACCTCCTCGGCCGCTCGCAACTCCTCCTCGGTCCGATCGACCTCGGAGAGGGTCTTGGCGAGGGCCTCCTCGGCCTCGTGGATGCTCGCCACGTCCGAGAGCGGCCCGGCCGGCGCCGACCGAGGCTCGGCGGGCTCCTGCGCCTTGCTGTTCGCCACGGATATCCTCCCCACGACCGACCGACGACCCGACGGTCAACCCCTGCATCGGCGCGCCGCCGGGTCCGCTTGAGGAAGGAGGGCGCCATCCGGATCACCGTCCAGCGGGTGAGCCGCGCGGCCGTCCGATTGGGCGGCCGGACCGTGGCCGAGATCGGCCCGGGGCTCCTGCTCCTCGTCGGGATCGGCCGGGAGGATGGGCTTGGCGCCTACGACCGGCTCGCCGAGAAGGTGGTGAACCTGCGCATCTTCCCCGACGCGCAGGGGCGGATGAACCGGTCCCTCTCCGAGGTGGGAGGGGAGGTCCTCGTCGTGCCCCAGTTCACCCTCTACGGGGACGTCCGCCGGGGTCGCCGGCCGAGCTTCGAGAGGGCCGCGCCGCCGGAGGTCGCCGCCGATCGGGTCGAGGCCTTCGCCCGGGCCCTCGAGGCGCGCGGGGCCACGGTCCGACGGGGCGCCTTCCGGGAGCACATGGAGGTCGAGCTGGTGAACGACGGGCCCGTCACGCTGTGGATCGACTCGGCGTGGCTGTGACCGAGGGCCCCGGGAGCCGCGGTCGGCTACCATGCCCCCGATGTACCTCGACGCCTTCTCCGACAACTCCTTCGAGACGAACTGCTGGCTGATCGGCGCGGACGGCACCGACGACGCCGTGGTCGTGGACCCGGGCTTCTCTCCCGAGCGCGTGCGGGCGCTCCTGCGGGCCGCCGGGCGGACCCCGGTGGCGGTGCTCGCGACCCACGGCCACTTCGACCACGTGGGGGCCGCGGCGGATCTGTGCGGCGACGACCTACCCTTCTACATCCACGAGGCCGACGCCATGGCCCTCGCCGACCCCGCCGCCTGGGGCGCCGGGTACGACGCCCCCCCGGTCCCGGTGAAGGACGTGCGGACCCTGACCGACGGCGAGGTCCTGTCCTTCGCCGGGTTCCGGATCGAGGTGCTCCACACGCCTGGCCACACGCCGGGCAGCGTCTGCTACCGCACCGACGGGTGGGTCCTCTCCGGGGACCTCGTCTTCGCCGGGGCGATCGGGCGCAGCGACTTCCCCAACTCGGATCCCGCGGCGATGCAGGCGAGCCTGCGCCGGTTCCTCACGCTCCCGGACGAGCTCCCCGTCCTGCCCGGCCACGGGCCCCGGACGACGGTGGGGCGCGAGCGGCGGCACAACCCGTTCCTCGTGGGGCTGTAGCCGGTGGACCTCGCGCCTCCCCGGGGGACCCTGGACCTGGTGCCGCCGGAGGGCGGCCGGATGCGCGCGCTCTACGACCGGGCCGCCGAGCTCGCCCGCCGGTACGGCTACCGCTACGTCGAGACCCCCGGCTTCGAGCACACCGAGCTCTTCGCTCGGACCTCGGGTGAGACGAGCGACGTCGTGACCAAGGAGATGTACACCTTCACCGACCGGGGCGGGCGCTCGCTCACGCTCCGGCCGGAGGGGACGGCCCCCGTGATGCGCGCCTACCTGGCGCGCCGGGCGGAGCTGCCGACCCCCTTCAAGGCCTACTACCTCACCCGGATGTACCGCTACGGGCGACCCCAGGCCGGGCGGTACCGGGAGCACCGGCAGTTCGGCGTCGAGATCTTCGGCGTGGCCGAGCCGGGCGCCGACGTGGAGGTGATCGTCCTCGGCGACGAGCTCCTGCGCGACCTCGGGCTCTCGCGGTACGAGATCCAGGTCAACTCCATCGGCGACGGTGCCTGCCGGCCCGCCTACCGGGAGGAGCTCCTCGCGTACCTGCGGGACCGGGCGGACCGCCTGCGCGACGAGCACCGCCGCCGGTTCGAGGCGAACCCGCTGCGCGTGCTGGACTGCAAGGACGAGGCCTGCCGCGCGGTCGCCGCGGAGGCCCCTCGGATCACGGACCGGCTCTGCGAGCCCTGTCGGGCCCACCTCGAGGCCGTCCTCGAGGGCCTGCGCGAGCACGGCCTGCGGCCCGTGGTGACCCCCACCCTCGTGCGTGGCCTCGACTACTACACCCGTACCGCCTTCGAGTTCGTGAGCCTCGTGCTCTCCGAGGCGCAGGCGACGCTGTTCGGTGGCGGTCGGTACGACGGCCTCGCCGAGACCCTCGGCGGTCCGCCCACCCCGGGGGTCGGCTTCGGGATGGGGCTCGAGCGGGTCCTCTTGGCGTGCCGGGACGAGGGGGTCGAGCCGCCCTCGGAGCCGCCGCTCGCGGTCTTCGTCGTCGGTCTCGGCGAGGCGGGGCGCGCAGCCGCGGCCTCGCTGCTGCGGGAGCTGCGCGCGGCGGGCGTCTCCGCCGACGCCCCCTACGAGGAGCGCCCCCTGAAGGCCCAGCTGCGGATGGCCGACCGCGCCGGCGCGACGTACGCGGCGATCGTGGGGGAGCGGGAGGCCGCGGAGGGTCGGGTGACGCTCCGGCGCCTGGTCGACGGGGCGCAGGACGAGGTGGCCCGCGCCGATGTGGTGAACTGGCTGCGGGGCGAGCCATGAGCGTGATGCGGACCGCGATGCGCACCCACGCCTGCGGCGAGCTCCGCGCCGAGCACGTGGGGCAGGAGGTCACCCTCTGCGGGTGGGTCTGGCGCGAGCGCGACCACGGGGGCGTGACCTTCATCGACCTGCGCGACCGCGAGGGGCTCGTGCAGCTCGTGATCCACCCCGACGAGGCGCCCGAGGCCCACGCGGCGGCGAAGGCCTTCCGGAGCGAGTCCGTCGTGCGGGTGGTGGGCGAGGTGCGGCGCCGGCCCGAGGGGACGGTGAACCCGAACCTCGCCACGGGCGAGATCGAGGTGGCGGTCCGCCAGGCCGAGGTCCTCGCCACCGCCGAGACGCCGCCGTTCCCCATCGAGGACCGTATCGAGGCCTCCGAGGAGCTGCGGCTACGCTACCGCTACCTCGACCTGCGGCGGCCCGAGATGACCCGGATCCTGCGTCTGCGGCACCGCATCAACCGGATCATCCGGGACCACATGGAGGCGCTGGGGTTCCTGGAGGTCGAGACGCCCTACCTCACGCGGAGCACCCCGGAGGGGGCCCGGGACTTCCTCGTCCCCTCCCGCCTGTGGCGGGGGACCTTCTACGCGCTGCCCCAGTCCCCCCAGCAGCTGAAGCAGCTGCTCATGGTGGCGGGCCAGGACCGCTACTACCAGATCGTCCGGTGCTTCCGCGACGAGGACCCCCGGGCCGATCGCAGCTTCGAGTTCACCCAGCTCGACGTGGAGATGTCCTTCGTGGAGGAGGAGGACGTCTTCGCGGTGATCGAGCCGCTCATGGCCCGGATCGTCCTCGAGACCCAGGGGGTGGAGGTGCCGACGCCGTTCCCGCGGCTCACCTACCGCGAGATGCTCGACCGGTTCGGCACCGACAAGCCCGACCTCCGCTACGGCATGGAGCTCGCCGGCCTCGGCCCGGCCTTCGCCGGCACCTCCTTCCGGGTCTTCGCTTCCGTCCTCGCCGCGGGCGGGGTGATCAAGGGCTTCGCCGCGCCCGGGGGCGCCCGGCTCTCGCGCAAGGAGCACGAGCAGCTCACCCAGGTGGCCCGGGAGACCGGGGCCGGGGGGCTCGTGACCTTCGCGGTCCTGCCCGAGGGCGTGCGCTCCCCGGTGGAGAAGCACGTGTCCGCCGAGGAGGTGGAGGCGGTGCTGCGGGCGACCGGGGCGCGCGAGGGAGACCTCGTGCTCGTCGTGGCCGATCGGGCGGACCGGGCCAACGTGGCCCTCGACGCGCTGCGCCGGCGCCTGGCCGACCGCCTCGGGCTGATCCCCGAGGGGGCGTGGGCCTTCTGCTGGATGGTGGAGCCGCCCCTGTTCGAGTGGAGCGAGGACGAGGGCAAGTGGGTGAGCGTCCACCACCCCTTCACCGCTCCCGCGGACCCGAACGACCTCGAGCCCGAGACCGCGCGGGGCCGCGCCTACGACCTCGTCCTGAACGGGTTCGAGCTCGGCGGGGGGAGCATCCGGATCCACGACCCCGAGATCCAGCGGCGGGTGTTCGAGCGGCTGGGCCTCACGCCCGAGCAGACCGAGGAGCAGTTCGGGCACCTCATCCGGGCCTTCCGCTACGGGGTGCCGCCGCACGGGGGGATCGCCTTCGGCATCGACCGGATCGTCATGCTCATGGCCGGCAAGGAGGCGATCCGGGACGTGACGGCCTTCCCCAAGGCCCAGTCGGGCCAGGACCTGCTCACCGGGGCCCCGGCCCCGGTCTCCGAGCGGCAGCTCGCGGAGCTCGGGCTCGGGCTCCTCGAGCCGCCGCGCCGACCCAGCCAGACCCAGGGAGGTGATGCCTGATGGCCGAGCTCACGGCGGCCGACGTCGCCCTGCTCACGGGCCCCCACTACGCCACGGTGGTGACGCTCAACCCCGACGGCACCCCCCACGCCACGGTCACGTGGATCGACGCCGAGGACGGCCACGTGCTCGTGAACACGGCCGAGGGTCGGCGCAAGGCCCGGAACCTCCGGCGCGACCCCCGGGCCGCCGTGCTCGTCCAGGCCGACCCGTACCGGTGGATCTCGATCACCGGGACGGTCGTCGCCGCCGAGACCGGCCCCGAGGCCGAGGCGCACATCGACGCCCTCTCCCGGCGCTACGACGGCCAGCCGTGGACGCCCGTCGAGGGCCAGGTACGGGTCCGGTTCCGCATCCGGCCGGACCGGATCCTGCGGTACGGCTGAGCAGCCCATGGCCGAGGTGCCGCTCGCCGCGCGGATGCGCCCTCGGAGCTTCGACGAGTTCGTGGGGCAGCCGCACCTCATCGGCCCGGGACGGGCGCTCACGAAGCTCCTCGAGGCGGGTCACCTCCCCTCGCTCCTCCTGTGGGGCCCCGCCGGGACGGGGAAGACCACGCTCGCGCACCTGCTCGCGGAGGCCGTCGGGGCCGAGCTCGTGCAGCTCTCCGCGGTCTCCTCGGGCGTCGCGGACGCCCGTCGGGTGATGGAGCGGGCTCGGGGCGGGCTGTTCCGGACGGTGCTCTTCGTGGACGAGGTGCATCGCTGGTCCAAGGCGCAGCAGGACGTCCTGCTGCCGGCCGTGGAGGACGGCACCGTCACGCTGATCGGGGCGACGACGGAGAACCCCTACTTCTCCCTCGGCACGCCGCTGCTCTCGCGATGCCTGCTCCTGCGCCTCGAGCCGCTCGCGCCCAAGGAGCTCCGGACGCTGCTCGAGCGGGCCCTCGCCGACGAGGAGCGGGGGCTCGGCAAGCTCGGCGTCCGCGTACGCGAGGAGGCCCTCGCGCACCTCGTGGAGGTCGCCGGCGGCGACGCGCGGCATGCGCTGAACGGGCTGGAGGCGGCGGTGCTCGCGGCCCACGCGGCGGGGGAGGCCGAGGTCACCCTGGAGCGGGCCGCCGACGCCGTGCAGCGCAAGGCCGTCGTCTACGACCGGCAGGGCGACGCGCACTACGACGTGATCTCGGCCTTCATCAAGTCCATCCGCGGCTCGGACCCGGACGCCGCCCTGTTCTGGCTGGCGCGGATGCTGGAGGCTGGGGAGGACCCCCGGTTCATCGCGCGCCGCATGGTCGTCCACGCGAGCGAGGACATCGGCCTGGCCGATCCCCGCGCCCTCCTCGTCGCGGTGGCGGCGGCCCAGGCCGTGGAGTACGTGGGGCTGCCCGAGGCCCGGCTGAACCTGGCGGAGGCGGCCCTGTACCTGGCGCGGGCGCCCAAGTCCAACAGCGTCCTCGTGGCCCTGAACCGGGCCCAGGAGGACGCGGCCTCCTCCGACCCCGTGCCGCTGCACCTGCGCGAGCCTGGCCATCCCGCCCTGCGCAAGCTCGGCTACGGCGAGGGCTACCGGTACCCCCACGACCACCCGGGCCACGTGGTCGAGCAGGAGTACCGGCCGCCCCGGTTCCAGGGGCGTCGCTACTACGAGCCATCCGGCCAGGGCGAGGACGTCCCGCCCTCCGCTACGTGAGGGGGATCCAGGCCACGTCCCGGAAGGTGACGAGGTCGGCCGCCTCCACCCCGGCGTCGGAGACCGTGTAGAGGAGGTCGCCGACGACGAGGGAGCGCCGGATCTGGGAGCCCCACGGGTCCTCGGCCTCCTCGTGACCGATCCGAACCACGGGCTCGAGCTCGTCGCCACGCACCCGGACCGCCTGGGCGCCGAGGAAGGGCTCCTTGCGCCCCTCGTCCCAGTCGTAGACGGCAACGGGGACGACGACGAGCCCCTCCGGCTCCCAGTACAGGAAGGCGTGGTGGTCCCACTCGACCTCCGAGCTCGCCTCGGCGATCCGCACCTGGGCCAGGCGTCGCGGGGAGGAGGGGTCCGAGACGTCGAAGAGCGAGAGCTGGGTGCCCTTCAGGCTGCCCCGCTCGGTCGCGTCCTGCCCCACCCCGAGGAGCCGGCCGTCCCCGAGGGGGTGCAGGTACGCGGAGTAGCCCAGGATCTTGAGCTCGCCCGCCACGGTCGGCCGGGAGGGGTTGGACAGGTCGAGCACGTACAGGGGGTCCACCTGGCGGAAGGTCACCACGTACCCGATGTCGCCCATGAAACGGACCGCGTAGATGCGCTCGCCACGGCCGAGGCCGGTCACGCGGCCGACCTCCGTGAGCCGACCGCCCTCCTCGGCGAGCACCGTCACGCGGCTCGCCGAGCTGCCCCCCCAGGGCGGCCCCTCGGTGCTGGCGACCCGCAGGTACCCCGCGTGCTCGTCCATGGCGAACTGGTTGAGGAGCCATCCCGGGACCTCCCCGGAGGAGCGGTAGGCGGCGCCGCCCGGTCCGGAGATGTCGAAGCGGTGGATCTGCGTCGTGTGGCCCTCGACGCGCTCGCCCTCCTCCAGGGCCCGCAGGTCGTCCCATCGTTGCGTCGCCACGTAGAGGCTCCCGGTGGAGGCGTAGACCGTCTCCCCGTCGGAGACGACCCCGACCGACTCCTCGGGCACGAAGCCCGCGAGTCCCTCGGCGAGGTCGACGGTGAGGACCGTGAGCATCCCGAACCCCGAGAACGTCTCGGGGTGGCTCGCCCGCTCGCAGTCGAGCAGGGAGCCCTCGGCGAGCGTGCCCCCCGCGCCGTCCTCGAGCACGTAGTACGGGACCCAGTCCTCGAGGGTCGAGCTCCGGATGACCTCCCGGTTGCGCTCCAGGGCCTCGCGCCGGGCGCGGAGGCCGGGCCCCTCGGGCCCCTCGAACCGCAGGCCGGTGGGGTAGGAGCTCACGACGACCCGGGCCACCTCGCCGGTCATGCGGGCCGAGAGGTACCGGCCGTCCACGAGGAGCCGCCGCACCACCTGCGGCGCCGCGGGGTCGGAGAGGTCCACCTCCAGGAGCACCGCGGTCGGCGCCGTGGGGGGAGCGATGACCGAGGCGTCGGCGTAGGCGAGCGGCCCGATGACGTCGCCGATCTCCCCGAGCAGGAGCGCGCGATCGCCGGCGAGGAGCAGGTCCCGGACCCAGACGTCGTCGAGGCGGAGGGAGCCGCGGAGGACCGGGGCGGGACCCGCGACGTCCAGGACGTACAGCTTCCCCCGCGCCAGCGCGACGAGGCGCCGGCCGTCGGTCTTCACGATGTCGGGCTCGTCCACCCCGGGAGTCTGGACGTTCGTGGTGGAGTGGGCCACGTCGCGCGGGCCCGCGGCGGTGGCGGCGTCCGCGGCCTCGAGCCCGCGGGGCCCGCCCCACCACGGTCCGCCCCACCACCCCTGACCCGGCAGGCCCCACGGGGTGACGCGCTCGAGGGCGTGACCCTTCAGGTAGGCGAGCAGGTCGTCGCAGCTGGAGAAGGAGACGAGACGGACCGGGGGCAGCGGTCGGGGATCCGACGCCCCCGGGCCGAAGCACGAGACGAGCAGCAGCACCGCTCCGAACAGCGCGATCAGACGAGCCCGCACGGCAGCCTCCCGCATCCGAACGTCCCTTCGACGTCCCGGGGGGACGGGAGTGTTCCGGACGGAGGGGGCGGAGCCGGGGGGCCTCGGTATGATGCCCGCGGCCGTTACCCAGACCTCGATCGAAGGAGCCCGACCATGGCCGTGACCGCCGCTCTCGACGGGGGCGACGTCGCCCTCATCGTCCTGTCCGCGTTCTGGGGCCTGCTCGTGCTCGCCCTCTGCGTGGTCCTCCTCAACGCCTTCCGGGTGCTCGAGGCCACGAAGATGATCATCGATGCGATGCGGGAGGAGACGGTGCCCCTGCTGCGCGAGGTCAAGGGCTCGGTGGAGCGGGCGAACGGGCTGCTCGAGCAGGCCAACGTCGTGGCGGCCCGGGTGGAGAAGGTCTCGGGGCTCGTGGAGCAGGCCGCGGCGAGCCCCCTCGTGAAGATCATCTCGGTCGGCGCCGGGATCTCCCGGGCGGCCAAGCGGTTCCGCGGGGGCAGGGGAGGAGGCTCCTGAGGCCGTGAAGCGCCTGTTCTGGCTCGCCGTCGGGCTCGGCGCCGGGGTGGCCGGCGCGGTCATGACGATGCGCATGGCCCGCCGCCAGGCCGAGCGGGTCGCGCCGGCGCGGCTGGCCCGCGAGGCGCGGGCGGGGCTCATGGACCTCGCGAAGCTCGTCGCGGAGTCCATCGCCGAGGGCGAGCGGGCGATGCGCGAGCGCGAGGAGGAGCTCCGTCGCCAGCTCCGCGACGCCGGGTAGGCCCCCCGGTAGACTCGGTCGCCGTGGAGGGCAGCCGGATCCGCGAGACGTTCCTGCGCTTCTTCGAGGAGCGGGGCCACCGGCGCGTGCCCTCCTCGAGCCTGATCCCGCCGCCCGAGTCGGGGCTCCTGCTCACGAACGCCGGGATGAACCAGTTCATCCCGTACTTCCTCGGCCACGCGCCGGCGCCGTTCCCCCGGGCGACGACGTGCCAGAAGTGCTTCCGCACGAACGACATCGACAACGTCGGTCGAACCGCCCGGCACCTCACGTTCTTCGAGATGCTCGGGAACTTCTCCTTCGGCGACTACTTCAAGCGCGAGTCCTGCGGCTGGGGGTTCCAGCTCGTCACCGAGGTCTTCGGGATCGACCCCGAGCGGATCTGGGTGACTGTCTACGAGGACGACGACGAGACCGTCGCGATCTGGCAGGAGATCGGGATCCCGCGCGAGCGGATCGTCCGCCGGGGCAAGGCCGACAACTACTGGTGGACGCACGCGGCCGGACCCGCGGGCCCCTGCTCGGAGATCTACGTGGACCGCGGGCCGCGCTTCGGCCTTGAGGGCGGGCCCGAGGTGGACGAGGACCGGTACCTGGAGATCTGGAACCACGTCTTCATGCAGGACGAGGTGGACGACCACGGGGCCGTCGTGGGGGAGCTCCCCGCCAAGAACATCGACACCGGCGCGAGCGTCGAGCGCCTCGCGGTGGTCCTCCAGGACGTGGCGAACGTCTTCGAGACGGACCTGTTCCTACCCCTGCTCGAGGTCGCCGAGTCGCTCTCCGGGCGGCGCCACGGGGAGGACCCCGCCACCGATGTTTCCCTGAAGGTCATCGCCGAGCACGGCCGGGCCACGACCTTCCTCATCGCCGACGGGGTCCTCCCCTCCAACGAGGGCAGGGGCTACGTCCTGCGGCGGATGCTGCGGCGCCTGGTGAGCCACGCCCGTCGGCTCGGCATCGAGCGGGAGGTCACGCCGGCCCTCGTCGCGACGACCGTGGAGCGCTTCGGCGAGGCCTACCCCGAGCTCGTGGAGAACCGCGCCTACGTGGAGCAGGTGGCGGGCTCGGAGGAGGAGCGGTTCGCCCGCACCCTCCGGCAGGGGATGGCGCTGTTCGAGGAGGAGGTCGCCGCCGCCCGCTCCTCCGGGGTCCTGCCCGGCCCGGTCGTCTTCAAGCTCCACGACACCTTCGGCTTCCCCAAGGAGCTCACCCGCGAGCTCGTCGAGGACGCGGGCCTGGCCATCGACGAGGAGGGTTTCGAGCGGCTCATGGCCGAGCAGCGGGAGCGCGCGAAGCGCGCGGCGAGGCGCGGGCGGCTCGGCGAGGACCTCGCCTCGGTGGCGGCCGAGGTCGGCCGGAGCGAGTTCGTGGGCTACGAGACCCTCGAGGCCGACGCCCGGATCCGTGCCCTCGTCACCGACACGGGCCGGACCGCGGTGGCCGAGGAGGGCGAGGAGGTCCGCGTCGTGCTCGACCGGACCCCCTTCTACGCGGAGGCGGGGGGCCAGATCGGCGACCACGGGTACCTGCGCACGGCGGGCGGGATCGTCCGGGTCCTGGACACGCAGCACGGCCCGGGGGAGACGATCGTCCACAGCGGCGTCGTGCAGTCCGGCGAGGTGCGTGAGGGCGAGGACGTCCACGCCGAGGTGGACCGCGTCCGGCGCGAGGCGACGGCCCGGGCCCACACCGCCACGCACGTGGTGCACTGGACGCTCCGCCGCATCCTCGGCGAGCACGCCAGGCAGGCGGGATCCCTCGTCGCGCCGGGGCGGCTGCGGTTCGACTTCCCCCACCACTCGGCGGTGCCCCGGGACGTGCTCGACCAGGCCGAGGAGGTCGCGAACCGCCGCCTCGCCGAGGACCAGCCGGTCACGATCTACGAGACCACCTTCGAGGAGGCCCGCAGCCAGGGCGCGATCGCGCTCTTCGGCGAGAAGTACGGGGACATCGTCCGGGTCGTGGAGATCGGCGATTACTCGATCGAGCTCTGCGGTGGGACGCACGTGCCCCGGACGGGGAACGTGGCCCTCGTGCGGATCCTCGGCGAGTCGAGCATCGGGGCGGGGATGCGCCGCGTGGAGGCCCTCGTCGGCCCCGACGCCCTGAGGGAGATCAACCTCGAGCGGGACCTCCTGCAGGCCGTCGTCCAGGCCCTCGGCGCGGGGGACCCGCGCTCGGCGCCCGAGCGGGCCCGTCAGCTCGTCGAGCAGGTCAAGCGCCTGGAGAGCGAGCTCGGGAAGATCCGAAAGCAGGAGGTCCAGGCCCGCATCGCCGAGCTCGCCTCGACCGCGGTCCCGGTGGCGGGCGCGAGGCTCGTCACCGCGGTGCTGCCCGTGGGGGCGGACGAGCTTCGGGAGCTCGCCCAGGGCGTGGTGGGCCGGCTCGAGGGGGAGGGGGGCGCGGCCGCGGTGCTCGGCTGCGACGCCGAGGGCAAGGCCCTCATCGCCGCGGCCTGCAGCAGGAACCTCGTGGCCCGGGGGGTCACGGCCCCCGCGCTCCTGGAGCGGGCGGCCAGGGCGATCGGGGGCGGTGCCGGCGGGAAGCCGATCCTCGGGTTCGCCGGCGGACCGAACGGCCGGGCGGTGCGCGAGGCGATCGGCGCGATCCCCGCCCGGCTCGAGGAGCTCCTCGCCTAGCGTGGCCGGACCGAGGCCCCCCGGCCGGGTGCTCGCCCTCGACCTCGGCGACGTACGGATCGGGGTCGCGATCTCCGACGACGAGCGGCGGGTCGCGGTGCCGCTCGGGACGGTGCGCGCCGGCGCCCCGCAGGACCTGCGGACGATCGCGAAGCTCGTGCGGGAGCACGACGTCGCTCTCGTCGTCGTGGGCCACCCGCTCTCGCTCGCGGGGGAGCGGGGGGAGGCCGCGCGGCGGGCGGAGGCCTTCGCCGAGGCGCTCCGCTCGGTCCTCGCCGTGCCCGTCGTCCTGCACGACGAGCGCCTCTCCACCGTGCAGGCCGAGCGCGCCCTCGGCGAGGCTGGCCTCCGGGGCCCGCGGCGCCGCCGAGCGGTGGATCGGTCGGCCGCCACCGTGATCCTCCAGTCGTACCTCGACGCGGAGCGCCGATGAGCGGCCCGCGGGTATGCTCTCGGCCCGGATGTCGGTGACGGCCCCCCATCCCCCGGCCGAGGAGTTCCTCGAACCCCCCAGGCGGCGCCCGCCCTGGCCGGCCTTCGGCGCGCTCGTGGTGATCCTCGCCGTGCTCGCGGGCGGCCTCGTCGCCGTCCGGTACTACGGGTGGTGCCAGGGCGCGTCGGGGCCGCGGACGCCGGTCACCATCACGGTGCGGGAGGGCGACACCGGGGCCGAGGTGGTCGCCCGGCTCCACGATGCGGGGGTCCTGCGGTGCGGGACGGTCTCGCGGTGGCTCCTGCGGCGAAGCGGCCTGGAGGGCCGGATCCTGCCCGGGACCTACGAGCTCGCGACGAACATGCCCCCCGAGGAGGCCTTCCGCGCCCTCACCGAGCCCCCGCCGCCGGCCCCGACGATGCGGCTCACCATCCCCGAGGGGTACCGGCTCACCCAGATCGCCGAGCGGGTCCACGAGGTCCTGGGGATCCCGCAGCGACGCTTCCTCGCCGAGGCCGCGAGCGGCCGCTGGGCGCTCCCGCCGTACCTGCCGAAGGACGCTCCGAGCGTCGAGGGCTTCCTGTTCCCCGAGACCTACGAGTTCCTGCGGGAGGGGACGACGGCCCGGGACGTGGTCCGTCGGCTCCTCGACCAGTTCGCGGCGGAGGCGGAGCACCTGCCGTGGGACAACGCGGAACGTCTCGGCCTCTCGCCGTACGAGGTCGTGATCGTGGCCTCGATGATCGAGGAGGAGGCCAAGCTCCCCGAGGAGCGGCCGCTCATCGCCGGGGTGATCTACAACCGGCTGCGGGCGGGCATGGCGCTCGGGATCGACGCGACGCTGCTGTACGACGACCCCACGCCGGACGGCCAGCTGTCGAGCTCGGACCTGGAGCACGACAGCCCCTACAACACGCGGCTGCGCGTCGGGCTCCCCCCGACGCCGATCTCCAGCCCGGGCCTCGCCTCCCTGGAGGCGGCCCTGGACCCGGCGGAGACCGACTACTTCTACTACGTGCTCTGCGGGGCGGACGGCCACCACGTGTTCGGTGTGACCCTGGCCGACCACGAGCGGAACCGGGCGCGGTGCGGTGAGTGAGGCGCCCGCGGTCCGGATCCACGGCTCGACCCGCACGGTCGGGGTGATCGGCTGGCCCGTCTCGCACAGCCTCTCGCCCGAGATCCACAACGCTGCCTTCGCCGCGCTCGACCTGCCGTGGGTGTACGTGCCGCTGCCGGTCCCGCCGGGGCGCCTGGGGGCCGCCCTCGAAGGGCTGGAGGCGCTCGGCTTCGCCGGGGCGAACGTGACGATGCCCCACAAGACCGAGGCCGCGGAGCGGATCGGGCGCCTGTCGGAGGAGGCGCGCCGCCTCCGGGCCGTGAACACGATCGTCGTGGGCGCGGCGGGGCTCGAGGGGCACAACACCGACGCCCCGGGCTTCGACCGGTTCCTCCGCCACGACGCGGGCTTCGACCCCGCGGGGCGCACGGCCCTGCTCTACGGGGCCGGGGGAGCGGCGCGGGCCTGCGCCCTCGCCCTCGCCCAGGGGGACCTCGCCCGGCTCCTCGTGGCCGCCCGGGACCCCTCGCGGGTGGACCTCGGGGGGGCCCTCGAGGGCTCGAGCACGGAACTCGCCATCGTGCCCTTCGAGCGGGCCGCCGGGGAGCGGGTGGACCTCGTCGTGAACGCCACGCCCCTCGGGGCCCTCGGGGAGTCCCTCCCGCTCCCGCCCCTCGGGCCCGACGTGCTCGTGGTGGACCTCCTGTACCGGCCGGCGACGACGCCGCTCCTGCAGGCGGCGCGGGCGGCCGGCGCCGCGGCCTTCGGCGGCCTCGGGCTGCTCCTCGCCCAGGCGGCGCTGTCCTTCGAGCTGTGGACGGGGCGGGTCGCCCCTCTGGAGGTGATGTCGGCGGCGGCCGTGGCGGCCCTGGCGGAGCAGCCCGGGGGAGGCCCTCCGACCCAGGCCTAGGTCCAACGGCCCCTCGCGGGCCCCGCCCGGCGCCCCAGGCTCAAGGGTCCGCGCCGCCCCTCCGATGCTTCAGGGGAGACGGACCCATGGAAGATCTCACCGCGCTCGCCGTGCGGCTGTCGCAGACCGTCGGGGATGCGCACGGGGTGCTGATCCTGTCGCGGGACGGGCTGGTGCTCGGCGCGCACCCTGCCGATGCGGAGCAGCGGTGCAAGGTCCCCTGGCTGCGCTTCGCCGCGCTCGGGGAGCCGGAGCGAGGCTTCGTGCAGTTCGGCGGCGAGATCTGGAGCTACGTCCGGCGCGGCGCCTACGCCGGGTTCGTCGTCTCCGGCCCGGGGGTGCGCCCGGGGTACGTCCTGGACCAGATCGAGATCGCGCTCCTCCAAGCCGAGGAGGCGCGCCTGCGCCGCGAGGGGCTCCGTCCCGAGGCGCCCGCGCCGCCGGTCGCGCCGCTCGGGAAGCCTCGGAGCCCGCTCCACCCCGAGGTTCGACCCGAGCCGCCGGTCGTGATCCGCGCCGGGGCCGCGCCGCCCGGGGAGACGGCGACCGTCGAGCTCGCCGAGGCCTCCGGTCCGCCCGGTCCCGCCTCGGAGCCGGAAGGGGGACCCCGGCCGGTCGAGGCCGCTCCCGCCGCCGGACCGCTCGAGACCTCGGGCGCGGCTCCGAGCCCCGCCGACGCCCCGCCGCCAGCCGAGACCCCGGCCGGCGGGCCCGAGCCGCCGGCGCCACCCGCCACCCCCGCCGCCGTCTGGGGCGGGCCCGCCGAGGAACCCGAGGAGGGGGAGGGGACCGACGAGGCGATCGATCGGTTCGCCCTCGTCCGGGAGTTCTCGAAGCTGCTTCAGGAGGGCGACGAGGGTGCCGATGGTTAGGCCGACCCGGACCGAAGGGCGTAGCTCGCCATGGTGATGGCCAGGCAGAAGACGAAGCAGCTCGGGCAGATCCTGCTCGAGCAGGGGCTCCTCACCAAGGAGCAGCTCGATCGCGCCCTCGAGGAGCACCGGCGGACGCGGCGCGCGCTCGGCCGGACCCTCATCGACCTCGGCTACATCAAGGAGCGCGACCTCGTCCGCGCCCTCGCCGAGCAGGTGGGGCTGGAGTTCGCGGACCTCTCCGAGACGAAGGTGGACCCGATGCTCGCCTCGTTGCTCCCGGAGCAGCTCTGCCGTCGCTACCGCGCGCTGCCCATCGGTGAGCGCGACGGGAAGCTCCTCGTCGCGATGTCCGACCCGGCGAACGTCTACGCCCTGGACGACATCCGCACGCTCACGGGGCGTGACGTGCAGCCCGTCGTGGCAACCGCGAGCGACATCGAGCAGGCCATCCAGCGGTTCTCGGCGATGGGGGAGCAGGTGGAGGCCCTCGCCTCGGAGGCCGCGGAGAAGCTCGAGACCGAGCCGGGGGCCGAGGTCGGGGACGTCGAGGCGGCGGTCGAGGACGCGCCCATCGTCAAGCTCGTGAACGCGATCATGACCCAGGCCGTCGCCGACCGCGCCTCCGACGTCCACATCGAGCCGACCGAGAAGGACGTCCGGGTGCGCTTCCGGGTGGACGGCGTGCTCCACGAGGTCATGCACTCGCCGAAGAACATCCAGAACGGCCTCATCAGCCGGCTGAAGGTGATGGCCGATCTCAACATCGCCGAGAAGCGCGTGCCCCAGGACGGCCGGGTCAGCATGAAGGTGTCCGGCCGCAACCTGGACCTGCGGCTCGCGACGCTGCCCACCGTGTACGGCGAGAAGGTCGTGATCCGCATCCTGGACAAGTCCAACGCCCTCCTCCAGCTCTCCGAGCTCGGGTTCCAGGAGGCGGCGTTCCGCCGGTTCGAGCGCTCCTTCCGGAAGCCCTACGGCGCGATCCTCGTGACCGGGCCGACGGGCTCGGGCAAGTCCACCACGCTCTACGCGACGCTGAACATCGTGAACAGTCCCGACCGCAACATCATCACCGTGGAGGACCCGGTGGAGTACCGCCTGCCGGGGGTGAACCAGATCCAGATCAACCCCAAGGCCGGGCTCACCTTCGCCTCGGCCCTCCGCGCGATCCTCCGAGCGGACCCCGACATCATCCTCATCGGCGAGATCCGGGACCGCGAGACCGCGATGATCGCCGTCGAGTCGGCCCTCACAGGCCACCTCGTGCTCTCGTCGCTCCACACGAACGACGCGCCGAGCGCGATCACGCGGCTCATCGAGATGGAGGTGGAGACGTTCCTCGTCGCCTCGGCGATCGACTGCGTCGTGGCCCAGCGCCTCGCCCGCCGGCTGTGCGACAAGTGCAAGGAGCCCTACGTGCCGGACCCGCAGGAGCTGCGCGAGGCCGGCTTCACCGACGAGCAGATGGAGCAGATCCACCAGCTCTACCGGCCGGTGGGGTGCGAGTACTGCTCGCGGACGGGCTACCGCGGGCGCTTCGGTCTGTACGAGGTCATGCCGATGTCAGAGGAGATCGAGCGGCTCACCGTGGAGCGCGCCTCGTCCGAGGCGATCCGGGCCGTGGCGCTCGAGCAGGGGATGATCGACCTGCGGGCCGACGGCCTCATGAAGGCCATGCAGGGACGCACGTCCATCGAGGAGATCGCGAGGGTGGTGAAGTGAGATGAGCATCGCAGCGACGGACGAGCCGGAGGTGGCGGTCCCCATCCCCGAGCTCCTCGAGGTCGTCCTGGAGCGTGGCGCGTCGGACCTGCACCTCACGGCGGGCGCGCCGCCGACGATCCGCCTCCACGGCGACCTCGTCCGGCTCGAGGAGTACCCCGTCATGACCCCGAAGGGCCTCCAGGGGATGATCTACGCGATCCTGCCCCAGCGGATGCGGGAGCGCCTGGAGCAGGAGCTCGAGCTCGACATGAGCTACCAGCTCCCCGGCAAGGCCCGGTTCCGCGTGAACGTGTACTTCCAGCGGGACTCGCTCGGGGCGGCCTTCCGGCTCATCCCCTACGAGATCAAGACGATCGAGGAGCTGGGGCTGCCGAGCGTCGTCGCGGACCTCGCCCGGTACCCGCGGGGGTTCGTCGTGGTGACGGGCCCCACGGGGTCGGGGAAGTCCACGACGCTCGCGGCGATGGTGGACATCGTGAACCGGGAGCGGCAGGCCCACATCATGACGGTGGAGGACCCCATCGAGTTCCTCCACAAGCACCGCAGCTGCATCGTGAACCAGCGCGAGGTGGGGTCCGACACCCACAGCTTCGCGAGCGCCCTGAAGCACGTCCTGCGGCAGGACCCGGATGTGATCCTCGTGGGGGAGATGCGGGACCTGGAGACGATCTCCACCGCCATCACCGCGGCCGAGACGGGGCACCTGGTCTTCGCCACGCTGCACACGCAGGACGCGCCCCAGACGATCGACCGGATCATCGACGTCTTCCCGCCGCACCAGCAGCAGCAGGTCCGGGTGCAGCTCGCCACGACCCTCCAGGGCGTGGTGACCCAGCAGCTGCTGCAGACGGCGGACGGGCGGGGCCGGGTGGTCGCGGTCGAGGTCCTCGTGTGCACGCCCGCGGTGCGGAACCTGATCCGCGAGGGCAAGACCCACCAGATCTACTCGATCATGCAGGCCGGCGGGCGCTTCGGGATGCAGACGATGGAGCAGGCCCTCGCGAACCTCGTGAAGGCGGGCAAGATCACCCAGCAGGTCGCCTACGAGCGCTGCCACGACCCGGAGGAGCTCAACCGGCTCATCGGCGGGGCGGGCGCCGGCTACAACGCCGGGGCCGGCGCCGCGGCGGCGGTCGGGCTGTCCGTCGGCGGCTACGAGTACTAGCGGAGCGGGAGGGCCATGCCGACGACGTTCGAGTACAAGGTCCGGGACCGGTCCGGGAACCTCGTCACCGGGCAGCTGATCGGGGACAGCGAGGACCTGGTCATCCGGCGGCTGCGTGAGCAGGGCCTCACCCCGGTCGAGGTCCGCAAGGCCAACGTCGGCCTGCGGATGGAGATCAACCTCCGGCCGGGCCGGGTGAAGCTGAAGGACCTGGCGGTCTTCTGCCGGCAGTTCGCCACGATGGTGAACTCGGGCCTGCCGATCCTGCGGGCCCTGGCGATCCTCGCCGACCAGACCGCGAGCAAGGAGCTCGCGAAGATCCTCGTGCAGGTCCGCACCGACGTCGAGCAGGGTTCCTCGCTCTCCGGCGCGCTCCAGAAGCACCCGAAGGCCTTCAACGACCTGTTCGTGGCCATGGTCCGGGCGGGCGAGACCGGGGGCGTCCTCGACGAGGTCCTCCTCGACATCGCGTCCACGATCGAGAACGAGGTCGAGCTGCGCCGCAAGATCAAGTCGGCGATGACCTACCCCATCGTGGTCGTGATCCTCGTCGTCCTCATCATGGCGGCGATGCTCCTGTTCATCGTCCCCCAGTTCGAGACCATCTACGCGAGCCTCGGGAGCGACCTGCCGCTGCCGACCCGGCTCCTGCTCGGGGCCTCGAAGCTCGTGCGGACCTACTGGTGGCTCGTGGTGCTCGCCGCGATCGGGGGCCGGTACGCCTTCCGCCGGTACAAGCGCACGCCCCAGGGACGGGCCCAGGTGGACGCGGTGAAGATCCGGGTGCCGGTGTTCGGGCCGCTGTTCCACAAGGTCGCGTTGGCGCGGTTCTCGAACACGTTCGGCATGCTCTTGCGCTCGGGGGTCCCCATCCTCCAGGCCATGGAGATCGTGAAGGAGACCGTGAACAACCAGGTGATCGCCCGGGCGGTGGAGGACGTGAAGGGAAGCGTCCGCGAGGGCGAGTCCATCGCCAAGCCCCTGGCCAAGCACGCGGTCTTCCCCCCGATGGTCGTGCAGATGCTCGCGGTGGGAGAGGAGACCGGCGCGGTCGACACGATGCTCGAGAAGGTGGCGTCCTTCTACAACTCCGAGGTGGAGGCGACCGTGGACGCCCTCACCTCGCTCATCGAGCCTCTGCTCATCGCCGTCATCGGCGGGGCGGTCGGCGCGGCCGTCATCGCCCTGTACATGCCGATGTTCAACATCATCAACCTGATCCAGTAACGGCCGGGTCTCGGAGGCCGATCGCCTTTACGCGTGAGGGCTCGGCGACGATCGCCGCCGGACCTGTTCGAGGGTTCCGCGGATCCGATCCACGGTGAGCGGGGGAAGCGGCTCCTGGGGCTCGGCGACCCAGCGCTCCTCGAGCTGGGGCCGGCTCGGGGCGAGCCGGGCCCATCGTGGCAGGCCGTCCGGGAGCAGGTGGAGCCGGCTTCGAGGGGGTCAGGTGGGGCGGACTACCCCGGATGGGTCATTCGCGACGGCCGCGGGCGCGACCGCTTAAGGAACGCGGGGCGGCGGCCGATGCAGGAGGAGGCGCGCGCCACGGGGGCGCGCGCGAGTGGGAAGGAGGTGCTCCATGCTCCAGCGTCTGTGGGAGCGCCGGAGGCACGACGAGGGCTTCACCCTCATCGAGCTGATGGTGGTCGTCCTGATCATCGGCATCCTGATCGCCATCGCGCTCCCGACGTTCCTCGGCGCCCGCCAGCGCGCCCAGGACCGCGGCGCGCAGTCGAACCTCCGGAACGCCATGGCGGCCGCGAAGACCTACTTCACGGACGACGACACCTACAGCGGCTTCGACAACACCGACGGGGAGGCGCTCGAGCCGTCCCTGACGTGGATCGCTCTCGCGGACCCGGCGGTCGGCGAGGTGGCGGTCGGGGTCGTTGACGGTGCGGACAGCGACACCACGGCCAACGACGATGCGGACAGCGACACCACGGCCAACGACGCGGTGCTCATGGTGGCCGAGAGCGCATCGGGGACGTTCTTCTGCATCGCGGACGATCCCCAGGTCGGGACGACCTACGGCTCGGGCGCCTCGTACGCGGCGGTGGACACGCTGGCTGAGTGCAACGGGGCGAGCTGGTAGGCACCGACGCCTCGCGTTCGCTGCGCAAGGGGCGGCCGGAAGGCCGCCCCTTCGCTTTGTCAAGGTCGGGGACCGAACGCCCGATAGGGGTTCCATGGATCGCAACGCCGCGTCGCGGGAGGCGGGCTTCACCCTCGTGGAGCTCATGGTGGTCATCCTCGTCGTGGGGATGCTCATCGCCATCGCCCTCCCGACGTTCCTCGGCGCCCGGGCGCGCGCCGCCGACCGGGCGATCCAGGCGGACATGCGCACGGGCCTCGCGGCGGCCCTCGCGTACTACGCGCAGACCCGGGACTGGACCGGCTTCGAGCTCGCGCAGGCCCAGATCGAGGAGCCGATGATCCCCTGGGTCGAGGACCCGGCCGGCCCGGGCCGCGGCGAGATCTCCATCCACATCCACGAGGATCAGGAGCTGCTGCTCGTCGGCCTGTCCTCGAGCGGCACCTACTTCTGCCTCGCCCAGGTTCCCGGGAGCCCCTCGACCGTCCGTGGGCGGGGCGAGACCTTCGACGAGGTCGACTCGATCGCCGAGTGCACCGGCGGCTGGTGAGCCGGCCCGGCTCAAGGGGGACCCCCACCCGCCCGATGCTTGAGGGGAAGGGCTCGAGATGAGCATGGCCATCGCGCGCGACCTCGCCTGGAAGGTCCGGGCTCGGCTGCACGCCGAGCACGGGTTCAGCCTGCTCGAGACCGTCGTCGCCATCACCGTGATCTTCGCCTCCCTCGTCGCCCTGTCCTACACCGCCACCGCCGGCTTCGGCTACGAGTCCCTCGCCAGGCAGCGTCAGAGCGCGACGGCCCTCGCGAACGGCACGATGGAGCAGGTCCGGGGCCTCGCCTACGCGAGGATCCAGACGGGGATGCTCACGAGCGATCTCGCGGGCGACCCGAACATCGTCACGGGCTGCTCCGACGATCCCGCCGGGACGTACCGGTTCCTGTCGTGCACGCCGGGCTCGGTGCCCGGCTCGGGGGAGAAGGTCGTCCACAGCGATGCCGCGATGAACCCGACCGTCCCCCTCGTGCCGCACGAGCGCACGGTCTCGGAGAACGGCATCACGTACACGATCCGGACCTACGTGACGAACGACTGCACCACGGTGGACGGCGTGACCTGCACCGCCCTCGACCCCTACCGGGTCACGGTGATCGTGACGTGGACGGGGGGCCGAGCCTACCCGACGAAGCTCGTGCGCCTCCAGAGCCTCTTCTACTCGCCCACGGGGTGCCGGAGCACCACGACGCACCCGTACGCGGCGCCGTGCCAGCCCTTCTTCTTCGGCACCGCCACCGTCCCCCGCGGCGAGATCCACATCGAGAAGACCTCGGGTAGCGCCGTCGGCGTCCGGGACACCTCGTTCGTGAGCGGGGACCTCCTCGTCGGCGCCGTGGAGTCGAGCGTCCAGCACGAGCAGACGACCCATGCCCAGGCGGGCTTCACCCCGACGGGGCTCCAACTCGTGGACGGCTCCGGCACCCGCACCGCGGGCGGGACGACGGAGGTCACGGCGGCGGCCGACACCGACCCGGGCTCGCCGACCATGAGCCGGTACGAGAGCAGCACGTACTCCGGGGCCACCTCCTCGAGCCTGAGCACCGGGGGCGAGAACCGGGTGAGCCTGAGCGCGGGGGCGGGGGACGCGGCGAGCTCGGCGGCCACGACGGAGGCCGGGGCGGTCAACGTCTGTCCGCCCTCGCCCGACGCGAACGAGAGCGACGGACGAGCCTGCGCCGCGTCCCGGTTCCAGCAGGGGGCGGCGGCGAGCGCCACGCTCGACCTGAACGTGGACGAGGTCCCCATCGGGACCGCCGTCCTGGCCAGGGTGGCCGAGCCGAGCGCGCCGACGAAGAGCCTCGTGGATCACGTCCTGTACCCGGAGACCTCGACGATGTACCCGAGCCTCGCCGGGTGCGCCCCGGCGAGCGGCGCGGACGGGTGCCTCGAGCAGTCCGCGGTGCGCCGCCTGGGGACGATCAACCTGGGCGGGCTGCCGTCGGGGATCCCCGCGCCGGCGAACTGGGGCGGGACGGATCCCTGGAACGGGTACCTCGTGTCCATCGTTGGGTACGCGGACCAGGTGGCGGCGCCGGTGGGCCGCCAGGTCCTCGCCTCGTCCTCGAGCGGATCGGCGGTTCCGGCGCCCTCGGCGAGCGTTACCGCGGGGACCGTCTACTACTGGAACGGGTCGGGGTACTCGAGCCTCTCGGCGACCTCGGGGGGTCTGGTCGCCGCGCTCGAGGCCTCGTCGGTCACCGCCACCGGGACCGTGGATGGCGAGACCGTGACGGTCATGATCTCCGTGGTCCCCGGCTCGGTCGCGGCGGCCGCCACGGCGACGGCGAGCACCGTAGGGGGCGCGGGGGACCTGAGCCGCACCGAGGCGAGCGCGCAGGCGACGCCGCCCAGGCTCTCGCTCCGGTACCAGGTGCAGATCAACGGGGTCACCGAGGTCGACCTCACGATCACGGTGAACCTCCGAACGATGGAGGCGCGAGGGATCTACGCGCCGGCGCCGCTGGAGGGATCCTGATGCGCGCCCGCACGATCCGCTGGGGGAGCGAGGAGGGGATGACGCTCGTGGAGCTCCTCGTTGCGATGTTCATCCTGGGGATCGTCGCCCTCGTCTTCACGAGCACCCTGTCCTCGGTGCAGCGACGGGTCGTGGACCAGGAGCGGCTGAGCAGCACCCTCGATCAGGCCCGCCTCGCGATCCAGCAGCTCGATCGGGAGATCCGCTCGGGGAACGTGCTCTACGACCCCGCCCTGGAGAACAACGGCCGGAGCTCCTGCGACGGGTGCCTGCCCGGCTACACCCTGCGCGTGTACACGCAGTCGAACGCGCCGACCCGGGGCGGATACCTCTGCGCCCTGTGGCAGGTGGACGCGGAGGATCGGCTGCTCGTCCGGTACTGGCCGCCCTCCAACCCGGCGGGAGCCACTGCGTGGCGGGTGGTCGCCACGGGGATCGTGAACCGCGCGCTCTCGGAGCCGGCCTTCACCCTCGAGGCGGACCCCCTGAAGGGCGGCCGGACGGTGAACGTGTCACTCGCGGTGAACGAGGACCTGGCGAACCGGCCCGGTCAGACCGTGCGGATCCAGGCGTCGCTCACGGGCCGGAACACTTCGTACGACTACCCGGTCAACGTGTGCGCGCAGGTGCCCGCGTGAGGAGGCGAGAGGACATGTTCGTGCGGCTGCGTGAGGAGCGCGGGATGGCGATGGTGATGGCGCTCCTCGTCACGTTCGTCGTGCTCCTGCTCGGGGTGACCGTGATCCAGTTGGCCATCCACCAGAGCGAGCAGAGCGGCCTGGACCGCAAGCGGGTGCAGTCGGTGAGCGCCTCGGAGGCCGGCCTGAACGAGGCCTACAGCTACCTCACGAAGCCGCCCGGCGGGATCTCCGCCATGTCGGAGACGCTGAGCGGCACGGTGGGTTCGGGGCCGGGCGGCTCCACCTTCGAGGTCACCCTCACCTACTACGCCGACGAGGAGGGGACGACGGTGATCCACCCGCCCTTCTCCAGCTCGTCGTACCCGCGCTCGGCGCTCATCCGCTCCGTCGGCGCGTCCAACGATCGGGCGGCCCGGACCATGGAGACGTTCGTGGTGCTCTCGCCGGTGATCGCGGGGTTCGACGGGGCCGTGGTCTCCAACTCCAGCACGACCTTCACGAACCGGTTCACCATCAACGGGTACCTGGGCAACGACGGGAACGTCTACGTGCTGGAGGGCGACTTCAACGTGCCCTCGGGCCTGGAGACGATCAAGGGGAACATCTACGTGCCGACGGGAAGCGCCACGCTCGCCACCCAGGTCCACGTCTACGGAACGGTGTGGGCCCTGAACTCGGTGACCCTGGACCACTCCCAGGTCATCGTGGACGGCGATCTGAAGTCCTCGCAGTCCTCCGTCGCCGTCCTCAAGGGCGCGGCCGGGGGCAAGGGCTACTACTGCACCACGGTGACCGGCGCGAACAGGATCGCGGGCGGGGCGCAGCAGACCTGCACCCTCGGTCCCCCGCCCTCGCAGCCGTTCCCCGAGATCCGGTACGTGCCCTCGGACTGGGCGAACGCCGATCCCCCGTACACGAACTTCCAGACCTTCACGAGCTGCACCGCGGCGAGGGACTACATCCAGAACACCGGGGCGTACGCCGGCACGGGCTTCAGCGGGCGGAACGTGGGTGCCACGGTCGTCTACATCGACGCCACGTGCACCCTGGACATGTCCAACAACGCCACGATCCAGCTGAACGACAACCTCGCGATCATCACCCGGGGCGGCGTGTACTTCTCGCAGCGCTCCACCTGGAACGGCGTGAGCGGGACGAAGTACCTGCACATCATCAGCGCCTACCCGGACTCGGGCTCGCCCTCGTGCCCCACGCAGGACGTCCGGATCGGGCAGCTGACCGCCTTCGACAGCCACGTCTCGGCGATCGTCTACTCGCCCTGCAAGGTGACGATGGAGAACAACAACTCCGCCTTCCAGGGCCAGGTGATCGGCCAGCAGGTCGAGATCGGGAACAACTTCACCATGAACTACCTCCCGGTGAAGGTGCCGGGCCAGAACATCGTCGGGTTCGACCAGGACATCGCCTACATCCGGGAGGTGGCGTCGTAGCCGCGTTCCCGCGCACGGGCCTGCGGTAGCGTTGCCGGGACGATGGCCCCGGAGACCTGGCTGCGCGTCGCCCTCGCCCTCCCCCTCGGGCTCGCCGTCGGCAGCTTCGTCACCGTCCTCGTGCACCGGGTCCCGGCAGGGGAGTCGGTGGTGCGGCCGCGGTCGCGCTGCCCCTCCTGCGGGAGCCCCATCCGGGCGCGGGACAACGTGCCGGTGCTCTCCTGGCTCCTGCTCCGGGGTCGGTGCTGGTCCTGCGGCGCGCGGATCTCGCCCGTCTACCCGCTCCTCGAGCTCGGGACGGGGGCGCTGTTCGTCGCCGCGGCGCTCTCGCACCCCGATCCCTGGCGAGCCGTCCTGCTCGCCCCCTTCCTCGCCGTCCTGCTCGCCCTCGCGGTGATCGACGCGAGGACGAAACGGCTCCCGAACCGGATCGTGTACCCGTCGCTCGGGCTCGGCGCGGCCTACCTGGCGCTCGCGCGGCTCGCCGGGGCGGACCTGGATCTCGTGCGGGCCGGGATCGGCTTCCTCGCCTACGGCGGCGGACTGCTCGTCGTCGCGCTCATCTCCCCGAGGGGGATGGGGATGGGGGACGTGAAGCTCGCGGCCCTCATCGGCCTGGTCCTCGGGGCGCTGGGGCTCCGGTACGTGGCGGTCGCCGCGGGGCTCGGGATCCTCCTCGGTGGGGTGGGGGCCCTCGTGGCGCTCGCGGCGGGCGCCTCGAGGAAGCAGGCCGTGCCGTTCGGGCCCTTCCTGGCCGCGGGGGCCGCGGCCGCGGTGTTCGTCGCGCCCCAGGTCGCGGACCTCTACCTGCGCCTGCTCACGCCCTGACCGAGCCCGGCTGGCGGGAGGCGTGACCCTGGGTGTGACGTCTGTGACTCCTGAAAACTCGTGCAAATTACATCTATGTAACTTGGCCTACCGTGCCGAAAGTAGTCACGTGAGCCTATTGACTACGGATGTGGCGCCTGTTAGCTTCCGCGTCCCAGGCAGGGAGAGGGGCGCAGGATGCGGATGTTGAACATGAGCGAGTTGTTGAAGATGTTGCAAGCGTGGGAGATGTGACGGATGAGCAAGCGGAGGCCGTTCGTCGGGGATCGCCTGCTCACGGTGGCCGAGGTGGCCGCCACGATGCGGGTCTCCAACATGACCGTCTACCGCCTGATCAAGAGCGGGCAGCTGGCGGCCATCCGCGTGGGCAAGAACTACCGCATCCGCGAGTCGGACGTGGACCGGTACCTGTCCGAGCGGTCGGTGTAGGGGGCTGAGGTGGCGAGGAGGACCCGGAGCGTGTGGGAGGCGGGCGACCGCCTGCTCACGGTGGCCGAGGTGGCCGCCACGATGCGGGTCTCCAACATGACCGTCTACCGCCTGATCAAGAGCGGGCAGCTGGCGGCCATCCGCGTGGGCAAGAACTACCGCATCCGCGAGTCGGACGTGGATCGGTACCTCGCGGCCCGATCGGTCGAGGTCGAGGGGGCGTAGGCGTGGCCAGGACGAGGATCGGGGTGGACGTCGGCTCGACCGCCGTGCGGGTGGCGGAGGTCGTGCCGGGCGACGTCCCGGTGCTGGTCCGGGCCGCGCAGGTGCCGCTGCCGCCGGGCGCCGTGGAGGCGGGGGAGGTCCGCCAGCCCGAGCTCGTCTCCCAGGCCCTGCGCGAGCTCTGGAGCGTCGCCAAGGTGAAGGGGCGACAGGTGCACCTCGGCGTGGGCAACCAGCGCGTGCTGGTCCGTGAGATCGCGCTCCCGTGGCTCCCCGAGAAGGAGCTGCGGGCCTCCCTCGGCTTCCAGGTGCAGGAGTTCATCCCGATGGCGGTCGAGGAGGCCGTGCTCGACTTCGACCTCCTCGGCGAGGTGGAGCAGGGAGGCCGGCGGATGGTGCGGATCCTCCTCGCCGCCGCCCACAAGGCGATGATCGACGCCCTGGTGCAGGCCGCGCTGGGCGCCAAGCTCCAGCCGGTCGGGATCGACCTCTCGGCCTTCGCGGTCGTGCGGGCCGTCGGGACCTCGGACGTGCCCCTCGACCTCGAGCGGCCGGGGGACGAGGCCATCCTCGACGTCGGGGCCCACGTGACGGTGATCTGCGTCCACGACCGCGGCGTGACGCGCTTCGTGCGGATCCTCCCTTCGGGCGGGCGCGACATCACCCTGGCCATCGCCCGCGGCCTCGGGGTCGAGGAGGACGTCGCGGAGCAGCTGAAGCGCGGCCAGGAGGTGGAGGGCGGACCGAGCCTCGAGGACGTTCGCCGCATCGCGACGACGCGGCTCGGCGCGTTCGTGGACGAGGTCCGCTCCTCGCTCGAGTTCTACGCGGCCCAGGTGCCCGGGGCCCGGATCGCCCGGGTCCTCGCCGTGGGCGGCGGATCCAAGCTCGAGGGCTTCATGGAGGTCCTGCAGGAGCGGATCCCCGTCCCGGTGGACCGGGGCCGCCTGTTCGAGAAGGTCAAGTCCGAGCTGGACCAGACGCCCGAGGCCGCGGCGGAGACCGAGCCGGTGCTGCCCGTGGCCGTCGGGCTCGCGATCCCCGGACGGAGGCGTTCGTGAGTCAGGTCAACCTCCTTCCCCCCGAGATCCGCCTGCGGCAGCAGGTCCGCCGGCGGACGGCGCTCGTCGCCGGCGCGGGCGTGGTCGTGCTCGCGCTCATCGGCCTGTTCTACGTCTCCCAGACGATGGAGCTCGCCTCGGTGCGGGGCGAGCTCGAGGACCAGCGGGCCGCCAACGCCGGGCTGCGCTCGCAGATCGCCGAGCTCCAGCCCTTCGCCGACCTCCAGGCCACCCTCGAGGACCGTCAGCGGCTCGTGGAGACCCTCTACGCGAACGAGGTCTCCTGGGCGAGCGTCCTGCTCGACGTCTCGAGGGTGATCCCCGACCAGTCGTACCTCACCCAGCTCTCCGGCCAGATCACGGCGCCGACGGGGACCGTGATCGGGGCGCCCGAGGAGGGCCAGGCCACGGGCCTGATCGGGAGCGTCACGTTCTCCGGCGTGGCCAAGGAGACGCGGACCATCGCGGGCTGGCTGACCCGGCTCGAGCAGGTCCGCGGCTGGGTGAACCCCTGGGTGAACAACGCCTCGGAGGAGTCGCCCTACTCGAGGATCTACACCTTCGACGGTGGGGTGGACCTCACGATCGAGGCCGCCACGGAGCGCGGCCGCGGGGGGGTGAAGGCCGGATGATGCGGGCCCGACCCGTCCTCATCGCCGCCGGTGGCTCGGCCGCGCTCGCCCTCCTCATGGTCTTCTTCCTCGTGCTGCCGAAGATGCGCGAGGTTTCAAGCGCCCGCGAGGAGCTCCAGGCGGCCCAGGACGAGGAGATCACCCTGCGGACCCAGCTCCGCTCGCTCCAGGACGCCCAGGCCCAGGCGGAGCGCACGGAGCGCGAGATCCGGGCCCTCGAGGCCAAGGTGCCGCCGACGGCGGACCTGCCCGGTCTGTTCCGCCTGCTCCAGTCGGCCTCGGACCGGGCGGGTGTGGACTTCTTCCAGTTCTCGCCCGGCACGCCCGCGGCGGATCCCTCGGGGAGCTTCTCCACGATCCCGGGCCAGATCGTGGTGACCGGCGACTACTTCATGCTCCAGGAGTTCCTGTACCGGCTGGAGACCCTGCCGCGGGCGGCGAAGGTCACGAGCGTGAGCATCGCGCCCGGCGGCGGTGGCGAGGGCGAGACCGGCGGGGTCACGCTCGCGGGCGAGCAGCTGCAGATGCAGCTCGCGGTGGAGTTCTACACGACGGACGCGAGCGCCGGTCCGGGCTCGAGCCCGGGGCCGACGACGGGGACGGAGGCCTGAGATGACGCTCACCGACCGGGACAAGCGGATGCTCATGATCCTCGGGGTCGTCGCCGCCCTCGCCCTCGTGTACCTGTTCCTGTTCGTGCTGCGCGGTGGGGAAGGCGAGGTGGCGGAGCCCGAGCCGCCGGGGACGGGCACGCCGACCATCTCGCCGAGCCCCACCGAGACGCCCCGCACGACCTCGCCGCCCATCGTGCCGGTGGCGGACCGGGATCCGTTCTCGATCCCGCCCGGTCTGTCGCCGAGCCCGACGGGTGGCGGGGTCAGCCCCACCACGTCCCCGACGACCTCGCCGACGACCTCGCCCACGACGTCCCCGACGACCTCGCCCACGCCGCCGAGCCCGCCGCCGACGGACCAGATCCAGATCGGCGGTCACGACGTGCGGCTCCTCGCCGTGTACGCGAAGCGCACCCGGGTCCAGGTGGAGGTGGACGGGCGCGTGTGGACGGTGGAGGAGGGGGCGGTGTTCGCCGAGAGCTTCAAGCTCGTGAAGATCCTCGATGGCCGCTGCGCCCGGTTCCTGTTCGGGGACCAGAGCTTCGAGCTCTGCGAGGTGGCGCGGAAGTAGGACGAGAGCGCCGGCGCGCCGCGCACGGGGGGAGCGGTCGCCGGACGGTGAGGGTGGTCCCGCGCCCGCGGGGCCACCCTCCGCCAACTCCCCGGGACCGGCCCCGCGCGGTCGGGCCGGTCCCGGGGCCACCCGCTGCGGTGGCGGGTGGGTGCGGCTCCTTATGATGGGGCCGTGCTCCGACAGCTCACCGCGGGCGAATCGCACGGCAGGGCCCTCGTCGCGATCCTCGAGGGTCTGCCCGCCGGCGTGCCGATCTCGACGAAGGAGGTGGCGGGCGAGCTCGCCCGGCGGCGGCTCGGGTACGGGCGGAGCGGCCGGCAGCGCCTGGAGGCCGACGCGGTGGAGATCCTCGCCGGTGTCCGCCACGGGCGGACCCTCGGCAGCCCCATCGCGGTCACGATCCCGAACGCCGAGTGGGAGACGAAGTACCGCGAGCTCATGGCGGTGGAGGGCGAGCCCGATCCGGCCGAGCGCCTCACGAGGCCGCGGCCCGGCCACGCCGACCTCCCCGGCGTCCTCAAGTACGGCTTCGACGACGTCCGCAACGTCCTGGAGCGCGCGAGCGCCCGGGAGACCGCGGCCCGGGTGGCCCTCGGCGCCTTCTGCAAGGCCTTCCTGGCCGAGCTCGGGATCTCGGTGCTCTCGCACGTGGTGCGGATCGGCCGGGCCGCCTCGCGCTCGCGGCGGCTGCCGACCCCGGCCGACCTCGACGCGATCGACGCGTCGCCGGTCCGGGCCTTCGACGCGGCGGCGACGGAGGCGATGGTGGCCGAGATCGAGCGCGTCCGCCGCGAGCGCGACACGGTGGGCGGTGTGTTCGAGGTCCTCGCGTACGGCTGCCCGCCGGGGCTCGGTTCGTACGTGCAGGCCGACCGGAAGCTCGACGCGCGGCTCGCGGCCGCCCTCATGTCCATCCAGTCGGTGAAGGCGGTGGAGGTCGGGGACGGCCTCGCCCAGGCCGCTCGCCGGGGCTCCCAGGCCCACGACGCCATCGTGCTCCGGGGCGGGCGACTGGCGCGGGCGAGCGACCGCGCCGGGGGGATCGAGGGCGGGATGAGCACCGGCCAGACCATCCGGGTGCGGGCGGCGATGAAGCCCTTCGCGACCGTGCCGCGGCCCCAGCCGACGGTGGACCTCGCCACGATGCGCCCGGCGAAAGCCATCCGGCAGCGGACCGACGTGTGCGCGGTGCCGGCCGGGGGCGTGGTGGGGGAGGCGGCGGTGGCCTTCGTGCTCGCCGACGCGGTGCTGGAGAAGTTCGGGGGGGACTCCCTCGCGGAGACCCGTCGCAACCTGCGCGCCTACGTGGAGGGGCTGCCGTGATCGTGTACCTCGTCGGGATGCCCGGCTCGGGCAAGTCCACCGTGGGGCCCGTCCTCGCCGAGATGCTCGGGGTCCCCTTCGTCGAGCTCGACGCGGAGATCGAGCGGGCCGCCGGCGCGAGCGTCCGGGAGATCTTCGAGCGCGAGGGGGAGCCCCGCTTCCGTGAGCTCGAGGCCGCAGCCCTCGCCGAGGTGAGTACGCGCGGGGCCGCCGTGGTCTCCTGCGGGGGCGGCGTCGTGCTGGAGCCGGCGAACCGGGTGACGCTGCGGGCGACCGGCGAGGTCGTGTTCCTCTCGGTGCCCCTCGAGGTCCTGCGCGAGCGGGTCCGTCCCGCCGAGGACCGCCCCCTTATCCGCCGCCCCGAGGACCTGGAGCGGCTGTACCGGGAGCGGGAGCCCCTGTACCGGGAGTTCGCCGCCCACGTCGTGGACGCCTCGGGCACGCCCGAGGAGGTGGCCGGACGCATCCGCGAGGAGCTGCTGCGTTGGTCCGGGTGACGGTCCCCGTCCCCGGGCGCGCCTACGAGGTCGTCGTCGGCGCCGGGGTGCTCGAGCGCGCGGGCGAGCTCCTCCCGCCGCAGCCCCGGGCCGAGCGCGCCTTCGTGGTGGCGGACGCGGCCGTGGCCGAGCGATACCTGCCGGCGCTCTCGGCGGGCCTCGTGGCGGCGGGGCTCGAGGTCGTGCACCTCGGCGTCCCCGAGGGGGAGGAGGCGAAGTCCCTGGCCGTCTACACCGCGGTCCTGCGTCAGCTCGCCGTGCAGGAGGCCCACCGGGACGACCCGGTGGTGGCCCTCGGCGGGGGGGCGGTGGGGGACCTCGCGGGGTTCGTGGCCGCCACCTACATGCGCGGCGTGCCCTTCGTGCAGGCGCCGACGACCCTCACGGCGCAGGTGGACGCCGCGATCGGCGGCAAGACCGGGGTGAACCTCCCCGAGGGCAAGAACCTCGTCGGCGCCTTCCACCAGCCGATCGCGGTGCTGGCCGACGTCACCACGCTCGCCAGCCTGCCCGAGCGCGCGTATCGCTCCGGCCTGGCGGAGGTGGCGAAGTACGGCCTGACCCTCGACCTCGAGCTCCTCGCCGTCCTCGAGCGCGATCCGGCGCCCGTGCTCGAGCGCCGTCCCGAGGTCCTCGAGGACCTCGTGGCGCGGTGCGTGCGGGCCAAGGCGGGGGTGGTCGCGCGGGACGAGCGGGATACCGGGGTCCGCCTCGTGCTGAACTACGGGCACACCCTCGGGCACGCCCTGGAGCGCCTGGAGGCGTTCCGGGGGCGGTCCCACGGGGAGGCGATCGCGATCGGGATGCGCTTCGCGGCCCGCCTCGCGGAGCGGCTCGGGCTCGCCCCCGAGGGGCTCCAGGCCCGGCACGTACGGCTCCTCGCCTCCCTCGGCCTCGAGACCGGCGGGCCGCTCCCGCCGGTGGAGGAGGTGCTCTCGGCGATGCACCTGGACAAGAAGTACGCGGGCGGGATCCGGTTCGTCCTGCTCGAGGACGTGGGGCGGCCGCGGGTAGTGGAGGATGTGCCGGAGGCCCTCGTCCGGGAGGTCCTCGTCGAGCTCGGGGCGCCGGCCCCGGTGGGGGGCCGCGGATGAAGGTCCTGTTCCTGTTCGGGCCGAACCTCGGGGCGCTCGGGCGACGGGACCCCGAGCGCTACGGCGAGCGGACCCTGGCCGAGGTGATGGACGAGGTCGCCCGGCGGGGCGCCGAGCTCGGGCACGAGGTCACCTGGCGGCAGTCCGACCACGAGGGGGACCTCGTCGGCTGGCTCCTCGGGGCGGCGGCGGAGGGGTTCGAGGCGGTCGTGGCCAACCCCGGGGCCCTCACGCACTACTCGTACGCTCTCCGCGACGCGATCGAGGCGAGCGGTCTGCCCGTCATCGAGGTCCACCAGACGAACGTGCACGCCCGGGAGCCGTTCCGGCGCCGCTCGGTGATCTCGGCGGTGTGCCGGGGCCAGATCGCCGGGTTCGGCGTCGGGGGCTACCACCTGGCCCTGGAGGCCCTGGGGTGGATCACGCGCTGAGGCGCGCCCGCCTGCTCGAGCGTCTGACCGAGCTCGGTCTCGACGCCGTGCTCGTGACCCGGCTGCCGAACGTCCGGTACCTCACCGGCTTCACCGGCTCCAACGGCCAGCTCGCGGTGGGTCGGGGCGGCGCGATCCTGCTCACCGACGGCCGCTACGAGACGCAGGCGGCCGAGGAGAGCCCCGACCTGGAGCGGCGGATCTACCGGGACGAGGCGACGCCGCACCTCGCCCGGGCCCTCGCGGACCTCGAGGCGGCCCGGGCCGGCTTCGAGCGCGAGGGGCTGACCTACGGGGGGTGGTCGCGCCTGGCCGAGGCCGCGCGCGGGATCGAGCTCGTGCCCACCGATCGCCTCGTGGAGCGGCTGCGCGCGAGGAAGGACCCCGAGGAGCGGGAGCGGATCGCGGCGGCCCAGGCCGTGGCGGACGAGGTCTTCGAGCGGGTGGTCCTGGGCGGCCTGCGGGAGGGTCTGACCGAGCGGGAGCTCGCCCTGGAGCTCGAGGTCGCGATGCGCCGGGCCGGCGCGGAGGACCGCGCCTTCGAGACGATCGTCGCCTTCGGGGAGCACGCCGCCGAGCCGCACCACGGCCCCACCGATCGGGCCCTCGCCCGGGGAGACGTCGTGAAGGTGGACATGGGCGCGACCGTGGACGGGTACCGCTCGGACATGACCCGCACCGTGGCCTTCGGGGCGGTGCGGCCCCGTCTGCGGGAGGTCCACGAGGTCGTGGCGGCCGCCCAGGCCGCGGGGATCGCCGCGGCGCGGCCGGGGGCGAGCCTGCGCGAGGTGGACCGGGCGGCCCGCGGCGTCGTCGAGGGGGCGGGGCTCGGGGAGGGTTTCCCCCACGGCCTCGGCCACGGGGTGGGCCTGGAGATCCACGAGGTCCCGTTCCTGCGGGCCGACGCGCCGCTCGAGGAGGTCCTCCCGGAGGGGGCGATCGTCACGATCGAGCCCGGGGTCTACCTGCCCGGCCTCGGCGGCGTCCGGATCGAGGACATGGTGCTCGTCGCCGCCGAGGGCCCCGTCGTGCTCGGCCGGTCCCCGCGCGAGCTGCTCGACGTGGGGCCGTGAAGGCGGGCTGCGCCGGCCCTATGCTTCCAGCGCCGAACCGACCCGAGGAGACGAACGGATGAGCGTGTCCACGAACGACCTGCGCAACGGCATGACGCTCGACCTGGACGGGGTGCTGTTCCAGGTGATCGAGTTCCAGCACGTGAAGCCCGGCAAGGGCGGCGCCTTCGTACGGACGAAGCTGCGGAACGTGCGGACCGGCGCCGTGATCGAGCGGACCTTCAACGCCGACGTGAAGGTGGGCCTGGCCATCGTCGAGCGCAAGGAGATGCAGTACCTCTACCGGGACGGCGACAACCTCGTGTTCATGGACCTCGAGACCTACGAGCAGGTCCCCGTCCCCGTCGAGGTCGCGGGGGGCGCCGAGCGGTTCCTCGCCGAGGGCCAGACCGCGACCGTGGCGATGCACGAGGGGAACCCGATCGCCGTCGAGCTCCCGGCCTCGATGGTGCTCACCGTGACCGAGACCCAGCCCGCGGTGAAGGGCGACACGCGCACGGCCGCGATGAAGCCGGCGGTGCTGGAGACCGGCCTGCAGATCCAGGTCCCGCTCTTCGTGGAGCCCGGGGAGCGGGTGAAGGTGGACACGCGCACGGGCGAGTACATCGAGCGGGTGAAGTAGCCGTGCGCGGGCGCCGTCGCGCCAGGCGCCAGGCGATCGCGATCCTCCACCAGGCCGACGTCCTCGGGGAGCACCCCCTCGAGGCCCTCGAGGGGTGGGAGGAGGCGGGCCGGGAGGTGCTCCCGTTCGCGCGGGAGCTCGTCGCGGGCGTGGCCGAGCACCTGGAGGAGCTGGACCGGGTCCTCGAGACCCACGCCGAGGGATGGCCGGTGCATCGGATGCCCTCGCTCGACCGGACGATCCTGCGGGTGGGCTGCTACGAGCTCCTGCACCGACCGGACGTGCCCCCGGCCGCCGCCATCGACGAGGCCGTGGAGGCCGCGAAGGAGCTCTCCACCGAGGACTCGGGGCGGTTCGTGAACGGGGTGCTCGGGGCGGTGGCCCGGGAGCGGGCGGGGGGCTAGGAGCCCTCGCCGCCCTCGGACCGCTCGCCGCCCGCCTCGCCGCTCGACCGGCTCGCCTGCTCGGCCTGGGTGGGCGGCTGCTGCGGCGGCTGCGCCGGCGGGGTCTCGCCGAGCTCCTGCTGCCCCTCACGCAGGCCCTTCTTGAACTCGCTCTGGGCGCGGCCCAGGGACCGGGCCATCTCGGGGATCTTCTTCGCGCCGAAGATCACCACGAGGGCGACGATCGCGACGACGAGCCACTCACTCGGTCCTGGCATGTGCCCACCTTCCGCTCGGGGATCACGTCCAGTCTAGGACACCGGCGTGCCGACCGGCCCGTGCGGCGGTATCCTTCCGCCCGGAGACTTCCCCTTTAAGTCCGGTCCCGTGAGGCCGGGAAGGGAGCGTGAGGATGAGCAGCACGGAGCGCGCCCAGCCGCACCCGCGGCCGGGCGTTCGTCGCATCCGGGGGCGCTCGCGGTGAGCGCGACCCGGATCCTGGACCAGGACGAGATCCGGCGCGCGGTCACCCGGATCGCCCACGAGATCCTCGAGCGGAACCACGGGGCACGCGACGTCGCCCTCGTCGGCATCGCCAACCGGGGGGACCACCTCGCCCGGCGCCTGGCGCGCGAGATCGAGCGCATCGAGGGCGAGGCGCCGCCGGTGGGGGTCCTCGACATCACCTTCTACCGCGACGACATCGGGATGCGCGCCGAGGCCCCGGAGGTGCACGAGACGCGCATCGAGACGGACATCACCGGGCGCGTGGTCGTGCTCGTGGACGACGTGCTCTACACGGGCCGGACGATCCGGGCGGCGATGGACGCCCTCGTGGACCTGGGCCGGCCCCGCGCGATCCAGCTCGCGGTCCTCGTGGACCGGGGCCACCGGGAGCTGCCGATCCGCGCCGACTCGGTCGGCAAGAACGTGCCGACCCGCAGGGACGAGGTCGTGCGGGTGTGCCTGCGCGAGCTCGACGGCGAGGACGCCGTGTACGTGGAGGAACCGGGGGGGTCCGCATGAACAAGCACCTGCTCTCCATCAACGACCTCACCGCGGAGGACGTCGTCCGGATCCTCGACACGGCCGAGTCCTTCCGCGAGGTCGGCACGCGCGTCATCAAGAAGGTGCCGGCCCTGCGGGGTCGGACGGTCGTGAACCTCTTCTACGAGAACTCCACGCGGACCCGGATCAGCTTCGAGCTCGCCGCCAAGCGCCTGTCCGCGGACGTGATCAACTTCACCACGAGCGGGACCTCCGTGGCCAAGGGCGAGAGCCTGAAGGACACGGCCCTCACGCTCCAGGCGATGGGCGCCGACGCGATCGTGATCCGCCACGCCTCGAGCGGCGCCCCCTTCACTCTCACCCGGTGGGTGCGGGGGAGCGTCCTGAACGCCGGCGACGGCACCCACGAGCACCCGACCCAGGCCCTCCTCGACCTCTACACGATGCGGGACCGCCTCGGGCGGCTCGAGGGGCTGCGCGTGGCGATCGTCGGGGATGTGCTCCACTCCCGCGTCGCCCGGTCGCTCTCCTTCGCTCTCGTGAAGATGGGCGCCGAGGTCACGCTGGTCGGGCCGCCCACCCTCATCCCGCCGGAGGCGCCGGCCTGGGGCGTCGCCGTCTCCTACGACCTCGAGGCGGTGCTGCCCAAGCTCGACGTGTGCTACCTGCTGCGGATCCAGCGCGAGCGCCAGCGCCAGCGCTTCTTCCCGAGCCTGCGCGAGTACTCGCGCCGGTTCGGTCTGACGAGGGAGCGGGTGGCGATGCTGCCGGAGGGCTGCCTCATCATGCACCCCGGCCCGATGAACCGGGGGATCGAGATCGAGTCGGACGTGGCCGACCTCCCGCAGGCGGTCATGGAGGAGCAGGTGACGAACGGGATCGCGATCCGCATGGCCCTGCTGTACCTGCTCCTCGGGGGCAAGGCCGAGGGGGTGGGGTCCGATGCCTGAGGCGATCCTGCTGCGGGGCGGTCGCGTCGTGGACCCGGCCTCCGGTCGGGACGAGGTCGCCGACGTCGGGGTGGCCGACGGCGTCGTGGTGCCCCCGGACGCGGTGCCTCGGGGGGCGCTCGAGCTCGACTGCGCGGGGCTCGTGGTCGCGCCGGGCCTCGTGGACCCCCACACGCACCTGCGCGAGCCGGGCGGCGAGGACGCCGAGACCGTGGAGACCGGCTGCCGGGCGGCGGCCCTCGGCGGGTACACCGCGGTGGCGCCGATGGCCAACACCGACCCGGTGGCCGACGACGCCGCGGTGATCCGGGAGGTCCTCGACCTCGCCGCGGCCGCCGGGCTCTGCGACGTGTTCCCCGTCGGGGCCATCACCCGCGGCCTGGCCGGGGAGGAGCTCGCGGAGCTCGGGGAGATGGTGGAGGCCGGGGTGCGCGTCTTCAGCGACGACGGTCGGGTCGTGGCCAACCCCCAGCTCCTGCGCAACGCCCTCACGTACGCCCTGGCCTTCGGCGAGGTGGCGATCGCCGAGCACTGCGAGGACCCCTGGCTCGCCGAGGGGGGCCAGATGCACGAGGGGCAGCACTCGGCGATCCTCGGCCTCCCCGGTAAGCCCCGGGAGTCGGAGGAGATCGTCGTGGCCCGGGACCTCGCCCTGGCCCGGCTGACGGGCGGGCGGCTGCACCTGCTCCACCTGTCCTCGGGGGGCTCGGTCGAGCTCGTGCGGCGGGCGAAGGCCGAGGGCGTGCGCATCACGGCCGAGGTCACGCCCCACCACCTCGCGCTCACCGACGCCGACCTCGTGACCTACGACACGAACCTGAAGGTGAACCCCCCGCTGCGGACCGCCGAGGACCGGGCGGCGCTGCGACGGGGCCTCGCCGACGGCACCATCGACGTGATCGGGACCGACCACGCGCCCCACCCGGTGGAGCGCAAGGAGGTCGAGTTCGATCAGGCGGCGCCGGGGACGATCGGCCTGGAGACGGCCCTCGCGGTCGTGCTCACCGAGCTCGTGGAGCCGGGTGAGGTCCCGCTCCTGCGGGCCCTGGAGGCGATGTCCACGGCCCCCGCCAGGCTCCTCGGGGCCGCCGATCACGGCGGGCCGATCGAGCCGGGCCGCCCGGCGATGCTCGTGGTCTTCGACCCCGCCGCGAGCTGGGTCGTGGAGCCGCCCTTCGCCTCGCGCAGCCGCAACTGCGCGTTCATCGGCCGGACCCTGCGCGGGCGGGTCGTGCACACCATCTACCGGGGACGGCTCGTCGTGGCCGACGGGAAGGCGCAGCGGTGAGCCGCCCGGCGCTCCTCGCCCTCGAGGACGGCACGCTCGCCCGGGGGACCTGCTTCGGGGCGCCCGGCGAGGCCTTCGGCGAGGCCGTCTTCAACACCGCCATGACGGGCTACCAGGAGGTCCTCACCGACCCGTCCTACGCGGGCCAGATCGTGGTGATGACCGCCCCTCAGCAGGGCAACTACGGCACGAACCGACAGGACCCCGAGTCGGCCCGGGTGCGGGTCGCGGGGTTCGTTGTGCGCGAGGCCTCCCGCCGGGCCTCGTCCTGGCGGGCCGAGCGGACCCTGCACGAGGAACTCGAGGCGGCGGGGGTGCCGGGGATCGAGGGGATCGACACCCGGCGGATCGTGCTGCGGATCCGCGAGGCGGGCGCGATGCGAAGCGCGATCTCCACCG
>FWPU01003679.1_pt1 | contig 37935 bp, 45 predicted proteins | sample 2228361 | NCBI WGS metagenome assembly FWPU01 (sample SAMEA103939777, study PRJEB20133) | metagenome | reverse complement strand
AGGTTTTCACCCTTTTAATTCCTTAATCTTCAGAAAATGAATAATTTTTACCATGAGAAGCAAATAATTCCACTTTGTAAGGGGAATCCCTGAAATAGATATTTTTTGCAATGTGTTTATCATCTCCCGCTTAATACATTTATTATGAACCTAACAAAAAAACCCAATCACCCCACCTAAGAATACACTTACTCTGATTGATGCTGAGTCAAGTTCACCTACGCAACTCGAGAATCCAACAAAAAGAAGAGCAAATACCATTACTGAAATTAAATATGTCTTGACCTTCTTTGGGTCTAATTCGCTCTCCTCTTTGTCCTCAATCTCCTCTGCAGGTTTCTCTTCCTCTGACTCTGATTTCTTCTTCTCTTTCCCATTCTCCTCCTCTGTTTTTCTTCTTCTTTTTCTTCCCATATTTTTTCTTTAAATATTTTTCTTGCCATACTCTTATATGAAGTAGAACCAAAAAAATAATGATGTTTGGTAAGGCGACCTTTGGAGGAGATAGTAATTTCATCCTACATAAAGCTACGATAAAAGAGACATACATGAAATATAAAACTATACTTGATATTACAAAGATAATTTTTTCCCTCGCAAGGGAATCTTTGAGATAGGAATTTACAGTAATGTCATATAATTCCTGTAAAAATGTGGAGGCTTCGGTTATTATAGAAAGATTGAAAAAATACATAAAAAGAAGAACCGAAGCCCATGAAAAGAATGCACCAAGCAAAAAATACGCAAGGAGTTCAAAGAGGTATTGGAGAAAGGGGTAATGGGTAAGTCTCTTTCATCTAAGTTTTTTTGTAAGGCGATGCTACCTTTAATGCAGGAACTTCTGGAAACTGAGGTTAAGGAATTCTTAGAAAGAGAGCATTACGAAAGGAGGAATGGTAGACCTCTAAAAGGATACCGAAATAGCTACGAACCTTCTAAGATAAAGACTGCAGAAGGAAAGGTAGAGATAAAAGTCCCTCAGGTTAGGGATACCACTTAACCTTTCTCTTTAAAACTCAAGGGATTTTTCCGTCAGAGCACTGATTGTCTGGAAAGATCAGAAGCTTAGGACGTATGCTCGAGGGCTTTCTACAAGGGAGGAGTGAGGATGCATTGGAGGGAGCCACAGGGGATTCAATTCTTTCGAGGTCATCTGTATCCAAAGTAAAGGAAGTTCTATGGAAAGATTATGGATACTGCAAGAATATGGACCTTTCCTCCCTTGAGACGGAATATTTATTCCTGGATGCGGTCTATGAGAGTTTAAGAAGGCTTGAATTTGAAGGTTTCATCGAGGCACAGGCAGTGAGTGAGGACAACGAATTTGAAAAAGAGAAGCTTTGGGAAGGAAAGAAGGAGAAAATTTATACCAGGGTTTTGGACAAGAAGAGGGAGCTTGAAACTTGTATTTTAAGTTCCTCTAAGGACATCAAAGAGATGGAATAGGATACCGATGGATGAGGGGGTAAGACGAAAAAAAATAAACAAAAGGAGGTCATAAATGCATAAAATGAAGCCTCATATTTTTACAGGAAAAATTGGACTTGGTCTTATTTAAGTAATGCGTTTGAAAACTTTCTCGTATCTAACACTGCTTATTTTCTTGGTTCCGGGTAGCATCAATCTATCAAAGGTGACAGGGCTAACGGGGTTAAAATCCACAATAGGAATAGACCTAAATGGTATACGCCTCATCTTATTTTGTTTGGTTTCCGGGTTCTTTGTAATCATAAATAAAAAAATCGGTAAGGCTTTTAAGGTTTATCTTTTTTTTCTTTATTATTGCTTTCTGACGTTATTATATACTTCCGATACCCTTGAGGGTATTAGATTATTTTCTAAACTGTTAGTTCCGCTATTAATATATTCTCTTGCCGTCTCTCTTCCATATCTAACTTTAGAAAAAATAAATAAGGCTTTTTATTTTGTTTTATTACTCCATTTTTCTTTTATATTGCCAAATTGGATAGAATGGTTTGAACCATATTCGGGGATAGGGGATATTGTTCGGGCGAGCGGTTTAACCGGCGGAAGAGTGATTTTTGGAACGTTTATGCTTTTTATGTTTATTCTATTTTACAGCAGAAGTTTATTATCCAGAAAATCATTATTGCCAATTTTTATCTCTTTGATAGGAGTTGTTTTAAGTGGAGCAAGAATTGCTTGGCTCGGTTTATTAATCTTTGTGCTGCTATCTGGGGAATTTAAGAAGAAAAGAAATATTATTTTAGCTTTAATATTTGTTTTATGTGTTGTTTTTCCTTTAAGGCATTTATTAATACAACGCGTAGGAATAGGTTATTCAGAAGGGAAGATTGTATTCTACGAACCAGGTTTTGGAACAGTTCAACATAGAATTCAAGTGTGGAAATGGCTCATCGAAGAAAAAATACCCCATCGGTTCTTTTTGGGATATGGTTTGGGTAGTTCACAAAAAATACTATCTGAGGCTCCACTTCCTCCTATGGATTATCCTCATAACGAATATTTGAGACTGTGGTTAGAAGCAGGAATTGTTGGAGTAATTTTGTTTTGTTTTGCCTATTTCTTTATGACAATATATTTTTACAAAAAACAAAAGAGTCTATTATTAGTTTTACCAATACTTGTTTATATCTTTTTGGGTATTGCCGAAAATACATTGAATAATTATTTTGAGAATGGTGGTGTTCTGGCGTATTCATTAGTCTACCTTAAAAAGAGTTTGGCTGAAAAACAAAATGGATCTCCATAGGACTTTTACATACAGAAAAAATTTAAAAGTAGTGGTAATAACCAATTTTTGCACTCATTATAGGTATAAACTCTTTAAGCTTTTAGCGGAAGAATATGGATGGGATTTTTATTTTTTTGATGACCCTAAGAGGACAAAAGAAGACATTAAGCATCTTAAGGTTTATAAAATTGAATCTAAGTTTAATTATTTATCCACCCTAAGAATTTTAATAGAAAATTTACGAAAGAAATACGATATAATTATAAAATGCACTAATAACAAATGGTCATTTTTAGGAAGTTTTATAGTGGCAAAATTAATAAAAGCAAAATTCATAGTTTGGCATTCAATATGGTATCATCCTAAAAACTTGCAATATAAACTCTTTTCTGGGCTTCTGTTGGGAATATTAAGAAATCATACAGATGCTATTGTGGTCTATGGCGAACATGGAAAAAAATTCCTGGTTGAAAAAGGTATTACTCCAGAAAAAATATTTATAGCATGGCAAACAGTAGATAATGAGTTGTATGGAAGAAGTATAAGTGAAGAAGAAATAAAATTGTTAAAAGAGAAATTAGCAATACCGGATAATAAAAAAAATATCCTTTATGTAGGAAGACTTTTAAAGTTGAAAGGGATTGAATATTTATTAGAAGCGCTAAAAATGTTAGAAAATTTCAGAAATGATTTTGTTTTTATTGTGGTAGGAGACGGTGAGCTAAGACAAACGATAGAAACTTACTGTAAAGAAAATAATATTGACTACCGCTTAGTTGGGCTTGTTCCTTATAACGAGTTACCTGTGTATTACAAAATAGCAAGAGTTTTGGTTTTACCTTCAATTACAACTAAAACCTTCAAAGAACCTTGGGGATTGGTTGTAAATGAGGCTTTTAATCAAGGATGTCCGGCTATTGTTACGGATGCAGTTGGCGCAGGAGTTGGTGGTCTTGTTAAAGATGGGATAAATGGTTTTGTAATACCGGAACGAAATGCGCAAGAATTAGCAAAAACTATAACTTCTATACTAACTGATGAGGTTCTATACAAAAAACTGTCTATGAATGCAAAAGAAGAAATAAAAAATTGGACTTATGAAAGGCAAGCACAAGGGTTTTTAGATGCTGTGAAATATAGTTTAGAGGAGAAAACACAATGAGTATATTGAAAAAGTGGTATGACAATTTATATTTTTTAAAAAGCAAAGAAGACTATAAACAGAAATATGAAAAAAGACGAAAAGATTTTATCCACAAGTATATACTTTTCTTTTTAAATCCATATAAAAATACACGACATGAAATTGTAAAAAAGATGCTTCCAAAAGGAGAAACTTATTTAGACATAGGTTGTTGGACAGGGGATTCCACGATTTTTTATGGAGTTTTCGAAAAATTTAAAAAAGTTATTGCTGTTGAGATTTCTCAGGAAGCTGCAAAAGAAGCAAGAAAGAAAGGTATAGATGTATTTATCTGTGATTTAAACTCTCAAAATCTCCCTTTTTCAGATAACACATTTGACTGTATAACATGCATAGATGTTATTGAACATCTTATTGAGCCATATCACATTTTACAGGAAATAAAAAGAGTATTGCGACCAGAGGGAACATTTATAATTGGCACTGCAAATGTAGCTTCGTTTTCAAATAGGATTAGAATTTTATTTGGGAGAAGACCAAGAACTTCCTTGGATCCTGGCTGGGATGGTGGACATCTCCTTTATTTTACCACGAAGGAATTAAAAATCTTATTGGAAGAATACGGTTTTAAAATTGTCGAAAAATGTGCAACAGGGAATCTGCAACTTTTAAGGAAACTTTTCTTCAACTTAACAGGTGAATTTATATATAAATGTAAACTAAAAAATGACTAAACAAATATTCTTTGCTACATCTTGGAATGACGGGAGTGTGTATGACTTAAAACTTACTGAGATTTTAGCAAAATATGGTATGAAAGGGATCTTTTATATAGTGTCTGGATATTTAAATGACAACAAAGAAAGTTTATCTCCCACAGAAATAAAAGAACTTGCTAAGTATTATGAGATTGATTCACATGTTTCACATTCACATGTTATATTAACTGAAGTAGATGATAAAACAGCAAAAGATGAAATTAAAAGAAATAAAGAAACTTTAGAAGACATTATTGGGCAGGAAATTAGGGTTTTCTGTCCGCCCAGGGGTAAGTATAATAACAAACATATCAAAATAATTAAAAAATTAGGTTTTTCATTTATGAGGACTGCGAAATATTTAAGGATAAAAAATATATTAGATAGAAACAAAGGAATAATGTATACAACATTACAATTTTACCCGTATCGTGGTATACCTACATACCTATTTTCAGCTCTAAAAAGAAAGGATATGGAAGGATTAGGAATCATAATTAAAAATTTGGGTATCATTAACAATTTTGACAAATTCTCGAAGTCGATTCTTGAAGAAGTAAAAAATCTGGTGGCATTTTTCATCTGTGGGGACATTCATGGGAAATTGAACGATATAATCTTTGGAATCGTTTAGAATTATTTTTAAAATATATCTCAGAAACGAACGATTTTATCTTTTGCACAAATTCAGAGTTATGGGAACAATATGAACATATTTAATTTAACATATTACTTTTCCTGTCCAGATTGTAAAGGTAGCATTAATAAATACGGTTCAGATTTACAGGCCTATAGCGGCAAAAGAATTTTTAAGGCATACCATCCGATATATATTGATTTCAAGTAGCATGTTTCAGCGTTCAGGAAAAACTGAAATAGAAAGAAAAAGTATTGGAATGTATAAGAAATTGTTTAATGAACAATTTTTATGGGAAGATGCTCCTAAACCTTAGGGTTTAGAAATTTCCAAGTCATACCTGAAAAAATTTGAAAAACATAAATATATAGTTTACAAATTAATTCCTGAAAATACTGGTAGATTTATTGACATAAGCGCTTGAAACAGCAGATTTTCATCGGATATCGCAAAAATGACCTTTCTGTAGATTCAGTAGTATATTTATCTTGAAAAGTTATTACTGAATTATTATATTATATAATGTTATTGTTGTGAGATGTGATTATCCGCAACCACCATTTAAAAGAAATTTCTTTGATGTGGTTCTCTGTAATGATACATTAATTTATGGCTATGAACATGAAATGCAATTACTACAATCGATTTATTCCATATTAAAACCCAATGGTGTCGCCATATTAGATTTCTATTGTAAATATCATGGAGGTTTCTTTTCATAAACCATATACTTATGCTTATAGTCTAAAAATGATGAAAAAGATGTTAGAAGATAGAGTGATTACAAAACAAAAATATATTCCTTTATATTATGAAATTAGCAAGGATATTGAAGAAGTAAAACTGTATTCAAGACTACTAAAACTGATTTTGCCACCTACAGGATATATCTTTAAAGTAACAAAATGAAAGTCTTACTTGTCCATAATTTTTACAAATCCTCATATCCTTCCGGAGAGGATATTGTTTTTAAGAATGAAGAGGGGCTTTTAAAAAATAATAATATCGAAGTGATAACTTACACAAAGCATAATGACGAAATTAAGGATTATGAATTAGCAGATAAAGTTTTTCTTTCGTTCAGAAATGTATGGTCAAAAAGGACATATAAGGAGATTAAAGAGATAATAAGAAAAGAAAAGCCCGATATCGCTCATTTTCATAATATCTGGTATCTGATTTCACCCTCTGCATACTATGCCTGCAAGGACGCTGGGGTTCCAGTGGTTCAAACCCTGCATAATTTCAGGATATTTTGCGCAAATGGTTTAATGCTGAGAAAAAATAAAATTTGTGAAAAATGTTTAAGTGTTCTTCCCTGGAGAGCTATCTTTTACGGCTGCTATCGTGATTCAAGGCTTTATTCGGTTCCTGTTGCTCTGTCGGAGTTAGTGCACAAAGTTATTGGAACATGGAAAGAAGCGGTAGATATTTATATTGCTGTAACAAAATTTAGCCAAGAGAAATTTGTTGAAGCAGGGTTACCTAAGAATAAGGTAATTGTTAAACCTAATTTTCTAATTAATCCACCAAATCCATCTTTTGTTTATAGAGATTATATTTTGTTTGTGGGAAGATTGTCTTCGGAAAAAGGAGTGGAGACGTTAATTGAAGCATTTAAAATTTTACTTTTCAATATTTCTAAAGAATTAACTTTAAAGATTATTGGTGAGGGTCCGTTAAAGGAACATTTGGAGAAAAAAATTAAATCTGAAAATATCAAAAATGTAGAATTTTTGGGAATGTTAAATCATTCAGAGACTATAGAAGTTTTAAAAAATGCAAAATTTTTAGTGCTACCCTCAATATGGTATGAAATGTTTCCCATGGTTATTCTTGAAGCATTTGCATGCGGTAAATCTGTAATTGCTTCCAATCTTGGCGCATTGGTAGATATTATTAGCGACGGTAGGACTGGTTTATTATTTGAACCAGGTAATTCTGAAGAACTTGCATCAAAGATTAGATGGTTAATGGAGAATGAAAACATACTGTTAGAGATGGGTAAAAATGCAAGAACTGAGTTTGAAGAGAAATATACTCCTGAAAAAAATTTTAAATTGCTTATGAATATTTATACTCAAATTCTTTCTAAAATGGATTAAAATTTGTTATGGAACTAAATACAGTGGAAATCTGTGGAGTAAAAATACATCAGGTTCGTCTTAATGAAACAATTAACCAAATAGAATATTTTATTGAAAAAAACAATAAACAGCAAGTTTGTGTAACAAATGTTTATTCTGTAGTTTTAATGCAAAAAGATGAAGAGTTCAAAAAAGCAAATAATAGTAGTGGATTAGTGGTGGCTGATGGTATGCCGTTAGTGTGGGTCTCAAAACTGTTTAGTGAACCCCTTCCAGAGCGTATAGCAGGTTTTGATTTATTCTATGGGTTTTGTAAAGTTGCATCAGAAAAGGGTTATAAATTTTTCTTCCTCGGTTCTACAAATGAAGTTCTTGGAAAAATTTGTGATAATATAAAACGAGAATTTCCAAATTTACAAATTGTTGGAACATACTCTCCACCTTATAAAAATAAGTTTTCAGATTTAGAGAACTCAGAAATGATCAATAGGATTAATGAAGTGAAACCTGATATTCTCTGGGTGGGAATGACCGCTCCTAAACAAGAAAAATGGATTTATGAAAATCTTGATAGGTTAAATGTTAAGGTTGCTATTGGAGTAGGCGCGGTGTTTGATTTTATAACAGGTAAAGTCAAGCGTGCACCGAAATGGATGCAGAGATGTGGATTGGAATGGCTCTGGAGATTGTTGATGGAACCTAAAAGGTTGTGGAAAAGATATTTGATTGGCAACACGATTTTTTTATGGTTGGTTTTTAAAGAATTAGCAAAAAAGTTTTTATCAAAAAATAATTAAAGGAGGTCAAGTCCAATTTTTCCTGTAAAAATATGAGGCTTCATTTTATGCATTTATGACCTCCTTTTGTTTATTTTTTTCGTCTTACCCCTTCGTCTAATCCTCTCAGTCTCCTTCTCATCCATCGGTATCCTATTCCATCTCTTTGATGCCCTTAGAGGAACTGAAAATACAAGTTTCAAACTCCCTCTTCTTGTCCAAAACCCTGGTATAACTTTTCTCCTTCTTTCCTTCCCAAAGCTTCTCTCTTCCAAATTCGTTGTCCTCACTGACTGCCTGTGCCGCAATGAAACCTTCAAATGAGACGCAAATGAGTCCGAGAGTCTTCCATTTCTTTCCACAGCCCGAAGGTGATTCCTTCGTAGGGGGAATTAATATAATTCAAAGTTTGATAAGTCAGTTTAATTTGTATTATAACGCAAAATATAAATTATAATCATTAAGAGAAGAAATCGTTTTATAAACCAAGATAGATTGCTTCAAAGATAGTTTCCTGGAGGGAGAAATATCCGGTTGTGGTATTAACAGGAGCACGACAGGTTGGTAAAAGCAACCTTTTAACGAAGGAAAAGACTTTTTATGGCTGGAAATATTTGAGTTTAGATGACTTTGATCTTCCCGCGCAGGCAGAAAACGAACACGCAGTCCTAATTTTAAACGGGAGATGGAAACGATTGCGCTTTGTTCAGAACAATTAATTAATCAAACAGAGATCAGTCGTTATACAAAAGTAAGTCAATCTGCTGTATATCGCTATTTAAATCTTTTGGAAACTACATTTCCTTATAAAACGAGTTTCTGCGTATGTAAAAAGTAGATCAAAACGGTTGATTAAATCTCCAAAGGTTTATTTCATAGATCCTAATATCACAAGATTTCTTTGTGAGTATTATGATGAGAATCCCTTGAAATTGACAAAGAAAGCAGGCGCTATTTTTGAATCTCTGGTATCACTACATTTAACTGTTCTATGTGAAATGATGGTTCCTAAAGTTCAAATTTTTTACTGGAGAACTATAAGCTGGAAAGAGGTGGATTTTGTTCTGGAATACGGAACAAAACTAATTGCTATAGAAGTTAAATTTTCTGATACAGTTAATTACAGAGATGCTGGAGGTATAAGGGCTTTTGTTGAAGAATATTCCCGAAACAGTTGTGGGAATTATCTTTTATTCAGGTGACGAAATTAAATTTCTCTGAGAAAAAATTTTAGTTATGCCTTGGACAATGTTTTCTGATTTAAGTGTGTAAAGTTCTACCTCTCCTTTCCACTTCCAAAATGGTTTCTTTAGTAAGGAAAATGCATTTTTTAGGATTTCTGTTTGAAAAGCAAAGAGAAACATAGGAAAATTCCAGCTCCAAGCCCATCAGAAATTAAATCAAGAGTCGAAAAATCTCTGCAAGGCAGGAAGAATTGTAAAATTTCAATAATCAATCCATAAAATATGGTAAATAAAATACTTCCCAGTAGTGCCCATTTTTTCCCTTTAAAAGAAAGATAAAAGAGAGAGGCAGTGATAAAAGAGGATATTATGTGATATATCTTGTCAGAGTTTTTAAAAAGAGACTCTCTAAAAGAAACAGGGGTAAGAAAAACAAACATTGTAAAAATAATCCATATAAAAAATAAAGTTTTGAAAGTGTTCGATTTTATCAAAAAGTTAGTATTAACTTGCATTGTATTGCCCCAGAATCTTTATAAATATTTTCTTAGAACATGGACAATCCTTTCCGATGCTCTACCATCTCCATAAGGATTTTTTCCTTCTGCCATGATTTTGTAAGCCCTTTCGTCCTCTAACAATTTCAGTGCCTCTGAATAGATCTTTTCTCTCTCGGTTCCTATTAGTTTTGCTGTCCCTGCCTCTATTCCTTCCGTCCTCTCTGTTTTTTTCCTCATAACAAGCACGGGTTTCCCGAGAGAGGGAGCTTCTTCCTGAATTCCACCAGAATCTGTTAAAATTAAATAGGATTTGGTCATTAGCCAGACAAAGGAGAAATAATCAAGAGGTTTTATTAGATATACATTTTTAATATTTTTCAGAATGCTTTCAACAGGTTTCTGAACATTCGGATTTAAATGAACTGGATAAATTATTTGAGCATCTGTGCTTTCGGCAATCATTCTTAGCCCAAAACATATCTCCTCAAAATCTTTTCCGAAACTTTCCCTTCTGTGCCCTGTAACGAGAACCGTTCTCTTTTTAAAAGTAATTCCATAATTTTTTAGAATTCTCTTTTCCATTTCTTCTTGAACTTTACGGTCCTTTTGCTTTTCGAGAATTAGAAAAAGAGCATCTATAACTGTATTGCCGGTCACAAAAATTTTCCCTTCCTCCACTCCCTCTTTTAACAGATTTTCCTTTGCTCTTAATGTGGGAGCAAAGTAAAAATCACAGATGCTATCTGTTAATCTTCTGTTGATCTCCTCAGGAAAGGGATTGAACTTGTCCTCTGTTCTTAGACCAGCTTCAACATGAGCTATTCTTGTTTTCATGTAATAAGCTGAAAGACTTGCGGTGAATGTGGTTGTGGTATCTCCTTGGACCACAACAATATCAGGCATCACTTCTTTCATGATCTTTTCAAGTTTTTTAATAGTCTTAGCTGTGATGTAGAAAAGGGACTGATTTTCTTTCATTATGTTAAGGTCATAGTCAGGTTCAATATGGAATATCTCGAGAACCTGATCCAACATCTCTCTGTGCTGTCCTGTGACGCAAACAAAAGATCTAAATTGATTTTTCTCTTCTTTGAGCTTTACTATTAAAGGTGCCAGTTTAATAGCCTCGGGTCTTGTTCCGAATACAAAGAGGGCTTTTTTCATAATATTGGAATTATATTCCATATTTGGTTTACCATCAATCTAAAATTATTGGAATGGATGGATTAACTCCTTCAGTAGTGCGAGAATGATTTTTGAGCTTTTATCTTTATTTCGCATTTTTACTCTGATGTTTTAAAATATTTCTTTGTAGTAAGGAGAGTTTAAAATGGAAATAAAACTAAAAAATAAGGATGCTGAAATATTCATTCCGGATGAGGTGGGTTTTGAAGAGGGTATAAAGAGAACAACTCACCTCGGGATATCTGCCCATCCTGATGATCTGGAAATTTTGGCTTATGATGGAATACTGAGATGCTTTGGAAGAAGGGAGCAATGGTTTTTTGGGATTGTGGTGACAGATGGAGGCGGAAGTCCAAGAGCTGGAAGATATGAAAATTTTACAGATGAAGAGATGAAAGAGATAAGAAAAAAGGAGCAAAAGAAAGCTGCGAATATGGGAGAATATGGAGGTATCGCTTTTCTAAACTACCCAAGCTTATATGCTAAGGATCCTTATAGAAGAGATGTTGTGGAAGATATAAAATTAATAGTTTCTCTATCCAAGCCTGAAGTCGTCTATACTCACAACCTTGCAGACAAACATGATACTCATGTAGCTGTGGCTATAAAGACAGTTCAGGCTTTGAGAGAGTTGCCGGTGGAGATGAAGCCTGAGAAAGTATATGGATGTGAGGTTTGGAGAAGTCTGGATTGGATAATTGATTCGGATAAAATTGTATTTGATGTTTCAGGATTCCCCCATTTAGAAAACGCTCTCCTTGGTGTTTTTGACTCCCAGATAGGAGGAGGTAAAAGATATGATCTGGCAACCACTGGTAGAAGAAGAGCGAATGCAACATATCTTTCCACTCATGAAGTGGATGTCTCTGAGAGTGCAATTTATGCAATGGATTTAACTCCCTTGATATTTGAACCATTTCTGGATATAAGAGAGTATGTCATTGGCTATATTGAGAGGTTCAAAAAGGAGGTGGAGGAAAGAATAAGCAGATTTATTTTAATTTAAAAAATCAATATTCGAGATGAATTTCAGAAATTACCATTTTTATGAGTATTTTTTGACTTTGTCCTACTCTCCTTTTCTCCATGTTAGCCCTCTTTGTGTAATAGTATAATAGAGGGAAAATTGACATTTCTCGTGATTAGATATACTATTTATAATGTATTAAAGAAAAGGATAAAAAGTAAGCTGAGCAGTTTTAGAGCGTGAGCCTTAGATTTAAGAGATTCATAACAAATTCTCTTTATTATTTTTTTCTTTCTTTAACTCTCCTTACTTTCTTTCTACTTGCTGTTGTTATTATTTCAGGAGGATTCAGGATAAAATTCGGATTTTTTCGTATTTCTATGAGGGGTATAGCTAACCTATCCATTGCGTTTTTTATTTTCTCTTTTCTCCTAACTTTATTCTTCTACAAAAGAATAGAAAGATTTATAAGAGCTCTTTCAAAAATTATTTACACGGAAAAGGGTTATTATCTCCATTTTCTCATTATTCTAACGATTTTTCTTTATTTCTGGTGGTGGGGATACTCTTTCCCTGTTAGAGTGGATGGCGACGGAGTTGGTTATTATTCCTATCTCAGGTCATTTATAATGGACGGGGATTTAAGATTTGGAAATGAATTTAAAGAGTTAGAATCCGACAAATATGGGATTCCTTCTCAAGATACAACTTCTACAGGATATGTGTCAAACCCATATTCAATAGGACCTGCAATTCTCTGGTTTCCCTTCTTTTTTGTCGCTTATATTGTAGCCTTTATTTCCAATATCTTCGGTGGCAATATTCCTATGGATGGGTATTCTTCCATCTTTGTAATTTTTGTTTCTGCTGGAACAAAATTATATGCTTTCCTTGGAATGTTCTTTCTATGGAAATCTCTGAAATTATATTATGACAAGGCAGAGTCCTTTTTTTCAACATTTTTTATTGTGCTGGCAACTCCTATCACCTATTATCTTACATTTGAGCCTTTCATGTCCCAAGCTCATTCATTTTTCTGTGTCTCTATAATGATTTATTACATGCTTAAAAATATTGAGATAGAATCTTTTAAAAAATGGTTTATCTTGGGAGTTTTAAATGGACTGGCATTTCTTACAAGATGGCAGGATGCTACTTTTTCTATTCTTCCCCTTATTCTTTTAATAGTAAAATTTATTTCCCATCGAGGGTTCCTCGAAATCAAAAAATATTTTGGCTTAGCTTTTTTATATGTTTTTACTTTTATTTTAACCATATCTCCTCAATTAATCGTTTTTGAGCTAATTTATGGATTCTGGTTTGGCATTCCCCAGGGAAGGGATTTTGCACTTGGGACGCCCAAATACCTTCTTGAGATTCTTTTCTCCCCTTTGCACGGACTTTTGAACTGGCATCCAATTTTGTTTCTTTCCTTTGCAGGAGTTCTTTGGAGGATTGTAAAGAAAGATATTATTCATAGTGTTCTATTATTTGGATTTATAATTCAATGGTTTTTCAATTCCACCATAAGTCAATGGTGGGGAGGGCATTCCTTTGGAATGAGAAGACTTATAAACTGCACTCCAGTTTATGCTTTCGGTCTCGCATCAATTTTCTATCTTTTAAGGAAAAACTCTTTTTTGAGATATCTGGTTATTTTGATATGCCTTTTTCTCTCAGCTATAAATATATTTGCAATAAAAGGATATATATTTCAGGTTATTCCTCACGAAGAGCCCTTATCTTTTCTTGAGATATTGAAAGTTATTTTGCCTGTTATAAAAAATCAATTCCTTGGTAATCAAATTAAAAATTTAATAGCTATTATTTTCTGCACTCTCTGGATTTACTATATTTCAGTTTTGATTAGAAAAACAAAATTTGAAAAAGCCTAAAAATATCGTGTTGGGGAAGGATTCAAGGACTTTTCAAGAAGTTGAAATAATCTCAAAAACTTTTTATATTAATTTCATGTATAAAAAACCTTCTGTGGCGGTGGATATTATAATTGAGTATCCAGAGGAGGATAGTATCATCTTGATAAAGAGGAAAAACCCACCCTATGGATGGGCTCTTCCCGGAGGTTTCATAGAGTATGGAGAGTCTGCAGAGGAAGCAGCTTTGAGAGAGGCAAAGGAGGAAACCAATCTTGATATTAATTTGATATGCCAGTTTCATTGTTATTCCGAAAGCCGGAGAGATCCGAGAGGACATACCATATCAATAGTTTATGTTGCAAAAGGAGAGGGTAAAGCTAAGGCAATGGATGATGCAAAGGAAATTGGCTTTTTTAAAGAGGATAACCTCCCTGGGGAAATAGCTTTTGATCACAAGAGAATTCTTAATCACTATTTTGGGATGAAAAAATTTTTAAAATCATTTTCTCTCAGTTTTTCATCTATTAACAGTATATTTTCTTAATTGATTTTTTAAAAACTGTATTTTAGCTCTATAAAGCCTCTGGAAGAATTTTTGAGGTTTCCAAATGTTGTTCCTTTATCTCCTTCAAAAATTACGAAGCCAGTTATGAGTTTTAAAGCATCTTGTATTTCGTAGCTCCCCAGGAACAGCCCGAGCCAATCTTTACTTTTTAAATTTCTTACATTTATCCATTGAAGAGATAGATAATCTCCGGGATTCCATTTTGCAATTATTACTCCGTAATCTGTAATCTTCTCAGGGATTCTGTTTGAAATTCCCATTCTTTGCCATTCTAATTTTTCAAGTTCGTAGTCGAATTTCAATAGTTCTTCTCTCAAATACTGTGCTTGAAAATTAAGCTTTTCCGTGGGCATCCAGTCCAGACCTATAAGATACTTTATATGGGGATTATTTACAAAAATATTTTTGCCATTTTTGTCTTCAGTTCGATTATAGGAAAACTCAGCTTTTATTCCGTAGCTACCCCATGTTTTTTCCACATCAAACCCTATCATATCTATTCTTTTATAAACTGGGCTGGCTTTCAGAATATTTTGAATGGGATCAAAGGAAAAGTAAATAGAGGGGAATTTGTCAAATCCTCTCCAGCCACTAAGAGATATGTCCCATCCTTCTATTTGGAAAGAAAATTTAGAACCAAACTCAGAGTTGGAAAGTTTTTTCTCAGGGAGTTTTTCTTTCTCAAACTGGATAAAATTATTGGACGGAAAGGATATTTTGTTGGGTGAGAAAATAGGGTTTATTATTGCTTGTATCCTTATTCCTTTGAATTCAGTTTGTCCCTGAATTATTGTCTGGGGAATTCTGTAGTCTTCTATTTCAGAGGAGATATTTTCGTAGTCCCATGGTGTTATCACATCTGTGGGAGACCCCCATTCATTCTTCCCCCAGAATACAAATTGCCTTCCGATACGGAGTTTTAAAGGTTTTAAGTTAAGATCAAGATAGAATTCCACAGGGTTTATGCTAGTTATTTCTTTTCTTCCGGTGTAAGTGTCCACATTGATGGTGGAACGAAAGGAAGAGATACCGTATGAAGAAGAGAAATTGAGCTGAAGCCTTGTTCCGCTCTTCTCAAAAGAATTTTTTGTTTCTCCAAATAGATTTATATAGGTTAGAAATTTCAGGTAACCTGAAAGCTCGGGTTGAGGAAGAAGATTTGATTTAAAAGCCATCATTATTAGAGGAAAAGCTAAGAGAATTTCTAATTTTCTCATTTAATGTTATTTCTCTCCTATATTAATTCTGTCCAGAGAAGTTTCAGAAAAGAGAGAATCATCAAGGCCAAGATTTACTTTGATGTTTTTAAACTCCATTCTGCTTGTTCTTCCTGAAAGCAAATCTCTCATGGACATTATAGTAGCAAAAAGAACTTTTTCAATTTCTTCAATTTTTTCCACATCAAGAACTTTAAATTTTTTACCTTCTCTTGAGTAATATTCAGCCTTTAAAATCATGAAATTTTCCTTTATTACCCATCTTACTATCTTAGAGTATCCTGTGTCTTTCTCAATCTGAGGAGTAGCAGATATGCACTCTATAACATAACATATTTGTCCGTTAACTTTTTCTTCCCCTGTGAGATTATATTTGAAATCTTCAATTTGAGGCTTGCCAATATCGTAAAAAGAAAAATCTGACGCCATAAAGGAGCCCTTTTTTCCTGAGGATAGGATTCTTTTCACCCTTCTCAGAGCTGGAAGGTAAAGATATCGATCATCATCCCTTTCTTTGTGCTCTATTATAAGAAAAGAGGAACCTTTGACATCAGCGGGTTTGATAAAATACATAAGCATTTTCGATTCATCGGTTGAGTATTTTTTCATGAAGGATTTTATAACTCTTTCTCTCTTGCTACCTCTCGAATCCACAATAGTGAGATACAGATCAGCACTCATGTCTTTCCATGTCTCTTTGTTTATAACTTTTTCCATTATTTCTCTACCTGTTTCCGCATAGATTTTGTCAAAAATGAGAAAAGCAAGAATTAAAGTCAAAAGTTTTTTCATGACTTCACCCCCTTGAAAATCTTTATTTTCAATAAAAGAAATAGGATAGGCAGAAGCCCCATGGCTCCAAGGCAGGCAGTGATCATAGCCTGAGCCATTAAATAACCCATGTTTGAAATCTGCTTTAAAGATGAGAAAAATAGAGTAAAGAATCCGAGAGCTACAACCATTGCATTTATTACAATAGCCACTCCTCTCTCAGAATAAACAGCTGATATAGCCTCTTCTATCATAAGATTCTCTTTAATTTTTTCCCGGAGAGAGTAAATAAATTGAATCGCATAATCCACGCCCACTCCTATAGCAATTGAAGATACCACCATGGTCTCAAGACTCACTTTAATATTTAGAAGACCCATCACCCCGAAGTTAATGAGTATGGAAAAAAATAGAGGAATGACGCTTAAAAAACCGAGTCTGAAGGATTTGAACATTATGGAAGTAATTATGAAAACAATGGACATGGCTATTATAATACTTAATGCCTGGCCCCTTACCACCCTATCATTTATTGCTATGAAAAGGACAGCCATCCCTGAGCTCTGCACATTCACGGGTAAGTCCCTAAATCTTTTTTTAACAAAATCTTCTATTTCTTTCACTGTATTTTTTAGAACAGTTCTTCTGTCCGTTCTCAAAAATATCGATAATTTTGTCATCTTGTATTCTGGATCCACCAATGAGGAAAGCTCCTCAGGAGAAGCTGACATTTCATAAAGTTGAATAAGTTGGGATGCAAGTTCCTGTCCATCAGTCTCTACGATTTTGCTTTCACCTTTTTCCATAAAAATTTCAATTTCCTTTTCATGGGGAATTCTGTAGAATTCCTCTCTGTTGCTGTGAAGAACCATGTTCATTTTTTTGACAATCTCAGAGAATCCTCTTGCTCCTCCCACATATGGTAAAGATCTTACATGGGAAATCAGCTCATCCATAGCAGAAAGAACTTTTATATCTTTAATAATTCCTTCCTCTTTCCCTTCTATAACAATATCAAGAATTGTGGAGCCTGAAAAGTAATTGTTTATTATCCGGTCAGACTTCCTCAAGGGGTGATTTTTGGGAAGATTTGCTATTGTTGTTGTTTCAAAGTCGAGCTTTGTCATACCAAAAATCATGAATATAATAATGAATAGAAAAATAAGGAGGATGGAAATTCTATACTTTACTAATTTTCTGCCTAATATACTCATGAAACGGCTGAAATTATCTCTTTTTTCTTCTGGCTTTATTGGGAACTTGAGTAACATAAGAACAGAAGGAATGAAAAACATACTTGCTATTAAACCCGCAAATATTCCTATGGCTGTAAATATTCCCAGCTCATTTAGACTCTCCACACCAGAGCCGTTGAGCCCGAGAAACCCTGCCATATCTGTAAGAGCAGACATTAAAACTGGAGTGGAAAGGGATGCAAGAACAAATCTGACGAGCTCCTTTTTTTCGGGAAAATTTTTCAAGTTTTGATAGTAGCTTGTGAGGAAATATATACTGTAAGCCACTGAGATTGTCATGACAATTATGGGCATTATTTCCAAGCTATGGGAAAATGTCATGCCCAAAAGGGGAAGAGCTCCTATGGGAATGGAAACAGAGAAGATTACGACGAACAGAGGAATTAAAACACTTCTTAAACTTTTGAAGTATAAGAAAAAAATAAGAAATATCAATACAATCCCTATGGAGAAAAGCTTTCCCAAGTCAGGGCCAATAAGTTTCCCTATATAATAAGTGGCAACTGGTTTACCTGCAAAAAATATCTCTCCTATTTCCGGATGACTCTTTTTGAATTCTTCGGAAACCTTTATAACCTCTTCAGTGGTTTTTTTAGAATCCGCTGTTTTTGACAAAGTTAGCATTATTAAAAAAGTTTTCCCGTCTTTTCCCAAAAGAAGCTCTGAAATTAACTCATCAGAAAGAAACTTGGATTTGAATTCTTCCGCTTCTTCTCTTGTGGACAAAAGATTAGAAAGGTTTTCGGAGATTTCCAGCCCATCCTCTGTCCCTTTTATGTTTTTTGCATTGGTTGGGCTTAGAACAGACCAGACTCCTTTAATATCCTCTAATTTTTTTGTAAGATTGTATGTGAGATTTATTGAGTGAATGGAGAAAGGGTCTTCCATTTTTAAGGCAATAAATATGGCTTCTTTTCCAGGAAAGATTTCTGTGATTTTATCGTAATATTTTCTTTCAGGTATTCTTTTGGGTAGAGCCCTCATTATATCAGCATCCACTTTCAGGTTTTTGCTCCAGTATGCGAAAAATACAAAGATGCCGAGGATGGGGATAACGATTTTTAAAGGGTTGTTTATTATAAATTCAATTATCTTTTTCATTTAACCCTGCCAACTCATATTTTATTATATATTTTTAAGACAGAGGTGTCAATTGTGCGAAATATTGACATATCATCTTTCAAGTGATAAAAAATTTCTATTAGGAGGTTACCTTGAAAAGATTTTTTATTACTTTTGTTCTTGTATTTTTTTTGATTTCTTCTTTTTCGTCTTTGCTACTTGCCAAAAAGGATAAATATGAAAAATGGTTAAAGGATGAAGTCTTTCTTATCATTACAAAGGAAGAGGAAAAGGCATTTAAGGAGCTGAAAAACGATAAAGAGAAGGAAAGTTTCATTGCTCTTTTTTGGGCGAAAAGAGATCCTACTCCCTTAACTGAGGAAAATGAATTTAAGACCCTCTATTACAAGAGACTCGAGTATGCAGAAAAGACATTTGTGTATGGCATGAAAAAGGGGGCTAAATCAGATATGGGTAGGGTTTATATTCTTCTCGGTCAGCCCTCCCAGAGATATACTGACAATTCGGTGAGACCTGTTCTCAGAGAAGGAGCTACCTCTTCACCTCCAGAAGTTTGGGTCTATCCTCCCATGCCAGATTTAGGTTTCCTCGAGACTTTTAAAATTTATTTTGTAGATCTTCAGTACGGATACGAGGTTGATTCTTCTCTCACCCAGCCAAAGATTTTACAGCTTTTGATGACAGTTCCACAAAAGTTCATAGTGAACCCAAATCTGAAAGAGATTCCAAAATATCAGAAGAAGTTTTTAATACCTGCAAATTCTTTCGAGGGAAAGAGAGTGGAGGAGGCTTTGAAGAGTGGGCAGGAACATGAGGATATACCCTTTGAGTGGAAACTCTATTTTGATAAAGCAACGAGTGGATGCACCTATCTCACTTTTCTTGTTAAATTGAATGCTAAAGATTTATCCTCCAAGAAGGCTGTGATATTTGGAAGAATTAAGGCTGAGGATGAAACATTTGAAGATTTTATGAAGGAAACAGAGCCAACAATTGAAGGAGAAACTGGCCTGTTTATAGCTGGAGTTCCTGCCATGCCAAAAAAATACAAAATCCTTCTCGGTTTAAGAGAAAAAGGCTCGGAGAAGTTCACTATTAAGATTAGTGAATTGGAGGTCCCCAATTTCTGGACAGATGAGTTAATAGTTAGCTCACCCATATTGACAGGAAATGTTGAAAATATCGAAACAATATCAAAGGATGAAATTACGTCCTTCGTTTTTGGGCAGTTCAGAGCAAATCCAAGGTGGAGTATGGTTTTCAAGAGAAATGAGACCCTTAATTTTCTTTACAAAATTTATAATTTTAAGACCAAAAATAAGAAATGTTCTATTTATACTGAAATTTTGATAAAGTCTGATAAAAAAACTTATCAGCTTCCCCCGGATTCTAACGAAATGGAAGTTCCAGAAGGAGCTGAGCGGGCACTCGCAGGCGGGTATCCTCTTCCCCTTAATCTGATTGAGCCTGGGAAGTATGAATTGATAATAAAAATTACTGATAAAATTGCCAATGTTTCAAAAGAAGTTAAGGCAGGTTTTGAAGTCACAGAGTAGAAAATTTTTTATGTTGTATAGAATTAATTTCTCTCTTTTCTCTATGTATTCAGAATAGAATTTCAATAAATTTAGATAAATTAGATAAATAAGCGAGAGGCAAAAGTTGAAAGGAAGAGAAAAGATAGACCTTCATGTTCATTCTAACAAGAGCTCTGATGGAGATTTAAGTATTCAGGAGATTATAGATCTTGCAAGCAGAGAATTAAGGGCTATTTCAATTGCTGACCACGATACTCTTGATGCCTATCCTGAAGCTGTTTTTTTGGGAAAAGCGAAGAATGTGGAGGTAATACAGAGTGTCGAAATCACAACTTATTTTAATGGGAGAGAACTTCATGTTCTTACGCCTTTTATCGAGAAAAGAGAATCGATTAAAGAACTTCTTGAGAGATTAAAGGATGGGAGGATGTTTCTGGCTGAAGAAAGAATTAAAAAATTAAAGAAGATAGGTTTTTCAATAACCCTTGATGATGTTCTTTCTTACTCTCTCAATGCCATACCTATAGGAACAGCAATTGCAAGAGTTCTATTTCTGATCCAACCGGATCATCCTCTGCTCCAAAAGTATTTGCAAGAACCATCTAAAGCCCCATATAGATTCTACAAGGATTATTTCGAACCAGGAGGACCAGCATATGTCCCTTTTCATTATGTTTCAACAGAAGAAGCAATTGATGTTGTTAGGTCTTCAGAAGGAGTTCCTGTTCTGGCTCACCCAGGAGCATCCTTCTGCATGGTGGATAAGGATGATCTCTTGTTACTCAAGAAAAAGGGGCTCGAGGGTATAGAAGTGTGGACATCTTACCATTCACCAGAAAAGAAAATATTTTATATAAATATTGCAAAAGAACTGGATTTGATTCCCACACCTGGCTCTGATTTTCACGGAAGTATTAAACCGCATGTTCCTTTCGCCTCTGTGGAAGAAGGAGATTACACAATAGTAGAGATGCTTGCAGAAAGGAGGAGAAAAAGTGTATGAAAGCTTTCCTTGGATTGACCTTTTATTTTTGATAATAATATTCTTTACATTTATTACGGGTTTTGTTAAAGGGCTATTAAGGGAGACTGTGACAATAACTTTTTTGGTAATAGGTTTAATTTTCGCTTTCAGTAAATTTAAGCATCTATCTATTCTCTTAAGACCCTTTTTAAAAATAGAAGGAGTTTGTGATTTTATATCCTTTTTCTTAATCCTAATTCTTTTCCTTTGTATTGGAGCTTTTCTTTCCTTTATTTTTAGAAAGTTTATTCTGAAAGGTCCCATAAAATTCTTGGATAGAATCCTTGGAGCTTTTTTTGGAGCTATCAAGGGCACTTTAATAGTTTTTATAATAATAATTCTCCTTATAGCTTTTTTCCCAAAAACCAGACTGACTGAGAGATCTTTCATTGCATACTATACCATTCAGATCACGAGTTCCATTGCAAAAATTTTGCCAGTTGAGATTTACGAGAGATTTGAGAAAAACATTGAAATGATTGAAAGAGGAGGGGAAAATGGTAAAAGAGTTTAAGGATTTAACCATTAGAGAAAAGATGGAGAACATAGCTAAGGAGATGATCGAATCAAATCTCTATCTTAAAGAAGCCCTTTCAGAGTTTGAAAAGGTCTTTATAGAAATTGCTCTTAAGCTAAACAAAGGGAATAAATCCAAGGCATCCAAGTCTCTCGGGATTCATAGGAACACTCTGGCGGGAAAAATGAACTCTCTTAAAATAAAAAAATCGCCATAATTTTAATAAAGATTTTAATAAAGATCCGTTTTTTTTCTTTTTAAAAGGAATTTTTCAAAGCTAAACGTTAAAATCCTCCAGAATAAAATCGAGAGGGTTCACAGCTTTGTTGTATCTTCTGACCTCATAGTGGAGATGAGGACCTGTGCTTTTCCCTGTAGTTCCAACATAGCCAATAACATCCCACCTTTTCACCTTCTGCCCCTCCTTTACAGCTATTCTTGAGAGATGAGCATAAAGAGTGGTAAAACCGAAACCATGGTCGATAATTACCATGTTTCCGTAACCTTTTCTATATTCTGCAACTATTACCATCCCATTTGCAGTAGCAACAACCTTATTTCCCAACTGAGTGGAAATATCAAGCCCTGAGTGAAAATCTATCTTTCCTGTGAAAGGATCTCTTCTATTTCCAAAAAAAGCGCTTAGATAGCCTCTCGTTGGCCATATGGAGGGAAGAGCAGCAAGTCTTAAACTCTGATCCTGAAAGAATTGATAGAGGATTTTTAAATTTTGTTCTATCTCTTTTGCTGTATTAATTAGGGTTTTTGTTTTCTCTAAGGGGGACTTAGGGATAGAGTTTGATATCAATGTCCCTACATCATTTGGGCTTATACCCCCAGACCCCACTTCCTTTAAAGCGTAAGGAGACTGAAGTCCAGCAAAGACATTTAGTTTTTCAGTGTAACTTTTAAAGTGGTTAATTTTATTCTCCAACTCCTGTGCTATATTTTCCAGCTTCTGTATTTTGTCTTTTTGTAATTGATTTTCTGCTCTTAATTTTCTTACCTCAATCTTTGCATAGCTTGTTCTTAGCCAATCGAGGAAGATAAAAGTAAAAATAACTGTTAAGATGGAGAGCAGTATAAGATAGAGTTTTACTGCTTTGTTGCTGATAACAATTTTTCTTGATTTTAACCTGGAAGAAGGGATTATCAATATTGTATAATATTTTTTCATCTTTCAAATCTCCAAAGCATTTCTTTTTATGCATATCATTAAAAAAAACTCTTGTCAAGTTTTTGTATAATTTTTCGGTTCTTAAAAGAAAGGTTATACCATGCAGAATTATTGTCAAAATATTCGTTGATAAAAGGGCGTCTTCACCTTATAATAGGAGAGTGGAAATTTATATTCTTGGAGACTTCCATCACGGAAACGAAGGGGTTGTCGAAAAAATAAGATATTGTATTGATTTTCTCACCAGGAGTAGAAAAGCTGTTCTCTTTTCAGAAATTTTTATGATGGATGAGAGAGAGTTGATTAAAAAGATGAAGATGGACAGGGATTTGCTTAAAAGGGAGCTCGGAAAATACTCTGCGTATATTGAATATTGCATGGAAAAGGATATGGAGATATTACCACTATCCTCAAGGAACGATAAATTTTTTGTTTACTGGAGAATGGAAGAGAAGGTGGAGGAGAGATTATTTTTCAATTTTCTCATTCAATTTAAAGAAATAGAGGGAATTTACGATGTTTGCATTGTGGATATTGGAGCTTCTCATGTTAAAGGTTTTGAGGAATTTTTAAAAGAAAAGTTTGAGAAAAGAGGGTATAAAATAAAAAGCTTTTTAATAGATAAGGATACTACTCTGAAATTTCTATAAGATCAGCTGAAGCCCAATTTTTTCTTGGCGTCCTCTGAGAGCATGGATGGATGCCAAGGCGGATCCCAGACAATCTCTATTTTAACATCCTTTATCCCTGGAATTTGCTGTAGGGAATCTTTTGCAATGGCAACCAGAGTGTTTTGAAGAGGACATCCTGGAGCAGTCAGAGTCATTTTTACATTCACTGAATCCTCTTTTATTTCAACTCCGTAAATGAGGCCCATTTCCACAATGTTAAGACCTATCTCAGGGTCAATCACCTCTTCCAATCTTTGCATTACCTGATCCTTAGTTATCACTTTAACCTCCATTTTTAATTTTCTTAGATTTCTCAATAAAAATCAAATTTCCAAAGAAAAGTATAATAAAATCTCCTTTAAAAAGAGCAAGAACCAAAGAGCCTTCTTTTGAAGTTGACACATTTTGGAAAAACAAATATATTTTTTTCTGAATCAAAACCAGGAGGTGAAAAATGAAAATGAAAGCAGTGGTAAAGAGCAAAGAGGGAAAAGGAGCTGAACTTGAAGAGGTGGAAGTCCCAACTCCTGGGAAAAAGGAAGTTCTTGTAAAAATAATTGCCACATCAATATGCGGAACAGATGTTCATATATTCGAATGGAATGAATGGGCTCGATCAAGAATAAAAAGCCTCCCTCATATTATGGGGCATGAGTTTGCCGGAGAGGTTGTTGAAAAGGGGAGCCATGTGGAAAGATTAAATGTGGGAGATTACATTTCTTGCGAGACTCATATCCCTTGCAATAAGTGTGTCCAGTGCCTTTCAGGACAGAAACATATTTGTTCATATTTGAAAATCGTAGGAGTGGATATTAATGGAAGTTTTGCTGAATATATTGCGATTCCAGAGGAGGTGGCATGGAAGAACGATAAATCCATACCCCCTGAGATTGCTTCTATTCAGGAGCCTCTTGGAAACGCAATTTATGCTACAACTGTTACAGATATAACCGGAATGACCGTGGTGATATTTGGAGATGGTCCTATAGGCTTGTTCTCTACTGCTGTGGCTAAGATTTCAGGAGCATCAAAAATAATCATGGTAGGACTCATAGATTTCCGATTGGATATGGCAAAATCTCTTGGAGCTGACCATGTTTTACATGCAAAAAAAGAGAGTATAGTTGAGAGTATTATGGATCTTACAAATGGAACTGGAGCGGATGTGGTGATAGAAATGGCTGGAGCCAATGAAGCTATTACCAATGGCTTGAAAGTGGTAAGGAAAGGAGGGGTTTTTGTGGCATTTGGAATACCTCCTTCCACAGTCACTATTGACTACAACAACAACCTTGTTTTTAAAGGTATTACCATTTATGGAATAAATGGAAGGGATATGTATCGGACTTGGCTGAAGACAGCTTCATGGCTAAGAGAGGGAAAACTGGATATATCCCCTGTCATAACTCACAAATTCCCGCTCTCTGATTTTGAAAAGGGTTTTGAATTGATGCTCCGCCCAGATAAATCTGCTAAAATTGTTCTATTTCCTTGAGAAGATGATTGCAATAAACTTTACTTTTAATTTCATAATTTTGTTATTAAAATCTTTTATGAGGAGGCGTTATGTTTTCTGAGAAATGGAAAAATAGCATTGAAAATGAATTGAGCTCAATAAAGCAGGCAGGACTTTACAAAGACGAAAGGATAATTCTTTCACCTCAGAGAGCTGACATAATTGTTCGGCTGGGAGAGGTGATAAATTTTTGTGCTAATAATTATCTCGGGCTTTCTGACCATCCTGCTCTTCTTCAGGCTGCCAAGGAGGGGCTGGAATATAGAGGTTATGGAATGTCTTCTGTAAGGTTCATATGTGGAACGCAGGATATTCATAAAGAACTCGAGAAAAAAATCAGTCTGTTTCTTCAGACAGAAGACACTATCCTTTACTCTTCCTGCTTTGATGCTAACGGCGGTCTTTTTGAGCCTTTGCTCAGTGCAGAGGATGTGGTGATTTCAGATGAGTTAAATCATGCTTCCATAATAGATGGCATTAGGCTTTGCAAAGCTCAGAGGAAGGTTTACAAACATATGGACATGAATGATCTGGAAGAGAAGCTTAAAGAGAGCATGGATTTTAGATACAGAATGATTGCCACAGATGGGGTTTTCAGTATGGATGGTGATGTTGCTCCTCTGGATAAAATATGTGATCTTGCAGAGAAGTATGATGCCCTTGTAATGGTGGATGACTCTCATGCCACTGGATTCTTTGGAAAGACAGGAAGAGGCTCCATTGAGTTTTGTAATGTAATGGGAAGGGTAGATGTAATAACTTCTACCCTCGGCAAGGCGATGGGTGGAGCTTCTGGAGGATTTACCACTGGAAAAAAGGAAATAATTGAATTTTTGAGGCAACGCTCAAGACCATATCTTTTTTCCAATTCTCTTCCACCTGTAATTGTTTCCGCAGCCATAAAGGTTCTTGACATTCTTCTGGAAACCACTGAGTTGAGGGACAGATTGGAGAAGAACACAATTTATTTCAGAGAGGAGATGAAAAAATTAGGTTTCAATATAAAGGAAGGTTTTCATCCCATAGTTCCCATAATGCTTGGAGATGCTAAGCTTGCGCATGATATGGCAAGGGATCTTCTTTATGAGAAGATTTATGTTGTTGGTTTTTCATACCCTGTAGTTCCAAAAGGACAAGCAAGAATAAGAGTTCAGATCTCAGCTGCTCATACTAAGGAGCACTTAGACAGAGCAATAGAAGCTTTCATGAAGGTGGGCAAGAAATACGGGGTAATATAAAAAATTAAATTTTGACTATTCTCCAAACTCTTGATAATCTTTATAAAGAGGTCTAAAATATGAGTTTTTCAAAGCTTCTTGAGAGAAGGCCTGAAAATGTTTTGAAAAGATTGGGTAAGAAATCTAAAATCTTACTTCTTTCAGGCAGGGAAATATTTGATTCTCTCTACGATCTTCCTTTATCTTTGATCGCATGTAACACAAGGATAAAATGGGTTATACCAGGAATAATGAGAGCAGCAAAAGAGTGTGAAGCTGTGGTGGGATTTGAGTTAGCAAGAACAGAATGCAATCTGGAAGGTGGTTATACAGGTTTTACTCCCTTCTCATTTTTCGATACTGTAGCAGAGTTCGCTGAAAAGGAGAATTTTAACCTGCCTTTCTTCCTCCACGCTGATCATACATCAGTAAGAGATGCTTCCGATCAAGAAATAGATTATGCCCGCAGACTTCTTATGGCATGTTATGAAGCGGGTTATACTTCGTTTGCCATAGATGCTTCTCACAACCCTCTAAATGAAAACATGAGGATAACCTTGGAACTTGGTATGGATTTGGATAGAAAAGGATTCGGGTTAGAAGTGGAAGTAGGTGAGATAACCGCTGGTGAGGAGATGGGAAAGATTACAGAGATTTCCGAAGCTGTAGAGTATATAAGTTTTCTGACCTCAAATGAAATGACACCTGACCTTCTCGCTATTAATAATGGTTCAAGGCATGGTAATTACAAAGAGGGTGAGGAGATTTTCATTGATCTTCAAAGGACAAAGGAGATATTCGATGCTCTGAAGAAGTGGAGGGTTAGCATTGCTCAACATGGAACCACCGGAACTCCTGATGAGATTATTTCTAAATTTCCTCTCCACGGAATTAAAAAAGTAAATGTAGGGACTTTATGGCAGAATATAGCTCATTCAAATCTTCCCAAGGAGTTGTTTGAGAGTATGAAAAAATGGGCGGAGGTAAATAAAAAAGATATCAAATATGCAAACAAAGAATTCAAAAAAGAGATCGATTCCATTGGCAAAAAATATCAGGAAAGAATTTTAGAAGAATCTTACAGGGAAGCCTTGAAGTTAATAAAGACTTTGAACAGCGTTGGGAGCGCCAATGCTGTAATGAAAAAATTGGGATAACAATTGAGCGAAGAGAAAACACTTTTTTCAGTGGAGGAAGCAGAAAAGATGATAAGGGTGGAGGGTAGAGTTTTGCAATTCTGGGAAGAGCACATTCCATTTTTTAATCCTGTTATCAATGAGAAAGGAAAGTTTTACAGAAAGGAGGATTTAGAAATCTTTTTTAAAATAAAAGATCTTCTCTACAAAGAGGGTTTGACTCTTTCAGGGGTTAGAAGAAGACTGCTTCAGGAAAAAAAGGAATGGGATGGAAGTCCCCTCTACCATCTTCTAAAAGAGGTAAAGAAGGAACTTCAGGGTATATTGACTATTCTGGCTGATAATGATAAAAAATAAGATGGCCGGGACGTGGCGCAGCCTGGTAGCGCACACGCTTGGGGTGCGTGTGGTCGGTGGTTCAAATCCACTCGTCCCGACCATTAATTTTTCTGAATTTATTTTTCCAGGTTCAGAAATAAAAGAGAAAGACATATCAAATTTTTAAATTATTTATAGAAAAAGGTTTTCGATAATGAGAAATATCCTGCTGACGAATGATGATGGTTTTCATTCTGAAGGCTTAAATATTCTTGAGAATACCCTTAAAGAGATGGGAAAAGTAATTGTGGTTGCTCCTGACAAAGAAAGATCCGCTGTAAGTTTCTCCCTTACCCTTCATAGACCCTTGAGGGTTATAGAATTAAGAGAGAATTTTTACATTGTGGATGGAACTCCTGCGGATTGCGTAAATATAGCTTTAAAAGAGATAATGAAAGATAAACCCGCTCTTGTGGTTTCAGGAATAAATCTTGGTCCCAATCTCGGTGATGATACAATTTTCTCAGGAACAGTTTCTGCTGCAATTCAAGCAGCTCTTTTCGATGTCCCATCAATTGCAATTTCCACAATTTCAAAAGAAGGAAAATTCTATTTTGAGGATTCAGCAAGAATTGCTCTTATGCTTACAAGATGGGTTCTGGAAAATGGTTTGCCAGAGGGAGTGGTTCTCAGCGTGAATGTTCCTCCTCCACCTGTTAAGGGAGTAAAAATCACATCTTTGGGTAGGAAAAGGTATTCTCCAGACATTATTGAAAGGGTGGATCCCAGAGGGAGGAAATATTTCTGGATCGGTAATGGTAATCCCGTTATGGAGGGTTCTGAAGACACTGATGTAGGAGCGGTCAAAAATAATTATATCTCCATTACACCAATTCATCTTGATCTTACTGCAAGGGAATTCCTTCATAAATTAAAAGGAGCTCAATTAGAGAAATTTATTCGGGAAGGAGCAGATGAAATTTTTAAGAAGAATGTATGATTGGGTTTTAAAATGGTCTCAGACCCCTTACGGACCTCTTGCCCTTTTCCTTGTTGCTTTTGCTGAATCTTCCTTCTTCCCTATACCACCTGATGTAATCCTTATAGCGCTCAGTTTGGGAGCTGTGAATAAGTCATTTCGTTTTGCTTTGATCACATCCTTAGGCTCCGTTCTTGGTGGAATGTTTGGTTATTTCATAGGCTTACAATTTTTCAATATTATAGGAGAGCCAATACTCCGATTTTATGGATTAATGAGCAACTATTATAATGTTCAAAATTTGTATAATCAATACAACGCATGGGTGGTAGGAATAGCAGGTTTTACACCCATTCCTTACAAAGTTGCTACAATAACAGCTGGTGTTTGTAAGGTGGATTTCAAAATTTTTCTTCTTGCCTCTGCTTTTAGCAGATCCGCTAGGTTTTTTTTAATAGCTGTTCTTTTTAAATTTTTCGGTGAAAAAATAAAGGATTTTATTGACAAATACTTTAACCTTCTCACTATAGTATTTTTTATTTTACTTTTGATGGGCTTCTTTTTGATAAAAAAGGCTTTATAGATCGGGGTGTGGCTCAGCCTGGTAGAGCACCTGCTTCGGGAGCAGGGGGTCAGCGGTTCAAATCCGCTCACCCCGACCAGATCCTGAAAACAATTTTTTTATGGTTGAACATTGAACTTCAGAAGGTAAGAAGAAACTTTTGAGTCGCATCTTAGAAAATCCATGTTTCCGCAGGGTTTAATCTTGGCACATTTGACAATCATGGCTGATTTACATTAAAATTAAATTTAATGGATAAAATAGACTTTCTAAAAGGTCAGAAAGTTATATATCCTTTGCAAGGTGTGAGTATAATTGAGGATATCATAGAGAAGGAATTTGAGGGAAAAATAATTACATTCTATCATCTGAAATTATTGTCAAACTGTTCATCTGTTTTTGTGCCAGTTTCTCAGGCAAGAGAGATAGGTGTAAGAAGAATAATTAACGAAAAGGAGGTTTCCCATATTTTATCCCTTGTGGAGAATATGGAGGTGAATTTTAACCTGGAATGGAAATGCAGGTATAGAGAGCATGAAAGCCTTTTAAGATCTGGAAATCCTGAGCATCTAATATGTGTTTTGAAAAACCTTTATTTTTTAAGCAGAAGAAAATCCCTCTCCTTCAGGGAGAAAGAGATGATGCGAAAAGCAAAAGAACTTCTCACTTCTGAAATAGCAGAAGCGAAAAACTGGCCTTACGAGAAGGCTTTGGAAAAAATCGAGTCTGCTCTCAAAAAATCCATTAAATCCCTTCAAGATATTTAATTTTCCATGACAATTCTTTTAATACTTTTTGTGGTGATGATATTATTGAGTTCTTTCTTTTCCTCCTCTGAAACAGCTTATCTAAGTATTGATAGACTCAGAATAAAGATTCTTGAAAAAAAGGGGGATAAAAAGGCTAAAAAACTGAAATCCATTATTGACACTCCTGAGTCATTTCTTTCAACAATTCTTGTGGGAAATAACCTTGTGAATATTGCCGCAGCCTCTATTTCAGTTTTGATATTCACGAGTTTTAGATTAAAGAAAGAAGAGGCGATTCTTTATTCTACCATCTTTACCACAATTGTCATTCTCATTTTCGGAGAGATGCTTCCAAAAACATTTGCAGCTTATCACCCTGAAACTATTGCAAGAGCAGGCATTCTTCCTTTTCGTTTTGTGATGTTTATTCTTTCCCCAATTTCCAAGTTTTTTAGCTATCTATCAAAGAAAATCCTGAAAGTATTCTCCGTTCGTAAACCCCTTGTATCGCAAAAAATTGATGTTGAGGAAGAACTGGAATTTCTTTTAAAAGAAAATCCATGGAGGGAAATGATTCCAAAGGAAAGAAAAGAGATGCTGGAGAGGGTTTTTGATATTAAGCACATACCTGTCAAAGCAGTTATGATTCCCAGGGTGAAAGTAGTGGCTATAAAGATAGATGCCTCCATAAAGGAGATTCTCGAAATTGTAAGAGAGAACGAATTTTCAAGATATCCTGTTTATGAAGGTTCTTTAGACAATATTGAGGGAATAATTCATGCTAAGGATCTCATTGATTTTGTAGATAATCCTGATTTTTATGTCAGAAAAATATTGCGAGAGGCATATTTTGTTCCTGAATCAGCACTTGCAGAAGAGGTGCTAAAGGGAATGAAAAAGAGGAAAGCTCACATGGCAATTGTTACAGATGAATGGGGAAGGATGGTGGGAATTGTCACTCTTGAAGATATCCTTGAGGAACTTGTGGGAGAAATTCAGGATGAGCATGATGAGGAAGAGGAGGGTATAAAAGTAATTTCTGAGAAAGAATTTCTTGTTTCAGGTTCAGTTTCTGTTAAAAGTTTAAAAAAAATTTTGGGGATAAATATTCCTGAAAAGAAAAGTTATGTGACCCTTGCAGGTTTTCTCATGTCGAAATTGGGTAAAATTCCTTCAAAGGGAGATATTTTACTCTTTGAAAATGCTGAGTATTTAATTGAAGAAATGACAGGATTTCAAATGAGCAAGGTTAGAGTTAAAATAAAAGAAGAAAATGAAGGTAATAGCAACGAATAAAAAAGGATATGCCAATTACGAGATTATTCAGACAATAGAAGCTGGTATATCTCTTACAGGAAACGAGGTAAAATCTCTAAGATTAGGAATGGCAAATATAAAAGATAGCTATGCGGTTGTAAAAAACGGTGAGGTTTTCCTTGTTAATTTTCATATAAGTGCCTATCCTTATTCTTCACCTTTTGTCAAATATGACCCCGAGCGGGAAAGGAAACTCCTCCTTCATAAAGCGGAGATAAGAAAACTTTACGGTAAAGTAAGAGAGAGGGGATTGACCCTTATACCCCTTGAGATATATTTCAACGAAATGGGAAGGGTGAAAGTGAAGCTTGCCTTGGCTAGAGGAAGAAAGAAGTGGGAGAAAAAGGAGGTTATAAAGGAGAGAGAGATTAAAAAAGAGATAGGCAGAGAGTTGAAAAAGAGATTTAAGTAATTCTTTTTTTCTCTTTAATGACTCTTAAAATTTCATCAGCTCCTTTTACAGGATTTTTTTTGAGAAAATACAGCAAAATTTCTTTGTAAATTCTTTTTTCTTGGGACTCCAGGTTCTTCAAGTGAGCTAAAATGGTTTCGGTATCACCTCTTAAAGCTGGTCCTGAGACTCCCTGCCATTCTTTGTCCTTTACAGACTTCAATGCATTGTAACATAGCTGGAAGAGCATTTCTCTTGCATGTTCAATTTTCAAGCCCGTTTTTTTTAACTTTTCGAGTCCCATAAGATAAAGAATGGAGGGGAAATAGGAAGCAAGTGAACATGCAAGATGGTAGAGAGCCTTCTCTTTTTTTATTAATACAAGTTTACCTTTGAGGGCTTTTACTATAGCAGATGCTTTCTCCAGAGCTTTCTTCTCTCCATCCCATCCAAAATATATTCCTTTTGGTATTTCTGTCTTTTTTGTAGGAAAAGGGAATGCAGGATGCAGAGAGCCTATATAAGCTTCTCTCTCTTTTAATTTCGCTAAGACCTTATAAGAAAGAGAACCACTTAAATGGATAAAGGTCTTATCCTTTAAATTCTTATGTTTCGAAGCTATTTCTTTCGCTAAGGTTTCTAAAGCATTATCAGGCACTGATAAAATAAAGAAATCTCCTTTCTCTATAATTTCCTCCATTTCAAGAACTTTACCCTCTCCTATAATCTTCTTTGATTCAAGAGCTGAGAAGCTGGAAATATCGCAAAGATAAAGAATTCTCCACCCTTTTTTCTTTAAAACATAAGCTAAAGATGTTCCTGCTCTTCCTGTCCCTATTATGGAAATCTCTCTTTTTAAAGTGAGCTTGTCTCTTTTATCCATTTCTCTGTTTTTTCTTCTTATAATCGTTCTTTTTCTTTTTGAATAGGTTCTCCCATAGCTTTATTTCAAGAGAAGAGGGTTCAAATTCCTTGTCTTCGCATTTAGTTTTTCCTGCTGCTTTTAAGAGAATTTTTTTAAACTCTAAGGAATTAATTAACCGCGCTCTTTTAATTTTAGCCTGATATCTTAATTCTCTATCAGAAGATACAAGAATAAAATTTTTGCAGTCATGGAGGGGGTCGAGCATCTCTTTTATCAATTCATCAGCTGAAACTCCTCTTTCCGATATTACAAGTTTTAAATTTTCATTTTGTGGGAATTCCTTTTTTAATGGACCATCAAAAAAAACCACAAATTTTGATTTTTTCTTTTTCTGGAATTTTAATATTATGTTAAGAAGTTTTGATCTTCTTTCCTCAATATCTCCTTCTAATTCCCATACCCATAGTAAATTATCTCCGTCGATCAAATAAGGCATTTTGTTTAATTCAGTCCAACATGATTTTAAAGTTCCACAAATTCTCCTGGTTTTATAATAATTATTTCGCCCATCTGCTCTGAGAGCTCCTTAAATTTCAGGGGATCTGCTTGAATTATTGGAAATGTGTCGTAATGTATGGGAACAAACTTTCTTTTACCCATGAGTTCCACAGCTTTTGATGCCTGAATTATATCCATGTTATATCTTCCGTCAATGGGCAAAAAGACTATATCAGGATTAAAAATTTCAGAGATGAGCTTCATGTCCATAAAGACTCCTGTGTCTCCAGTATGATAAATAGTTTTGCCATCCATTTTCACAATGGCACCCATAGGATGACCAGAGTAGGATGAATGCAAAGCTTGAACAAGCGAGACTTTTACACCATTTATCTCTACAGTTCCGCCAATGTTCATTCCTTCCGATTTAATCCCTTCTTTAGAGGCTTTAACAGCAAGTTCATGATATGAAACAAGAGTTGCCCCTGTTTTTTTACAGATCGAAAAAGCATCTCCCAAATGATCTTCATGGTCATGGGTAAGAACTACCACATCAGCTCTATCCACTTTATCAATGGAAATAGCTGAGAGAGGGTTTCCTGTTAAGAAAGGATCAACATATACAATTTTTGTTCCTTCCATCTTGATAGCAGAATGACCTAACCAGTAAATTTTCATTTTGCCCTCCTTACTCAAAATTTATTATAAATTTTAATTTTATCCAGGTGGCCAGCCCATAGCTCTTCCACCAAGAAGATGAAAGTGAAGATGGAAAATAGATTGGCCTGCCATAGCACCTGTGTTTATGACGATTCTGTAGCCATTTCCCAAACCCTTAGAAATCGCAATTTCTTTTGTTTTGTAAAGCATGTGACCAAGAAGTAGAATGTCTTCTTCATTGGAGGTATTCAAAGAGGAGAGATGTTTCTTTGGAACTACGAGAAAATGCAAAGGTGCCTGAGGATTTATATCCTCAAAAGCGAATATAAATTCGTCTTCCAAAATCTTCTTTGCGGGTTTCTCTCCCTTAATTATTTGACAGAAAATACAATTCTTCATTTCTCCTAAAAATTTATCTAAGGAATTTTTTCTATCTCTGCGCCAAGATTTTGAAGTTTGCCCACCATATCTTCATAACCTCTCTCAAGATGGTGAATGTTGTGAATGATAGTTTCTCCTCTAGCTATTAAACCCGCAATTACAAGAGAGGCTGAAGCTCTTAAGTCATTGGCTGAGACATCTGTTCCTGAAAGCTCTGTTTTCCCGAAAATTTTTGCTAAACCCTCTCGAACCTCAATCTTTGCACCCATTCTCTGAAGCTCATATGCATGGTGGAATCTGAAGGGAAAAATGGTCTCCTTTATTTTTGATTCGCCTTCCGCCTGTGTCAAAAGAGTGGTGAATTGAGCTTGCATATCAGTGGGAAAACCTGGAAAGGGAGAGGTTTCAATTTCTATGGGCATAAATTTTTGTGAATGCTCCACTTTAACAGAATCTTCTTCCTCTTTTACTTCAACTCCACATTCCATCAGTTTATTGATGATACTAGATAGATGGGCACAATTTATTTTCTCAACTTTCACATCGTTCCTGGGAAAAGAACCAAGAACCATATAAGTTCCGGCTTCTATTCGGTCAGGTATAATTGAATGGGAAGCACCATTTAGAATTTTCTTGCCTCTTATTACCATTGTTTCCTTTCCTATTCCCTCTATTTTTACTCCCATTTTTTGGAGGAGATGGGCAAGATCTTGCACTTCTGGTTCCATGGCACAATTGTGAAGCACCACTTCTTCTAAAATTCCAGCGGACGTCATTAAAAGATTTTCAGTTCCAGTTACACTCTTTTTTGAAAAGATGAATTTGTTTCCTTTTAAATTATTCGCTTGAGCTTTGTAATAGCCATGCTCCTGTTGGATATCAATTCCAAGCGCCTTCAAACCCTCCACATGCAGATCTACAGGTCTTGGACCAATATCACAGCCTCCTGGATGAGGAACTTCAGCTCTTCCAGCTCTCACAATGAGGGAACCAAGAACAAGAATAGAGGCTCTCATCTTGGATACCAGTTCATAAGGGATTCTGACATTTCTAATATCTTTCACTTTTATAGAAAGGGTATCTCCTCTCCAGCTCCACTCACCTCCTATAATTCCAATTATTTCCAGCATGGTTTCCACATCTTTCACTTTGGGAACATTTCTTAGAATAACTTCTTTATCAGTGAGAATGGAAGCAGAAATTGCTGGAAGAGCAGAATTTTTCGCACCACATATTTTTACAACCCCTTTAAGATCCTTCTTGCCTCTAATTCTCAACTTCATGAATAAATTCTACCTATCTTGTTTAAGTTTTTCAATACTGAGAATTTAATTTTTAATGCTTTTTAGATTTAAATAAAGAAAGCTACAAAAAATCCCTACCGACTTTTTACCTTGTTTTAAGTTATATTTTTAAACGACAGCTGAAGGTGGCGCTTCTTCTTCTGGAGAGCCAGCGTTTCTCAAGGGGACCCCAATTAAATATAAAGCAATTATAATTAGGAATATCCCGCCAATCCAATAGCTGGGCGAAGCAAAGATCTCAGGTATCTTAACCTGAGCAAATGTTAGTGCTGCCCTTAGAAGTCCTGTTAAAGCTTCTCCTGCAATAAGTCCTGATGCGAGAAGAACTCCCATATTTTCAACCCTTGTCTTTTGAGCTTTGTTAAAGCTTCTCCTGCAATAAGTCCTGATGCGAGAAGAACTCCCATATTTTCAACCCTTGTCTTTTGAGCTTTGTTCAAGCTTTTCTTTTCTGCCATTCTGTCCACTATGGCTTTTATAACTCCTCCGATAAAAATAGCAAAGGTGGTCTCCAGGGGTAAATACATTCCCACTGCTACAAGCATTGGGGAACGCACTTGAACAAGAATCATCGCAAATCCCATGAATATTCCAACAACCACAAGAGGCCAAGCCATCTCACCTCCTACAATGCCTTGAGAGATGGATGACATAAGCCCTGCCTGAGGAGCGGGCAATTCTTTTGAACCAAAGGTAAAAGCTCCGTGAAGTATCATTAAGGGGAAAAAGAGAACCAGCGAAGCAAGAAATACACCGAAAACATCTCCTACCTGCATTTTCCAAGGAGTTCCGCCAAGAATATGTCCTACTTTTAGATCCTGTAGCATTTCACCTGCAACAGCTGAAGATACGCATACCACTGCTGCAACACCAAGAACAGCTGAAACTCCGCTCATTCCAGTAGCTCCAATGAGAACCATTAAAAGAGCAGCTATTATAAGAGTGGAAAGGGTCAATCCAGATATAGGGTTGTTGGAGGAACCTATCATTCCCACTAAGTTTCCTGAAACTGCTGCAAAGAAGAAACCTGCTACGAACATTACCACAGCAGCAAGAAGCGCAGGGCTGAAAGCTCCAGCGAAGACCTGGTAAAGGAAAATCATAAGAATGAAAGATACAAGAAGACCTATTAAAACAACCTTAATGTTAAGATCCTTCTCTATCCTTGATGTGATTTCTCCTGCTTCAGCTGCTTTCTTTACATCCGAAATTGACCTTTTAATTCCAGCAGCAAGATTTTTTCTCATTCTGTAAAGGGTGAAAAAGGCTCCAACAAGCATTCCTCCTACTGCAATGGGTCTGATTATAAATTTCCAAACATTTCCCACCATAGCTTCCCATGAGACCTCAGCCATAGGAACTCCTGGATAAAATTTCTCTGCGAGTTGTGGACCAAGGAAATATATTAAAAGAGGTGTAAAAAGACCCCATGCAAGAACACCACCTGCAAAGTTCAAAGATGCGAGCCTCGGACCTATTATGTATCCCACTCCTATGTAAGCGGGATAAATTCCCGGGCCTGCAACAGCCACAGTTCCACCAGTATCGACTGTAGGAGAAATTTTTTCAGTCCCTAAACGAACAAAGCTTTTTCCAATGGTTCCCAACTTAATAATGAAATCTTTTGAAGCAGCGAAAAGCTTAGTAACCCCAAGAGCATAGATCAATGCTCCTACACCCATGGCTTGAAATAGGAATTTTGCTCCTGCACTTCCTTTCTGTCCAGCTTTATGAATTTCACTTGCAGCTACTGATTCAGGGAAGGGTAGTTCAGGGTCTGTAACCATAACTCTTCTGAGAAATGTTACAAAGAGAATTCCCAAAAAGCCACCTACAAACATTAAGGCAGAGGATTTTAGATAGGCTTCCACAGTATCAAATCTTGTCCAGACTCCTGTGATAAGAAAAGCTGGAATTGTGAATATAGCGCCAGCAGCCACAGACTCTCCAATTGAACCTACAGTTCGAGCAAAATTTTCTTCAAGAATGGACCCACCCATCAATTTGAGAAATGCCATTCCTATTACAGCAGCTGGATAAGTTGCAGCGATTGTCATCCCTGCTCTCAATCCAAGATATGCATTAGCAGCACCCAAGATCACACTCATGAGAAGACCCAAAATTAAAGCTCTTAAAGTAAACTCTTTTAAATCGGTTGTTTCAGAAACAAATGGTTTGTAATCCATTCCTCACTCCTTATAAAATTTAATGCCTTCAATTTATATTAAAAATTAATTATTTTCAAGAGGTTCAAATTTCTATTTTTTTATGTTTCTTACATAACCCGAAAACCTGAATTTCCACATTCTGTAAGGAGAATCCATGTTTTTTAACCAGTTTTTTGAGAATTTCCCTTATCTCGTCTCCTTGAAATTCTTTTACCTCTTTGCAA
>FWPU01003678.1_pt1 | contig 37936 bp, 31 predicted proteins | sample 2228361 | NCBI WGS metagenome assembly FWPU01 (sample SAMEA103939777, study PRJEB20133) | metagenome | reverse complement strand
CGGCGGCGAACGGCTCTTCCCGGTCTTCGGGCCGCGTCACCCGCCCGAAGAGCGACGGTCTGCGCGCGCCTTCTGCTGGCGCGGGGGCAGGGGCGTCACCTGGGACGGGCGGCTTGTCGGCGGCGGACGGCTCTTCCCGGTCTTCAGGCCGCGTCACCCGCCCGAAGAGCGACGGTCTGCGCGCGCCTTCTGCTGGCGCGGGGGTAGGGGCGTCACCTGGGGCGGATGGCTTGTCGGCGGCGGGCCTGGCGTCGTGCGCCAGAGTCTCTTTGTCCTCGTCCTCACGCGCACCGCGCCGGAAAGGCATCCGACCCAGCAACCCCGCTTTGCGCTCCGACGACTCGGCTGCCGCCTGAGCGGGCGCAGTGGTTATCGACGTGCTCTCGGCCTTCGGCTCAGGCTCGCGCCGCCCGAATAGCCCGCGTCGGCGTGCCGGGGCTTCCTGGGCAGCGGCCTTTTCCTCCCTGCCATCCGAAGGGCGGGCGCTTTCCTCGTCAGCCGCCTTGCCTCGCCGGAACAATTTCTTCAGACGACCTTCCTGGGCCGGTGCTGCGGCGGCAGAGTCAGTCGCCGCGGGTGCTTGCGTCTGGCGCTGCCCCGGCAAAGGTAGTTCTGGCAATCGGTCTTCCTCTGCGGCTTCGGCGGCGGGTTGCTTGAAGGGAGATGACCGCACCGGCGAGCCAGCCGTCTGATCCTCAGCGGTCAGCGCCCGATCTGCGCGAGTGACTCCCTCCGGCTCGCGGCGGCGCAGAGGGTCAGCAGGACGCGACGGCCCCTCGACACCTTCACTGGACGGCCTGGGACTCAGGGCGGCGGCGAACGGGCTGACTCGTTCTGGCGTTTCGGCAGGCGCTGCGTCGCCCGTGGCCACCGATGAGCTGCGCAGATGAGGGAGCGGTCTTCGCTCAGGCTGGCGTTGCTCGTCGGCACGGGACGCGGAGGCGGGCGAGGCGGTCGGCTCTTTGGCTGGCGCGGGTGTCGCTGCGGGCGCAACAGACTCTTCGTCGGCCTGTGTGCCGCGTCGCGCAATGCGCGGTTGGGGACGTGACGCTTCGGCGGGGGGCGCAGCGGGTTTCTTCCCCGCGTCCGCAGCGGCAGTCACCAGTGCCGCGCCCGTTGCCGCCGCAACTGTCACCGGGCTGTTGGCGGTGGCGGGTCGCGTCACCTCAACCGTGCGCGCCCTGGCCAGACGGCGTGCTTCGCGCCGCTGCGCCCGCTCCTCGGGACTCAGGCGGACGAACGCGAACGCTCCCGCCACAAAGCCCCATAGCTCGGCGATGGTGAGATCAAAAGTGAGCAGCAGGCTCATGATCAGCCAGGCGATCAGCACCGACAGGGTGCCCCAGTCGAGCAATTGACTGAGCAGAAATATGTAAATTTGATGCCCCACCCAGCCGCCGCCGCTGCGCTGATCCATGGCCAGACTGTAGGAAATAGGGCGAAATGCCTCAACGGTCGGGGCGACATCGTCAATCAGGAAGAGCATGTGCAGCCAGGCCAGGATGCAGCCGTAGAGCATGATGCCGCCCAGGACGCGGGCAATATTGATGGTGAAACCCGTCTCCTCGAAGCTGCGCGCCATCAACCACACGCCCAGCCCAAAGGTGAAGAGCGGCCAGGCCAGTTTGCCCCAGCCGAACCACTGCCCCAGCAGGCGGTCGAGCGCGCCGGTGAGACCGCCGGAAGGCTCTGGCAACAGACCGAACGAGAGCGAGTAGAAGACCGCGAAAAAGGACACCAACGCGAAACCGACCAGCGCCATGCCGATCAGGTCAATGCGCCGGTCGAGGTCAAAGCCCTGGTGAAAGGTGAATGCGCTTTTGCGCTGACCGCCAGGCAGCGGACGGACGGGTGCACGCGGCTCGGCTACCTCAGCGCGCGAGCGGCGCGCGGGTTCGGCAGAGGCGGGGGCGCTGCGCGCCCGGCTCGCTGGCGTGGCGGCGGCACTCCGGCCCGTGTCGGGTGGTTCTACAGCCGTCCGGCGCGCTCCTGCAGCAGGGAGCGTCCCCTGACTGGAACGGCTGCTGGCCGAGGCAGTGAAACGGGTCTCCGACGCGGCCTCGGCCTTACTCTTGGCGGGTTTCTTCTCTTCTTCGGGCTTTTCTTCTTTAGCGCCCTTGCTGCGTCCCAGGAGCGGGAAGCGCGATTTGCGTTCCTCTGGCTTCTGGGCTGGCTCGTCGGGAGGACGGGTGACCAGCGGACGCGCGGGTGTTGCCGACGATGTGCGCTCCGGACCGGGGCGGGCAGTCTGTCCCAGCCGATCGGGGCGGGTCAAGTCGCTGGAATACGAGCCAGGCTCGCGGCTACCGAAAGGAGCGGTGCGCTCTGTGCTGGTGAAGGGACGCGACGGCTCGTCGCCCCGATCGCGGCTGCTCAGCGTGCCAGGTGTACCAAAGGGGCTGCCGCTAAAAGATCGCGAAGCTGGCTCATCGCCCCGGTCGCGGACGCCGAAGGCACCGCCAGAACCCAAGCGGTCGGTCCCGCCCACAGGACGCGGTGGCTCTTCTTCACGTCCGCGAGCATAAAGACTGCTGGGAGGCGACGAACTGCGCTCCAATCCCGCCGGACGGCGGGTCAGGTCGTCGGAACGATCGCGAGGAGAGAGCGGACCAGTGCCCGGCACCGCCCGACTGCGCTCTGGGGCACTGGAGAAGCTGGAAGGGAACTCCTCGCGTCCACGGGTGCTCAGGCCAGGCCGTCCCAGATCACGGGGCGTCCCGCCAGCAGGAAGCCCGGCGCGGGGTGCTGGCTCGCTCTCCTCGTCTTTGCCCTTGCTACCACGTCGCAGGAACCCCAGCGGCCCTTTCTTCCTGTCTTCCTCTGGGGCTTCGTCGCTCTGACGCGCTTTGCTGCCGCGATCCGGCGTTGGCGGCTGGAAGACTCCCGCCGGACGGGCGCGCGGTTCGGGGGCTTCAGTCCCCTTATCCCGATTGAACCAGCCCAAACGCCCGCCAGAAGACTTCTCTTCCTCGTCTTCGAAGGCCGGGGCGCGGCGCGCGGGACTAAACGAGACATTGGAAGGCGCGGACGATCGCCCGCCCGTCCCGCTCACCGGCGGACGCCCGGTTCCTGCCGCACGGGGATCGCGCGGATCGGGGTCTTCTTCGTCTTTGCTACCTCTGCGAAATGGGTTGACCATAGACCGGCCCCTATCCTGCACACTCTGGCCGCGCCCGATCGTCAATTCAGACAAACGTCTACGTATGGTCTAGCCAGATTATACCACGTAGAACATCTGTGCGAAAGCTGTTGCGGGCACACCATACCTGCCCTCAGGATATATCAGAACGACACAATCACCAAGTGCAGGGTACATTCGGGCGTATTTCTGGTTTGGGGCAGAATTCACCACAGAGCGCAGAGGCCACAGACAAGCTACAGGTTTTTTTGAGATGTTTCTCCTCTGCACTCTCGGCGTCTCGGCGGTTCAAGATTTCTGCCCCAAAACGCGCATACGCCCGGTACATTCAGCTTTGGGGCCGAAACCCCGCGGGTAGCCCAAAAACACAGCCCGGCTGCGCTGTTTCCACGGCCTCATTGTCCCGCTGACCCGCTGTTGTCTGGCTCGTCTTCCAGCCAGCAGGCGATCAGGGCCTGCATGCGGTCATAGTGCGAACCGCGCCAGTAGATCTGCCCGCATGCCGCGCAGATGCGAAACTCAGCGTGATGGTCGCGCACGTGAGGGGGCAGGCGATCCATTACCATCTGCTTGGCGACCGGCTCCAGCGCTCCGTTACAGCGGATGCAACGGGTGAAGGGCGCAATCAGCCGATAAAGATCGAAGCGGCGCAGCACTTCGCGCACCTGTTCGCGGGGATTGGTAGTGCGCACACAGTAGCCATGCGTCACCTGACGGCGCTTGAGCAGGCCACGGTCACGGGTGAGCAGGGTGCGCCGCTCGTCGCGCGAGATGGTGGCCAGGGTAGCATCGTCGCAGTCGGGGATGTAGAGCGCATCGAAGCCCAGCAGCCGCAGGTAGCCCGTCAGCCGACCCAGATGCACGTCGAGCACGAAGCGCGGCTGTCGCAGCGGGCGGGGCCGTACCCGCAGCAGCGGGGTGATGTCGAACGACTCGAAAACGGGGTACACGCTGACATAATCACCGTCTTGTACCAGGTAGTGGAAGTCCACCGACTCACCGTTGACCAGGATCAGGTCAACCTCAGTGTGTGGCACGCCCAGGGACTCGATCATGTCCTTGATCGAGACACGCCCGTTGAAGCGGTGCACGAACGGCACCTGACGGCGGGTGGGCGGCAGGAAGTCGTTTAGTTCGGCGTAGAAACGAAAAGTGGCCTGGGCCATATGCGTTGCCCTCGACAGGCCCTATTATACGCCGCTTCGTGGTCGAAAAAGGAGCACTTACAGGGCAGATACGGTTCACCGCTGAGGCGCAGAGGGCGCGGAGAAATCCCAGGAACGCTTTTCTCCGTGGCCTGCGCGCCTCTCTGCGGCGAAAGACTCTGGCCGCGAGCCAGGGCCGCCTCGCAAAAATCCGCACTGGTTTTATGCGGTGAATTTGTCTAAAATTCTTGCGAAATATCCTGAGCCGGTCTGGTCAACGAGGAACCGCTATGCGCTACCACATCTGGACGTTGGGCTGCCAAATGAACGTCGCCGACTCACAGCGGCTCGCCTCGGAGCTAGAGCTGCTGGGTCACCGCGCTGCTGCCGATCCCGACGAGGCCGACATCCTGGTCATCAATACGTGCGTGGTGCGGCAGTCCGCCGAGGACAAAGCCTATGGCCGTCTGCGCGAACTGGCTCAGGTCAAACGGGCGCATCCGGACAAGGTGATCGGGTTGATGGGCTGTCTGGTGGGGGTCAAGGACCCGTTGCGGCTGCGCGAGAAGCTGCCGCACGTGGACGTGTTCCTGCCGCCCTCCGACCCCGCGCCGATGGTCGAGTTCCTGCGTCATCGCGCCGCCGAGGGAGAAGCGCGCGCCCTGGACGCAGCGGCCCGCCAGGCCCGCGATCAACTACAGGACTTCGTCAGCGAAGATGGTGCGCTGGTACTGCCCGCTACCGAACGAGGGACGCTGGTCAGCGCTCATGTGCCGGTGGTCTACGGCTGCTCGCACGCCTGCACGTTTTGCATCATCCCCTATCGGCGCGGTGTGGAGAAGTCGCGCCCGGTGGGCGAGATCGTCGGGCATGTGCGCAGCCTGGCGCGGCAGGGCGTGCGCGAGGTGACCTTGCTGGGGCAAATCGTAGATCGCTATGGCAAAGACGTGCCCGACGGCCCCAACCTGGCGCAATTGTTGCGCATCGTGCACGACGTGGCCGAGCAGGAAGGTATTTACCGCATCCGCTTCCTGACCAGTCACCCGAACTGGATGACCGACGAGTTGCTGGACACGGTGGCCGAGTTACCGCGCGTCATGCCGCAGATCGAGGTACCGGTGCAGGCGGGCAATGACGAAGTGCTGGCGCGGATGCGGCGCGGTTACACGGTGGCGCAATACCGCGAGCTGATCGCCCGCATCCGGGCGCGCATCCCCGATGTGGCCATTCACTGCGACGTGATCGTGGGTTTCCCTGGCGAGACGGAAGCGCAGTTCCAGGACACCTACGATCTGCTGGCCGACCTCAAGCTGGACAAGGTGCACCTGGCCCGTTATAGCCCGCGCCCGCACACCGTGAGCGCGCGCACCATGCCCGACGACGTGCCCGCCGAGGAGAAGAAGCGCCGTCACGCGGCACTGGAGGCGTTACAGGAACAGATCGTCGCGGAGATCAACCGGCGCTACCTGGGGCAGACGGTCGAGGTGCTGGTCGAGGACAAGGTGAAGGGGAAGTGGCGCGGACGCACGCCGCAGAACAAGCTGGTCTTCTTCAGCGACGACGCGCGCGACTGGCGCGGGCAACTGGTCCAGGTACAGGTGATCTGGACGGGGCCGTGGAGTATGCAGGCGCGGCTGCTGGACGCCGATCGCGCGCCGACCTCGCCCGCCTCTGTCGAGGCGACCTCGCCCGGCGCGCTGGCCCGGCGCTGAGACAGCCCGATCAGAAGGGAAGGTTGTCCCTGTCTCTGGGTTCTACCTCTCTGGAAATCATAGAGACGACCCTGGTAATGCGGTAGAGCGCTTCCTGGATTTCCTGAAGCTCATCCAGGATTTCCCTGGTCATCTCGTAGATTTCCCTTGCCCGGCGTTCTACTGGATCAGCCGGGCGACGGTATGTGTCTCCAAACGAGGAGCGGTAAAACGCCCCAGGCTGGCGGGGTGGACGGAGTGAAACCGGAGGCGGCGATTCGGCCTGTCCCTCAAGTTGGGGGTCTCTTTTTTTTCCATCTGGGAAATGGCCTATTGCTCACCTCGTGTTTCTCTTCATCGAACAGACATGATCTCATGAAGAAATTGCGCAGCGAAGGCCCCTCGTGATAGGGACACGCCTTGCATGTGCTGAACGCTACCACCTCGTCGGAGTTCACCTGAGGACAATGAAGAACCCCGTTGTCTTCTTTGTCGTAGTCAATTATCCTTTTCCTGGGCTTGTTGCTGTCATCCGAGAATGAGGTTCCAGAGCTGTCCCCCCGCTTTTTCTTGGATTTGGCACTGTAGCTGAAAGACAAAATGCCGAGCCTGTCATTGACAGCCTTGGATAGATCGAAGAGGCCCATGCGATGCCATTCCTCCTGGTTGCCCACGCAGAGTCTCTTACCCTGCGTGTTCCTGCTCACAGTTCGCGCGTGTCAATGTAGATCGGCCCATCCTGCCAGGCAGGTTGCCAGCCCCGCCGCAAAGACTTGAAAACCATCCAGTAATCCATTTGCACGGTCGCTTCCGAAAAGAAGAAAGCGGGCACGCGATCGGCCCGGTCGAGCAATAGCGACAGTTTGCTCACCCGCGCGGCAACCGCCTCGTCGCGCAGCACATCGAAGATAGCCCGCAGCAACTCAGGGCGATGGGTCCCCACTTCGTCGAACAGACGCAGGCTGGCCCGACGGCGAGCGCGCATCTCTTCTGGCGAGGGAAAAGGCAAGTCAGCAGGCCACTGCTGAAAGACGTAGCTCTGATCGAAGATGCTCATCCCTGCGCAGTTGCCGTCGCCCAGGTCAATGCTCCATCGCTCGAAGCCGAACGCGCTCAGGCTGTCGGCCACGTCGGGGACGTACAGGTCGCGCCAGCCATGAACCGCCTGGATTTCACGTTGCCCGGCACCTGGATCCGGGATATGGCGCGGCATCCATTCGGGCAAGATCACCGCGGGCAAGGGCTGATAGATCAGCATGATCAGCTGGCGCAGGCGTTCATAGCCGAGCTTGGCGAACAACCGCAGCGAGGGCACGTTCGAGGCGACAATATGGCCGTAGACGCCGTCCATGCCCAGTTCGCGCAGGTAGTCGTCCATGGTTGCTACCAGCGCCGTGCCCAGCCCCTGCCGTCGTCGCGCCGGATGCGTGCGCACATCAAAGACGTAGCCCAGCGATACCGCCTCGCCGCCGATATGCGTGCGCTTGAGGCCCGCTGCCACACAGCCGATGACTTCCCCGGCGTTCTCGGCCACCAGCAGCGCGTGATCGCTGAAGAGGGCGGCGCGATCAATGAAGCGACGGCGATAGTGCACAAACGGCTCTGGCAGTCCACGCGGGCTGAGGCGTTCCAGCGTCATCAAAGCCGGGTCGTCGTCGGGGCGATAGAGACGAATTTCCATAGGCCAGAGCCATGCCAGAGTGATGGGACGCGCCAGTACAGCTTACATTATTCACCTTATCTTAATCCATTCTTTCGTTTAGGCAACTGTTGCCTGCTAGCGCGAATCAGGCGCGACCAATTTGTGCTATACTTGCGGGCAACATGCGGGGTCTACACAGGTTTTCGTCTCTGAACTCTGAAAGAGGTGTTCCGTGAAGCACTTTCTCGACCTGGCCGACTGGACGGCAGCCGACCTGCAATTCCTGCTGGATGCTGCGCGCGCGCTCAAGGAACAGCACAAGCGCGAGGGCAACCCACCCCTGCTGGCGGGCAAAGCGCTGGGCATGGTCTTCCAGAAGCCTTCATTGCGCACGCGCGTTTCTTTCGAGATGGCCATGCAGCACGTGGGCGGGCACGCCCTCTACCTCAGCCCGCAGGAAATTGGGCTGGGCAAGCGCGAGAGCATCGCCGACATTGCGCGGGTGCTGGGGCGCTATGTGGATGCGATCATGGCGCGCACCTTCGAGCATGAGCACATCCTGGAACTGGCCCGCTGGAGTCCGGTGCCGGTGATCAACGGCCTGACCGACTACAACCATCCCTGCCAGGCCATGGCCGATCTGCTGACTATCTACGAGGAGTTCGGGCGGTTGGAAGGACTGCACCTGGCCTATGTGGGCGACAGCAACAACGTGGCTAATAGCCTGCTGATGGGTGCGGCGCAGTTCGGCATGAAGATGAGCATTGGCAGCCCGGTCGGGTATCAGCCCAAGCCCGCGGTGTTGGAGAAAGCGCAGCAGCTTTCGCGCGGGCGCTTGCAGGTCACCGTGACCGACGATCCGGTTGCCGCGGTGACGGGCGCGGATGTGATCTACACCGATACCTGGACGAGCATGGGTCAGGAAGCCGAGGCGGAGCAGCGCCGGGCGATCTTCCCGCCCTACCAGGTCAACAAGGCGCTGCTGAGTCACGCGGCAGAACACGCCATCGTCTTGCATTGCCTGCCCGCGCACCGTGGCGAGGAAATCACAGACGAAGTAGCCGATGGGCCACAGTCGCGCCTGTTCCCGCAGGCCGAAAACCGTCTGCATGCCCAGAAGGCTATTCTGGTCTATCTGCTGGCCGGGCGGGAGGTGCTGGAGGACTTCACCGAGAAAAAGAGCGGCAGGAAGGATAAAAAGAAATGAGAGAGTACGGCTGGAAGCTCGCGTCGTAACGTTGTGGTGGGGCGTAGGGCGCTACGCCCCGCTGAGATACCCTGCTGAGAAAGTGCAGATACCCTCAGGAGACAGGGTTCACAGGCGGGCAGGCCGTGGGAATGTCTGGGGCTGAGAGCTGTCCTTAGCTTTGCCTCATCCCATTCGAACGGTTCAAGGGCGGACAGCCATTGAGGGCATCTCGAACACTTAACTTTGCCTCACCCCCGCTTGGCGTTCACGTGCCTCGCTGCCCCCTCTCCGACGCGCAGAGGGCGAGCCGAGCAAAGTGAGGCTGGGGTGAGGTAAACTGGAGCGAGCCAACCTTTACGCTTGCTCTAGCTCTGTCTGCCCCTGAAATTCGAACGGAGAGGGAGCGAGCCGAGCGAGGTGAAGCTGGGGTGCTGATACTTTCTCTGTCCCTGTCCGCCCTTGGGGAGCGACAGGAGGCAGGGTTCCTCGGACGGCCATCCGGCGCGATGGGACGGGTTCAGCGAAGGGGTAACGGGGAAGATGCCAGGCAACCGTCAAATCTATGAACAAGCCATGAATATGGGGCACGCCGCCGCCTGGGATCACGAGTGGGATAAGGCTATCGCGGCCTATGGGCGCGCCGTCAAGGAGATGCCCGACGATCCAGCGGCGCACAACAGTCTGGGCCTGGCCCTGCTGCAGGCCCGTCGCCTGGAAGACGCGCTCAAGGTTTATATGCGTGCGCACCAACTGGCCCCCGACGACCCCGTCCCGCTGGAGCGCAGCGCTGACGTGCTGGAGCGCCTGGGGCGTTTGAAGGAAGCGGCGCAGCAGTACATCAACGTCGCCGACCTGTATCTCAAGCAGCGCGACCTGAAAAAAGCCATCGCCAACTGGGAACACGCTACCCGCCTCACCGCCGGTCTGGTGAGCATCCATCAGCGGCTGGCTCTGGCCTATGAGAAGATCGGGCGCAAACAGCACGCCATCCGCGAGTATCTGACGCTGGCCTTCAACTTCCAGCGTGCCAACCGCGAAGATATCGCTATGCAGGCGGTGGAGCGGGCACTGCGCCTCGATCCCAACAACCCGCAGGCGCTTAATACCCTGCAGGCCATTCGCACCGGCTCGCTCATTTCGCCGGACATCATCAAAATAGACCTTGAGGAGACGGGCGAATTCGAAGACCTCCCCCGTACCGGACAGCTCAAACTCTCCGACGAGGAGGTAGACGAACTGCTCAGCGGCGGGCGGGTGGAAGAAGAAGCTGACCCGCGCGGCCCCCTGGGCGAAGCAATCGAGCGCGCCCTGGAGGCTATCGCCACGCACGTTTTTGCCACGGGCGATCTCGACGAAGCGGGCGTGTATGCCTCGCAGGCCATCGCTTATCAGCAACAGGGATTGCACGCCGAAGCGATCGGAGCCTATGAACGGGCGCAGGCCGCCGGCCTGGATCATCCGGGTGTACACCTGGCGTTGGGTGCGCTCAAGCTGGAACTGAAGCGTCTGGAGGAGGCGATTGCCCATTTCGACCGGGCGGCATCCGAGCCATCGCTGGCGGCGGGTGCACTGCATGGGCTGTGCCTGGCTCACGCCACGCTCAACCGTCCGCGCGCGGCTGCTCGCTACCTCGTCCAGGCCATGCGCATGGCCGATATCGAGATGGTGCAGCACGATGATGAGGCGGTGCAGCTTGCTGAAATCTACGACCGGCTGACGGCCAGCGTTGAGGAAGCCGACGATCATCAGTTGCGCGAACTCAACGTGCGCTTCCTGGAAATGCTGACCGGCTCCTCGTGGAAACAGCGCATCGCCAAAACTCGTCGCCAACTGGAAGAGGCGATCACCTTGCAAGAGCCGGATTCGCTGGTGAGCATCGCGCTGTACCTTGACGACCGTGTCACCGAAGGGCTGAACCTGATCGATCGGTACATGCGCGAGGGGCGCTACACCCTGGCGATGGATCAGGCGCATTTCATGCTGGAGAGCGCGCCCGACTACCTGCCCATTCACTGGCGCATCGGGCAGATTCTGCTGGAACGTAACAACATCCCGGCGGCCATGGCCAAGTACAACCTGGTGGCCGAGACCTATCGCCTGCGCGGCGACAACGAGCGCGCTATGGCTATCCTGCAGGAAGCGCTCAAGATCGCCCCTATGGACACCTCGCTGCACCAGAGCCTGATCGAGTTGCTGGAAGAAGAAGGGCGCTGGAACGACTTGCTCAGCGAGTATATTGATCTGGCCGATGCCTATTATCAGCTTGCCGATCTCGACGCAGCGCGGGCGACCTATCAGGCGGCTATTCAGTTGGGTCAGCGCGTGGGCGTACCCGACGAACAGATCATTCAGATCATGCACCGCCTGGGCGAAATTGACGTGAACCGGCTCGATCTGCGCCAGGCCATGCGCACCTACGAGCAGATTCGGCGTATGGATCCCGAGGACGAGCGCGCCCGCCGCGCTCTGGTTGACCTGAACTATCGGCTGAACGATGCGGTCTCCGCCGTGCGCGAGCTGGACGGCCTGCTGCGGCTGTATGCCAAGCAGCGCAAAGCGGCGCAGATCATCCGTGTGCTGGAGGAACTTGTCACGCGCTACCCCAAGGATATGGCCCTGCGTTCGCGGCTGGCCGCCGTCTACCGGCAGACGGGCAATGTCAGCAAGGCGGTGGAACAGCTCGACGAACTGGCCGAATTGCAGCTTGAGGCGGGGCTGCACAACGATGCCATCGTCACCATCCGGCAGATCATCGCCCTGAACCCTGAACGGGTGGACGACTATCGCCGCTTGCTGCAACAACTGAGCGGCTAGAGCGTGTTATGCACTTTTTACCCCTCAACCCCCGGCTCCTTCTCCCATGCAAGCGGGGAGAAGGAGGGCACTTGTGCCGGAGCAGGCAAGTCCCCGCGTCCCGCGACACAGTCGCGAGGGAGAGGGGACTTAGGGGCGAGGGGAAGATACGGCGCAGAAGTTCATAACAGCCTCTAGCGCAAAGGCCAGGGGATTCTCATCCACTCCTCATTTGGGCCAGGGCGGAATGTGGTATGGTTGGCGCGAAGCGCGGGACTTGGTGGGCAGAGGGATTGCGCGATAGACCATGAGACTGATCTGGACACTGGAGACATTCGGCTGGAACGACGTGCCGGATGTGCTGGTGGTGGCGGTGATCATCTTCGCCGTCACGCTGGTCGTTCGCGGCACACAAGCCGTGCCCCTGCTGCGCGGCACGATCCTGGTCGTGCTGCTCATGGCGTTGCTGGCGAGTATCTTTGAGTGGGTCGCGTTTCGCTGGCTGCTCAATCACATCATCACCGCCTCGATTGTGGCCATCCCCGTCATCTTTCAACCCGAACTGCGCCGCGCCCTGGAACGGGTGGGGCGCACCGGTCTGGCGCAACTGTTCAGCCGTCAGCCCGCCTTCACCGCCGAAGAGCAAATCATTGATGCTATCTGCGCGGCGGCAGCGCGCCTTTCCGAACGGCGACATGGCGCGTTGATCGTGCTGGAGCGCAACGACGCGCTGGACGAGTTCATCAACACGGGCGTGCCGCTCGACGCGCAAGTCAGCCCGCAACTGCTGTTGACCGTCTTCTGGCCCAAGACCGAGCTGCATGATGGCGCGGTGATCATCCGGCGCGGGCGGGCGGTCAGCGCAGCATCGGTATTGCCGCTGTCGTCGGGGCGCAATCTCACCGACCGCAAGCTGGGCACGCGACACCGCGCCGGGCTGGGCATCAGCGAAGTGTCGGACGCACTGTGCGTGATCGTCTCGGAGGAGACAGGGCGTATCTCTGTGGCCAATCGCGGGCGCATGATCCGTCGTCTGGACGCCGACCGGCTACGCACTATTCTCAGCGCTTTCTATACCAGCAGCCGCGCTCAGGCTCCGGCCTGGCCCTGGACGCCGCTGTGGAACCGCGCCCGCGACGAACTGAGCCGCCTGCGCAACCGCGACGGCTCCGGTCGCCGCGCGGCGTGAGCCAGGCAAAGACGAGGGACGAGGGATGGCTTCCAAGCGCTGGGTGAAAAGCCTGTACTACATCACTCATCTTGACAATGTGCCTTCGATCCTCAAGCTGGGGATACTATCGCATCGGCGGATCGAAGAGGAGCATATCGCCTTCACTCGCATTTACGATGATCGGATCGTGGCACGTCGGCACGAACGCATGACACCCGATGGCAAGAGCCTGTGGGATTACGCGAATCTTTTCTTCCAGCCGCGCAATCCCATGCTCTACCGCGTGATCAGCGAGAAGCAGAAAGATCACCTAGCTATCCTGGCCATCAGACCTCAAGTGCTCGACCTGCCCGGTGTGTTGATCGCTACCGGGAATGCTGCCCATCATCTGTCGCAGGTACTACCGTTAGAGGAAGGGCTTGAGGCGCTGGCTGAAATCCGCTCTGTTCTCAAGAGTGATTGGTGGAAGGAAGAGGATGGATCGAAGCGCAAGATCATGGCTGAGTGTTTGGTGCCAGATGGCGTTCCGCCAGAATACATATACTCGGTGTATGTGGCCAGCGAAAGAGCTATTGCCGAACTCCGTGCCAAGGTCCGGACAAACCTGGCAATCGTGCGCGAGCCGCATATGTTTTTTCAGCCCAAGCTGGTTATTCCCATTGTTGAAGGTCAACTGTTTCTGGTTGATGGAGATATGTTCTTTTCTCAAATGCAAACGCTGACCATCAGTGTCAACACGGTTGGCGCTATGGGCAAGGGGCTAGCATCGCGGGCAAAATACCAGTTTCCCGATGTCTATGTGGTCTACCAGGACGTGTGTCGGCAGAAGACTCTTCAGATGGGCGTCCCATACCTTTATAAGCGAGAAGTATCGTTTGAGCAGGTTCTGTTGGACGAACCATCTCCTGATCATGACTTCAATGCCCAAAAGTGGTTCCTTTTGTTTCCCACGAAACGGCATTGGCGAGAACAAGCCGACCTTGCAGGCATTCAAAAAGGATTGGAGTGGATCAGGAATAGTTACAGAAGTGAAGGGATTCAATCGCTGGCCTTGCCCGCACTTGGTTGTGGCCTGGGTGGGCTGAGCTGGGCTGAGGCTGGCCCGTTGATGTGCCGCTATCTTGCCTATTTGGATATTCAGGTGAGCATTTACTTGCCCCGAGAGAAAATGCCACCCGAAGATCAGCTGAAGGCCAGCTTCTTGCTGAACAAAGCCTGAAGAGTCCCATGCGCACTAACTCTCTGTTCCAGTCAATCATTGGCAACCTGGGATGGATGGTCATCTCGGTCTTGCTGGCGTTGATGATCTGGGTGGCGGCTAACATGGCCAACAACCCGGTCGAGCAGAACGAGGTGCAGGCCGTGCCGGTGCGCATCGAGCTGCCCGAAGGGTTCGTGCTGAGCCGCTCGCCGGATATCACCACTGTCACCGCCGTGGTGCGCGTCGAGCGCAATCAATGGGACCTGATCACGCCGGGCGATATTCTGGTCACTGCCGACCTGCGCCATCTCAAAGAGCCGGGCGAATACCGCATCGAACTGGAAGCAGAGGTGGCCTCGCCGCTGCATGGACGGGTGGTGGCGCTGCGCCCCAGCACGCTGACGCTGAAGATCGATCACGAAGTCGAGAAGCGCGTGGCGGTCCGCGTGGTAGTCACAAATGATCCGCCCTTGGGTTATACCTACCCGTCCGATCTGACGTGCAGCGCTACAGAGACTATCGTGCGGGGCAGCGCTGAGCGTGTGGCGGAAGTCTCCGCGGTGGAAGCGCGGCTCGATCTGGCCGACGAACTGAATCCGGTCACCAAGGTGGTCAGCCTGATTCCTGTGCAGAGCGGCGGTCTGCGCGTGCGCGATGTCGAACTCGACCCTGCCAGTGTCTCCTGCGACGTGCCCATTCAGCCGCGCGAAGATGTCTTTCAGATGCCCGTGCAGCCCAAGATCACCGGCAACCCTCCACCCGGTTACAACGTGGTGCGTTACGCTGAGATCATACCCGACACCGTGGCCCTCACCGGCGACCTGGCGGCCATTCGCTCGTTGCCGGGGTTGGTACGCACTGCGCCGATTGACCTGACCAACCGCACAGAGACGTTCACGACAGAGGTGCCCGTTGACCTGCCCTCAGGCGTGAGTACGGTGCCTGAAAACCAGATCATCAAGGTCACCATTGTCATCGAGCCGCAGATCAGCACGCGGCAGTTCGAAGACGTGCCGGTCGAAGTCACCGGCCTGGATCCCACGCAGTTCCGCGCGACGGGCCTGGCCGATACGGTCACGGTCTTCGTCAGCGGGCCGCTCAATCGCCTGCCCAACCGCGAGAACCTGCGCGTGGTAGTCAACCTGAGTGGACTGCCAGCGGGCAATCATCAGGTCGCGCCCCAGGCCATGTTGATAGGGCTACAGGACACCAGCGCGCTGAGCGTGACGGTCAGCCCGGACGAACTGAGCGTGACCATCGAAGCGTTGAATCCCACGCCCACGCCCAGTCCTGCGCTCACCCTGACTCCCGCCAGTCCGTAGCCAGATTGCGCACCGTCAGGTGCGGGCGGTGCACAACCTTGAGATAACCCGAACAAGTTCTTAATGGCGTTTTAATGGCGCGACGGTATGGTGATGAATGAGGGCGCTATGCCCGCTGCTCAAGCGTATCGCCCGGACCGCGCAAAGACCCGTATGCTCCCTACCCCCACCTGATCCACTGCGCTGTCCAGCGATACACCCAGGGAAGGAGTCCCCGCCCCTTCCCTCTTTTCTTTTTCTGCCCCAGGTAACGGCGCACTGGTCTTTTTGCCGCCGCTCCAAGTTGCATTACAATGCAGGATGATGCACAGTCTGCCCAACCATGTGCCCCCGCGTGGGCGCTTGAGGAGCGCATTATGCCCAGTCGTATCGCTCATTCTCGCCTCGCTGGCGTGATCATCGTGTTGATCCTGGCCGCGCTGGCCTGCAATCTGCAGATCGGCGGCGAACAGGGGCCGGGCGGCACCGCTTCTCCACCTGTTCAGCGCCCGGTGGTGGAGATTCTGGAACCGCAACAGGGCCAGACGTTCACTGTGGGACAGAGCGTGCCGGTGCGGGCACGGGCGACCAGCCCCTCCGGCGTGACCCTGGTGGAGCTGCTGGCTAATAATGTGCGCGTGAACAGTCAGGTGCCTGCCGAGGCCGTCGGCCCGACGGTGGTAGAAGTGGTGATGGACTATAAGCCCGACCGGCCTGGCACAGTGATTCTGGCTGTGCAGGCATATAGCGGGCAGATTGTGGGACAACCGGCGCAACGCTCGATCACCGTATTGCCGCAGCTTTCACCGGGAGAAGGGGGCGTGGGCACGCCTCCTGTCCTGCAGCCCACGCCGACGGTCTTCAACCCGGTCTGCCGGGCGCGAGTCAATGTGGGGGGCTTGCGGCTGCGCACCGGCCCCGGCACGGAATATGACATCATCACCAACTTCAACGCTGGCGACGAACCGCTGATTGCCGGGTATGCTGATCGCTCCGATGGGCGCTGGTGGTACGTCTCGTGGGCGGGCACGTTCGGCTGGACAGCAGCCGCCTACACCACGCAGTTGGGCGATTGCAGCACCATCCGTCCTGCCGTGGTGCCGCCCTCGCCGACGCCGCGCGCCACTGCGACCGTCCCGCCTACTCAACCGGGAGTCACCGCCACGCCGACGCTGCCCGACCTGTTCATCCCGCTCTTCGAGGGGGTGACGCAGGTACAGTTGGGCGCGGACGGCACGGCGCAGGCCAACTTTGTCATCCAGGTGCGCAACGCGGGCGGGCAGATCGCCGGGCCGTTCCGTGTGCGCGTGGACAAACCGGACGGACAGATAGACTACTTCAACGTGCCTGGTCTGGCTCCCGGCCAGACGGCTGATGTGCCCGGCCCCGGCGGGTTGATCGTGGTCTTCCGCACGCCGGGCATCGCCCGCATCATCGTCACCGTGGACGATCAGAATGCGGTCGGCGAGAGCAACGAGGGCAACAACCAGGTCTACCGCGACGTGACAGTCAACCCTGGGCCAGCCACCCATACACCCCCTGTGCCGACGCTCGCCCCTTCGCCTACAACCCCGCCCGCTCAGCCGCAATTGCAGCCAGAAGTGAGCGGGGAGGGAGTGGGCATCGCCGAAGCGCCCGCCGTCGCACCCGTGCTGGCCCTGGGACCGATCGGACCGGGCAACGCCGCGCAGGTGACGCAGCTCGCCGCCCTGAGCGGGCATGGCGGCACCATCACCGGCCTGGACTTCAACCCGGCGGGGACGTTGCTGGCCTCGGCCAGTCGCGATGGCACGGTGCGCCTGTGGGATGTGTATCTGGAAGGCGAGTTGCTCACCCTGGTCGGGCACACCGATCGCGTGCAAGATGTGGCCTTCAGTCCTCTGGGAGACCGCATCGCCTCGGCCAGCCTGGATGGTACGGTGCGCCTGTGGGACGTTAGCAGTGGTGTGTCGTTGATGACGCTCAATCATGGTGCGCCGGTCTCGCGGGTGGCCTTCAGCCCGGATGGGTCGCGCGTGGCGGGCGGCGGCGAAAACCCCGACGCGGGCGGCGGACTGAGCGGGCTGGTGCGCGTCTGGAACACCAACACCGGCGCGGAGATCGCCCTCGTCCAGACCTTCGGGGTGGTCACGGGCGTCGGCTTTCTGGATAGCGGGACGCTGGTCGTCGCCAGCGCTGCCAAAGATTGCAGCCTGGGCGGGGGCGAGGTGTCCATCTTCACCCTGGATACGCCCAACGCCGCCCTGCTTACGCTGGCCGAAGGCCCGACCTTCACGCGCCTGGCCGTTGATGCGGCCACAGGATTGATTATTGCCAGCAGCCAGGAAACGCTCTGCGCGGGGGATTACCTGGTGCAGGCGTGGTACGCCAGCGGCTACCAGGCGGCAACGCTCGATCACGGCGGCAATGCTATCAGCGGGCTGGCGATCGGCCCAGGCGCGGCGTTGATCGCCAGCGCTTCAGCGGATGGGGCGCTGCGCCTGTGGGTTACAGGCACCGGTGCCCAGCTTGCCGTCCTATCGGCAGGCGGCACGGTGGAGGTTGTCGCTTTCAGCCCGGACGGCACGCGGCTGGCTTCTGGTGGCGCTGCCGACGCGGTGTTGCTGTGGGGCGTGGGTTGATCCGCTCCACAGGGAGGAAATGCTCGCATGGCGCGACGGGCGAGTCTGCTGCTGACGATGCTGCTGAGCGCGGCGCTCGCCTGCACGCTGCGCTTCGGCGCGGATGAGAACAGGCCACAGCAGCCCGCGCCCATCAATGCGCCTGGCGCAGCGCCGACCGTGCGCGTGCTTGCGCCAGAAAGCGGGGTGCGCGTGCCCGCCCATCAGCCGCTCGACATCACCGTCGCCACCGATTCCACGGCCACCAGCTTCCTGATGAGCGTGGGCGGGCGCGTCGCTACTACCAAAGCCCTGCCTCCGGGGCAATCCGGCCCGGCGCAGGCCATCCTCACCTGGACGCCCGACCGCCAGGGCACCTTCACCGTAGAGATCGTGGCCTTCAATGGCAGCGTGGCCAGCGCACCGGCGACGCTGCTGGTAGAAGTCAGCGGGGTGGCCAGCGGCGCGGGGACAGGGGCAGGGGCCGGTTGTAGCGGGCGGGTGGTGGTGGATAGCCTCAACTTTCGCGAAGGGCCGGGCACCTCGGCGGCGCGGCGCGGGCAGTTTGCGCTGGGCGAACTGGTGACCATCATCGGGCGCAACGCCGACACAAGCTGGTGGCAGGTGCAACGCGCCAACGGCGAGCAAGGCTGGGCGATCAACAACGGGCAATGGTTACAGATCAGCGGCTCGTGTGATGGGCTGCCTGTCACCGGCTGAGCAGCGTCCGCCATTGGCTGGTTGACGATTTCCCTGCGCTCTGGTGATCGGCTCTTTGCAGGGCGGGGGTGTCGGGCTACAATGAAGTCCGGCGATCCACGCCTGACCTGGTGGCTGATGTCTCGCGTGACTGCAGAGGAACCGTTTCATGGCGCGCATTGTGCTAATAATGTTGTTTGATGACGTAGATACGCTCGATTTTTCTGGCCCGATGGAAGTCTTTTCGATCACCGGGCAGCGAGCGACCGGACCGGTGCCGTTCAGCGTCACCACTGTCGCCGAGCGCCAACTCCCCCCGGTCACCACCCGCAGTGGCTTGCGCGTCACTCCCTACCATACCTACGCTAACGCGCCGCAGGCCGATATTCTGGTCGTGCCCGGCGGGTTGGGGGCGCGACACGAGCGCAACAACCCGGCCACTGTGCAGTTCATTCAGCGGCAGGCGCGTGGCGCAGAGCTGGTGATCTCCGTGTGCACGGGCGCGCTGTTGTTGGGCGCAGCGGGATTGTTGCAGGGCAAGCGCGCCACGACTCATCACCGCGCCTTCGACGAACTGGCCGCGGTCGCGCCGGATTGCGAGATTGTGCGCGACGTGCGTTTTGTGGACAACGGACAGATCATCACCGCAGCGGGGATCACGGCGGGAATTGATACTGCGCTCTATGTGGTGCAGCGGCTGATCGGCAAGGAGACGGCCCTGGAGACGGCCCGGCATATGGAGTACCGCTGGGAACCCTCCTGATCCCCAAAGGGAGGGCGCACAGATACCGGTGAACGGTGGCATCTGTGCGCCTGTGGGGGGAGGGGGGATGTAGTCAGGTTGCTTCCCGGCTTTTGGCGTGCAGCGCCTCAGCCGTTGTCCTCAAATCTCACCCTCTTATACGCACCTGTTGGCACAATTGATCACTGAGAGGCCATTTGTCCTGCTCTGCGGTTTTACCTCGTCCCTCAATCCCCTCTACATGCGGGAGGAGACTTAGCCCAATGCTCACTCCCCCTCTCCGACACGATTCAGGGGCGGACAATGATCGAGAAAACATAACGATTGGCCCGCCTGGTAGCCTCGCTGCGCTCGGCTCGCCCTCTCCTCCGACGCGGAGATGGGGGCCGGGGGGTGAGGTTTTCAAACGATCTCTGCTTGTTGGTTTCTCCTGTATCCCCTGACTGAACCGATTCCTCTGTTGACAAGTAACATACATAGAGGGACGCGACGACACCCCTCCGGAAGCGCATCAGCAGAGCAGACCGGTAGCCTTCTGTATCGTTATGGTACACAGGCGCTAAACGAACAGCAATAACTTGCCAAACGGGCATCATGTGATGTATATGTAGAGCATATGCGTGACTGACCATCGGCAGTTCCAGAAGATTTTCTCAGGAGATTTTGGGCAGGCACCAGGCGCAATAGTCACTGCTTACATATGCCCGGAGACCGTTCCCCAGCCAGCAATATTCCCTCTGCCAACAGGGCCGGATGACCTTGACCGGATGGCGTTGTTATGGGCCTTGGATGGGCAAAAGGGGAAGTTATTTTTTATAACCTTAATGGCCCAAAAGTGTTATGGTACAGCAAAGGAGGGACACACTCATCGCCAGCGACCTGACCCCGCTCGCCGAGGCAAGGTGGTCGGCACAGAGTAGACCCGTTCAACGACTTAGCGGTTGTTCTCAAATCTCAAGTGGCTCACAGGAGGAGCTGAATGTTTAAGAAAAGCTATCGCGCCTTTGCGTTGGCTGTGGCGCTGACGATGGTCGTGGCGCTGCTGCCCACGAACTTCGCCTTCGCCAGCACCGCGGACGTCACCCTGGTCAGCACGGTGCGCCAGGGCGAACCGATCACCGCCTACCTGCTGGAAAGCTCGCAGATCAGCACGCTCGATCCGCAGTTGGCCACCGACTCGGTCTCGATTGACTACATCGAGAACCTGTTCCTGGGCCTGACCAACACCAACCCGCTGGTCCCCGGCCAGATTGACCCCGAACTGGCGACCGAGTGGTCGGTCAGCGAGGATGGCCTGGTGTGGACGTTCACCCTGCGCAACGATGTGCCCTGGGTGCAGTGGGATCCGGTCAACGATGAGGCCAAAGTCCTGCGTATGGTGACCGCCGGCGACGTGGAGTATGGCATCAAGCGTGCCTGCGACCCGCGCGTGCTGGCCGAGTACGGCTATGTGGTCTCCGGTGTGGTGGCCGGTTGCGCCGACACGCTGGCGATGGATGCCGAGACCTTCACCGATGCTGATCGCGACCTGGTGCAGGTGACCGCGCTCGACGACACCACCCTGCAGGTGACCCTCACCTTCGCGGCGAGCTACTTCCTCAGCGAAACCCCCATGTGGGTCTATCGCCCGGTTCCCCGCGAGATCATCGAGGAATACGGCGACAACTGGACCGAACCTGGCAACCTGACCACCAACGGCCCGTACATGATGGACGAGTGGATCCGCGGCGTGCGTCACGTGCTGGTGCGCAACCCGCACATCCCCGCCGACCTGGTTGGCCCCGGCAATGTCGAGCGCCTGGTCTTCACTGTGGTCGAGGATGCGGGCACGGCCTTCGCGCTGTATCAGGACAATCAGATCGAGGGTGTGGGCGTGCCCACCGCCGAGCTGCAGTCCATCCTGGCCGATCCGGCCTACGCCGACCAACTGCATCAGATTTCCGAGCCGGTTGTCTTCTACTTCGGCTTCGCCTTCGACAAGTCGCCCACCGACAATGAGCATGTCCGCCGCGCCATGTCGGCCTCGATTGACCGCAACGCCTTCATCGAGGAGATCCGCGCTGGTCTGGGCATCCCCATGATCCACTTCACCCCGCCCGGCATGTTCGGCGCGCCGCCGATCAACGAGGTAGGTGTGGGCTACGATCCGGAATTCGCCCGTGCTGAAATCGAAGCCGCCGGCTATCCCAACTGCGAGGGCCTGCCCAACATGGAGTTCGTCACCTACACCGGTGCGGGCACCTGGGCCGAATTCCTGGCCGCTGCGCTGGAGCGCGAACTGGGCTGCGACCCGAACCTGTTCACCATCGAGCAGCAGGAATTCTCCGTGCTGCTGGAGACGGTATCCGCTCAGAACGAAGCCGCTGACCGTCCGCATGTGTGGACGCTGGGCTGGGGGCCGGACTACCCGGATGCTAACAACTGGGTGAACGATGTGCTGCACTGCGAGTCGACTCACAACGATATGAAGCGCCCGTGCTCCGAGGTGGACGACCTGATCCTGCAGGCCATGGCCGAGCCGGACCCGGACGCCCGTATCGAGCTGTACTACCGCATCGAAGAGCTGTTCTTCGGGCCTGAGGGTCTGTACCCGATCGCCCCGATCTTCATGCGTCTGCGTTACTCGCTGCTGAAGCCGTGGTTCTCCTTCCCCATCGAGACGGACGGCCTGTTCGGTGGCAATCACTTCGACTACTACACGATCGATCAGGAAGCGCAACTGGCGGCCCGTGGCGGCTAGTCGTTGACTGTTCGCACAGGTAGTTGAAGAGCGGCGGTGTCCTGCGGGGCACCGCCGTTTTTTTGGGTGGGGAAGGGGCGGTGCGGGTATCCCGGCCTCGGCCCGCTGGTCATTCGTCTTGTGCCCGCCGGTGTCCTGGCTCTGCGGCCAGGCTATCCAGGGGGATTTCGCCGTCGTCCGTCTGAGGAACGTCTCGATCGCTGCGTTTGGCCTTCTCCGGCGCGAGGCCATAGAGCGCCAGCAACTCATATTCTTTCTGGATGGCGCGGTCGGTAGCTTTCTGGGCGAAATAGCTGGCGGTCATGAAGATCGTCGCCATGCCGAACAGCACGGCGAAGACCAGGAGAATTGTCCCCGCTGTGCCGCTACCGCTGCTCAGCAGGGCGATGCCGGCTGCGCCCAGGGCCGCGCCGGTCACCAGGCAGGCCCAGGTCATGGCGCGCAACTCGATCAATTCTTTGATCTGCTTTTCGCGCCGCGCCAGGTAGGTTTCATCGAACGGGTGCATGAGCTTCCTCCCGCGCTACAATTCGAACTATGTTCTATTACGTACAACCGACTAGGAAGTTGTGACCGCGCCCATCAGGGGCACGAAAAACCCCCGCGCAGAGGCGGGGGGACAAGAGCGGAGCGGTGCGCTGCGCTCAGCCGATGGGTTCTTTGTAGATGTAGTAGCGCCCCATGTCGTCGCCCTTGGCGATGCAGGTCGCCATGTCTACCTTGAACTCGTGCCCGCCGGAGACCCAGCGCAGCCCTTCTTGCAGCAGGCCCTGTCCCACATAGCAAACGGGGCGGTCCGCCTTGCGATTCCAGCACATGGGGCAGCGTTCCAGGGTGTAGATGTACTTGTCGCCGTCGTCGTGCACGTTGGAGATCTGATCTGAAAATTGTGTGAAAATGTTGGCCATAGCCGGAAGGCCGATGCGCAGCTTGGCGGCCAGCGGCAACACTTTGAAGGCCAGGTCGCCGACGCCAGCCAGTGCCCCAAAGCCACGCAGCGCATCGGCGAAGGTCGCGCGACCGGCGCGCAGAGCCAGGCCACGCCCCCCGCGCGGGCCGTACATTTCCTCCAGCGCCACGCACAGCGCGGTGAAGTACGCGTATTCGATCTCCTTTTCCAGGTTGTCGGGCGGATAGTTGTTGATGTACTCGGCCAGGTCTGCCAGGTGCAGGATGGCGTGAAAGCCGTTCTTGCCCATCACCGCTTCGAGGGCATTGAAGGTGATGCGGGCGAACTTATTTGGATAATAGAACCCACTCTTCTCAGGGGGCATGGTGCCAGACCCTCCGCATCGTGTGCCGGTGCCCTGCGGGACTGGAGTCCACGCAACACCACCTCACCGGATGATTACGCTTGAGTATACGTCAATTTCGCAATAATACCACAATGCTGGCGCGGGCGGCGCACATTGCTACAGGTCGCAGCCTGGGCGGTGCCGTTACCCGCGCGCCCGTAATTATAGCGCATCTACCAGGTGTGCCAGGATCGCCGCGATGTGTCGGCCTTGCTCTCTGGAGGCTGCGCCGTCATCCCAGCCTTCTCAGCGGCCCCGCTCTTTGTTACAATCGTCGCGCACACCGAACAGAGACTGCGAAACAGCCATGCGTAAACCACTCGTTGCCCTCGTCGGACGGCCCAACGTGGGCAAGTCATCGCTCTTCAACCGCCTGGTGGGGATGCGGAAGGCCGTCGTTTCCGAAGTGCCAGGCACCACCCGCGACCGCATCATTGACCAGGCCGACTGGAACGGCGTGGTCTTCGACGTGGTGGACACGGGCGGCCTGGAAGTCTATCAGCCGAAAGGCAGCCCGCTGGAGGAAGGCAGCGCGCACTTCATTGACGAGATCCGCGCTCAGGCGCTGATCGGCATTGAGGAGGCGGACGTGATCGTCTTCGTGGTGGACGCTTTGCGGGGCATCACCGCCGCGGACGAGGAGATCGCCACGCTGCTACGCCGCACGGCCAAGCCGGTGCTGGTCGCTGCCAACAAGGCTGATCATGTGGGGCGCTTCGACGATGCGGTGGAGTTCTATGGCCTGGGATTGGGCGAGGTTTTCCCGGTTTCGGCGCTGCACGGCACCGGCACCGGCGACCTGCTGGATGCCGTTGTCGCCGCGCTGCCGTTCCACACCCCCGAAGACCACGAGGCCGAAGATACCTCCATCAAGATCGCCATCGTCGGGCGGCCCAACGTGGGCAAGTCGTCGCTGCTCAACCGCCTGCTGGGCCAGGAGCGGGCGATCGTCAGCCCCGTCGCAGGTACCACGCGCGATGCCATAGATACCCGCATCACCTGGCACGGCCTGCCCATCACGCTCATTGACACGGCGGGTATCCGGCGACGCGGACGGGTGACCCCTGGCATCGAGAAATACAGCGTGCTGCGCGCTCACAAAGCCATCGAACGGGCCGACGTGGTGCTGCTGGTGCTGGATGCCACCGAGGGTGTCACGCAGCAGGACGCGCATATCGCCGGCATGGTGCGCGACGCCTTCAAGAGCGTCGTGCTGGTGGTCAATAAGTGGGACGCCATCGAGAAAAACGCCTACACCATGACCACCTTCCAGCAGGCCATCGCCCGCGAGCTGGACTTTCTGGATTATGCGCCGGTGCTGTTCATCAGCGCACTGACCGGACAGCGCATCCATACTGTGCTGGAAACCGCCGTGCACGTCCAGGAAGAACGGCTGGTGCGCATTCCCACCAGTGAACTGAATCGCATCATTCGCGAGGCGCTACTCGCCCATCCGCCGCAGACCAAACAAGCGCGCCCGCTGAAAATCTTCCTGGCGCAGCAGGTGCGCGTTGATCCGCCGACCTTCCTGCTGCACGTCAACGACAAAAACCTGCTGCACTTCACTTACGAACGCTACCTGGAAAACCGGATTCGCCAGGCGTATCCTTTCACTGGTACGCCGATCCGCATCAGCGTACGCGAGCGCAGTCGCAAGCGCAAAGACTGAACGACCTGTGCTGCGCTCAGACCAGTGAGCTAGACAGCCCATCAACGGGAACGTCCGTCACCGGGCGAGCTGATCGTCGGCTCTGCCGGGCCAGCGGAAGGTAGTGGCGCGTCCGGCGGCGTGATCACCGGCCCGGTGTCGCTGGAGTATGTCTGTGGAGCGGGCAGGAACGAGACGCGCAGCGCCAGACGGCCCAGCACCACTTCGTCGTTGTTGCGCAGCACGCGCGGTTGATGGGGTAGCAGCCGCATCCCGTTGAGGAAGGTGCCGTTGGCGCTCTCAAGGTCCTGAATCATCACTGTGCCGCTCTGGCGCGTCAATTTCGCGTGACGGCGAGAAACGCCGCGTTCTCTGGCTTGGTAGGGGCCCAGGTCGAGGTCGGCGACGACTTCCCGGTGAGTGCGCCCCAGCACACATTCCTGGTGCAGTTCAAAGGTGATCTTCTCGCCGGTCTCCTTGATCTCGAACTGCAGCAGGGTATGTTCGTCGAAAAGGGCTGTGCCCCAACGCAACTCTGGCTTGGGGTGCGGGACGGCCAGGCGTTGCGTCGCCATGGCGCGCCCGGCGGGCAAAAGCTGCCCGCACCCCAGGCAATAGGATTCGTTCTCAGGGTTGACTTTGCCACAGTGCTCGCAGGTCTGATCGGGCATTAGTCTCTCTCCCCACAACGTGCCGCGACCAATCGGTCGTCCATCCCAGGTTCATTATATGATCGAACTCAGGAGTCCGTGCAGCGCAAAAAGAGAAGTTGCAGCAGCGCATAGCACGTCAACAGCGCCAGACAAGGCATCCCGTTTGTGCTACAATCGTCCTATCACATACCGACGAGGAGCAATGACTTATGGCTGAGTTCCCTGGCAAAGGCAAAGTGGCCATCCTCAAGACATCGCCAGAGACAGTGCTCGACGACGTGCGTCAGGTGATGCGTCTGGCGGGCTACCAGGAGGCCCTGCCTAAGGACAAAGACACCATCCTGAAGATCAACATCTCGTGGGACACCTGGTATCCGGCCTGCTCCAGCACACCCTGGCAGATTGAGGGCGTCATCCAGGAATTGCAGGCGGCGGGCTATCCGCGTCTGATCGCCGGACACAACGACACGGTGGTCGTGGATGCCCGCGTGGGGGAGATCAACAACAAGCACCGTTTCGTCACCGATAAGTACGGCCTGGAAAACTGGCATCTGTACGAGCCGCAATTCGAATGGGTGCGCTACGAGCCGAAAGAGCCGTTCCTGGTGCTCGACCGCGTCTATCCCGAAGGGGTCTACATCCCCAAAGTCTTCTACGGGCGCAATATCATTCACCTGCCCACGGTCAAGACGCATGTCTTCACCACCATCACCGGCGCGATGAAGAACGCCTTCGGGGGCCTGCTGGGGCGCAAGCGGCACTGGACGCACGCCGTGATCCACGAGACGGTGGTTGATCTGTTGCAGATTCAGCAGGACATTCACACCGGCATCTTCGCCGTGATGGACGGCACCTTCGCTGGTGATGGTCCCGGCCCGCGTGCCATGCACTGGCACGAGAAAGACATTTTGCTGGCCTCTGCCGATCAGGTGGCCATAGACGCCATGAGCGCCTACCTGCAGGGTTTCGACCCCATGACGCTGGACTTCATCCGCTTGGCGCACGAGCGCGGCCTGGGCGTCGGCGACCCCGATCAGATCGAGGTGGTGGGCATGGACAAGGCCGAGCTACCGCGCTTCGGTTTCATTCAGACGGATACCTTCGCCAGCAAGGGCCAGAAGATGATCTATCACGGCTGGCTGAAGGGCTTCGAGGGAATCCTGTTGCGCTCGCCGCTGGTGCCATGGAGCTACATGGCGAGCAACGTCTACCACAACTACTACTGGTATCCCTTCGTGGGGCGCAGGCGCGTGCAGGAAGCGTTGGAGACCAAGTGGGGACGGCTGTTCGCTTCCTATGGCGACGGCACGGTGGTGTTGCCCGGCGTAGACCCTGCCGAAGCGCAGAAGCTGGCTCTGGCCGGCGCAGCAGTGGTTGGCGGGGCGCTTTTCCTGGGAGGGCGTTTGCTCGGCGGCCTGCTCAACCGCCGACGGGCCTGATGGGGCTCAGCAGGGACGAAGATCGACAGCGCCCGACCTTCACAGGCCGGGCGCTTGGTTATCCAGATGCAACAGCCGCGGATCAGCCTTCTTCTGCGGCCTGGGGCGAGAAGTAACCGCCCTCCAGGTTGGCCACGCACCACTCATCACCGTCCTGCTCCATGGTCAGGACAATGCGGGTGTTGATCTTCTCTTCTGTGTCTCCGTCGCCGTCCACATCGCGCTTGTCGCGGGCGGAAGCGGCCAGTTCATACTCGACCTCGGAGTCAGCGATCACCGCCCCCGTCTCAGTGAGTTGCACCACGTTGTAGGAGCCGGTGACGATCACCTCCTTGGCATTGTTGCCTTTGCCGATGTCGTACTTCAGGTCAATATCGCGAATCTGACGATTCTGTTCGGCCAGGGCCGCGCTGAGAGCAGCCAGGGCGGCGGTGCCCTCCTGGAACGAGTCGCAGGCATACTTCTGGGCGGTCTCGACCTCGCCCTTCAGCAGCGCGTCCATGTAGTCTTTGGCCGTCTCTGTTGAATCCGAACCGCAAGCGCTCAAGACCAGCGCGGTGAGCAGCAACACCGCCAGCAAAAGTCCGTACCGCTTTGACATAGTGAGTGAACTCCCCTCTCAGATCGGCTACGCATAGCACGCTCAATGGCTGAGCAAACGGCACGATAATACTGCTTTGTGCCGCCGGGCGCAATAGCGGCAAGGGCAGGGTGCGTGCCAAATGTGTCAGGCAGTTGCGGCGCTCCGGTTTACCTCGCTCCCTCGTTGCGCTCGGCGACGAGACGCATCAGCGCCGGGCAGGGGCGAGGTCAATGTCCCCTGTCAAGCAGAGCGCTGACAAGCTTTGCCCGCCCCCAAGGTCAGATGCGCTTTTCAGTACGCATTACGGTTGCGCCCGAAGAGGGTTTGCAGGATGGTGCGCAGCACGATCTTGATATCCAGCCACAGCGACCAGTTCTCGACGTACCACAGATCGTACTTGGTGCGCTCCAGGATCGAAGTGTCGCCGCGCAAGCCGTTGACCTGTGCCCAGCCGGTCATGCCCGCCTTCTCGCGGTGACGCTCCATGTAGCGCGGGATGTATTCGCGGAACTTTTGCACGTAGTAGGGCTGCTCCGGACGCGGCCCCACCAGGCTCATATGCCCCCAGAAGACGTTGATGAGCTGTGGAATCTCATCCCAGTTGGTGCGGCGCATGATGCGCCCGATGCGTGTCACGCGGGGATCGTTGGCGGTCGTCCAGCCGGGACCATCTTTTTCAGCGTCGGCACGCATGGAGCGGAACTTGATCATGGGGAAGGGGTGCCCGTCCAGGCCCATGCGCTCCTGGCAGAAGAACACCGGCCCTGGCGATTCCAGCTTGATCGCAATGGCCGTCAGCGTCATCAAGGGGCTGAGCAGCACCAATCCGACGAACGACCCCACAATGTCCATGGCCCGCTTCAGGCTCAGCTTCCAGCCGCGCAGGGCCACGTCGCGCACCGACAGCAGCGGCATCCCGTTGAGATCGTCCACCGTCAGCCCGCCGGACATGTAAGCGAAGATGTCCGGGTAGACTTTAATGTCCACTCTGCCCCGCTGACACTTGCTGACCAGTTGCACCAGTTCGTGCCGCGACGCTTCGGGCAGGGCGATGATCACCTCGTCCACCTCGTAGCGGTCTATGATCTCCGGCAGTTCGGCGGTCGTGCCGATGATGGGCACGTCTCCCACCGACCCCGCCGCCTCGCCATTGACCGCGCCGACGATGTTCAGCCCCAGGTTGGGCGACCAGCGGATTTTTTCCGCGATGGTGCGCGCCACTTCGCCGGAGCCGACGATCAGCACGTTGTCGCGCCCGATGCCGAAATCGCGCAGGCGCACGGTGAGTTGACGGTGAAAGGTCCGCCCGGCGATCACCAGCACGATGCCCAACAGCCAGGCATAGACCACCACGCCGCGCGGATAGTCCAGTTCCAGCGCACTGTTCTTGAAAGCCAGGGACTCCAGAGCGACCGCCATCAGCGTGCCGATGGAGACGTTCTGCGCCACGGCGTAGCCTTCGTCGAAGCGGCTGACGGCGCGCCGCTGATGGTACATGCGGGCGAAGTAGAAGACCACCAGCGTCGTCAACACGTGCACGATCAACATCGGCACGTAGTTGCTGAGCGGCGGCGGGTTGACCGGCACCGCCGGCAAAGGCAGGCGCGCGCGCAGCACGTAGCCGAGCGCAAACGCCACGGTCAGCATCAGCACATCGCTGATCACCAGCGCCGTGCGCAAAAAGCCACGTACCCGCCGATCAACCGTTGGGCTTACCTGGAAGCGGCTGCGGGATGCCACAGATCGCGCCAGAGGGGCCGCCCGCCCTTCAGGGCCAGCCCCGCCAGCACCAGACTGTGCAGCCACCAGGGAGTCGTCCGGCGGTAGTGTTTGCGGTAGAAGATCAGCATCGCCCGGTAGAATTCCTGCTGCGCCCGGCGTGACTGTCGGCTCGCCGCTCGTTTGACGTGCCTGACCGTCACCCGCGGGTTGTACATCACTTTCCACCCGGCCTGCTTGATGCGAAACGCCCAATCCAGATCCTCTCCGTACATAAAGAACGTCTCGTCGAACAATCCCACCAGACGGATCGCCTCGCGGCGCACCATCATGAAGGCCCCCACCACGGAGTCTACCTCGGTTTCGCTATCGGGATCGAGGTAGGTCAGATTATACCGCCCAAAACGCCGACTGTGCGGAAACAGCTTCGATAGCCCCACCATGCGGTAGAAGCTGATCTCCGGCGACGGGAAGCTGCGCCGGCAGGCCAGGTCGAGCGAGCCGTCGGGCAGGATCAGCTTCGGCCCGGCCACGCCGATGGTCTCGTCGGCATCCATATAGGCAATCATGGCCGCCAGCGCGTCGGGCGGCAACACGGTGTCCGGGTTGAGCGCCAGCGCATAGCGCGGCGCGTCGTCGCCGCACCCCTGCTCGAAGCCAAGCGAGCGAAAGCCCTGATTGTTGGCGCGGGGATAGCCGACATTCTCGGCGTTGGCGATCAGCGTCACTTCCGGGAACTCCGCGCGTACCATGTCGGCGCTACCATCTGCGGAGGCGTTGTCCACCACGATCACGCGGTACGAGAAAGCGCCTTCCGATGCCCGCACCGAACGCAGGCACTCGCGCAGCAGGTCGCGCGTGTTCCAGTTGACGATGACGATCCCCAAATCCACCCGTGCACCTCCTACCCCTGTGCGCAGGCAACCTTAGCATACCATATTCCAGCAGGGAACTGCTGTGCGCGCGCCCAACGACCGGCACGCGGTCAGCGAACGCTAGCGTATCAGGCGGCGCGCCTCCGGGAATGCATCGCGCCAGGCGGCCAGCAGGCGGGCATGGGGACCTTCTGGCGCGGGGTCTACGATGCGCACGCGCTCGTATCCGTGTTGGTCTGCCCGCTCTACCGTGAAGGTGATCCCGTCGTGCACATGCGGAGGGACGGCATCGCCCGCCCAGGCGAGTTCAGCGTCCTGCAGATCGCGCAGGAACTGTTCCAGCACCGCTGGCTCGACTTCGCGCAGGCTGCCCTGTGCCAGCGAGGTGCGCGGCGTACAGCTATTGCAGCACACCAGTTGAGCGCAGCGCCCCCTCACCACGACCATACAACGGTTCTGGCTGACGGTGAACGGCTGTATGGCCGTCAGGATGTACACGCTATCCGCGCCCTGTTCCTGGCGAAACTGCTCGACAGTTGTTGCGCGCGGGTCAGTCATGACGCTTCCCTTCTTCGCACAAGAATAGAACTTGCACTCCATGAACAGAGAGTACATCTCTGAAGTCCCACCAGTCGCGATCGGTAGCGTTCAAAACAGGCGGGTGTTGCGAATGCGCCAGGCACACAGCAACGAATTTGCGATCCGAGGGATCGAAATTGGCCAGGTCGGGATCGGAAGGAAACTCTTTGGAAGTCTGTCTCATCAGGATCAACAGGATTACAGGGAGTAATGGAGACTGTTTCAATGCGATCGGGGTTGGCGATGTTATTCAGCGCCCATTTCAAGAAAGCATCACCGACCCCTGGCTGAACGCTTGTGTGCAGATGCGCCATGTACTCGCGCAGAATACGCCACTGATTGTCGAGAACCAGCTTGCCCTGTCGAGTGATCTGTTGCAACTGCTGTGCACAGGCTACCATACACGCTATTGACGCCTGCGCAGAACGCCCATTGGCCACCACAGGCACATTGGTATCCACGATGGCGATCATCGCGCTCCGGCTCCCATGCGTCTGGCCATTGCCTCCACCTGCGCAGTACGGTCACTCATCTCATCCGCCCAAAAGTCCTGGGGCCAGTTGGTGATATTGCCGAACAAATCCAGATGCAACCTTTCGATCTGGGACTCGCCCCCTTCTATCCGGCAAAAATACAGAGCTGCCTTGTCTGCTGCCAGTTCTTCTTCGGCAATGCGCCGCTGAAGACGTCTTAGCAAGTGCTCGCTATGGCTCTCGACGATGATCTGTACGTTGCGATTGTTCACGACATCAATCAAGACATCAGCCAGGTCGGCTTGTACCGAAGGGTGTAGATGAATCTCTGGTTGTTCGAGCAAAATGATCGAGCCTTCGGGGACGTAGTAACACAGCACCAGCACGGGCAGAATCTGCGAAACGCCGAAGCCGACATCCATGATCAAGACCTGCGGACCACCCGATCGGGTGCTAACGCGAAGTTCGTAGACTTTGCGGTTCTCGGCCAATGGCTCTAGCATGAAGCTGTCAACAAGCTTCATCCGCTGCAACCAGTATCCCACTCGTTCCTCGACCGTCTGACGCCGTTTGCGAGGGCCGGGTGAAATGACTCTGCCCATACTCCTGGACGCCAACAATGCGGGAACGGCCAGTTCGCCCCGCCGACCCACGTCAAGAGGACTCTCTCCTGCCCACACATAGCTGCGTTTGGGATACTCACGTAGCGGCCCCAAATAAGCGATTCCCGAAAACAGGTTCTCAAACGCCAAGACAAAGTCTGGAAGGAACCCCGTATTCTGATAGTAACCCACCGCTTCATCTGGGAAGCCGTAGCATTTCATCGGTGCTGGTAGGGGCCAGGGGCGGCCAGAAGTGCGTTTGGCGTGATAGGGTTCGCTGATCAGATCGTATCTGTCGTCTTCTCTCTTATCTTCAAGCCGCCGCGCCATACCGAACCGATGGTTATCGAACTGATAGACAAACGAGTCAACTCCCAATCTGCCATCTCGTTGGCGCACGCTGGCGTGGAATGACAACGTCTTGATTTGAAAAAGCTGTTTCTTTGTTTCCGGATCGGCAATCTCCAGTCGTTCGGGCAAGTTCCATGCCAGGGCAAGAACGACCGCTTTATCCTCTTGGTGAGCGTAGACCACATCGTAAAATGTGCCCAGGTCTACTAGCGAGCGCTCGTCGCCAAAGTGCAACACCCTGCGCCGATCCGGTGACTCAACGGTCTGTTTCAGCATCAGCAACAACTGCAGAATGCTGGTCTTCCCAGAACTGTTCGCGCCGAACAGCCCTGTCAATGGTGCAATTTCCAGGTCGCCAGTATCTCGCCATGACTTGAAGTTTTGAACCCGCAATCGCGTCAGCATGGCCTATATCTCCTCACTGAATCATTCCTGTGCCGTCGGCAGGGTGAGCAGCGGTACCCCGCGCAAGGCCGCCCGCATGGCTGCCCGATCGTCCCAGGGATACTCCACCGTCCCGAAGCACATGCTCTGCTCGTGCCCTTTGCCGCAGGCGATCACCAGGTCGCCGGGCCGCGCCAGCGAACAGCCAAAGGCAAGCGCCCGTCCGCGGTCCGGCACGCGCCAGAAGGTCTCGCCTTCGCGCCCGCCCTGGCTCCGACAACCTTCGGCCATCTCCGCCAGAATCGCGTCCAGCGACTCGGTGCGCGGGTCTTCGGCGGTGAGCACCACCCTGTCCGCCAGCTTCATGCCGATCTCGGCCATCATGCGCCGCTTGGCGCGGTCGCGCAGGCCCGCGCTGCCGAAGATGGCGATCACCTGCCGATCCGGCGCGATCATCGTCCGCGCGGCTTCCAGCGCCCGGCGCAGCGCGTTGGGTGTGTGCGCGAAGTCCACGATCGCCAGGAAGTCCTGTCCCTCGTCAATACGCTCCATGCGGCCTGGCACGGGCGACATGCCCGCGATGCCTTCCGTCAGCGCCATCCTCAGGGCCGCCGGATCGGGCAGCAGGACACTGGCCGCCGCTGCCGCCGCCAGCACATTGGCCACGTTGAACGGCCCCATCAGCACCGTGCGCACGGGCACGCGCAGGCCGTCCGGCCCGGCAATGGTCAGGTGCGTGGCATTGGGGGAGAAGGCTACAGCCTCGGCGCGGAAAGCGGCGGGCGCTTCCAGCGCATAGGTCAGGACGCGATCCACGCCCTCTGCCCGCTGCCGGAACACGTCCGCGCTGGGGTCGTCGGCGTTGATCACCGCGGCCTTGGGCACGCCCGCTTTGCGCGACGAGGTCGCCGCCATCTGGAACAGGCTCGCCTTGGCGTCGCGGTACGCTTCCCAGGTGCCATGAAAATCCAGGTGCTCGTGTGTGACGTTGGTCAGGACAGCGAGATCGAAATCTACGCCGTTGACGCGCCCCTGTGCCAGCCCGTGCGACGTGGCCTCGATGATGGCGTGAGTCAGTCCGGCCTCGACCATGCGGGCCAGGTAGCGCTGCATCTCGTCTGCGCCCGGCGTGGTGACGTGCAGGCCGGTGTCGAGCGTCTCGTCGCCGATCACGGCGTTCACCGTCGAGACCAACCCGACGCGCAGGCCCGCTGCCCGCAGGATGCTGTACAGGAGGGTGCTGGTGGTGGTCTTGCCGTCGGTGCCGGTGACCCCGATCACTGCCAGTCTGCGCGAGGGATGGCCGTAGTAAGCGGCAGCCAGTGGCCCCAACGCCGCTCGCCCATCGCTCACCTGGGCATAGGGAACGGGACAGGTCACCGCCTGCGGCGGGCGCTCGCCAATCACCGCCGCCGCCCCGCGCGCCACCGCCCCCGCGATCAGGTCGTGCCCATCAACGCTTGCACCGCGCCGCGCCAGAAAGATCCCGCCCGGCTCGACCGCTCCTGCGTTCTCGCTGACGGGTGCCGTGATGGTGACATCGCGGTCTGGCGGGGTCAGCAGGCCGGGCAGATCGGCCAGCAGTTGGCTGAACAGCATAGGCGCTCCGTGAGAGAAATGCGCGGACAATCTCCGGTGCGCCCTATTCTAGCCGATCTGCCATGCAACAGACAGGGTCACGTCGCTACTCGCCCGGCGCGATCAGCAGCTCGACGACACACTCCTCGCCGTAGCCAACCGACACGGTCAGAATGTAGTATCCCGCTTCGGCGAAGCGCAAGTCCGCAGTCAGCGCTGAGGCTATTGAGTTGTTCTGCAGATTGAAGGGGCCGGTCCAGTGCGGGCCAATGCGCAATTCGGGTGTACACCAATCGTCAATAGGCCGCAGCGACAGGTTGGCGGACTGCCCCGCCCCGACTTCCAGCACATAACGCCGCTCTGTAGTCGCACCGTTCAGGGGCACCGTCACAGCCTCGCCCCAGGCGAGCAACGTAAGCTGGCTGGGGCGCACCGCAAGCTGGAACGATACGTCCTCATCTACCTTTGCCGCAGCGCTGACCACCAGGTAATAGTAGTAGCTCTCCCGCGACACCACCCAGGGTTCGATCAGCAGGTCGTAATCCACCTCATCGGAACCGCCGGAGCCAGCCACAAGGTCGCCCGCCATATCGTACACGTTGATATCTCCGGCGAAATCCGCTTCCGCCGAGACGACCTCCACGCGCAGCAGGTCTATCTGGGGCGGGTAAATCTGGTAATAGACGGAGGGGCGGTCTGGACCGAGGGTATCTAGCTGGGGAGTCTCCGCTGTGATTTCGGTGACGGAATGGGCATCCACTTGCAGGGTATAACTGCTGCCCAGGAAATTCTCCGTTTGCAGTGTGAGCCGGTAAAGACCATCATAGGGCAACAGGATGAACGAGGACGAGGGGTCAGCATCGAAATCTCGCTCTGCGATGACCTTTTGATCCGGGCCAGTCAGCACATAGCGCAACCCTGCGCCGGTTGTGCTCAGCGAGATCACCGTCTTCTCTGCGGCGACGAAGTCCCAGAAACGCGCCGCCAGCGCCCGGTCGAGCGTGCCGGCGATGTCTTCGCCCAGCGCCAGCGGCGCTTCCTGGGCGAGGTCGAGCGTAAGCAGGTAGTTGCCGGTGGATGATCCGTTCTTGCCATTATAGCGGCCCATCACAATGATGTAGTTGCCGTCTAGGGGTAGCTCGAACGGCCCCAGCACCAGCGATCCAGACCCGTAGCCCTCCAGCGCCTGTAGCAACACGCGCCCCTGCGCATCCTGCAAGGCAATGTCAATGCGCAGGCCGGAGCCGAGATCGTAGGCGCTGAGGTAGATGCGCTCGCCTCGCTTCCCTTCAAACCAGTAACGGTGCTCGTAGCGCTCGTTGGTGATCGTATCCTGGACGGTCTGGCCATAGGCCAGCTTAGTGGCGACCGGCTCCTCGACTTGTGCCTGGGCGAGCAACGTGCCCCCAAGGAACGCGCAAGCCAGTCCTGCCAGAACAACGCGCAATAAGCGGCTCATGAACGTCTCTCCTCAAGTGTGATCGGTATCCTCATGATACATCCGAATCTCGTTTTGAGGAGAAGCGCGTGTGAAACTCTGGCCTTACACCCCTGCGGTGTCCAGGCGACGCATCTGCTCCGCACTGAGGGTGATCGGCAGCGCGCCCAGGTTCTCGGCCAGTTGTTCCGGCGTGCTGGCGGCGATCAAAGGCAGCACAGGCGGATCGCTCTGGCGCAGCCAGGCCAGCACGACCTGATTGGGCGTCGCGCCAACTTCGGCAGCCACCGCCCGCACTGCTGCCAGGCGCGCGTCGCTGTCCGGCCCGACATACTGATCGGCCAGCGGGCGATCGGGGCGCGTGTATGCGCCGCCCAGCAGCACCGAATAGGCCAGCAGGGTGAATTCGCCCTTGCGCGAGCGCACGTAGTCCAGCAGATCATCGTTGGCGGCCAGTTGCGGATCGAAAGTCTGCCCGGCGCGGGGGCGCAGATAGGTATAGCGCTGCTGCACGCAGCAGAACTCCGGCCAGCCGTTGGCCTTGCTGAGGGTATGGGCGCGTTCCAGGCGGTAGGCGCGGTAGTTGCTCGCCCCGATGAAGCGTACCTTGCCTTTGTCTACCAGGCGGGCCAGCGCTTCCAGAGAGTCGCGCAGCGGTGTGACGCGGTCGTCTACGTGCGCATAGTAGAGATCGATCACGTCTACACCCAACCGGCGCAGGCTCTTGTCGCATTCGGCCTCGATGAGCTGCGGGGCCAGGCTACGCGGCACGTCACCGTACTCGAAACCAACTTTGGTGGCAATGAACATGCGATCGCGATGACCGCGCACTTTCAGCCAGCGGCCCAGCAAAGCCTCGCTCTCGCCGCCCCGCCCACCAGGTACCCAGTGCGCGTAGATGTTGGCCGTGTCCAGGAAGGTCCCGCCCGCGTCCACGTATTGATCGAGCAGCCGAAATGAGGTCGCCTCGTCCTGGCGCGTGCCGAAGTACATCGTCCCCAGACACAACGCACTCACCTGAACACCCGTATGGCCCAGAGGTACGGTTTGCATCTGTTGTTCCCCCTTTCACCCAACCGAATGCAAAGCGCCAGGGACAATGCATCCGCTGGCGCTGCCAGATACGATGAGACGGGGCCGTGCAGGACGCTCAGCGCAGGGCCATCGAGAGCGCGCTCAGGTCACCGCGCACGCTGCCATCTACCACTTTGTCGCCAGCGCGCAGGATCATCCCGCCGAGGATAGATGGGTCAACCTTGTACTCGATTTCCTTCGCGCCAGTGATCTTGAGCACCTCGGCCTTTTCGTCGTCGGCCAGCGGCACGGCGCTGATCACTACGATCTTCTGTCCCAGACCCTTTGCTTCGGCAGGCACACCCGCGAAGAAGCGCTTGAGGATGGCCTTCTGGCGCTTTTCATCGAGCGTTTCGCCTACCAGGCGCTCGGCGGCAGCCAGAGCCAAGGCCACGATATCGTCGCGCGCTTCGGCCAGGATACGATTGCGCTCTTCTTCCGCCTGCGCGCGCGCCTGTTCGCGAACTTTCTCAGCCTCGGCCTGCGCCTCGCGCAGCATCTGCTTGAGCTGCTCTTCGCCGCGCTGCCGCGCCTCTTCGAGCACTTTCTGCGCTTCGGCGCGGGCCTGCGCCAGGATTTTGTCGCGCTCGCGCTCGGCGTTGGCACGCGCTTCTTCAGCCGCCCGCGCGTCTTCCAGGCCCTTGGCGATGCGCTCCGAGCGCTCGTCGAGCATCTTCAGCACGCGCGGCCAGACCAGTTTGGCCAGCAGCAGGAAGATGATGCCGAAGTTGACCAGTTGGGCGATGAAGAACCCCAGATTAATCCCTAATGCGTCCACCGGATGCCTCCTGGAGCGCCACTAGAGCACGAACAGGATGATCAGGGACACAACCAGTGCATAGATCGCGACGGCCTCGGCAAACGCGATACCCAGGATCATGTTGGTGGTGATCTGACCGGATGCATCCGGATTGCGCCCAATGGCGTTTAGAGCGCCCTGAACCAGCACACCAATGCCAATGCCCGGCCCGATGACGCCAATCATCGCCAGCCCCGCGCCGATAGCCTTTGCAGCATCTACTTCCATGAATGCCTTCCTCCTGATGGTTAGTCGGTTATACTCGGTTTTATCGCCCCGCTTCAGACGGAGCGTGATTCCACGCCTAGAGCGTGTTATGCACTTTTCCCCTCATCCCCCGGCCCCTTCTCCCTCGCGGGTTCAGGGGCGGACAGAGCTAGAGCAAGCGTAGAG
>FWPU01003677.1_pt1 | contig 37945 bp, 36 predicted proteins | sample 2228361 | NCBI WGS metagenome assembly FWPU01 (sample SAMEA103939777, study PRJEB20133) | metagenome | reverse complement strand
CGCGGAAAAACGCGCGCGCCGCGAGCCGCTCGGAGTCCGCCAGCAGGTAGTAGCGCAGGCTCGGCAGCTTGCGGTAGGCGGCCCACTTTTCCCGCTGATCGATCGCCGCCGTGCCGGGCGACAGCACTTCGGCGATGAAGCACGGTGCGCGCTTGTAGACGGGGTGATCGTCGGTCGGGTCGCACACCAGCATGGCGTCCGGGTAGTAGAAGGTCGGGCCTTCGTCCAGACGCAGCTTCATGTCGGCCATGAAAGCGCGACAAGCGCGCCCGCGGGTGGCGGCGCGCAGATGAAAGGCGATGTTCAGCGCGATGCGGTTGTGCCGCTCGCTGGCGCCGGCCATCGCGTGCACGCGGCCGCCGACGAACTCGTGCTTGACGGAAGCCGCTTCCTCGAAGCGCAGGTATTCGTCTTCGGACATCGGCTGCAAGCCGTGGGCGTGGGACATGGCCATACTCGCACGGGTGAACGCGAAGCTCCTCCGCATTATGACGCCACGGGCGGCGGCGGCGAGCGACCGCTCGGTCGGGTCCGACGCATGCCTGCGTTGTGGGTTCGGCTTGCGCCAGCGCCTCAAAGTTTGGCTCCCCGGCGGCGGTTTGCGCGCGGCCGGGTCGATACAATGGCGCGATGCTGCACGCCGTCTACGACCACCTGAGCCAGCGTCTGCTGGACGAATGCATGCGCCACTACGGCGCGAGACTGGTTTCGCTGGTGCTGTACGGGTCGGTTGCGAGCGGAACGATGCGCTTCGACTCGGACATCGACGTGCAGATCGTGGCCGATCCTCTGCCCCAAAGACGTTTTGCGCGGGCGGCGGAGTTCGACGAGATCGAGGCGCGCATCCTGTTCGATCGCGACGGCTTCTTCGCCGCGCGCCTGGACGACCTGCGCGCGCGAATGCGCGCCCTGGGCAGCGAACGCCGCCGGCTTGCGGGCGGCTATTACTGGCCGCTGAAGCCGGACTTCAAGCCGGGCGACCGGATCGAGTTATGACGGCCGACGAGCTTGCGCGCGGCGTCGTCGAGCCGGAGCGCCCGTGACCGTGTTCAGCGTGCCGAAAGCGCGACTCGCCGCCCGCCGCGTGCTGGTCGTGGGCGACGTGATGCTCGACCGCTACTGGTTCGGCGAGGTCGAGCGCATCTCGCCGGAGGCGCCGGTGCCGGTCGTTCGCATCCAGCGCACCGAAGAGCGGCTGGGCGGCGCGGCCAACGTGGCGCGCAACGTGGTCGCGCTGGGTGCGCGCGCGGGGTTGCTGACGGTGGTCGGCGACGACGAGGCGGGCCGCGCGTTGGTGCGGCTGCTCGACGCCTCGGGCATCGCGCCGCACGCGCACACGGATGCGCAGATGGCGACGACGGTGAAGCTGCGCGTGATCGGCCGCCGCCAGCAGATGCTGCGCGCGGACTTCGAGACGCAGCCGGATGACGAGGTGCTGCTCGCCAAGCTCGGCGAGTACGAAGCGCTGCTGCGCGACCATGACCTCGTGATCCTGTCCGACTACGGCAAGGGCGGGCTCACGCACATCGCGCGCATGATCGAGCTGGCGCGCGCCGCGGGCAAACCGATCCTCGTCGATCCGAAAGGCGACGACTACTCGCGCTATGCGCGCGCCACCGTGGTCACACCCAATCGGGCGGAGCTGCGCGAAGTGGTCGGCCGCTGGCGAAGCGAAGCGGATCTCGAAGCGCGCGCGCAGAAGCTGCGCCGCGAACTGGAGCTGCAGGCGCTGCTGGTCACGCGCAGCGAGGAAGGCATGACGCTGTTCACCGAAGATGGCGCGTGGTCGGTGCCGGCGCAGGCGCGCGAGGTGTTCGACGTCAGCGGCGCCGGCGATACGGTGATCGCCACGCTGGGCGTGATGCTGGCGGCGGGCGCGACGCTGCGGCAGGCGGTCGAAGCCGCCAACCGCGCCGGCGGCATCGTCGTCGGCAAACTGGGCACGGCGACGGTGAGCTACGAGGAGTTGTTCGGCAGCACCGCGACGTGACCCTTCCGTGCGCTTGCGTGCGACGGACCGCAGCGGGGGCTCGTCCGGGTCGGCGAAGCCACCGGCGCTCGATCCGATCCGATTCACCAGGCTCGAAGGGCTGAAGAGGGGCACCTCGAGCTAGCGCAGCACCTCGACCCGCGCGCCGGTCTTGGCGCGCAGCCATGTCCGGTCGGCGGTCACGGCGACCCCGTCCATGGCCGCAGCCAGTTGCAGGCACGCCCGGTCTCCGAGCGAGAGACCGAGCGCCCGCGTCGACCGCCGCAGCAACCCGCAGCGCCGGGCTTGATCCGCATCGAACGGCTCGATCCGGATGCGCAGGCCATCGAGAACCGCGACGATCTCGGCTTCGCTCATGCCGACTTCGTTGAGCTTGCCCACGACCTCGGCGTAGTTGACCGCGCTCATCGTGCAAGCGCCGGCTTCGAGAACTTTCAGCACCCTCTCCGAGCCCGGCTCCGCAAGAATCAGACTCAGCAGCGCCGAGGCGTCGAGCACGTGCGCCTTACTCACGCCCCGCCTCGCGCCGCCGCTCCTCGATCAGCTCTGCGCTGAGCGAGCGGCCCCGCTTGACGTACTTGGCGACGGTTTGCTGCGCCATCTTGACCGCGTGACGGATCGAACGCACGTGCAGGCCCGAATCGTCGACCTCCAGCAGCAGATCGTCGCCTTCCTTGACGCCCAGCGCCTCGCGCATCGCCTGCGGGATGACGATACGGCCGCCCGCACCGATGCGCGTACGGCAGGACAGTCGGCTTGTGGCTGATCGGCTCGCGCTTGGCATTGGTATCGGATTCTGCCATCGCGCATGATCTGTGGCAACAGCGCGAGTCAATGGAGATCCAGTGATGCGAATCATCGTCACCGGCGCCGCCGGCTTCATCGGCGCCAACGACGTCCGGCGCCTGAACGAGCGCGGCGAGACCGAGATCGTCGCGGTCAGCGACTTGAGGCGCACAGAGATTCAACGGCGCCGCGCCAGCGGTCGTCAGCAGGATGCGCGAAGCGCGCGGCGAGTCGCCCGCTTGCACCGCCGCGAGCGATGGCGCAGGGCAGGATGGAATGCATCCCCTTCCCCGAGTCGCTGCGCGGCACCGGCTTCGACGCGCCGATGCACCCGGTCGAGCACGGCACCGCCACCTGCGTGCGGTGGCTGCTGAAAAATGGTGTCTGACCCCGATTTTTCCGCGTTGGCAAGTCGGGCACGGCGACGGTGAGCTGCGGACGTACAATGCATCGCAACTGCGATGCATGAGGGCTTCCCGTGAAAACGAGCACGATTCCGGCGCTACGCGTCGATCCCGAGCTGCGCAAGGCCGCTGAGCGGGTCCTCGAGGAGGGTGAAACGCTGTCGTCGTTCGTGCTCGAATCGGTGCGCAGACGCATCGAAGAGCGCCGGGCGCAGGCCGAATTCATCGCGCGCGGGCTGGCATCGGAGCGCCGCGCCAAGCGATCCGGCAGCTACGTTCCGGCGGCCGATGTGCTCGCAAAACTCGGGGCGCGTCTGAAACGGGCTCGACGCAAGCCGGCCGGACGCGGATGAAGTTCGCGGTCCGCTTCACTCCGGACGCCGAAGATGACCTCTTGCGCCTGTTCGATTTCCTGCTCGAGCGGGACCTTGCCGCAGCGACGCGCGCCGAGCGCGCCATTCGCAGGGCGCTGCAGCTGCTGGCGTTCTCGCCGTTTTCCTGCCGCAAAGCCGGATCGGACCCACTGCTGCGGGAGCTGGTGATCTCTTTCGGGAACGCGGGCTGCGTCGCGCTGTTCCGGATCGAAGATGCACGGACGATTACGATTCTCGCCATCCGGCATCAGCGTGAGTCCGACTACCACTGAGTGCATGCGATGAAGATCATCGTCACCGGCGCCGCCGGCTTCATCGGCGCCAACAACGTGCGGCGGCTCAACGAGCGCGGCGAGACCGACATCGTCGCGGTCGACAACCTCAAGCACGCGGAGAAGTTCCGTAACCTGACCGACTGCGAGATCGCCGACTACCTCGACAAGGCGGAGTTCATCGAGCTGGTGCGGCGGCGCGCGCTGGCGAAGCCGGACCTTGTCTTTCACCAGGGCGCGTGCTCGGACACGATGGAGTCCGACGGCCGCTACATGCTGGAGAACAACTACCGCTACTCGCTCGCGCTGCTCGACTGGTGCCAGGAGCTGCGCGTGCCGTTCATCTACGCGTCGAGCGGATCGGTGTACGGACTCGGCCCCGTGTTCAAGGAGGAGCGCGCGCACGAGAAACCGCTGAACGTCTACGGCTACTCGAAGTTCCTGTTCGACCAGATCGTGCGCCGGCACCTGCACGCGCTGACCGCGCCGGTGATCGGGCTGCGCTACTTCAACGTCTACGGCCCGCGCGAATCGCACAAGGGACGGATGGCGTCGGTGGCGTTTCATCACTTCAACCAGTTCCGCGCGGAGGGCAAGGTCAAGCTGTTCGAGGGCAGCCACGGCTACGCCAACGGCGAGCAGCGGCGCGACTTCATCCACGTCGACGACGTGATCGCGGTCAACCTGCACTTCGCCGACAAACCGGTGTCCGGCATCTACAACGTCGGCACCGGCCGCGCGCAGAGCTTCAACGACGTGGCGCTCGCGGTCGTCAACACGCTGCGCGAAGCGAACGACCAGCCGCCGCTGACGCTCGCACACGCGGTCGCGCAGGGCAGGATCGAGTACATCCCGTTCCCCGAGGCGCTGCGCGGCAAGTACCAGGCGTACACGCAGGCCGACATCGCGCGACTGCGCGCCACCGGCTTCGAAGCGCCGATGCAGTCGGTCGAGCACGGCACCGCCGCTTACGTGCGGTGGCTGCTGAAAAATGGTGTCTGACCCCAATTTTTCATGACGCGCCGCGCCGTCTTTCTCGATCGCGACGGCGTGATCAACGTCGATCTCGGCTACGTCGTGCGGCAGGAGGACTTTCACTTCGTGCCGGGCGTGCTCGAGGCGGCGCGCACGCTTGCGAAGCGCGGGTTTGCGTTGGTGGTGATCACGAATCAGTCGGGGATCGCGCGCGGGCTGTATACGGTCGATGACTTCCATCAGCTGACGCGCTGGATGCGCGAGCGGTTTGCCGAGGCGGATGCGCCGCTCGCGGGTGTCTACTTCTGTCCGCACCATCCGACCGAGGGGCAGGGCCCGTACCGGGTGAACTGCACCTGCCGCAAGCCGGCGCCGGGCATGCTGCGCGCAGCCGCGCACGAACTGGGCGTCGATCTGGCGCGCTCGGTGCTGTTCGGCGACAGGCGTTCGGATCTGGAAGCCGCGCACGCCGCGGGTGTGCCGCACAGGATCCTGCTTGGCACCGACGGGCGCGCGGATCCGCGCGACGAAGACGGCGGCGGGCTTGCGACCGCGCGCTTTCGCTCGCTGCTGGAGGCGGTGCGCAGCCCGCAGCTCGCGGACCTGCTCGACGAGGCCGAGCGTGCCTGAGCGCTTTGCCCCGCCGGATTTCGAGCGCAAGATCGTCGCGCGCGCGGAGCTCGCGGCGCGCGTCGCACAACTGGTGCGGCCGATCGTCTTGACCAACGGCGTGTTCGACATCCTGCATCGCGGCCACGTGACGTATCTGGCGCAGGCGCGCGCGCTCGGCGCGAGCCTCGTCGTCGCGGTGAATTCGGATGCCTCGGTCAAGCGGCTCGGCAAGGGCGACGATCGCCCGATCAACAGCGAAGCCGACCGCGCCGCCGTGCTCGCCGCGCTCGAAAGCGTCACGCTCGTGACGATCTTCGACGAGCCGGTGCCGCTGCCCGTGCTCGAAATCGTGCGACCCGACCTGTACGCCAAGGGCGGCGACTACGACATGGCGCAGATCCCCGAAGCGCAGCTCGCGCGCACCTGGGGCGCGCGGACGGTGGCGATCCCGTTCGTGCACGAGCGTTCGACGACGGCGCTATTGCGCAAGGTGCGCGAGCGGTCGTGATGTTGCAGCCGAGCTGGGCGAACCTGGAGGACGCCTTCTACGACACGACGCTCGAGCGCGGGCTGCGCTATGCGCGCGAGCACCGTGTCTCGGACGTTCACGCCGAGCCGCTCGGCCCGGCCAGCACCCGCGTGCAGGCGCGCGTGCAAGGCACCGAGGCTGCGCCGTACGAAGTGACGGTCACGATCGAACGCAGCGGCCGCGAGCTGCTGGTCGAAGGCCGCTGCACCTGCCCCATCGGCTACAACTGCAAGCACGCGGCCGCGGCGCTGATCGCGGCCTGCGGGCTGGGACCGCCCACCCCCGCAGCGCGCGTCGAAAAGAACGTCGGCACGCCGCCCGCTACGCGCCCTGCGCATCACGCGTACTGGATCGAACGCGTGCGCGCGCTGTATGCACCGCCGGGGCAAAGCGCGCCGCCGGTCGCGCGCAAGCAGCGGCTCGCATACGCCGTCGAGCGCGAGCCGTACGGCGCGCTACCGATCGTGCGGCCGCTGATCGGCAACGTGCGCAAGGACGGCAGCTTGGGTTCGCTGCGCTTCGCGCCCGACGATCCGGCGACCATCCTGCGCAACCGGCCGCAGTACCTCGGCGAGGAGGACGACCCGCTGCTGCGCGCGCTGGCGCTGGCGGCCGATTCCGCCGGCTCGGGCGGTCGCGTGCTTACGCGCGACGCCGCGCTGCTGCGCCGGATCGTCGAACTGGGACTGGCGGTGGCCAAGCGCTCCGAGCGCTGGGGTGACTATGTGCCGCTGCGCCTTGGCGAACCGCGCACGGCGACGGCGTGCTGGGTCGCCGATGCGCAGGGCCGCCAGCGTTTCGCGCTCCAGGTCAGCCCGGGGGCCGAAGCGCTCGCGCTCGAGGGGCTGTGGTACCTGGATGCTGAGCGCGGCGAATTCGGCGCGCTGCAGGCCGATGTCGATGCGCAACTGGCCGCCGTGCTGCTCGCCGCGCCGCCGATCGCGCCCGCCGAGGCGGAGGCGGTGGCGCGCGAACTGGCGGCCGCGCTGCCGCCCGCGTTCGCACGGCCGCCGCTGCCGGCGACGATCGAGACGCGCACCGTCGGCGGATCCGGGGTCGTGCATCTGCGGCTCGCCAACGGCGCCACCATACCCCCGTCGCGTTACGCGCAGTCGATCGAAAACGGCGCGGCGCTGTTCGTGCACGTGCGTTACGGCGGCGTGCCCGTGCGGCTGAACGACGACGGCCGGCCACGCATGCACGACGGCGCGCTCGTGGCGCCGGCCATGGACATCCACCTTCACCGAAAGACGCTGAACCGGCTGCACTCTGCCGGCTGCGAAGACATGCCGGAGGCGCCCGGGCAGCGTCCGCACGAGACCGCGTTCTTCCTGCACGAGTCGCTGGTGCTGCGGCTGATGAACGAGTCGATCCCGCGCTGGCGCAAGGCCGGCTGGGTCATCGAGATCGATCCGGACTTCGCGTGGCACACGGTGCAGGCCGGCGCGTTTTTCATCGAAACCGAACCGAAGGACGACAACCGCTGGTTCGGGCTGGAGCTGGGCGTCGAAGTCGAAGGCCGGCGCATGTCGCTGTATCCGCTGCTGGCGCATCTGCTGGCGGATCGCCAACTGCGCGACTGGCTGCTCGCCGAAGGCGGGCGCGACACCGATACGGTCAACGTGCGTATCGACGCGCGCCACATCGTCGCGCTGCCGGCGGCGCGGCTGCGCACGATCCTGCGCGCGCTGATCGAACTGCATGACCGCGAGCCGGGCCCCGCAGCCGGCAAGCTGAGGCTGGCGCGCACCGATAGCGCGCGGCTGGCGGAGCTCGCCGACGCGGGCTTCGAGTGGCGCGGCGGCGAGCGGCTGCGCGAGCTGGCGCAGCGGCTCGCGCATTTCACGGCCATCGAAGACGTTGCGCCGCCGCGCGGCCTGCGCACCGAGCTGCGTCCGTATCAGCGCGCGGGGCTCGCATGGCTGCAGTTTCTTCGCGAGCACGATCTGGCGGGCATCCTGGCCGACGACATGGGCCTCGGTAAGACCGTGCAGGCGATCGCACATCTGCTGTTGGAGAAGGAAGGGGGCCGGCTGACGCGGCCCGCGCTGGTGGTGGCGCCGACCTCGGTCGTGCACAACTGGCAGGTCGAATGCTCGCGCTTCGCTCCGGCGCTGAAGGTGCTGCTGCTGCACGGTGCGGGGCGACACGCGTCGTTCGACGGGATCGCCGAGCATGACGTCGTGCTGACCACGTATCCGCTGCTACCGCGCGATATCGAAGCGCTCGCGCAGTACGAGTTTCGTCTCGTGATCTTCGACGAGGCGCAGAACCTGAAGAACGCGCGCACGCGCGCGGCGGAGGCTGCCGGCCGGCTGCGCGCGGCGAGCCGGCTCGCGCTCACCGGCACGCCGCTGGAAAACAACCTCGGCGAGCTGTGGTCGCAGTTCAACCTGTTGCTGCCGGGTTTTCTGGGCGACAGCCGGCGCTTCGCGCAGCTTTATCGCACGCCGATCGAAAAGCGCGGCGACGACGCACGGCGCGCGCACCTGGCGCGGCGCATCCGGCCGTTCATCCTGCGCCGGACCAAGGACATGGTCGCGCGCGAGCTGCCGCCCAAGACCGAAATCGAGCAGACGGTCGAACTGGCCGGTGCCCAGCGTGACCTGTACGAAACGGTGCGCACAGCGATGCAGGCGCGCGTACGCGAAGCGCTTGCCAGACAGGGGCTGGCGCGCAGCCACATCGTCGTGCTCGACGCGCTGCTGAAGCTGCGCCAGGTGTGTTGCGATCCGCGCCTGGTGCGCAGCGACGCGGCGAAGAAGGTGCGCGAATCGGCCAAGCTCGAACGGCTGCAGGAACTGCTGCCGGAACTCGTGGCCGAGGGGCGGCGCGTGCTGCTGTTCTCCCAATTCACCTCGATGCTGGCGCTGATCGAGGAGGCGGTGGCCGCGCTCGGCATCGAGTTCGTGAAACTCACGGGCGACACGAAGGACCGCGTCACGCCGGTCGCGCGCTTCCAGCGCGGCGAAGTGCCGCTGTTTCTGATCAGCCTGAAAGCGGGCGGCACGGGACTGAACCTCACCGCCGCCGACACCGTGATCCACTACGACCCGTGGTGGAACCCGGCGGTCGAGGACCAGGCGACCGATCGCGCGCACCGCATCGGCCAGGACAAGCCGGTGTTCGTGCACAAGCTGATCGCCGCGGCGACCGTCGAGGAACGCATCCGCGAACTGCAGGCGCGCAAGGCGGCGCTGGCGCGCGGCATCCTCGACGAGGACGCCGCACTCGCCAAGGTGCTGACGGCCGAGGATCTGCAGGCGCTGTTCGAGCCGCTGCCGGGGTGAGGATGCACAGCATGAACGACACCCTGCTCGCCATCGGCGACCTCCAGGGCTGCCTCGCCAGCCTGCAACGGCTGCTCGATCGCGCGCCGGCCGATGCGCGGCTGCTTTTCGTCGGCGACATCGTCAACCGCGGGCCGCAGTCGCTCGAAACGCTGCGCTTCGTGCGCGCGCTGGGCGATCGCGCCACTGTGCTGCTCGGCAACCACGACCTGCATCTGCTCGCGGTCGACGCGGACATCCGGCCCCAGCACGCCGACGACACGCTGCGGCAGATTCTCGTTGCGCCCGACCGCGCGGAGCTCATCGACTGGCTGCGGCACCGCCCGCTCGCGCATGTCGAGGCCGGCGCGCTGTTCGTGCACGCGGGCGTGCTGCCGCCATGGACGGTCGAGAAGACGCTTTCTCTCGCGCGGGAGGTCGAGGCGCGATTGCGCGCGGACGACTACCGCGAGTTCCTGGCGACGATGTACGGCAATGCGCCGGCGCGCTGGGACGACGGCCTCGAAGGTGCGGACCGGCTGCGCTGCGCGATCAACGCGCTGACGCGCCTGCGCTTCGTCGCCGCCGACGGCACGATGAACCTGAAGATCAAGGAAGGCGCGCACGCAGCGCCGCCGGGGCTCGTGCCGTGGTTCGATCATCCACAGCGTTTGACGCATCCGGCGCGCGGCGGGCTGCCGGTCGTGTTCGGCCACTGGTCGACACTGGGTCTGCTGAATCGGCCCGACGCGGTATGCCTGGATACCGGCTGCGTGTGGGGCGGGCGGCTTACTGCGATGAACTGGCCGGAGCGCCGGATCGTTCAGGTGTCGTGTCCGCAGACGCGGGTGCCGGCCTGAAAGGCTGCTGGCGCGGTTCGATCGGGAAGCCGAGGTATTGCGCGATTTCGGCGCGGGCGAGCGCTGCGAGGTAATGCCGCGTGTGCTCGGGCCGCGCCGCGATCGGCGCGAGCATCGCCACTTCGATCGCCAGGTCGCGCGCGACCAGGATGTTCCACAGCGAGGTGAGCAGCGCCATCTCGCCGACGAACGCCGGGGCGCGCGTCGGCTGTCCGCTTTCCGTGTAGCGCAGCGCGACGGGCCAGATCTCGCCGCCGACATCCAGCGCCGGCGCGATCAGGTTCGAATGAAACGGCAGCAGCGAAAAGCCGTCGGTCGTCGTGCCTTCGGGAAACACGGCGACCGTTTCGCCCGCCTTCAGCTTGTCGCGCACCCGGTGGTTGATCGCGGCGACCGCGTGCCGCCGGCCGCGTTCGATGTACAGCGTGCCCACCAGCGTGACCAGCCAGCCCACGAGCGGCCAGCGTCCGATCTCGGCCTTCGCGACGAAGCGGCCGGGCACGCACGCGAGGATCGCGAAGACGTCGATCCACGAGATGTGATTCGCAAGGATCAGGCGGCCGGCGCCGGAGCGTTCGATCCCCGTGCGGGCAAGCGCCGCGCCGAGCGCGCGCCCGCTTGTGCGCAGCTTCACCCCGCAGATCGCCAGCAGCACGCGCGACCAGCCGCGCACGATGCGGTTGCGCGTCGGCTGCGCGAGCCAGGGAAAACCGAGAGTCGTGATCAACAGCCCGGCGACGATATGCGCGAGCAGTACGACGATGCGCAGCGGTGCGAGCACCCGATGCATCAGAAAAAATGGTGTCTGACCCCCATTTTTTGGGGTCAGCGTTGGAAGCGGAGGTCGCCGCCGACGATGGTGGCGCGCACGCGGCCTTGGAGTTCGTAGCCGGCGAACGGCGTGCTCTTGCCGTGGCTGGCGAGCGCTTCGGGCGTGACGCGCCAGTGCTCGTCGGGGTCGAAGAGCACGAGGTCGGCTTTCGCGCCGGCGGCAAGCCGGCCGGTGTCCTCGCCGAGCACGCGTGCCGGCTCGCTCGTGACCTTGGCGAGCGCCTTCGCGAGCGGCACGTTGCGTTCGCGCGCCCATTTGAGCACGAGCGGCAGCAGCGTCTCCAGCGCGGTCGCACCCGGTGCGGCCTCGCCGAAGGGCAGCAGCTTGTCGTCGACGCCGATCGGCGCGTGATCCGAGCAGATGGCGTCGATCGTGCCGTCGGCGAGCGCCCGCACGATCGCGTCGCGATCGCGATCGCCGCGCAGCGGCGGATCGAGGCGGAACGCCGGATCGAAGTCGCCGATGTCGACGTCGATCAGGTGGACGTGATGGATGCCGACGTCACAGGTGACCGGCAGCCCTTCGCGCTTGGCGGCACGGACCCGTTCGACGCCGGCCGCCGACGACAAACGGCACAGGTGCACGCGCGCGCCGGTGGCGCGCTGCAATTCGAAGATCGTGGCGAGCGCGACGGTTTCCGCTTCGACCGGGACCGACGGCAGCCCCAGCCTTCCTGCGACCGCGCCGGCGGCAGCCACACCGTTGCCGGCCAGCGTGTCCTCGACCGGGCGCAGCCACAGCGCGAGATCGAAAGTCTTCGCGTAGCGCATCGCGGCGAGCAGCACGCCGTTGTCGTGCGGCAGGCTGCCGGTCTGCGCGAATGCGACGCAGCCGACCTCGGCGAGCGTTTCGATCTCCGCCAGCGCTTCGCCCTTCAGCCCCGCGGTCAGCGCGCCGAGCGGATACAGCCGCGCGCCGGCCGCCTCGCGCGAGCGTTGCCGCAACATGCGCACCAGCCCCGGCTCGTCCAGCGGCGGATCGGTATCGGGCGGGCAGACCACGCCGGTGACGCCGCCGGCGAGCGCGGCGCGCATCTCGCGCTTGAGCGCCCCTTCCGCACCCGGTTCGCGCATCCGCGCGCACAGGTCGACGAGCCCCGGCGCGACGACGAGCCCCTGTGCGTCGATCGTGCGGTCGGCGACGAAACCGTCCGGCGCGCCGCCCACCGCCGCGATGCGGCCGTCGGCCACGAACACGTCGGACGTCCCGTCGCGCCCCGACGCGGGGTCGATCACGCGGCCGTGGCGGATGACGAGCTTCATTGCATCGCCTTCGAGGACGCGACGAGCGACAGCACGGCCATGCGCACCGCGATGCCGAAGGTCACCTGCGGCAGGATCACGCTCTGCCCGCCGTCGGCCACGCGGGAGTCGATCTCCACGCCGCGGTTCATCGGCCCCGGGTGCATGACGATCGCGTCGGGCTTGGCGAGCGCCAGCTTCTCCGGCGTCAGTCCGTAGTTGCGGAAATACTCCTTTGCGCTCGGTAGCAGCGCACCGCGCATGCGTTCGTTCTGCAGCCGCAGCATGATGATCACGTCGGCGCCGCGGATGCCTTCTTCGAGCCTGGTGAAGACGCGGCAGCCGAGCTGCTCGAGCCCCTCGGGCAGCAGCGTCAAGGGCCCCACCGCGCGCACCTCGGGCACGCCGAGCGTGGTCAGCGCGTGGATGTCGGAGCGCGCCACGCGCGAGTGCAGGATGTCGCCGACGACGGCCACCGTGAGCTGCGTGAAGTCGCGCTTGTAATGGCGAATCGTGTACGCGTCGAGCAGCCCCTGCGTCGGATGCGCATGCCGCCCGTCGCCGGCGTTGATCACGTGCACGTGCGGCGCGACGTGGCGCGCGATCAGGTACGGCGCGCCGCTCGCGGCATGGCGCACGACGAACATGTCGGCCTGCATCGCGGTCAGGTTGTCGATGGTATCGAGCAGCGACTCGCCCTTGCTCGTGCTCGAACGCGCGATGTCGAGGTTGAACACGTCGGCGGAAAGCCTGCGAGCGGCGATCTCGAAGGTCGTGCGCGTGCGGGTGCTGGTCTCGAAGAACAGGTTGAACACGCTGCGCCCGCGCAGCAGCGGGACGTTCTTCACCTCGCGGGAGGCGGACGCGATGAAGCCGTCGGCCGTCGCCAGGATGCGCTCGATGATCTCGCGCGGCAGCCCTTCGACCGACAGCAGATGGTGCAGCTCGCCGTGGGCGTTCAGTTGGGGGTTGCGGCTCATGCTTGCCGTCCTCGCGAAATCCCCCCGGCCTTTGGCCGGCCCCCTTTTTCAAAGGGGGCGTTTCGAGCCAGCCCCCTTTCGAAAAGGGGGCGGCACGCGCAGCGTGCGGGGGATTTTCGGTGCCTACCCACGCGGCTTCTGCTCCAGCGTCAGATGCAGCTTGTTCGCCTCGTCGCGCGACAGCACGATGCTCACGTCGGCCGGCACCTGCACGGTGGCGCCGACCATCTGCGCGGCGATCGGCAGCTCGCGTCCGCCGCGGTCGATCAGCACCGCCAGGTCGATGCGTTTGGGTCGGCCGTAGTCGAACAGTTCGTTCATCGCCGCGCGCACGGTGCGGCCCGTGTACAGCACGTCGTCGACCAGCAGGATCTCGGCGTCAGCGACGTCGAACGGAATGCGCGAGGGCTTCACGCCCGGGTTCAGCCCCCCGCGCGCGAAGTCGTCGCGGTAAAACGAGATGTCGAGCACGCCGACCGGGTGCGCGATCGCCAGTTCCTCCTTCAGCCGCTCGGCGATCCACACGCCGCCGGTGTGCACCCCCACCAGCTTCACGTCGCGGCCGGCGACCTCCTCGCGCACGTGCTGCGCGAGCGTGCGGTAGATCGCCTCGGCGTCGAGCGTGATGGTCATGGCCGGTCGAGATACTGCTGCAGGATCACGGCGGCGGCCTCGGCGTCGTTGTCGCCGCGCGGCGCAACCCCGCCGCTGCGTCTTTCCCGGGAGACCGCGGCGAAATGCCGGGATGCGCGCCGCGCATCCGCCTCGACGGACGAATAGCGCTCGTCGACGCGTTCGACCGGCAGGCGATACCGTCCTTCGAGCCGGCGCGCGAAGCGTTCGCAGCGCTGCGTCATCTCGTGCGCGGCGCCGTCGGGATGGCGCGGAATGCCGACCACCAGCCGCGCCGGCTGCCATTGCTCGATCAGCGCGGCGATGCGCGCCCAGTGCGCTTCGCCCTCTGCGGCGACGATCGCCAGCGGGCGCGCTTCGCGCGTCAGCGTGTTGCCGATCGCGATACCGATGCGGCGTGTGCCGAAGTCGAAGCCGAGCACGACCTCGTCGCTCATCGCAGCGGGAAGGGGGCGACGGCGGGCCGCGAGCGAATGCGCCGTGGCCCGCATCGGTTCAGGCATGCCCCGCCAGCAGCGAAAGCTGCGTGCTGTCGATGCCGAGCAGCTTGAGCGCCGCGGCGAAACGCTCCTCGACGGGAGTCTCGAAGATCACGCTCGTTTGCGCAGCGACCGTCAGCCATGCGTTCTGCGAGATCTCGTGCTCGAGCTGCCCTGCGCCCCAGCCCGAGTAGCCGAGCGTGACCAGCAGCTTGTGCGGCCCCGTGCCTTCGGCCACCGCTTCGAGCACGTCCTTGGATGTCGTCAGTCCGATGTCCTCGCCGACGGCGAGCGTGGAGCCGTACTCGCCGCGCGGCACGTGCAGCACGAAGCCGCGTTCGGTCTGCACCGGGCCGCCGAAGTACACCGGTTCGTCCTTCCACGGCGCGATTTCGAGCTTCAGATCGATCTTGTCGAACAGCCGGGCCAGCGTCAGCTCGGTCGGCCGGTTGATCACGAGGCCGAGCGCCCCGCGTTCGTTGTGCTCGCAGACGTACACGACCGACCCGGCGAAGTTGGGATCCGCCATCGTCGGCATGGCGATCAGGAACTGGTGCGTCAGGTTCAGCTGCGGACGGTCGGCCATGCGCGGATTCTAGTCCCTTGCAGATTCGACCGCGATTGCGGATTGCGCTCGCTCGACACGGCCAAACGAGCGACGGCGATCGAGGCACAATCGCCGCGCGCGCTCGCGGCGAGCGCAATCCCGCCGCCCGCCGTCCGCAATCCGAATGCTCATGGACTCCGCCCTCGTCTGGTTTCGGCGCGACCTGCGCCTGAGCGACCACGCGGCGCTGTATCACGCCTTGCGACAGGCGCGCCGGGTGTACTGCGCCTTCGTGTTCGACCGCGCGATCCTCGACGAGCTGCTCGCCGAAGGTTTCGCCGCGGACCGGCGCGTCGAGTTCATTCATGCCGCGCTCGTGGAGCTGGATGCCGAACTGCGCCGGCATGGCGCGGCACTCGTCGTGCGCCACGGCTTCGCGACGCACGAAATCCCGCGGCTTGCCGCGGAGCTGCAAGTCGACGCGGTGTTCGCCAACCACGACTACGAGCCGGCGGCGATCGAGCGCGATTCGCGGGTGGCGACCGCGCTCGCCGCGGCCGGGCAGCGGCTGTTGACGTTCAAGGACCAGGTGATTTTCGAGAAAGACGAGATCCTCACGGCCGCGGGTAAACCCTATACCGTCTTCACGCCGTACCGGAACGCCTGGCTCAAGAAGCTGACTCCGTTCTACGTGCGGCCGTATCCGGTCGAGCGCTACGTGGCGGCACTCGCGCGACCGCCGCGCGTGGATGCGCTGCCGGCGCTGGAAAGCCTGGGCTTCCGCCCCACCGATCTCGCTTCGCTGCCGCTACCGACGGGTGCGAGCGGCGGTGCGCGGCTGTTCGAGGAATTCAAGTCGCGCATCGACGCCTACGCGCAGGCACGCGACTACCCCGCCGTCCGCGGACCTTCGTACCTGTCGACGCATCTGCGCTTCGGCACCGTATCGATCCGCGCGCTGGCCGGCTGGGCCTGGCAGCGCTGGCGCGAAACCGGATCGCGCGGGGCGCAGGCGTGGTTGTCGGAACTCGTCTGGCGCGAGTTCTACCAGCAGATCCTGTACCACCACCCGCACGTGGTCACCGGCGCGTTCAGGCGCGAATTCGACCGCATCGCCTGGGACGACGATCCGGCGCTGTTCGCAGCGTGGTGCGAAGGGCGCACGGGCTATCCGCTGGTCGATGCCGCGATGGCGCAGATCAACCGCACCGGCTACATGCACAACCGCCTGCGCATGGTCGCGGCGAGCTTTCTGACCAAGGATCTGGGCATCGACTGGCGGCGCGGCGAGCGTTACTTCGCGCGCCGACTGAACGACTTCGATCTGGCGTCGAACAACGGCGGCTGGCAATGGGCCGCCTCGACCGGCTGCGACGCGCAGCCTTACTTCCGCATCTTCCATCCGGTCAAGCAATCGGAAAAGTTCGACGCCGAGGGCCGGTTCATCAAACGGTATCTGCCGCAGCTCGCGAACTTCACCGCGCAGGAGATCCACGCGCCCTGGCGCGTACCGCTCGCGCGCCAGCGCGCGGCCGGCTGCGTGATCGGTGTGCACTATCCGGCGCCGATCGTCGACCACGCGCAGGCGCGCGAAAAGACGCTCGCGCGCTATGCGGCGGTCAGGGGTCAGTCGGCGCGGCGTGCGCGGCCGGCGGCCGCGCCATAAAAGGCTGCGGCCCCGACCGACGCCAGCGCGACCATGGTCCACACCGCCGCGGTATAGCCGCCGGGCAGCGCGGCGATCGCCGCGGCGACGAGCGGACCGGCTGCGCGCGCGAGCAGCCCCGGCGTGGCGAGCGCGCCGGTGACCGCGCCGTAGTGCTCGCGACCGTACAGCTCGACCGGCACGGTGCCGCGCACGATCGTCAGCGCGCCGTTGCCGGCGCCGTACAGGAACGCAAACAGCGCGAGCGGCTGCAACAGCACCGCGGCGCGCCCGACCTGCACCGGGCTCATGCGCCGGCTCGCCGCGAATTCGTTGAGCCGTCCCAGCACCTGCATCGGCCCCACCATCGCGCCGACGCCGGCCGCGGCGAGCGATGTGAGCCCCTTGGCGACCAGCATCGCGATCAGGTGCACGCCCATCGCGGCGACGACCAGCGCGTGGGCGAGAAAGGCGGCCGCGAGCAGGTAGAAGGAACGATCGGCGAGCACTTCGCCGAGCGTGCGCGAGTCCGCGCCGGCGGATCTCGACGACGCCCCGTCGCGCCGCCCGCCGCGCGGCAGCAGCCACGCATGCAGCGGCGCACACACGGCGAGGTTCAGCGCGGCGAGCACGAGCAGCGCGTCGCGCCAGCCGTAGCGTTCGATCAGCGCGGTCGCGAGCGGCCAGAACACCGTGCTCGCGAAACCGCCGAACAGCGTGAGCAGCGTGATCGCGCGCCGATAGCCGGCGCGGAACACCTGCGTCAGCACCGCGAAGGCCGGCTCGTACAGCGTCGCGGCCATCGCGACGCCGAGCCCTATCCACACCGCGTACAGCGCGCCGACCGATTCGACTCGCGACAGCAGCGCGAGCAGCACGCCGCCCGCGATCGATCCCGCCGTCATCACCGCGCGGCCGCCGAAGCGGTCGATCGTGCGGCCGACGACGGTCGCCAGCACGCCGCAGACGAGCAGCGCCGCGGAAAACGCGCCGACGATCGTCGTGCGGTCCGCGGCGAGCGCCTGCTGCAGCGGATCGAGCAGCAGCGCGAAGCCGTAGTAGATCGAGCCCCAGGCGATGATCTGCGTGATGCCCAGCGCGACGACCAGCGACCATCTGGCGGCGGGTTCGCCGCCTTCGGTCGGTGCTGCGCTCAGCCGCAGCACGCGGTCGCGGCCTTGACCGGGATCCGGATCGACGGCTTCAGCGCCGGCGCGCCGGCCGCGGCGCGCGCCTCGGCTTCGTCGGCCGCGAACGAAACGCCGCACACACCCGTCTGCGGCAGCTCGAGTTCGACGCGGTCTGCTGCCGCAAGATCCCCCGCAAGCGCGGCGGCAACCGAGCGCGCCTGCTCGTAGCCGGTGGCCATCAGGAAGGTCGGTGCGCGGCCGTAGCTCTTCACACCAATCGTGTAGAACCCGGGCTCGGGATGCGCCAGTTCGCGATGGCCGTGCGGCCGAACGGTCCCGCAACTGTGCACGTTCGGATCGATCAACGGGCCGAGCGCTGCGGTCGATTCGAGCCACGGATCGAGCTTCAATCGCAGCTCGGAGGCGAGCGCAAGTTCAGGCCGCTGTCCGGTTGCCGCGACGATGCGATCCACGCCGTCGATGGCGACGCGCTCGCCGCGCGGATTCAGCCCGTGCACCGTGAGGCGATCGCCGTCGCGCGACAGCGCGGTCGTTCGAAAGCCGCGCACGACCTCGAGCGCACCGCTTTCCTGCAGGCGCTTGAGCCGCAAGCCGAGCGCGCCGCGCGCCGGCAGCGCATCGGCCGCCCCGCCGCCGAAGACGCGCGCCAGGTTCTCGCGGCGCGTCGCCCAGACGATCGACGTGCCGGGCGCCTCGCGCGCAAGCTCCGCGAGCGCGAGCAACGCGTTCGCCGCCGAGTGCCCGCTGCCGACGACCAGCACGCGCCGCCCCGCGTAGCGCTCCCGTTCCGCGCCGAGCACGTCGGGGATGCCGTAAGCGATGCGATCGCGCGCCTCGTCTTCGCCGATCGCGGGCAGGCCGCTCGCGCCGAGCGGATTGGGCTGGTTCCACGTGCCCGACGCGTCGATGACCGCACGGGCGCGCACCTCCTCGAGGCGGCCCGCGTGCGCGACGCGCAGCACGAACGGCGCGCGTTCGCGGCCGTCGGTCTTGACCTTGTCGAAGCCCGCGCGCGCGATCGAAACCACGCGCCGCTGCAGCAGGACGCGCGGCGCCACGTCCGGCAGTTGCGCGTAGGGCTGCAGATACCGCTCGACGATCTCGCGCGCCGGCGGCAGCTCGTCGCCCGGCGGCGCGATCCAGCCGGCCGCCTGCAGGCGGCGAGCGATCGCGGCGTCGACGTTGTAGCGCCACGGCGAAAAGAGCTGCACGTGGCCGTAGTCGAGCAGGTTCGCGCCGACCGCGGCGCCCGCTTCGAGCACGATGGCGTCGAGCCCGCGCTCGAGCAGATGCGCAAGCATGGCGAGCCCGACCGGGCCGGCGCCGATCACGGCGATCGGCAGCGCGTCGGTCGCGGCATCCGATGCGTCGGCTGGCTGCAGCGCAAGGCGCATTGCTGTCGCACAGGACGGACACGCGCCGTTGAACTCGACCGAAGTCCGCACCGCTGCGGGTACCACGCTCGTGTCGATCGCGCGAAAACCGAGGCGCTCGAAAAACGGTGCCGCGGTCGTCGTCAGCAGGTAGACGGAACGCAGTCCGCGCTCGCGCGCGATCGCCAGCGCCTGCCCGACGAGCACGCTGCCCACTGCCCTGCGCTGCGCTTCCGGCGCAACGGCGACCGAGCGCAGCAGCGCGTCGCTGCCGTACAACTCGGCGCCGACGCAGGCGATCAGCGTGTCGCCGCGCCAGGCGAGCAGGAAGGTGGACAGGTGCTCGCGCGCGCCGGCGAGCGGCAGGCCGGTGCGTTCGAGCAGCGCGGCCACGGCGGGCCAGTCGGCCGCGCGCGCCAGGCGCACGGCGAGTTCTGCAGGAATGGACATCACTGGGCTCCTTCGGTCTCGAGTCTGGGTTTGCACGAAACGGCCACACCGGCGTCGGCGCGCAGCGCGCGCAGCAGCAGTCCGAGCGCGCGGTCGACGATCGCGCGCTCCTCCGGCGACAGCGCGGCGAGCACGCGTTCGGCCTGCGCGTCCAGCGTGGCGTTGAGTTCGTGAAAGCGTCTGCGTCCCTTGGTGGTCAGCGCGACGACCCAGCTTCGTGCGTCGTCGGCGTTGGCACGCTTGGCGACGATGCCCGCCTGCACGAGCGCGTCGAGCGCGCGGCTGATCCAGCTCTTCTCGAGCTTTAGCCGGCGGCCGAGCTCGCTCGGCGTCAGCTCGCCGGCGCGGCCCAGCTCGATCAGGATGTGGCACTGCGTGCTGGTAGTCCCGCAGCAGTCGGCCACCTCGCGCTGCGCCCGCGCGTACAGCCGGGTCACCTCGCGCAGCAGGTCGCCACAGCAGGGAGCCGGCGCTTCGGTCGTCGTTTCGCTCATCGAACCGTTTGGTTGTGTATAGCAACGGTCCGGATTCTTTGCGAGTGGGCGTTTAGTTGTCAATAGCAACGTGATGCGTGGCCAGCGGGCGGCGCGGCAGCCGCGAAAAAACGGCCCGCCGAAGCGGGCCGTCTCGAGTGCAGGCAGGACCCTGCGGGAAAGCCGCTCGCGCGCCGCGCGAGCGGACCGGCGCATTACATGTCCATGCCCATGCCGCCCATGCCGCCCATGCCCGCGGCACCGGCGCCTTTTTCTTTCTCTTCGACCAGCTCGGCGACCATCGCGTCGGTCGTCAGCATCAGGCCGGCCACCGAGGCCGCGTTCTGCAGCGCGGTGCGCGTGACCTTGGTGGGGTCGAGCACGCCCATCGAGACCAGATCGCCGTACTCGCCGGTCTGCGCGTTGAAGCCGAAGTTGCCCTTGCCCTCGGCAACCTTGTTGACGACGACGCTGGGCTCGTAGCCGCTGTTGGCGACGATCATGCGCAGCGGCTCTTCCATCGCGCGCAGAACGATCTTGATGCCGGCGTCCTGGTCCGGGTTCTCGCCCTTGAGCTTGGCAATCGCCTGCTTGGCGCGGATCAGCGCCACACCGCCGCCGGCGACGATGCCCTCCTCGACCGCGGCGCGCGTGGCGTGCAGCGCGTCCTCGACGCGGGCCTTCTTCTCCTTCATCTCGACTTCGGTCGCGGCGCCGACCTTGATCACCGCCACACCGCCGGCCAGCTTGGCTACACGCTCCTGCAGCTTCTCGCGGTCGTAGTCGCTGGTCGCTTCCTCGATCTGCGCACGGATCGCCTTGACGCGGGCTTCGATGGCCTTGGCGTCGCCGGCGCCGTCGATGATCGTCGTGTTCTCCTTGGCGATCTCGATGCGCTTGGCCTGACCCAGATCGTTCAGCGTAGCCTTCTCCAGCGTCATGCCGGTCTCTTCGGCGATGACCACGCCGCCGGTCAGGATCGCGATGTCTTCGAGCATCGCCTTGCGACGATCGCCGAAACCCGGCGCCTTGACGGCACAGGTCTTGAGAATCCCGCGGATGCTGTTGACCACCAGCGTGGCGAGCGCCTCGCCCTCGACTTCCTCGGCAATGATCAGCAGCGGACGGCCCGCCTTCGCGACCTGCTCGAGGATCGGCAGCAGGTCACGGATGCTGCTGATCTTCTTGTCGTGCAGCAGGACGTACGGGTTCTCCAGCACGCAGATCTGCTTGTCGGCGTTGTTGATGAAGTACGGCGACAGGTAGCCGCGGTCGAACTGCATGCCCTCGACGATGTCCAGCTCGTTCTCGAGCGACTTGCCGTCCTCGACGGTGATCACGCCCTCCTTGCCGACCTTGTCCATCGCCTTGGCGATGATGTCGCCGATGCTCTGGTCGGAGTTGGCCGAGATCGCACCGACCTGCGCGATCTCCTTGTTCGTCGTCGTGGGCTTCGACAGCTTCTTCAGCTCCTCGACCGCCGCGATGACCGCTTTGTCGATGCCGCGCTTCAGATCCATCGGGTTCATGCCCGCGGCGACGTACTTCATGCCTTCGGTCACGATCGACTGCGCCAGCACGGTCGCCGTGGTCGTGCCGTCGCCGGCGGCGTCCGAGGTCTTGGACGCGACTTCCTTGACCATCTGCGCGCCCATGTTCTCGAACTTGTCCTTCAGCTCGATTTCCTTGGCGACCGAGACACCGTCCTTGGTGACGGTCGGCGCACCGAAGCTGCGCTCGAGCACGACGTTGCGGCCCTTCGGGCCGAGGGTGACCTTGACCGCATTGGCCAGGATGTTCACGCCGCGCACCATCTTGTGGCGCGCGTCATCGCCGAAAAAAACTTGTTTTGCTGCCATATCGAAAAGCTCCGGTTGACGTCAGTTCAGGGGGTCGGGCGCCCGATGCGACCGACGGCGGTCGGTGTCGCCTCAGGCGATCACGCCCATCAGATCCTCTTCGCGCATGACGAGGTATTCCTCGCCCTCGACCTTGACGGTCTGGCCGGCGTACTTGCCGAACAGCACCTTGTCGCCGACTTTCACGTCGATCGGAATCAGCTTGCCGTTGTCGTCGCGCTTGCCAGGGCCGACGGCGACGACTTCGCCCTGGTCGGGTTTTTCTGCGGCGGTGTCGGGAATGACGATGCCCGACGCGGTCTTGCGCTCGTTGTCCAGGCGCTTGACGATCACGCGATCGTGCAGCGGACGGATCTTCATAGGGTCTCCTCTAAAAAGTCTCGACTTCACGACAAAGAGCCAGAAGGAGTGCGCTCCGGCACTCCTGACAGAGCCGGACGTGCGTTAGCACTCGGCATCGGCGAGTGCTGATTGTAGGGGCGCGACGCTGCATCTTCAAGGTCGAAAGATCCGAGCGGACCCGACCGACGATCGCGACCACCCGCACGCCGTCGACGTGCAGGCTAGCGAATCATTGGAGAATCGTTCAGTGAGTGCCTGCTCACAGACGACTCATCCAGCCCGCACAACGGCGCCGACGCATCGAATCCCTGCGCCTGCTCGGCGTCGAGTCTGGCTCGATCCATCGATCGCGCAGCCCAACGCCGGCGTCCCCGAGACTTGCGCCGGCCAACCCGGGCCGATTACCCGACGCGCGCCGAATGCCATTCGGATCGCGACCGGCGCGCTGCGCTTTCAGGATGACCTGCCGTGCGTCCCCGCGAGGCAAGCCGACGCTCCGAGCGCGACTCGCTCGGCGTCCCGGTCGGACTAACCGCGCCGAGGGATGGCGAGCCTAGTCCGCACGCGCTATTAAAAAACCCTCAGCCCCGCCGAAGCGGAAAGGGATACGTTGAACTGCGACTCGCTGCGATGGCGTTGTCCGAAATGCTTGCCTGCCCGCCGACCGTGCGCTTGTCGCGCGAACGCGGCCGTCGCCCTGGAGGTTTCGTGCACTCGGTGCTGAGCTTCACTCGGCTGGAGATCCCCGAGGTCGAAGTGTTCGAGACGGCGGTGACCTTTCCTGCGGCGACCGATCCGCTGACAGCGCACGACGAACTGGCCAAGGTGTTCGGGTACAAGGCCGGGTTCGGCCACTTTCTGTTCCGCGCCGACAGTTCGGTGTCGGGCCGCTACTGGGTGCAGTCGGTCGAGCCGTGGTCGCGTTGGCCCGAGCAGGCGTTGAGCGCGCTCGAGCCCAAACGCGTCGTGATCCAGCTTGCTGAGGGTCTGATGTACCGCTTCACGCTGCCGGTGTGCGCCGGCCGCGAATTCCTGCAGGACGCCGAAAAGCGCGTCGTTCCGTACGAAACCGCCGCTGAAGTGCGGGCCTGGTTCAACGACAACGCCGCGCAGTTCGGCATCAAGCCGCTGATGCTGGACGTATCGATGCGGACGCTGCGGTTCCCGCACGGCCAGCAGCGTTTCAAGGTGCAGCACGCCGTGCTCGAGGGCGCGCTCGAGGTCGCGCACGCAGAGCGGCTGCGCCGGCGGATCCTCAAGGGTTTCGGCTACTACCGCCGCACCGGGTTGGGCATGCTCCAGCTTTCGGCCTGAGCGGCTCTTGATTGCCGCGGTCGTCGCCCCGACCTGCGGGGTCGGAGGGTTCCGATGATCGATGCCAATCAGAGTTCGTTTGCGCGCGACGTGATCGAAGCCTCGCGCGAGGTTCCGGTGCTGGTCGACTTCTGGGCGCCGTGGTGCGGGCCCTGCCGCGCGCTCGGCCCGATGCTGGAGAAGCTCGAAGCCGAATACCGCGGCCGTTTCCGCCTCGTCAAGATCAATTCCGACGAAAACCCCGAGCTGGCCGCGCAGTTCCGCGTGCGCAGCATTCCGTATGTGGTGGCGTTCGTCGACGGCCAGCCGGTCGATGCCTTCGTCGGCGTGCTGCCCGAAGGCCAGTTGCGCGCCTTTCTCGCCAAGCTGCTTCCCGACCCGAGCGAAGTCGAAAGGCGAAAGGCGATCAAGCTGACCGAAGCGGGCGCCCTGGAAGAGGCGGCCGCCGCGCTGCGCGCGGCCATCGCGCTCGATCCGGGCAACGACGCGGCGCGGCTGGATCTCGCCGCGCTGCTGCTCGAACGGATGCCGCCTCCGGTGACGCAGGCGCGTATCGACGAGGCGCGCGAAGCGCTCGCGCACGCCTCTGCGGCGGCGAAGCTCGAAGCGCGCCATCGGGCGCTGCAGACGCAATTGGACAGCCTGGCGCATGCCTCGCTTCTGCCGACGGCCGACGAGCTGCGCCACCGCATCGAGGCGCAGCCCGGCGACCTGCAGGCGCGCCTCGACCTCGCGCAGGTCTACATCGCGCAGCGAAACTTCGAGCCGGCGCTGGAGCAGTTGCTCGCGATCGTCGCGCGCGACCGCAAGTTCGGCGACGACATCGCCCGCAAGACCATGCTCGCGGTCTTCGAGATGGCCGCGGGTCAGCCGGCGCTCGTTTCACAGTACCGGCGCAGACTGGCCGCCGAATTGAACCGTTAGCGAAGGGCGCCCGCGGCGGCCCGCCCGGCCCGACTCAGTCCGCGTACTTGATCGAACACCCGTACGCCGGCGTCGACGCGATGGATACGGGCTTGCCGGCGCGCGCCTCGTCGAGCGCCTGCGCGACGTAGTTGCGCGCGGTCTTGACATCGGCCGGGTTGGCGCTGCGCTTGTCGTCGATCGCGCCGGCGTAGATCAGCTTGCCGTTCGGATCGATCACGTACATGTGCGGTGTGGTGCGAGCGCCGTAGGTGCGACCGACCTTGCCGTCGGGATCGAGCATCGCGGCGGTCGGCGCCGCGCCCTGTTTGCCGAGCCAGGCCGCCTGCTGCGCCGGCGACACGAACTCGGCGTGGGTCGCGGCCGTCGAGTTGACGACGAGCCATGCCACGCCCTGGCCGGTATAACGCTTCTGCAGGGACTGCATGTTGCCGCTCATGTAGTGTTTCTGCACGAACGGGCACGAAGGGTTGGTCCATTCGAGCACGACGTAGCGGCCGCGAAAGTCGGCCAGTTGCACGGGCTTGCCGGCAAGGTCGGTCAGCGCGAACGCGGGTGCCGGCTGCCCCGGCAACGCCTGCGCCAGCGCCGGCGCCGAAACGAGCAGCGCCACGGAAAGCAGCAGCACGCGCATCGTGCGTTCGATCATCTCCGGTCCTCCTCGAATATCACCCGCCGTCAGAGCCGCGCAAGCGCTTCCAGCACGGTGCGTTCGGTCAGCAGTTCGGGCAGCACCTGCGTGCCGCCCTTGCCGTCATACAGCACGTACAGGGGCACGCCGTTGCGATTGAAGCGGGCGAGCTCCTGCGTGATCTCGGGGTCGCGATTCGTCCAGTCGGCGCGCATCAGCGCCACGCCGCGCGCGCGGAACGCGCTCTCGACGCCGGCGGCGGTCAGCACGAGCCGCTTGTTGGCCTGGCAGGTCACGCACCACGCCGCGGTGAAGTCGACGAACACCGGTTGGCCCGCGGCGATCGCCCGTTCCATTGCTGCACGCGACCACGGCTGCCACTGCACCGCGTCTTCCGCGACGGCCGCCTGCGCGCGTCCGGCCCCGCCGTTTTCGGTGCCGGTCGCCGAAACGGTCGCGTAGACGGCCACCAGCGCCGCACCGAGCGCGACCCAGCGATAGCGCCTCGCGCCGCGCTGCGCGAGCCCGAGCGCCCACGCGGCCAGGCCGAGCAGCACGAGCGCCAGCAGCAGCAGTCCCACCGCGTCGACGTCGATCTGCTGCCCCAGCACCCACAGCAGCCAGACACAGGTCGCGAACATCGGGAACGCCATGATTTGTCGGAAGCGTTCCATCCACGCGCCCGGACGCGGCAGCCGCGCGAGCAGCGCGGGGAATACGGTGAGCAGCACGTAAGGCGCGGCCATGCCCACACCGAGCATCGCGAACACGGCGAGCGCGATCGCCGCCGGCTGCGTGATCGCGTAGCCGAGCGCCGCGCCCATGAACGGCGCCGTGCACGGCGCGGCGACGACCACGGCAAGGATGCCGGTGCCGAAGCTGCCCGACAGCCGGTCGCCCGCGAGCCGCTGGCCCGCGCGTGTATTGGCGAGCCCCGTTCCCCACGTGAATTCGAAGGCGCCGAGCAGGTTCAATCCGATCAGGAAGAACAGCCCAGTCAGCGCCGCGACCACCCACGGCGTCTGAAGCTGGAAGCCCCAGCCGAGCTGCGCGCCGGCCGCGCGCAACGCGATCAAGCCGGCCGCCAGCAGCACGAAGCTCGCGATCACGCCGCCCGCGTACGCCAGACCGTGCACCCGGAGCGAAGGATGGGCGATGTGCGCCTCGTCTTCGGCGCGCTGGTGCTGCACGAGCCCGAGCAGCTTGAGCGACAGCACCGGAAAGACGCACGGCATCAGGTTCAGCAGCAGCCCGCCGACGAAAGCGCCGACCAGCGCGAACCACAAGGTCATCGGTGCGCCGCCTTCGGCCGGCGAGCCCGCGGCCACGACCGGGACCGTCCCCGCCGCAAGCGGCACCGACACGATGCCGGCCCAGCCGCCGCGATCCGCGCGCGCCGGCCCGCCATCGACGACCAGCACGCCCCGAAGCGTCCCGAATTCGGCGGCGACCGGCTGCGCGGCCGTCAGATAGAGCGCGGCGAGGTCGCCTTCGCGGCGCAGGATCTGCGGCGCCGCCGACTCGATGCGCGCTTCTTCGAGCGGAAAGAACTCGACCGACGCGGGCCACGCATCGCCACCGCGCGGCTTGAACGCCAGGCGGATGCGCCCGTCCTCGATCGTCGCGCGGGCGGCCTCCAGCGCGATCGGCTGCGGGATTCGGCTGCGCGTCGCGGCAAACTGCGCGGCGCGCCGCGAAGGACCCGCCGTTTCGCGCACCGGCAGCACGAGCTTCAGATCCGCACCGCCCGGGATGCAGACGTCCTTGCAGATCAGCCAGTCGGCGCGCGCGGCGAGCTCGACCGAGCCGCCGGGCGCCAGCCCCGCCGGCGGCGTCAGCGTCGTCAGCAGCAGCACCTCGCCCTCGTAGCCGAAGTTCATCAGCGGCCCGACCGGAAAGCGCTGCGGCACCGGCCATTGGATCGGCCCGGCCTGCCAGCCCGCCGGCAACCGCCACTTGATCTGCGTCGGCAGACCCGAGTCGCCCGGAACCTGCCAGTAGGTATGCCAGTGCGGATCGTGTTTCAGTCGCAGCGCGACCTGTAGCGGCCGGCCGGGCACCGCGGCATCGGTCGCTGCGACCAGCTCGGCTTCGATGTTGTCACCGCGCACCGGCTGCGCGCCGGCGGCGCCGGCCAGCAGCGCGAGGGCAAGGAAGACGATTCGGACAAACGCAGACATGCTGGCTTCGTACGCGGTTCGGTGCACGAGTTCCCGGCAGGCCCTTGCCGGACGCCGGGATTCCGATCAGATCAGCGCGAACGCCTCGCGGGCGGCTGCGATGGTGGCATCGATCGCGGCGTCGTCATGGGCGGCGGAGACGAACCCCGCCTCGAACGCCGACGGCGCCAGATACACGCCGCGCGCGAGCATCGCGTGGAAAAAACGGTTGAAGCGGTCCCGGTCACAGCTCATGACCTGCGCGTAGGTCGCCGGCACGCGCTTCGAGAAATACAGACCGAACATGCCGCCGACCGCATCGGCGCTGAAGTCCACCCCGGCGGCGCGCGCCGCGCCGGCCAGCCCGTCGACGAGCTTCGTCGTCCGCGCCGCGAGCCGCTCGTAAAAACCGGGCGCCCGGATGAGCTTCAACGTGGCCAGGCCGCAAGCCACCGCGACCGGATTGCCCGACAGCGTGCCGGCCTGATACACGGGCCCGAGCGGGGCGAGGTGCTTCATCACGTCGCGTCGGCCGCCGAAGGCCGCCACCGGCATGCCGCCGCCGATCACCTTGCCGAGCACGGTCATGTCGGGCTCGATGCCGTACAGCGACTGGGCGCCGCCCAGCGCGACGCGGAATCCGCTCATCACCTCGTCGAAGATCAGGATCGCGCCGTATTTCGTGCACAGCGCGCGCATCGTGCGCAGGAACTCCGGTGTGCCGCGCACGAGGTTCATGTTGCCGGCCACCGGCTCGACGATCACGCCCGCGATGTCGTCGCCGTGCGCCTTGAACGCGTCCTCGAGCTGCTGCGCGTCGTTGTAGTCGAGCACCAGCGTGTGCTGCGTGATCTCGGCGGGCACGCCGGCCGAGCTGGGATGACCGAAAGTCAACGCGCCCGAGCCCGCCTTCACGAGCAGGCTGTCGGCATGCCCGTGATAGCAGCCCTCGAACTTGACGATCTTGCGCCGGCCGCGCCCCGCCCCCGCCGCGCCGCGCGCCAGCCGGATCGCGCTCATCGCCGCTTCGGTGCCGGACGACACCAGCCGAAGCTGTTCGATCGAAGGCACGAGCTCGATCAGCGTCTCGGCCATTTCGATCTCGGCTTCGGTTGGCGCACCGAACGACAGCCCGCGCGCCGCCGCTTCCTGCACCGCCTGCACGACGGCCGGATGCGAATGGCCGACGATCATCGGACCCCACGAGCCGATGTAGTCGATGTAGCGTCTGCCCTCCTCGTCCCAGAAGTACGCGCCTTCGGCGCGCTCGACGAAGCGCGGCGTGCCGCCGACCGAGCGAAACGCGCGCACCGGCGAGTTGACGCCGCCCGGAATCGAGCGCTGCGCGCGTTCAAACAGTTGTTCGTTGCGATTCATATTCGTCCTGGCCCGACTTGAAGTTCGAGATCAGTGTGCGTGCCGCGGCGCCGGGGTCGGCGGCGTCGTAGATCGCCGTGATCAGCGCCGCTGCGTGCGCGCCGGCGGCGGCGACCTGCGCGATGTTTTCCTCCGTGATCCCGCCGATCGCCACGACGTGCATGCGGGCCGCGCGCGCCCTCGCGAGCAGCGCCAGCGGCGCACGCACCGCGGCGGGTTTGGTCGGCGACGCGAAGACCGCGCCGAACGCGACGTAGTCCGCGCCCGATGCGACCGCCGCCTGCGCGCGGGCGAAATCGTCGTAGCACGACACGCCGACCAGCATCGCAACCCCTGCGCGGGCAAGCTGCGGGCGCGGGTCGGGATCGGCGCGGCCCACGTGCACGCCGTCGGCGCGCGCCTCGATCGCAAGCTCCACGTCGTCGTTGACGATCAGTCGCGCGCCGTGCGCGCGCGCCAGTTCGCGCAGCGCGCGCGCCTGCGCGCGGCGCGTTGCGGCCTCCGCGCGCTTGTTGCGGTACTGCAGCCAGCGCACGCCGGCGGCGAGCGCGGCGGCCGTGGCGTCGACCAGCCGGGCCGTGTCGTCCCAGTCGGGCGTCAGCAGATAGACCCCGCGCGGCGCTTCAGCGCTCGTCATCGTCGTTCGGCCCCGACGCGTCGTCGTTGGCCCAGAACAGCCGGTCGGGCACCGCGTCGCCCATGCCGAGGCGAAACCCTCCGGCAAGCGCCCGCGCGAGGAACTCGTTGGCTTCGCGCACCGCGTCGCCGACGTCGATGCCCTGCGCGAGCAGCGCGGCGATGCCGGCCGACAGCGTGTCGCCCGCGCCGCGAAACGGCAGATCGACCCGTTCGATGCTTTCGTTCTGGACGCTGCCGTCGTCGCCGAAGAGCCGGTTGACGATCAGATCGCGGGTCGATTCGGCACCGGTGACCAGCACGTACTCGGCGCCCCATTCGAGCAGTTTTCCTGCGCAGCCGGCGGCGGAGAGCTCCTCGGCCGCATCGTCTTCGGTCGCCACCGCGATCAGCCGGCGCGCCTGCGCAAGGCTCACCGTCAGCACGGTCGTCTGTGGCAACAGCAGGTCGCGCATCGCGCCGATCAGGTCGGGATCGAACCCGGCCCGCTCGCCGGTATCGGACAAAAACGGGTCGAGCACGACCGGCGGGTCGGGATAGTCGGCGAGGATCTCGGCGATCGCCTGCGCGTTGTCGGCACTGCCGATCGCGCCGATCTTGAACGCGGCGACCGGCATGTCCTGCAGGACCGCGCGCGCCTGGTCGTCGAGCCACTCGTCGTCGACGACCAGCACGTCCTCGACGCTGCGGCTGTCCTGCACCACCACCCCGGTGATCGCGCACGCAGCGTGGCAGCCCATGCTCGCGCACGCGACCGAATCGGCCAGCACGCCGCCGGCGCCGGTGGGGTCCGACATCGCAAACGCAAGGACTGTGGGCGGGGCGTGCGTGGACATGCGTATCGAGGGCGGCGGGTCGATCGCGCTGCAGGCGTCGAAGCGCGATCACATGAAGCCGGTATTACCGGCGGAAAACGCCCTCTTTTGAAGGCACAAGTTATGATGCGCGCCGCTCACTATGTTATCGGAAACGCTCAAGTCTCCAGACGCAATGACGACTAAGGTTGCGACGCGTACATGGATGTGCCTCATTTGCGGCTGGATCTACGACGAGGCGGCCGGCCTGCCCGATGAAGGGATCGCGCCCGGGACCCGCTGGGAGGACATCCCGCCCAACTGGACCTGCCCGGAATGCGGCGCGCGCAAGGAAGATTTCGAGATGGTCGAGATCTGACCGCGGGCGCTGCGGCTGCGACCCGCCGCGAGCCGCGCGCGGGGCCGGCGGCGGATGAGCGACCGGCACGCGCCGGACCGACGACGGCGCGACCCGAGTGGAGGTGGTTTCGAAACATGGCGGCCCAGGACTTCACGGACATCCGCGGCAAGAAGGTGATGGTGATCGACGACTCGAACACCATCCGGCGCAGCGCTGAAATCTTTCTCACGCAGGCGGGCTGCCAGGTGATCCTGGCGCAGGACGGCTTCGAGGCGCTCGCCAAGATCAACGACCACCAGCCGAACATCATCTTCTGCGACATCCTGATGCCGCGCCTGGACGGCTATCAGACCTGCGCGCTGATCAAGCGCAGTCCGCGCTTCAACAAGACGCCGGTCGTGATGCTGTCGTCCAAGGACGGGCTGTTCGACCGCGCGCGCGGCCGCATGGTCGGCTCCAGCGAGTACCTGACCAAACCGTTCACCAAGGACAGCCTGCTGTCCGCCGTCCGCCAGTACTCGATCAACTAGTTCAACCATCGACTCCTGCCGCTCCGAGGAGGTGCCAGACATGCCGATCAAGAAGGTTCTCGTCGTCGACGATTCGCCCACCGAACGCTATTTCCTGACCGAGTTGCTGACGAAAAACGGCTTCACGGTCTCCGCGGCGGAAAGCGCCGAGGAGGCGGTGATCAAGCTGCAGGCAAGCCAGCCCGACCTGATCCTGATGGACGTCGTGATGCCGGGGCAGAACGGCTTCCAGCTCACGCGTCAGCTCTCGCGCGACCCGGCCACGCAGAACATCCCGATCATCATGTGCACCAGCAAGAACCTGCAGACCGATCGCATCTGGGGCCTGCGGCAGGGCGCGCGCGACTACGTGACCAAGCCGATCAAGGCCGACGAGCTGCTGGAGAAGATCGCCGCGCTCGGCTGATCGACGCGACCCACCGCGATGGACGCTGGCAAACACCTCGTCAAGCTGCGCGATTTTTCGATGCAGCTCGCCGAACGGCTGAAGGCCGCGCCGCTGGCGTCGGCCGAGCCGATGCGGCTCGCGGTGCGGATCGGCGCAGAGAACTATCTGCTCGCGATGGAGCAGGCCGGCGAAATCGTCGCGGTGCCCGACATCGCACCGGTGCCCTGGACCAAACCCTGGTACCGCGGGCTCGCCAACGTGCGCGGACGCCTGGTCGGCGTGATCGACCTGATGCAACTGGCGGGCCGGCCGCCACTGGCCCCCGACCAGGCGCGCCAAATGCTGGTCCTCGGCGAAAGCCTGAAGGTGAACGCGGCGATCCTGGTGACGCGCGCGTTCGGTCTGCGCAATCTGAAGGATCTCGAACAGGTCGGCCGCGCCGGCGACGGCGCCGCGCCGTGGGAAGCGGGACGCTTCCGCGATCTGAACGGAACGGTGTTGACCGAGCTCGACCTCGGGCGTCTGGTGGCGGCCGAGGCGTTTGCGTCGATAGGAATCTAAAGGCGACGGCGCGCCCGGAGCGTGCGACGCTTCCGGCGCGCGGCAGAAAAAATCGCCGACAGACGGAAGTGCGGAGGAAGGCATGGCATTGGACCTCGGAGCGACGATGAAGAAACCCGGCGCCAAGGAAGCAGCGGCGGAGGCAGCGGGCGAGCCTTTCCGCTACACCGAATTCGCACCGATCGACGCGCCGCCGCGCAAGGGGCGCAGGGCCGCGCCGCCGACGCAACGCATCGAGCGCGACGCCCCGCTCGCCGCGCCGAGCGCCAACTTCACGACGCGGCTGCTCGAGCGGCTGGTCGCCGCGCGCTTGCCCCTGATCGGCGACAAACCGGTCGCCACGCAGGTGCAGGCACTGATGATCCTGACCGCGCTGTCGGCGCTGATCGTGCTGGTGGTGCTGCTGCTCGATCTGCGGCTGGCGGCCAACGGCGCGGCGCAGATCGAGATCACCGGCGACACGCTGATGCACACGCAGCGCCTGGCCAAGGCGGCGCCGAACGCGGCGCAGGGCATTCGCGCGGCGTTTGCCGAGCTGAAGGACAGCCGCGATCGTATTTCGGCCAACCTCGCCGCGCTGGAAGGCGGCGACGCGCGCGTGTCGGCCTCGTCGGCCGAGATCCAGCCGATGCTGGCGGGCGTGATCGAACGCTGGAAGGCGTCGGAGGCGGCCGCCTCGGTGATCATCGCGCAGGAGAAGACGCTGCTGTCCTTCGGCGACGTGATCAGGCGCATCAACGACACCAGTCCGCGGCTGCTGCAGTTGACCGAGGAAGTGTCCGCGCTGAAGCTGCAGCAGGGCGCCGGCGCGCGCGAGATCGCCGCCGCCGGCCAGCTCGTGATGCTGACGCAGCGGCTCGGCAGGAGCGCCAACTCGCTGGTCGTCGGCGAAACCGCCAACGCCGAAGTCGCACTGCTGCTCGGCCGCGACATCAACCTGTTCCGCGACCTGACGCAGGCGCTGCTGGCCGGCAACGACACGCTGCGCATCCCCGCCGCGGCCGACAACGAAACGCGCGCACGGCTGCAGGAGCTGGCAAAGATCTACGCGGACTTCCAGGGCTCGATCGCCGGCGCGCTCGGCAACCTGCAGGGGATCGTGCAGGCGAAGGATGCGGAGCTTGCGATCCTGCGCGATTCCGAGACGCTGCGCACGCAGGTCACCGAGCTGCAGCGCGCCTACCAGAAGGAGCAGCGCATCCGCCTGGTCAACTTCTGGGTCATCGCACTGGCCGGTCTGTTCGGCCTTCTGTGCGCGGCGGCGATCGCCAAGGTGCTGCTCGAAGACTCGCGCAAGCGCGCGGCCGAAGCCGAGGTGCAGCGCGCCGAGGCGCAGCGGCTCGAAGAAGAAGCCAAGCGCGCCAACGAGCAGAACCAGGCGGCCATTTTGCGGCTGATGAACGAGCTGCAGGAGGTCGCCGACGGCAACCTGACCGTGCAGGCGACCGTGACCGAGGACATCACCGGCGCGATCGCCGATTCCGTGAACTACACGGTGGAGGAACTGCGCGCCCTGGTCGGCCGCATCAACGCGACCGCCGAGCAGGTCAACACCGCATCGACGCAGGCGCGCGACATCGCCACGCGGCTGCTGACCGCGTCCGAGGCGCAGTCGCGCGAGATCAAGGAAACCGGCGAAAAAGTGCTGCAGATGGCCGCGCAGATCAACGACGTGTCGCGCAGCGCGGGCGAGTCGGCAAAAGTGGCGCGCACCTCGCTGGAAGCGGCCGAACGCGGGCAGCGTGCGGTGTACAACCAGATCGCCGGCATGAACGAGATCCGCGAGCAGATCCAGGAAACCGCCAAGCGGATCAAGCGGCTGGGCGAATCCTCGCAGGAAATCGGCGAGATCGTCGAGCTGATCACCGACATCACGGAGCAGACCAACGTGCTGGCGTTGAACGCGGCGATCCAGGCCGCATCCGCCGGCGAAGCGGGACGCGGCTTCTCGGTGGTGGCCGAGGAGGTGCAGCGGCTGGCGGACCGCTCGGCCGAGGCCGCCAAGCAGATCGGCGCGCTCGTTCGCACGATCCAGACCGACACGCAGGACGCGGTCGCGGCGATGGAGCGCAGCACGCAGGGGGTGGTCGAGGGAACGAAGCTGTCGGACGCGGCGGGCACGGCGCTGGCGGACATCGGCCGCGTTTCGCGCCAGCTTGCCGAACTGATCGAACGCATCGCCGGCAGCACCAACGAACAGGCGCAGTCCGCGGGCGGCGTGGCGCAGTCGATCGAGCGCATCCTGACGGTGACCGAACAGACCTCGCAGGGCACGCGCCAGGCCGCGCAGTCGATCGGCCAGCTCGCCACGCTGGCGCGCGAGCTGAAGGCCTCGGTCGCGCGCTTCCGCGTGGCGTAGGCAACGCCGCAGCCTTCGACGGATTCAGACGACGCCGCGCCGTGGAGTGATCGCATGTCCGAGACCCGCGACCCGAACCAGTTGATGGACGCCGCGCCGGACATCGCGCCGCTCGCCTGGGTCATCGACGAAATCCGCACGTCGCTCAACGACGCCGTCGGCGGCGTCAAGAACTTTCTCGGCGCCAAGCAGGATCTCGATAGCCTGCGCAACGCGCGCAACCAGGTCCACCAAGCCAACGGCGCGTTGCAGCTTCTCGACCTGCGCGGGGTGGCGCTCGTCACCGAAGCGGTCGAGCAGCTACTGCGCCGCTGGGAATCCGATCCGAAGGACTGCCTGCCGGCCGCGGTGCGGACGATCGAAGCCGCGCTCGCCGCGGTGATCGCCTACCTCGAAGGGCTGCTGGCGGGGCGGCCGAACCAGCCGATCCGCCTGTACCCCTACTACCGCGACGTGCTGCAACTGAACCGCGCGCTGCGCGTGCACCCGGCGGACCTGATCTTCCCGGACCTGTCACGCCGTCCGGCCTTCCATCAGATCGAAGTGCGGCCGATGACGGTCGACCAGCTTCGCGTGCGCCGCGTGCGCTTCGAGGAAGGCCTGCTCGGCTTCCTGCGCGACGCCGAGGATGCGCGCGCGCGCCGCATGATGCGCGATGCGCTCGCCGATCTGGAGCGGCTGCCGCAGCGCGGGCTCGCGCGCAGCTTCTGGTGGATCGTGCGCGGACTGCTCGATGCGCTCGACTCGCACGCGATCGCCGTGGACGTCGATCTGAAGCGTGTGCTCGCGCGGCTGAACCTGCAGCTGCGGCGCCTGATCGAAGGCGGGGGCGCGGTCGCCGAGCGGCTGATGGTCGACGCGCTGTACTACGTCGGACGCGCCGACGAGAAGGTACCGCGCGTGGCGGAAGTCAAGCGTCTTTACGGGCTCGACGCGCTGATCCCGGCCGACTTCGAGCGCGCCACGCTCACGGCGATCGACGCCGACGCGATGCGCTCGCTGAAGGAGGCGCTCGCGCAGGCGAAAACCCTTTGGGGCCAGATCGTCGGCGCCGGCACGACCGACGTCGCGAAGTTCGCGCACGAGCTGCATCTGGCGCGCGATGCGGCCGCGCGGCTCGAGGCCTACCCGATCGCCGGCGTGCTCGAAACCATCGCCGGCGTCACCGGCGAGTTCCCGCGGCTCGCGAGCAACGTGCGCGAGGCGCTCGGGCTGGAGGTCGCTTCGGCGCTGCTGTTCGTCGAACTCGGCGTCGACGAGCTGCCGCAGGTCGACCCCGAATACGAAGCGCGCGCGCAGGCCGTCACCGGGCGCCTGCGCGCGGCGTTCAACAACCAGCCGTTGCCGGACTCGGCGCCGTGGTTGTCGGAACTGGCGCGCCGCGCGCAGGACCGCCTGACGATGGGCACCGTCGTCGCCGAAACGCAGGCCACGCTGCGCGAGATCGAGCAGCGCCTCGACCGCTTCTTCCGCGCACCCACGGAGCGCGGCGAACTGGCCGCGACCGACCCGATGTTCGATCAGGTCTGCGGCGTTTTGTCGGTGCTCGGCCACGAAGAGCCGGTGGCGGCACTGCGCAACGTCCAGCAGGCGGTGCGCGCCTTCGCGGATCCGGCGCAGACGGTCGATGCGACGGAGTTCCCGCGCGTGGCGCAGAACCTCGGCGCGATCGGCTTTTTCGTCGAGAGCCTGACGCAGGATGCGGAGCGTCCGCGCGGCATCTTCCGCTACGACCCCGCCACCGGCGTGTTCTCGGCGGACCTGGGCCAGGCGCCGGCCGCCGAGACCGTGCCGGCGCCCGACGACGAGTTCCTCGAACCGCCGCGCACGCTCGATGCGCGCGTCGAGCCACCCAAACGCGCGGAGAATGTCGAGACACTAGCCCAGCAGCACGTGGCCGCCGCGCGCCATATCGCGCAGCGCCTGGCGCAGACGCCGCACGACGCCAACCTGCTGCACGAGCTGGCGCGCGTCGTGCTCGCGCTGACCAACGAAGCCGACCTGCTCGACGACGCGCAATTGAAGGGCAAGACACAGCAGGCCGCGCAGTTGATGGCGCGCTTCAAGCAGACGCCGACGCCCGAGCTCGCGCGTCGGATCGGCGAGCTTATGGCGCCGCCCGAAGCGCCGGCCGCGCCGCCGCCGACCGCGCCGTTGCCTGCGACGCAGGCCGCGGCCGACCGCGAGCTGCGCGCGATCTTCGTCGAGGAAGCGAACGAGGTGCTCGACGGGATCTTTTCGCAGCTCGACGCGCTGCGCGCCGCGCCCGACGACGCCGCCACGCTGACGACCGTCAGACGCGCCTTCCATACGCTGAAGGGCTCGAGCCGCATGGTCGGGTTGAAGGCGTTCGGCGAGGGCGCATGGGCGGTCGAGCAGTGTTTCAACCTGTGGCTCGCGCAGGAGCGCGCGGCGACCGAGGACCTGATCGCGCTCGCGGCCAAGGCGCACGAACTGATGCGCGGCTGGATCGGCCGCATCGCGTCCGACCCGCAGGCGCAGATCGAGGTCGGGCCGCTGGTGCGGGCTGCGCAAGGCGTGCGCGAGGGCGGCGCGTTCGAGTTCGAGCCGGCCGCCGCACCGGCGCAGAAAGCCGCGCCGCCGCCAAAGACCTCGGGCAGCGCGGCCGATGAAGCGCCGCCCGCGCTGCCGAGGGCCGACACCGGCGGCGCAGCGACCCAGGGCGAGGCAGACACGGCGACGGGGGGTCGGATTGCGGATCACGGATCGCGCATCGCGCATGATCCTTCACCGCGCAATCCGCAATCCGAAGCGACGACATCCGCGTCGGGTCTGGACGAGGAGGTGCGTCGAATCGGTCCCGTCGAGATCAGCCACGGGCTGTATTCGGTGTTCCTGATCGAAGCGGACGAATGCATCCGCACGCTCGCGCAGGACATCGCCGAGTGGCGCTTCGAAGGCGACCGCGCCGTCTCGCAGAACACCATCCGCCGCGCGCATTCGCTGGCCGGCATCTCCGCCACCGTGGGGCTGACGCCGGTCTGGGCGATCGCCGATCCGCTCGACGATCTGATGCACGAACTCGGTCGGGCGAGCGCCGGCGCCGCCGCGATCACGCTGTCGGCCGCGCAGTTCGACGTGCTCGAACGGGCGATCGAGCGCATGCGCGGCATGCTGCACCAGTTCGCCGCGGGCGTTTTCCCCGACGAGGCACCGCTCGAAGCCGCCGGCGTGCAGGAGCTCCTCGCCTACGCGCGCACGCACGCGACCGCGCATGCCGAGCCGGCCGCGCCCGAGGAGCGCGCGCCGCTCGTGCTCGTCGGCGCCGAAGCGGCGGTCGCGGACGCCGACACCGCACCGCTGTCCGCGCCGCTGGTCGAGGAAATCTCGGTGCCTGCGCTCGAAGCGGACGTCGGCGACGCGCCCGTGCCGGCCGACAAGCGCCCGGCATCGACCGTGCGCGACGAGCTCGACCCCGACCTGCTGCACGTGTTCCTGGCCGAGGCCAACGATCTGCTGCCGGCGATCGGCGGCAATCTGCGCGCGCTGGCGGCGAACCCGAACGACCGCGAGGTCGCGCGCACGCTGATGCGCCAGCTTCATACGGCCAAGGGCAGCGCGCGCATGGCCGGCGCGATGCGGCTCGGCGAACTCGTGCACGAGATGGAAACGCGGATCGAATCCGCGATGCAGCTCGTCGACGTTCCGCCGGTGATCGTCGAGGACCTGCAGGGCCAGTACGACGAAGCGGTCGCGCTGTACGAGGAGCTGCAGCACCCGGACGCGGTGGCGCGTTCGGCCGCGCGGGCCGCTTCCGCGTCGCCGCCCGCCCCCGTGCCGGCCGAAGCACCCGCCGCGGCACCGGGCCCGGCGC
>FWPU01003676.1_pt1 | contig 37966 bp, 38 predicted proteins | sample 2228361 | NCBI WGS metagenome assembly FWPU01 (sample SAMEA103939777, study PRJEB20133) | metagenome | reverse complement strand
ATTCCGGCCTGGAAGATCATGCCTGCGCTCATCACCGGCAACACCGTCGTGTTCAAGCCGTCCCGATACGCCCCAAAGAGCGCGTGGAACCTCGTCAGGACCCTCGAGGACGCCGGTGTCCCGCCGGGCGTCGTGAATCTCGTTTTCGGTGAAGGGGGCGATGTCGGCGAGCCCCTCATCGAGGACCCGCGCGTGCGCCTGGTGTCGTTCACCGGGTCGAACGCTGCGGGCAGGCACCTGAGCGTACGCTGCGCCGAGCTGGGTAAGCCCGTCGCCCTCGAAATGGGAGGTAAGAACGCCATCGTCATCCTCGAGGACGCGAATCTCGACCTTGCGCTCGACGGTGTGATCTGGAGCGCGTACGGCACGAGCGGGCAGCGATGCACGGCGGCGAGCCGGGTCATCGTGCAGCGCAGCGTCGCGCAGACGTTCACCGACCGACTGATCGCCCGCGCAGAACAACTGCGGTTGGGGAACGGACTGGACGAGTCTACCGAGGTCGGCCCGGTGGTGAACGAGGAGCAGCTTCGCAAGATCGACAGCTACATGGACATCGGGCGCGCCGAGGGGGCGACCATCGCCTGCGGCGGGAGCATCGCCAACGTGGGCGAGCTCGCGAAGGGATACTTCTTCCGGCCGACCGTGTTCGTCGACGCGTGTCCGGACATGCGCATCGCGCAGGAAGAGATCTTCGGGCCGGTGACGACGGTGCTCGTGGTCGATTCGCTGGAAGAAGCGATCGCGGTGGCCAATGGTGTGCCGTACGGTCTCTCGACGTCCGTGTACACCCAGGACGTGAACAAGGCGTTTCGCTTCGTCGAGGGGATCGATACGGGGCTCGTGTACGTGAACGCGGGAACCATCGGGGCGGAGGTGCACCTGCCCTTCGGTGGAACGAAAGGCACCGGCAACGGGCATCGCGAGGCGGGCCAGGCGGCGCTGGACACGTACACCGAGTGGAAGACCGTGTACATCGATTACAGCGGACGGCTCCAGCGAGCACAGATCGATATCGAGCCGCCAGTGACGGGCTGAGATGTAAAGATTTCGGAGTTCGCGCGCTGGGCCGCTTGAAACCGCCGGCGACGGACACTACCGTAGCACTCGGCGGGGCACGGACTGTTCCGTCGTGCTAGCACTGCGGGGAGGGCGGCACGCGACGCCGCCCTCCCCCGCTGTTCTGCGCCTCTTCCCGATGCTGTGCTACCATCGGAACGGCTCCCGCGTCGTTGTCCGGAGGTGACCCCCATGCAGCCGCGCGCCGAAGAAGGCGCTCCACAGTTCGATCCGTCGATCCTTTCTCGCCGGGCGGTGGCGATGAGCGCCGGCATCCAGTGGAGTCGGGGCTATCGCCCCACCGAACCGATTCCGGGGAAGGGCGAATCGCCGGTCGAGCCGATCCTGCTCACGGGCGGCCTTCCGGACGATGACGAGCTTCCGGCCGACCTCTTGCTCGAAGCGGCGGAGACGGTCTTGCGGCGCGAGAAGCGGTTCGCCCTTCAGTACGGCGGCACGCACGGCGCGCCTTCCCTTCGGGAGTGGCTCGCGACGCAGCACGCGCGTCGGGACGGTGTGCCTCTCGGGCCGGAGAACGTCTCGCTGACCAATGGGGCCGCCGGCGCGCTCGCCAACGCCTGTGACACCTTCGTCGACCCCGGGGACGTGGTCCTCGTCGAGGCGCCGACGTTTCCGATTTTCGTGCGGGCCGCCCGTGCTGCGGGCGCTCGGATCATCGGCGTGCCGCTCGACGCCGAGGGGATCGTGCCCGAAGCCCTCGAGCGCGTCCTCGCCGAGACGCGGGCCGCGGGAACACGTGCGAAGCTCCTCTACACCATCCCGAACTTCCAGAATCCGACCGGCGCCACCATGACCCTCGAGCGCCGCCGGGCCGTGGTCGACCTCTGCAGACGGTACGGCGTCGTGGTGCTTGAGGATGACGCGTACGGCGATATCCGGTTCGAAGGAGAGCGTCTGCCGTCGCTCTTCTCACTGGCCGGGGGCGAAGGCGCGATCTACGTGGGAACGTTCAGCAAGACCATCGCGCCCGGGCTTCGCGCGGGATGGGCGGTGGCGTCGAAGGAGATCACTGACGCCATGGCGAGCACGCGCTTCGACATGGGCGCGAGCCCATTCATTCAGCGCGTCATCGCCGAGCTCTGCGTGTCGGGCAAGCTCGCGGCCCATGTTCCGCGGGCGGTCGCCCGCTACCGGCGGAAGCGGGATACGATGCTGGCGCTCCTGGACGAGCGCTGCTCGCGCTACGCCCGCTGGAACGTCCCGAGCGGCGGCTTCTTCCTCTGGTTGGAGCTCGCAGAGGGGGTCGACCCCGATGCGCTGGCGGAGGCGGCGGCGGAGGAGGGCATCGCCTACGCGAACGGCGCGGCGTTTTTCCCGGATGGCGGAGCAGAGGGGCAGCGCTTCGTGCGCCTGGCGTACAGCCAGGTGCCGGAGGACGACATCCCCGAGGCGATCATGCGGCTGGGCCGAGCGATGGAGCGCGCCGCCGGCCGAAGCTGACGCGGTCGGGACCTACAGCGGCGTGTCCACCAAGAGCAGCTCCGTGACCGCGGACGCGCGCAGCTCGACGCGGCCCGCACCGGGGACCTCCGCTGCGTCTCCCTTGCTCAGGGGCTCTTCGTTGACGCTCACATCGCCATCGATCACGTACAGGTAGCCGCCGCGTCCGGACCCGAACGTGTGGACGACGGCGTGGCCCGGCTCGAGCCGCGAAGCGTACATCCAGACCTGCTGGTGCACGGCGACCCCCGTGCCGTCCGTGGTGAACGGGCGGAGAATCTCCAGCAGGCGGTTCGTGCGATCCTCGATGGTGAACTGCCGCTGTTCGACCGAGGGCGGAAGCGACCGGACGGCGGGCAGGATCCACATCTGGATGAATTCGACCGGCTCTGTCTTCGAGTGGTTGCGCTCGGAGTGCCAGGCACCCGAGCCGAGCGTCATCCGCTGCACGCCACCCGGCAGGAGCACGCCACCGTTGCCCAACGAATCGGCATGTTCGAATTCGCCGGACACGACCCACGTGATGCCCTCGACGTCGCGATGCGGGTGCATTGGCCAGACGGCGCCGGGAACGAGCGTGTCGTGGTTGAACACGCGCAGCGTCCCGATCCCCATGTGCTCGGGGTCGTAGTAGTGGTCGAAGCTGAAGTGCCAGCGCGCCCGGAACCAGCCGCCATCGGCGGCGTAGATCTCGTGATCGCGCCGGATGCGCAGCGGCGCGACCTGGACTGCAGGATTCGGTGTCATGTGGCGCTCCCTTCAGGGTCGTCGGAGCCAGTATCGCACGCGCGGAGCCGGCAGCGCACAGCGGGCAGCGCGGGACGCCGGCGCCCCAATGCTGCCCGCCGCGCGCGTGTACGGCAGCGGCAGACGGCCGCCGGCGCTCACGCCTGCCGCACGGCCTCGACGTGCAGGCTCACCTTCACGCGATCGCCCACCACGACGCCCCCGGTTTCGAGGACCTGGTTCCAGCGGAGCCCGAACTTCTTCCTGTTCAACTCCGTGGCGGCGCTGAAGCCGATGCGCTCGTTGCCCCAGGGATCCTTGGCGCGACCCTCGAACTCCACGTCGAGTGCGACCTCGCGGGTCACGTCGCGGATGGTGAGATCGCCGTAGACGCGGGCCCGGTCTTCTCCCTGGAGCTCCACTCGGGTGCTGCGGAACGTCATCTTGGGGAAGCGCTCAGCGTTGAAGAAGTCATCGGACCGCAGGTGTGCGTCGCGGTCCGGCTCTGCCGTGTCGACGCTGGCGACGTCGATGGTGGCGACCACGGACGAGCGCTCGGGCCGCTCTTCATAGAGCGTGATGGAGCCCTCCATCGAGCGGAAGCGGCCCTTCACCGTCGACACCATCATGTGGCGTACCGCGAACTCGGCGATGGAATGGACGGGGTCGATGGTCCATGTGCTGACAGCCGTCGATGCGGTCGTCATACGATCGAAGCCTCCTCGAATGGAGTTTGGTGCTTACTATTCATTAGGTACTATAGAGACAGAAGCTTATGGTTGTCAAGCGGCTTACGATGGGTGAAGATGGAACGAACGTGAACGAGGACGTGCACGGCGCCGACTACTGTCCGTACTTCCATCGCGCGGTCGAGCTCATCGGGCGGCGGTGGACCGGAAGCATCGTGCGCGCCATGCTGGCCGGGCACCAGCGGTTCAGCGACCTCGCGGCGACCATTCCCGGCATCAGCGATCGGATGCTGTCGGAGCGCCTGAAGGAACTGGAGGCGGAGGGCATCGCCGAGCGCGTGGTCATCCCCGAAACGCCCGTCCGCATCGAATATCGGCTCACCGAGAAGGGACGGGCCCTCGGCGCCCTGATCGATGCGGTCTCCGCCTGGGCCGAGACCTGGCTCGCCGAGAAAGAGGAAACGAAGGCGGGGTAGGCGAGCCGAGGCGCCTACCGGTCCGCCGCGTGCGTCGAGGCGTTCACGCCGCGCACGGCGGCGTGGCTGGTGCTAGCGGGCGGCGGGCATCTACACCCCCACGGGCTTGTAGCGCACGATGGCGTCGAAGTCATCGAGCGCGGTGCGGTCGCCCGACGTGAGACCCCGCACTGGCTGCGGCGCCAGATGCGACGCCGCGTACGCGCGCGCCACCAGGGCCTTGCGCGCCGAGCCTTCGTACGCCAGCTCCCAGCCCGCCTCTTCCAACAGGAGCGACGCCGAGAGCACGTCCGCGAGGTAGTTCGACAGCTTGCGGGCGTTGAGCTGCTGCACATCGGCGCTCTGTTGCTCCAGGTACTGGATGGCTTGCCGGACCTCGTCGGCCGACTGGCGTACCACCTGGGCCGAGTCCACGAGCAGCGGGTGCTCCACGCTGTCGGCGATGTCGTAGACCCGACGGAGGAGCGCTTCGTGGGCGCCCTCCTTGCGCATCGAGCGAAGCACGTCGAGGCAGATGATATTCTCCGTCCCCTCCCAGATGGTGTGACACTGGGCGTCGCGGAGCTGGCGGGCGATAGGCCAGTTCTCGATGTACCCGTTACCGCCGAAGATCTCGACCGCCTGGGAGGCCAGCTCGACCCCCTTGCGCGCGCAGCGGAACTTCGCGAGCGGGATGGTGATACGGTTCAGCCGCCGGTGCAGGTCGCTCTCTCGGGCATGCTGGCCGGCCTCGCCGGCCTCGAAGACCAACGTCGCCGCGGCTTCGAGTTCGACGGCCATGGAGGTCAGCGTCTCCCGGACGAGCGGGAGATCGATGATGCGCTGGCCGAACGCCTCGCGGTGCGATGCGTAGATGACGGCTTCGAGGAAGGACCGCCGCATGATGCCGAGCCCCATCACGGCCACGCCGAAGCGCGAACCATTGACCATCTCCATCATGCGGTTCAGGCCACGCCCATCACGGGCCGCCGAGCCGTTCTGGCTCTCGCCTGCCATGAGGTAGGCCTCGGCGTCGACGAAATCGACCTCGGCCGTGGGCACGGCGCGGGTGCCGAGCTTGTCCTTGAGCCGCTTGATGACGATGCCGTTCCGCGAGCCGTCTTCACGGAACGCGGGCACGAGGAATAGCGCCAGCCCCCTGAGGCCGTCCGGGGCGCCCTCGGGCCGGGCCAGGGTGAGGATGGCGGCGGCGTCGACGTTCGAGCAGAACCACTTCGATCCGTTGAGCTTCCAGGTGCCCGAGGTTTCGTCCCAGGTCGCCGTGGTCTGGCTGAGGGCGAGATCGGAGCCGCCGCGGATCTCGGTCATGAACATGGCGCCGTCCCACGCCTCATCGAAGTTCATGGTGGTCATATGGGGCAGGAAGCGCTCCCTGACGCGGGCGGGCGCGTGGCGCTCGATGATGCCGGCCGCGCTCGACGTCATGCCGATGGCGCAGAGCATTCCCGTTTCGGCCTGGCTCAAGAGATACGAGAAGCCGGTGGTGAGCACGTGGTGCAAGGAGCCGTACTTCCGCCCTTCTTCGCTCCACCGAAGCCCGATGAATCCGTTCTCCCACAGGTCTCGCTTGGTCTCGATGGCGCCCGGGTGGTGCACGATGCGGCAGACCTCGTTGCCCCACTCGTCGTACCGCACGAGCTGCGGCGGGTTCTTGTCGGTGACCTCGGCCCGCCGCGCGATGGGCCCGCCGCAGAGCTCGCCCATGCGTCGGAGGTGCTTCTCGACGAACGGCTGCTGCTCCCGGTCCACGAGGCGCCGAACTTGGAACTGGAGGTTTGGGTCGACGTCGTACCAGTTGAGGCCGATGGCGCTTTCGAACTGCCCGTAGTCAATGCCCTCGGCGATCGTTTCCGGCGTCACGGTCATGGCGGTCGCTCCTTTCTCGGGAACGGGGGTCGGGTGCGCATCCTAACACCGCAGGTGGTGCGCGTTCAATCCGCTGGATGCGGTTCGAAGCCGGAGGGCGCGGCTACAGCTTCACGAGCACGATGTCGCCGAACGCGTGGTCCTGCTCCGCACGTAGCGACAGCTTCTTGATGAGCTCGAGAACGGCGAGGAACGCGATGATGATCTCCATCCGCGAACGGCAACGTTCCATCAGCGTTCGGAAGCTCAGTCGCCCGGCCGCGTGTAGCTCCCACGTGATCTCTTCGATCTTCTGGTCGAGCGTGATCTCCTGACGGTGAATGATGCCCGTAGGCTTGGGCGCCGGCTGGCGCTCCAGCGTCTCCCGAAAGATCTGCGTGAGAAGGTCGAGGGTCACGCCGTCGAGTCCTAGAGGCAGCGGGACGTCCGGCGGAGGTGCCAGCCTGGGATACGCTCGCAGGCCCGCTTCCTGGATTTCCTTCAGTGAGCCCGCGGCGAGCTTGAACAGCCGATATTCGCGAAGCTGCCGCGTCAGATCGTCCGCCACCGCCTCGTATTCTTCGTCGGGCTCTTCGTCGGGTGGTCGCGGCAACAGCGCTCGGGACTTCAGGAAGATGAGCTTGGCGGCAATGGCGATGAAGTCCGCCAGCGCCTCGAAGTTCGTGACGGGGGCAGACCGCAGGTAGCTCAAGTACTGGTCCGTGACCTGGACCAGCGACACGGTCGTGATGTCCAGCTCCTCTTGCTCGATCAGCCGTAGGAGCAGATCGAGCGGACCCTCGAAGGCGTCCAACCGAAGCTGAAATCCCGTCTCGCTCGATGATGACGTCACGGCGTACAGCATACAGGGTTCGGCCCGACCGCGAAGCGAGAACGTGCACGGGCGGAGGAACCGCGGTTCCTCCGCCCGTTCGTCTCCGGTTCGTCCGCCGCGGTTCCGGCCGTTACGCTGGAACCGGCTGGGCCGCGGGCTGGAACATCGGACGCCCCATGACATCCGCGATCTGGGTCGCACGGGCCATGAGTGCGGCGAAGTTCTCCGGCGTCAGCGACTGCGCGCCGTCCGAGAGGGCGTGCTCCGGGCTGGGGTGGACCTCCACGATGAGGCCGTGGGCTCCCGCCGCGATACAGGCGAGGCCGACCGGCGCCACCAGCGCCCACTTGCCCGTGCCATGGCTCGGGTCGGCGATGATGGGCAAATGACTCACCTGGCGAATCAGCGCGATGGCGTTCACGTCCATCGTGTTGCGGGTCGCCGTCTCGAACGTGCGGATGCCCCGCTCGCACAGGATGACGTTGCGGTTCCCAGTCTTGAGGATGTACTCGGCGGCGAGCAGGAACTCCTGGACCGTGGCCGAGAGACCCCGCTTGAGGAGCACCGGTTTGCCCACCTTGCCGACTTCCTCGAGCAGGATGAAGTTTTGGGCATTCCGGGCGCCGATCTGGAGGACGTCGGCGTACTGGGCGACGAGGTCGATGTCGCGTACGGACATGACCTCGGTGACCACGGGCAGGCCCGTCTCCTCGCGGGCCGCGGCCAGCAGTTCCAGCCCCCGCTTTTCGAGGCCTCGGAAGCTGTAGGGCGAGGTGCGAGGCTTGAAGGCGCCTCCGCGCAGGAGCTGCGCGCCCGCAGCCTTCACCGCCCGCGCCGTCGTCATGAGCTGCTCTTCGTTCTCGACGGCGCACGGCCCCGCGATGACGACGGTGTGCGCATCGCCGATAGGCACACCTCGCACGTTGACGACCGTGTCTTCGCTCTTGAACTCGCGGCTCGACAGCTTGTATGGCGAACTGATGGGGACCGTGCCTTCGACGCCGGGCATGGTCTCGAGGTCGTCGGCGAGTTCGGGGTAGACCTGACCGACGACGCCGATGACGGTTTTCTCCTTGCCCACGATGGGGTGGCCGGATAAGCCGACCTCTTCGAGCCGTTTCAGCACAGCCTGGAACTCCTCCTGGCTGTAGCCCTTCTTCATGATGACCATCATGTGGTGTGACCTCCGCGGTTGCTCTGACGATCGTTGTTCAAATCGGGCCGGAGGACCTGCGCGCCCCGGAGGTACACGTGCTCGACCTCTCGCTGGGACCGGGTGGTGTTGACGAGCAGGAGGACCCGTAGGCACCGCCGCAGGCTTCCCGGAACGTCGATCTCATGTCCACACATGAGCGCGACGTGGTTCCAGCCCAGGTTTCGGGCCGCGACGGCCGGGAATTCCGCGTTGAGGTCGGGCGTCGTCGTGAAAAAGGCGCTTGCGACGTCGTCCGCCCGGAGCTCGTTGGCTTCGATCAGGGCAGTGAGGAGTTCGGTGGTGGCTTCGAGGATGGCCTCGCGGGTATTGGCCTCGACGGTGGTGGCGCCGCGAATGCCCCGCACGCGTACCCCGGAGTCCACCAGGCGCTCGTTCTCCTGCCCCGGCTGCTGATGGTCCCGCCTCAGGCGAGATTCCGGCCGGCGGCTCTCACCGGCGCCAGCCAAAGGCGCCGGCCGCGGGGCCATAGATGCGGCCACTCGGCGCAGCCTGCTTCGAAGCTGCCCTCATGGCGCTACCTCCTCGCCCCCGAACGGCCGGTGAGCACCCCCACATAGTCTCTCACACTCGCCTCGCAAGCTCCGGGCGGGGCGTGTTCGATCACGTTCACGAGCGCGCTGCCGACGACCGCGCCGTCGGCGAGCCCCTGAAGAGCCTCCAGGTGCTCCGGCTTCGAGATGCCGAAGCCCACCACCAGCGGCACGCTCACCTGCGCGCGCACCCGGCGCAGGAACGCCGGGAGCTCGTCGGGCAGACGGTCTCTGGCGCCCGTCACCCCGGCGATGCTCACGCAATATACAAAACCTGAGGCGCGTTTGGCTACCAGCGCGATGCGCCGATCTGACGATGTCGGAGCCAACAGATAGATCAGGTCCATTCCTTGCGCTCGGCACCGCTCCCACAGGTCGTCCGATTCCTCCGGGGGAAGGTCGACGACGATGAGCCCGTCCACGCCCGCAACGGCCGCGTCGGATACGAAGCGATCGAGGCCGTAGGCCAGCATGGGGTTGGTGTATCCCATGAGGGCAATGGCGCCATCGACGCCGTCCGAACGGACGTCTCGGACGACGTCGAGGCAGCGCGCCAGCGTCATGCCTTGGCGCAACGCTACTTCGTTGGCGCGCTGGTTCGTTGCGCCATCCGCGAGGGGGTCGGAGAACGGGACGCCGAGCTCGACGACATCAGCGCCCGATTCGAACAACGTCCGAACGAGGCCGGGCGTCGCTTCCGGCGATGGATGCCCGGCGACGATGAACGGCATCAGGGCGATGCGTCCTTCGGCACGGGCGCGGGCTAGGGCATCGGTGATCCTGCTCACGTCAGTTCGTACACCGCGAGCAACGTAAAGCTGATCGTGTTGAAGAGGAAGTGCGCCGCGATGCTGACCCAGAGGGAGCCCGTGCGGTAGTAGCCCCAGGCGAACGCTGCTCCGATGAATGTGAACGGGACGATGAGGGGCAGCGCTTCGGGGGTGTTGCCGTGGACGGCACCGAAGAGAAACCCGCTCAGCAGGGCTGCCGGCGCCCATCCCAGCCGTGACACCAAACCGCCGAACACGAAGCCCCGGAAAAAGATCTCCTCGACCGCCGGCGCGACGATGAGGACGGCGAACGCGCTCAAAGGGAGCACCGCCGGACTTCGTACGAGGGTCTCCGTGTCCTGCTCTGGCGTGACGCCGAAGGGTAGCAGGATGAGTTGCCAGACCACGACGGCGACGTACGCCACGACGACGAGTCCGGCGGAGAGCCACAAGCGGTCCAGTGGAATGCGGCGAAACCCCAGGTCGGCGAAGGTGCCGCCGCAGCGGACCATGGCCAGGCCCCAGACGAGGCCCGCGAGGCCGCCGTCGATCACGACCAGGCTGATGATGAGTCCGCCGATGATGTCGGCGTCGCTCGCTTCGTCGGTCGAAACGTCAGTGGCCAACGCCACGGCCAGCGCGAGGGCGAGAATCGCGAGCGGATAGAGCACCGCGACGGCGATCTCTTTGACGCCCCAGGGGCGCGGGGGCCATCCGGCCGGCTTCGACGGCGAGCGCGCGCCCAGCGCGAATTCAGCCATGGCGCCTCATTGTACCAGCCGCTCTGCTTCGGGGGGCTTCCGCGCCTCGTCGATGGCCCGCGCCCATGACTCCGCGTCGCGGCGCGGCATCAGGAACGGCGCCTGCTCGCCCTGCGTCGTCTCGACCCAGAGACGGAACGCGGTCGAAGCCATGTCGCGGTAGGCCGCGGCGCGGGCGACCTCGTCGAGGGGAATGATGAGCCAGCGGGCGTCGCCCCGTTCGGCCTCGAAGATGAGGCGACGATTCGTGAGATGGAGGACGCCTCGCTTTCGTTCCCGGCCGTACTGGAGGGCGCACGGCTGTCCGCGGAGGACCGCCTCGCCCTCGGACAGCGGGGCGTTGCAGGGCGGAGGGTTCGGCTCGCGTCGGGGCCAGGGCCAGCGCAGCGGCATGACGTCAGAGGACGCTCGTGGCCTCGTGCATCGAGGCGCCATTGTACGGCGGGTCCTCGGCGATGGGAAGTCGAAGGACGCTGCGCAACGGCCTGCGCGGGACAGGCGATGTGGCGGCGCGGAATGGTCCGTGTCGCCCTGCCGGCGCCCGGGCGTACCTGACATGCTGGAGTCGAACATGCGAACACGCGAATACACGCAGCGAGGCGTTCCGATGGAGTGGACCGACGACGCGGTGTATCGGCTGCACGCCCAGGTGTTGAAGACGCTGGCCCAGCCCAAACGGCTTCGAATTCTGGATCTGCTCCGTGGGCAGGAGCGCTCGGTCGGGGAGTTGGCGCGGGAACTGGGCGTGCCCCAGGCGAACGTCTCCCAACATCTGGCGGCGCTCCGGGCGCAAGACCTGGTGGCTGCCCGGCGCGAAGGAACCACCGTGTACTACTCGCTCACCCATCCGGAGGTCGCCGACGCGTGCGACATGTTCCACACGTTCTTGCTCAAGCGTCTGGAAGCGGGTGAAGCGCTCGCGGCCCACCTTCGTTCCCGGACTTCGGAGCGTTCCGCCCGCCCTTCCACAGCCGTGACAGGAGGCGCACCATGACCGCAACACCACGCATTCTCGTGCTCGGAGGCGGCTTCGGTGGACTCGAATCCGCCTACTACCTCCGGTGGAGGCTCGGCGACCGGGCAGAGCTCACGCTCGTGTCGGACCGCGACCACTTCCTGTACAAGCCCAACACCATCTACATCCCGTTCGGCCTGGCGCCGGAGAAGCTGCACATCGACCTTCTGCGGCCGACCCGCAAGCGCGGCATCGAATTCGTCCGTGGCCGCGTCGAGGATATCGACCCGGTCAAGAAGACGGTCCGTATCGACGGGGCCGAGCGGTCGTACGAGTATCTCGTCGTGGCCACCGGCGCCGCGATGCGGCCGACGGAGGTCGCGGGCCTGGCCGAGCACGCGCTCACCATCTGGACCGAGCAGGACATGCTCCGGCTGCGTGAGGCGTTCGCGAAGCTGGTGGACGAAGCCCGATCGGGCCAGCGCCGCCGGGTGGTCTTCCTCATTCCGCCCAACAACAAGTGCTCCGGGCCGCTGTACGAGATGGTGATGATGCTCGACACCTGGTTGCGCAGGCAGCGGGTGCGCGACCGAGTGGACATCGCGTGGACCACGTTCGAGCGTGGCTACATCCAGGCGTTCGGGCCGCGGTTGAACGAGGTGGTCGAGCGGGAGTTCCAGCGGCGAGGGATCCACGGGCACCGACAGTTCGTGGTGACCGAGGTCACGGCGGACCGAGTGGCGTTCGAGAACGGTGAGGTCATGCCGTTCGACCTGCTGGTCTCGTTCCCGCCGTATGTGGCGGCGAACCGCTACGAGGCGCTGCCCTCGGACGAGCGAGGGTTCGTGCAGACGGAGCTCGCGACGCGGCAGGTGGTGGGGCACCCCGACATCTATGCCGTAGGCGACACCGGTGATTTTCCTGTGAAGCAGGCGTTCCTCGCGTTCCTGCAGGCCGACGCTGCGGCTGAACATCTGGCGCAGCGCGTCGCCGGTCCCAACGGGTTCCATCCGTTCGAGCCGACGAGCATGTGCGTGATGGAGATGCTGGACAGCGCGACGTTCGCCCAGGTTCCGCTGCGCCTTACCGGTCGCCCGGAACAGCCGGTGGAGGTTCGACCCGACGCCCTCGACCGCTACAAGGTGGGCGTCTCGCCGGCGTGGCGGATCGGGAAGAAGCTGCTCGGCCTCTACCTGCCGTTTCGGTTCGCGAACGGCACCCCCTTCCACGCGGGCCTGCCGTGGAAGGGCATGGAGGTGGGCCTCAAGGTCATGTCGGCGCTGCTGGCGAAGTAGCGCTCGGTCTGACTGGCGGTGGACGCGTCACCCACGGCGCCATCTCGCGGCGGTACGCAGCGCCGCGAGATGGCGCGCCTCGTGTCGAGGGAACGCGTTCACGTAGTCGAGCAACGTTGAATCGTGCTCCGCCGTGTGCGTCGCCGAGGGCATGGGCACGTGCAGGTGGGCGGGACGGAGGCGCGAGAGCAAGCGCAGCGTCTCGTGTCGGGAGGCGATGTACTCCTCGATGAGTCCGTCCACGCTCGCGCCGCGCCGCGCCTCGACGAGGTCACGGTTGGCGGCGTCGCTGTCCGGCCGGGGACCGGCCTCTCCCGTCTCGAGTACAGCGCTCAGGTGCCGCTGGAACACCCGGTCGGCGGTGGCGAGGTGCGCCAGCAGGTCATGGTAGGTCCAGCCCGGCGTGGGAGAGGGCGAGGCCCAGGTCTCTGGGGCGACGCTGTACATCACGCGCAGCGCGGGGTCGGGCGAGAGCGCGCGGGCCGCCAGGCTCACTTCGGGCAAGAAGGTGAGGTGCTCTGGCTGCCACGAGATGGCCAGCGCCCGGCGGATGTCGGCCGCGTGCTGGCGGTCGTGGTAGCCGACCCAGATCTGCGCGCGGACGCTGTCCTCCCCGGGCGGAGCCAAGGGAAGCGAACGCGCCAGGTGCCGCTCTTCCAGCAACTCGAGATACCCGGCGAGCAGACGGCGCCGGCTGTGGAGTTCCTCCATCAGCGAGGCCACGGAGCGTTGCCGGCCACGTTCGATGGCCCGCTGCCGAGCCGCGTCGACGTCGCGGGGCGGAGCGACGACTCCGTCCGACGCGAGCAGGCTCCGGGTGGTCATGGCCCAGATGCCGTCGAAGCCGGCCACGTGCGCGAGGAGGTCCTTCAGCGTCCAGTGGCCGAACGGGACGAAACGGGACCAGTCAGCCTCGGTGACGCGGGCGATCTCGCGGAGGAGCTCTCCCCGTGCCTGCTCCATGTCGAAGAGCGCGTGTTCGATGAGGCGGTGCATACGCTGACGCCCCGAGGCTTCAGCCCGGCGTGCGCCCGGCCCGTCGTCGTACCGCCTCGCGATGGAGCGGGGCGAGCACTGCGTAGGCGATCTCGTTCACTGGGGTCGGCACGCCGAGGTCGCGCCCTCGCCGCAGCACGGCCCCTTGGATGGCGTCGATTTCCAGTGGCCGGCCCCCGCGCAGGTCGACGAGCATCGACGGCTCGAGGGTGGGTTCGACGCGCTCGAGAGCGGCGATCACGTTCCGGGCAACCCCGCCGACATCCAGCCCGGCGGCCACGCCGACGGCTTCGACCTCGCTGGCAGCCCGACGCATCAGGTCGCGCGATTCGGGTTCGCTGAGCCAGACACCGAGCGGCGCCCGGGTGAGGCAACCCAAGGTCGAGGTCACGTCGACCAGCGCGAGCTTCCGCCAGAGCGTGGCCAGCAGGTCGTCGACGATGCGCGCGTCAATGCCAGCGCTGCGGAGCGCTTCCGCGACGCGCTCGGCGATCGGAAGGCGCTCGGGAACGAGCGGGGCGAACTCGACGCGCTGCGCCGGGTCGGTGCGGCGGATGACGCCTGGCGCTTCTCGGTGAGCGACGACGAACGTAGCGCCTGGCAGGACTGCCTCGCGGCCCAGCACGGCGGCTGCGCGCTCACCGTGGTCGACGCCGTTCTGGACGGCGAGGACGCCCGTTGACGGGCCGACGAGCGGTCTCGCGGCCAGCGCTGCCTCGTCCAGGTCGTAGGCCTTGACTGCGAGCAGGACGAGATCGACCGGGCCGACGCTGGACGGGTCGTCCGTCACCGGGACACGGACCGTGAACGAGCCGTCCACGTCGTGCACCACCAGGGGACGGGATCGCAGGGCAGCGAGCGTCTCTCCGCGAGCGACGAACGTCACATCGTGCCCGGCCCGCGCGAGCGAGGCTCCGAAGTAGCCCCCGACTCCTCCCGCCCCGACGACCGCGACCCGCACCCTGAACCTCCGCTTCAGTATTCCACGCGACGCGCCCTCCGGCGAACGGGAGGGCGCGGGTCGTAGTGGGGCCGGGTCGGAACGTCGTCACGCGGACAGGCGGACGCGCAGTCGGACCTCTACAGCCCGGGGGTGGTGCTGTACAAGATGCTGACGGGGCGGAGACCCTTCCGGGCGGAGCAAGGGCCGTAGGAGCCGGGGTCGACGTGGGCGATCTTCTACGAGCACCTGCACGCGCCGGTACCCGCCGCTGCGGGAGGCGAACCCGAACATGAGCGCCGCGCTGGAGGGGGTGGCAGAGGGCGAAAAAGGCCAGGGCTTCACGGTTCAGGCGGGCCCCTCCAGCGAGACGTTGGTCGCCGACAGGCTCACCACCGGGTCCCGCAGGAACTGCTGTTGCGCTTGGTCGAGACCGCCGAGCGTGTCGGGGTATTCGCCGATGCGTCCGCCATACGCCTCCACGAGCTCCTTGCCCAGGTGAGCGTGCCGCACCTCGTCCCACGTCTGTCGGGCTAACGCCATGATGGGAGAGGGTGGCACGTCCCAGTCTTGCCACTTGCACACCTTGCGGCTGAAGGAATCGATCGCGGCGAACTCAATGCTGGCGATGGCGTGGACGAGCGCTTTGCGGATGTCCGTGTTCGTAGGCGCGTCCCGCATCGCTTACCGGAGGAGTTCGACGTTGTACATTGATTCGTCGCCGAGCCTCTCAGCGATGCCACGCCGTTCGTCGGCGCTGAAGGCGTCGATCTGCCGATACGGCGGGTCCCGCCGGGACGGCAGCGTCTTGATGTGCTCTCCGAGGGCGCTCATCGTGTCTCCCCGCGTCGTGATGCGAATGACCTGCAAACGAGCCGTGCGCATCGAGAGCATGCGTCGCCGCGGCGCCGTGACGGGCCGGATGGCCCTTCGGTCGCGGGCCGTCCGGCCCACCGCTGAGGGCGAAGGCCGAGATCGCTTCCCGTCGAGGCCCGCCGATTGCTAGGATGGCGCGCGATGCCGATTCCATCGTGGCCCACCGAGCTTCGCGAGGTCGCCGATGGCGTCTTCGCGTACGTGCAGGCGGGAGGCGGGTTCTGCGTCAGCAACGCGGGCGTCGTCACGGGCGACGGCGAGGCCGTCGCGATCGATGCCCTGTTCTCGCCGCCGATGACGCGTGGCTTTCGGGAAGCGGTCGCCGCTGCCGGCCTGCCGTCGGTGCGCGTCCTCATCGACACCCACCATCACGTGGACCACACGCTGGGCAACGCGCTCTTCCCTGAAGCCGTCGTCCTCGCACATGCGAAGGCCCGAGCGGAGATGGAGCGCGTGGGGCTGCCGAAGGAGCGCATTCTCGCCATCGCGCCGCACTTCGGCCCAGACCTGGAAGGCGCGCGGGTGCGTCTGCCGGATGTCGCGATCGAGGGGTCGGCCACGGTCTGGGCCGGCGGCCGGCGATTGGAGCTTCTCCACTTCGGGACGGCGCATACGGTGGGCGACGTGCTCGTCCACCTGCCGGCTGAACGAGTGCTGTTCACGGGCGACGTGGCGTTCCACTACGTGACGCCGCTGGCCTTCGAGGGACACATTGGCCGCTGGATCGAGGTGCTGCGTCAGGTCGAGGCGATGGATGTGGACGTCGTCGTGCCTGGCCACGGTCCGGTGGGCACGAGGGCGGACGTCGCCAAGATGCGGGGGTACCTCGAGCTCATCCACCGTGAGGCGCGGGCCGCATTCGACGAAGGCGCGCCCCCGGAAGAGGCGGCGCGGCGGATCCCGTTGGGCGAGTACGCCGACTGGACGGAGCCGGAGCGGCTGGCCATCAACGTCGACCGTCTGTACCAGGAGTTCCGCGGGGAGCTGGACTGACTCCGGGCGCCCCAAGGGCCGAGCGCGGCGTCGACCGGGCGTGAGCGCCTACGCTCCCTCGTCGTTCGTGAGGACGAGGGTGCCGGCGGCGTGGAACATGCCTCCGACGCCGTGCGCCACGCTGATGCGCACGCCCTCGACCTGTGCGGCGGCCTCCCCTCGCAGTTGGCGCACGCTCTCGAGGATCGCGAACATTCCGTACATCCCTGTGTGCGTGTACGAGAGCCCGCCCCCGTTGGTGTTCACGGGAAGCTCGCCGCCCGGCGCCGAGCGCATCTCCGCGAACCAGGGGCCGGCCTGGCCCTTCTCGAGGAAGCCCATGTCCTCCATCCCGAAGATCGGAAGATGCGCGAACGCGTCGTAGATCATCACGTGGTCCACGTCTGCGTGGGTGATGCCCGCCATGGCGAACGCCTCCCGGCTGCTGACCACGAACGCCCGTGAGGTCGTGAAGTCGTGCATCTGGGAGATCATGGCCATCTCGACCGACTCGCCGAACCCCATGACGTAGACGGGCTTCTTGGGGAAGTCCTTCGCTCGGTCCGCCGAGACCATCACCAGCGCGCCTCCACCGTCCGTGACGAGGCAGCACTCCAGCAGATGCACCGGCCAGCAAATCAGCCGTGAGTTCAGGACATCTTCGACCGTGATGGGGTCGCGCATCATCGCGCGAGGGTTGAGGGCGGCCCACTTCCGTTGGGCCACGGCTACCGACGCGAGCTGCTCCTCGGTGAGGCCGTACTCGTGCATGTAGCGGACGATAGGAATGGTGAAGCGCGAGGGCGGCCCCCAGACCCCGTAAGGTTCTTCGAACTGGCCCGCCGGCGTCGAGCCGCCGCCCCAGCGGCCTCCCTCCCCCACGCGGGACCGCCCGCTCTGGCCGTGGGTGATGAGCGCCACCTTGCATCGGCCCGTGGCCAGCGCCATCGCCGCGTGGGCCACGTGGATCATGTACGAGCAGCCGCCGACGGAGGTGCCGTCGACGAACGTCGGCGTGATTTGCAGATACTCCGCGAGCTGCGCGGGCGATGCTGTCGAGAGCAGCCCGTCGACCTCTGACTTGTCGATGCCGGCGTCCTTCAGCGCGAGGATCGCCGCCTCGGCATGCAGTTGAAGTGCTGACTTGTCGGGGATGACGCCGATCTGCGCGGTCTCCGACGCCCCGACGATAGCGGCGGCCATGCGCAGCGACCGGTCGCTCATGACCCGCCTCCCGGGACTACCCCGGCGGGCCGGAACAGCGGCAAGCCGATGCGTTCCTTCGTCCCGTCGCGGCGTTCGTATTCCAGGTCCTCCCATGTGACCTCGACGGGCATGTCGACCGGGAGGTTCTCGGGTTTCGGGTCGACGCCGACGATGTTCGACATCATGCGTGGGCCCTCCTCCAGCTCGACGATGGCGATGACGTAGGGCACGGCGTCCTCGAAACCGGTTGCGGGCCGGTGGGCGATGACGTACGTGTGCAGCTTTCCCCGTCCCGAGGCCTCGAACCACTCGACGTTGGGCGACAGGCAGTTCGGACAGAAGGGGCGAGGGTAGAAGTAGGCGGGCTTCCCCTCGCAGTCGAGGCACCGCTGGAGCAACAGGCGGTGCTCTCGGCAGGCGTCCCAGTACGGTTTGGTTTCGGGCGTGGGCTGAGGAATGGGTCGCTTGGGCATGGCGGCGGCATGCTAGCGAACCCTGACGTTAGGGGGAAGGTTCGTGGCCCTAGAGCAGCCCCCGGTCGCGCAAGACCCGTTCCGTCACCTCGCCGATGGTCGCAGGCGATTCGCAGACGATGGCGCCCGCATCGGCGAGGGCCTGCTTCTTGGCGGCCGCTGTGCCCGTGTTCCCGGCGATGATGGCGCCGGCGTGACCCATCCGCCGTCCGGGAGGCGCGGTCGAACCCGCGATGAACGCCACCACCGGCTTCGTCATGTGCGACTTGATGTACTCGGCCGCCTCTTGCTCGGCCTGCCCACCGATCTCACCGATGAGCACGACCGCGTCGGTGTCGGGGTCGGCGTTGAACAGCTCGAGCGCCTCGCGTTGCGTCGTGCCGATGATCGGGTCGCCGCCGACGCCCACACACGTGGACTGGCCGATGCCTCGACGTGTGAGCTGGTCGACGGCTTCGTACACCAGCGTCCCGCTTCTCGACACGACGCCGACGCGGCCGGGCGAGAAGACGTTGCCGGGCATGATACCCACGCGGCACTTGCCTGCGGTGATCACGCCGGGACAGTTCGGCCCAATGAGACGCACGCCGCTGCCCTGCAGGGCGCGCTTTACGTGCACCATGTCCAGTACCGGGATGCCCTCGGTAATGCACACGATGAGCGGAATCTCGTTCGCCGCCGCTTCGAGGATGGCGTCGGCGGCGAACGGCGCGGGCACGAAGATGAGGGCACAGTCTGGCTGCGTGGCTCTGACCGCTTCCCGTACGGTGTTGAACACCGGTACACCTTCGGCGGTTTCACCGCCACGGCCGGGCGTGACGCCCGCCACGACGTTGGTTCCATACTCGATGCAACGCCGCGTCTGGAACGCGCCTTCCTTGCCCGTGATGCCCTGAACCAGGACCCGCGTCCGCTCGTTCACCAAGATGCTCAACGTTGACCTCCGCGTGTACGGCGCCGCCGACTCCGTGCCGTCGACGCAGCGGAAATGCCCGGCATCGACGGCCCGTCGCCGGCGCGCGCTACTTGCGTCTCCCCTTCCTTCTGCGTCCGCCGGCGCCCACGTGTTTCGCGGCCTCTTCGATGACCTTCAGCGCGATGGTCAGGTCCTCGTCAGTGGCGAGGGGCAGCCGGATCCAGTCACCGAAGCCGCCGCCCTGCGGACCCTGGAACGGCACCGCGCGCTGCGCCTCGAGCAGCTCCCGCCGCGATTCGTCGGTCGTCCTCGTGACGATGCCGTCGGCGACCCAGAAGGCGAGCATGCGTCCCCCGACGAGGTACGCGGTGGTGCCGAACATCTGGCGGACCGATGTGTTGCCCCGCGCCATGATCGCGGCCTCGACCTGGTCGCGGAGCGCTTGTGGTACGGCCATCCAAGGCCTCCCGGATTCAGGCCGCGGCGGCGACCGCCGCCACCGCCTTTTCGGCCGCTTCGCCGAACTCGCGCGCCCGGATGAACGTCATGCCCGACTCGGCGAGGATGCGCTCGCCCTCTTCCATGTTGGTGCCGACGAGCCGGACGACGATGGGCAGCTCCGATCGAATGCGCTGCTTCGCCTCGACGAGCCCCTGGGCGATGATATCCACGCGGGCCATGCCGCCGAAGATGTTCACCAAAATCGCCTGGACCGATGGATCCGAGGAGATAATCTCGAGCGCATTGACGACGCGCGCGACGTCGTTGACCGTGCCGATGTCGAGGAAGTTGGCTGGCGAGCCGCCCGCGAGCTTGATGGCGTCCATCGTCGCCATGGCGAGCCCCGCGCCATTCACCAGGCAGCCGATGTTGCCGTCGAGCTTGATGTAGTTCTGGATGCCCTTCTCCTGAGCCTCGACTTCGAGCGGGTCCTCCTCGTCCCGGTCGCGCATGGCCGCGATCTCGGGCTGGCGGAAGAGGGCGTTGTCGTCGAAGTTCATCTTCGCGTCCAGCGCGAGGATGCGGCCATCCGCCGTCACCACGAGCGGGTTGATTTCGGCGAGCGAGGCGTCCGTGGCGACGAACGCCTTGTACAGCGACGACATCAGGTTCACCGCTGGACGGAGCATGTCGCCCGTGAGCCCGAGGGAGAACGCGATCTCGCGCCCCTGGAACGGCTGGAAGCCGGTGACCGGGTCGACAGTGGTGCGGACGATGGCCGCGGGATCCCGAGCGGCGACCTCCTCGATCTCCATACCGCCCGAGGCGCTGGCCATGAGGAGGGGTCTACCCGACGCCGTATCGATGAGGGTCGCGAGGTAAAGCTCCCGCTCGATCTGCATCTGCTCCTCGACGAGCACGCTCTTGACACGCCTGCCCTCGGGGCCTGTCTGGTGCGTGACGAGCTGCATCCCGATGATCTGGGATGCGACCTGCTCCGCTTCGTCCGGGGAGTTCGCGAGCTTGACACCGCCGCCCTTGCCGCGTCCGCCTGCATGGATCTGCGCCTTCACCACCACCTTCCCACCCAACTTTTCGGCGATCTGGCGCGCCTCCGGGGGCGACGTGGCCACGCGGCCTCTCGGCACCGGAACGCCGAATCGGGCGAGAATCTGCTTGGCCTGATACTCATGGATCTTCATGGCGCGGACACCTCGGCGTGGGCAACTGTCGGGCGGAACCGCAGCACGCGGCCGGAGCGCATCGTAGCATAGCCAGTTCGTAGGAGTTAGGGCCGGAGTGCCAAAGCCGGGGAGGAGGCTGCGGGCGTCACGGGGTCCTGCCGCCAGGCGGCTGTCAGATGCGCTCCCTCAGCGCCGGACGCTCGACGCTAACCTTCGCTCGACGACGCAGCTTGCGCCTGCGTGGGCGCGGGCCGCTTCAACACGAAGTAGCTGCTCTCCGGCCGGAGAAGCGGGAGTACGCCGGTCAGTTCCCAGCCATCCTCGCCCAGCTTGTCGAGGTAACCGCGAACGAACCCGGTCCGGTGCTCGCCAGCCTGCCGGATGTACTCCACGCCCTCGCACGAAATCCTACCCCGAAAGTCCACGTACACGACCTTGTACTGCCATCCGTCCATGATGCGCTCCTTACCGTCGGTGGCGCTGAACGGAAGGCGCCGTCTGGAACCGCCGGGGCGGCAGGACCTGGATCCAGTCTCTCACACTCGAGCGCTCGCGGTTCGACCGGGTCAGTCGGCCCGTCGCGCGATCTCTCCGGCGCGCACCACGAAGACCGTCGCGCTCTCGAGAAACGCGCGGTCGAAGCGGTCGGCGTCCGCCGACGTGATGACGACCTGGTCGGCGTCGACGCTTCCGAGAACGGTCGCCCGGCGGTCCTCGTCGAGCTCCGACAGGATGTCGTCGAGCAAGAGCACAGGTTCTTCGCCTGTTTCCTGTCGCAGGCGTTCGGCCTCTGCGAGACGCATCGCTAGCGCAATCGTGCGCTGCTGACCGCGCGAGGCGTAACTCGCCGCGGGGCGTCCCATGAGCTCGATGGCGAGGTCGTCGCGATGCGGCCCGGTGAGCGTGACGCCGGCGCCGATGTCCCGAGGCCGGGCGGCTTCGCACGCGTCCCGGAGGGCCACCCGCGCTTCGTTGAGGGATGCGGCGGCGAGGCGATCGGCGTCCCAGCCGGGGGCGAACCTCGGTTCGTAGCGCAGCGCCAGGCGCTCTCCACTGCCCAGTCGACGCTGGGCTTCCGCCGCCCGCGCCGCCAGGTGTTCGAGCGCTCGGGCGCGCGTGCAGGCGATGAGGGCTCCGTCGTTCGCCAGCTCTTCGTCCCAGAAGAACAGCTCGTCGGGCTGCGAGAGGCCCTCCTGGATGCGCCTGAGCAGCGCGTTTCGTTGGGTCAGGATCTTCGTGTACCGAGAATGCGCTGCCGCGTACGCGCGGTCCGTTTGCGAGAGCATGGTGTCGAGGAACCGGCGTCGCTCCGCGGGCGAGCCGGTGATCAGCGCGAGGTCGTCCGTCGTGAAGAGGACGGCGTTGATCTGGCCGACGGCGTCCTGCTGACGGCGGGGCAGTCCGTTCACCTTCACGCGCTTCGAGGCCAGCATCCCGTGTGCGCCCGGACGTCCTACGATGGCGATGTCGACGGAGACGTCTCCCGACCGTCGCTCCGCGGTGGCCGCCACGCGCGCGACCGGCTGAGGCGTCTCGCGCGCTTCGTCGTGAATCAGTTCGACCTCGGTCAGGGCGCGAGGGGATTTCGTCGTCGCGAGCAAGAAGAGTGCTTCGAGAAGGTTGCTCTTTCCCTGCGCGTTGGCGCCGAGCACCAACACACGCCCGGCTGGCAGGTCTACCTCCTGATGGCGGTAGTTGCGGAAGTTGGTCAGCGAGAGGTGGCGGACGCGCACGAATCCAGTCTACAGGTCCGCCTCCACGGGGGCGATGCGAAGGCGGATGGGCATCGTCGAGGCGTCGACGACCTCGACTGGTCGGCCAAAGGCGGCTCGCAATACAGCGGCGAGCGCGTCGGGGATGAGCGGGACGTCCGCCGTGAGGTCGAGCGTCGCCTCGTCGCCCTGGAAGCCGCGTACCGGTGCGGCGCGCACGCCCTCGAGGTTCGCCAGCGCACGCTGGAGGTCCATGAGCCCTTGAAAGCCGGGAACGCCGGTCACGACGACTTCTAGCGTGTGCGACGTGGAGGGAGCGGGTTGGCCTTCCGAAGGTCGTTCACCGCGGCCCTCGATCGCCGTCAGACGGTCGGCGAGCTCGTCCAGCCGCAGAGCGAGCGCTTCCTGCGCGGCGGCGAGCGTGTCGATCCGCTCCTCCAGCCGCGAAAGCTCCGTGGGCGAGCCGTGCTGGCGTGTTGCGATAGCGTCCGCTTCGGCGAGCAGCGCCTCCACCCGCGCGAGAGCGTCTCGAAGCACGCGGAGCGCTTCGGCGAAGGCGTCGTGAGGAGCGGAACGCGGGAAGGGTTGCATCATGACAGCGTGGCGTTCGGGGTGCTTCTTCGTCCGGCTTCCGCCAGCATACATCGACCGGCGAGAGCGCGGCACGTCTCGGGCGTCACCCTGACACTGCGGGCGAGACGGCTCTGTACCGTGACGCGCGCTCCCCGTAGGATGCACATCCGGGAGGCGGCATGAAGTACGACGTCATCGTGGTAGGCGGCGGCGCGAGTGGCGCCGTCATCGCGGCGCGCGTGTCGGAGGATCCCAAGCGCTCGGTGCTCTTGCTCGAGGCCGGACCCTACTATCGCACCGCCGACGAGATGCCAGACGACTTGTTGAACGGCAACGACAACTCCTACTGGGCGCACGACTGGGGCTACGAGGCGGAGACGCGGCCCGGCGGCCGCCGCGTGCATCAGCCCGCCGGACGCGTCGTCGGCGGCTCGTCCGCCGTGAATACGGCCATCGCCCTGCGCGGCGTTCCCGAGGATTACGACGAATGGGCTGCGCTCGGCAACCCGGAGTGGTCGTGGGAAAAGGTGCTGCCCTACTTCATCCGCCTCGAGCGCGATCTCGACTTCCCTGACGCTCCCTACCACGGGAGCGAGGGCCCCATCCCCATCCGGCGGTACCGGGAACACGAGCTCGTGCCGGTTCAGCGGGCGTTCTTGGAGGCGATGCGTGACATGGGATTCCCCGAGACGCCGGACAACAACGATCCGCAGTCGACGGGTCTCGGCTTTCACCCCATGAACAAGGACAAGGACGGGCGGACGCGTATGAGCGTCGCCATCTGCTACCTCCAGCCCGCCCGTCACCGTCTGAACCTCACGATTCGCGGCGACTGCCTGGTCCGGCGGGTCCTCACCCGGGGACATCGCGCCACCGCCGTCGAGGTGGAGTCCGGCGGGCAGACCTACGTCGTGGAAGGCGAGCGCATCGTGCTGTCGGGCGGTGCCATTGGCTCTCCAGCGATCCTCATGCGATCGGGCATCGGCCCGGAGGCGCACCTGCGGGAGCTCGGCATCGGCGTCGTCGAGGACCTGCCCGGGGTGGGGGCGAACCTCGACGATCATCCGATGCTCGGCGTCGTGTACTCGGCCAAAGAGGGCTTGCTGAACGGGGCTGACCCTGTGGTTCAGGTCACGTACCGCTACACGTCGAAGGGTGGCGCGGAGCGCAACGATATGCAGCTCATGCCCGTGTCACAGATTCGCACGCGCGCGGGGAGCTACGTGTTCGCGCTGGGGCCGGTCATCTACCGCCAGCGATCCCGAGGCCGAATCACGTTGCGCTCGGCTGATCCGCACGACCTGCCGATCATCGAGAATGGCTTTCTTCAGGACGAGGAGGACGTACGCCGGCTGGTGGAAGGCGTACGATTCGGGCTCGAGGTCGGCGCCCATCCTGCGCTGGAGCGGCTGTCGGAGGGCATTCGGTCCCCGGGGGCCGCGGCGTTGGAGAGCGACGAGACGCTGGCCGAGTGGTGCCGTTCGGTGGCGTCCAGCGGGTTCCATCCGAGCTGTACAGCGAAGATGGCACCACCCGCCGACCCGATGGGCGTGGTCGACCAGTACCTGCGGGTGCGCGGATTCGAGAACCTGTACGTGGCGGACGCGTCGGTGATGCCGGCGTGTCCCCGGGCAAACATCCACCTCACGTCCGTGATGATCGGCGAGCGCGCGGGCGAGTGGTTGCGCGAGGGGATGGTGTGAAGCCCGGCGGGCCCACGCGCTCTACCTGTCGCGGCGTTGGCGCGAAGCGGGCGCGCGCGATTGCCGGGGACCGGCAACGCTGTTACACTTCGGGACCCTCCGCCGCGGGATAGAGGATCGCGCCATGCCTGCCGCCCTCGAACTGCTGCTGCTCGGTACGGGCAGCCCCATCGCCTCTGCGAACCGTTGGGGTCCATCGCAGGTCATCATCGGTGGCGAACGGCGGATCCTCGTCGACTGCGGGTGGGGCGCGACCCGCCGGCTCTACCTCGCCCGCACCCCGCCGCAGACCATCGACGCCGTGTTCTTCACGCATCTGCACTCCGATCACATCACCGACTTCGCGGACTTCATCGTCATGCGGTGGCTCGGCGGCGTGACGTCGCCGCTGCCGGTGTACGGTCCCGAGGGCACCGCTGAGATGGTGGAGGGCTTCCGCCGGGCCGTTGCCGCCGACACTCGCTTCCGGCTGGCGCATCACGGGGAGAAGCTCTCACCGATCGGTACGGCCTGCGAGGTGCGCGAGGTCGCAGCGGGCGAGTCTCCCGAACGCATCGCCACCATCGGCGACATCGAGGTCCTCGCGTTCGCGGTCGACCACCGGCCCGTGCTCCCGGCGTTCGGCTATCGCTTCGAGCGAGCGGGGCGCAGCGTTGTCATCTCGGGCGATACGAACCCGTGCCGCGGGCTCCTCGAAGGCGCCCGGAACGCGGACATGCTGGTGTGTGACTCGCAGCACCGGGGGATGATGGAGGCCTTCGAAGACGGGCTGCGGCGGTTGGGCAACGAGCTCCAGGCCGCGCTCTTACTGGACGCGCACACCTACCACGCGTCGACGGAGGACGCGGCCCGTATCGCAAGGGACGCGAGCGTCCGTCATCTGGTGCTGTCGCACGTCATGCCGCCGATTCCTGATGAGGGTCCCGAGGTCGACGCCTTCGTCCGAGGTCTGTCCGACATCTTCGGTGGTCGCATTACGGTCGGTCGGGACCTCTTGCGACTGGAAGTGACATAAGGGCGCGCGTCGGCGCGTGGCTGGCGTCGCCCGAGACACGAGAACGCGCCCCGGCGGTCGCTGCCTTCGGAGCGTGAGCCGACTTCGGGAGCAGGTCCTGGTGGGCCCTCTGGGATTCGAACCCAGGACCGACGGATTAAAAGTCCGCTGCTCTGCCTGACTGAGCTAAGGGCCCGCCGCAGTATACCAGCGGCGGCAGACGCCCAGTCGTTGACGAGTCCTTAATCCCGAGGCAACGAGCGGTTAACCCTCACCTGTGCGCCTACGACTACCGTAGGAAGCGAACGCTAGCGATCACAAACATGTCTAAATTGAAGGAAGAAGGGCGATGATCGATCGATTGCCAGTACGGCACGTTCTTAGTGAGATGCACGAGGCGTTTCTCGTAGGTGCCAATGGAACGACCGAGCTCTGGCTCATCCGCCATGCCGACGCCTACGACGGCCTCGCGCTCGAGCGCAGCGCTACCGCAGAACCGTTCGACCCGGGGTTGAGCGAGCGCGGGTTGCGTCAAGCGGAAGCGCTCGCCGTCCGCCTTGCGCGTGTCGGCATCGCGGCCGTCTACAGTAGCCACATCCGCCGCGCGTTTGAGACGGCCAGCGTAGTTGGCCGCACGCTGGGAATGGGAGTGAGCGTTCGCCCAGACCTGCGTGAAGTGGAATTCTCCTTCACCGGCGCAGGTAGCGCTGCCGATCGGTTCCAGGCCCTGCAGGACGCGCTCGAGCGATTTCGCGCCACGCGGTCGTGGTCGGCGTTCGGCGACTCGGAGCCTATGGACACGGTCCGCCGCCGCATGCAGGCCGAACTCGATGCCATCGCACGGAATCATCCCGGCGAACGCGTCGCCGTTGTCTCACACGGTGGTGCCATCGCCGCCTACCTCGCGCACGTTCTCGATTCATCGCGGGAGATCCCTCTCCTTCCCGACTACACGAGCATTTCCATCGTGCTCGCACGGGCAGGTCAGCGCTTTCTCTATCGCGCCAACGATACGGCGCATCTCGAGCCGGCGCTGGCGACAGTCTGACGTTCGCTGACCTCCTGCCGGCCCCTGGCGCAGCGGCGAAGCCTACGACCCCCGGCTTCGCCGCTGGCCTTCCTCAGTGCGGCGGCACGGGCGTGCCCGGCGTGTGCATCAGATTCCTCACCTCGCGCACGCCCTCTACACGCTTGGCCATGCGCACCACGCGCTCGATCATCTCCTGGGTCGGGAGCTCGCCCCGAAGAGTGACGATGCCCTCGTACGCGTCGACGTTGATGGCGCCGTCCGGGATGTCGGCGGGCGCGAAGATCTCGGACCGTACCCGCTGCGCGAGGGTGACGTTGTCGGGCGGCGTCTCGGCGTCCGGGTGCAGGATGTGACCGACCTCGTGCGCCACTTCGTGTTCGAGTCCATGCAGCCGCCCGGCCACGTAGCGGGCCCGATGCTCGAGGCGCTCCGGCGCCTTACGCGTGACGAAGTGGTATGCCTTCACGACCTTGTCGCGCATCAGCGCGCGCCGTCGTCGGCCCAGACGCGGATCGAAGACATACATCATCCCCGCTCCTAGCGCGAGGAGCGAAGCCCAGAGCAGCGGCGTGGCCCACGTCCGGGCACGCGGAAGCCGCACCGCTGGCATCGGCGCAAGGGGACGGCGGAGCAACCGAACGCGGAGCGAGCGCCGGGGACGCCGCCGCCAGCGGTCGAAGCGGAGGCGAGGCAACGGAATGGAGGCGCTCGGGCGTCGGCGGGCGAGTGGACGGAGCATCGTGGTGCCTCCTTTCGCTGTGGGGACGGCGCGGCGCCGCTCGAGCGGAGCCGCATCCGTCCGGCTCCTCGTCGAGATCTCTATTCTACGCCTGTGGTCCAGCGGGTGATGCCGACCGTTTCCAGTTTCGCCTGGAAGCGGCATCACTACCAGCGCCGTCCGGTCCGAACGCGGGCGCCATTGGTCGCGTGCCGAATGACCCCAACGGAGCCAAAGCTGCTATCGTTGACGGCGCCGGCGGGCGCAGAGCGGGGAGCGCGCGATGGAGTTCTTCCGGCGTCACCGATTCGCGTTCCAAGCGCTGCTCAGCGCGCTCTTCGTGCTGCTGCTGGTCTGGCGCGTCGACCTACGTGAAGCCTTTACGCGCCTGCGGGACGTCGACTACCGCTGGGCTGTCCTCGGCGTGTTCGTGTTCACGTTCTCGAAGTTCGTGCACTCGTACCGCTGGCGCGTGTTCTTGTGGCGTCGCCCCGGCGTGTCTGTGGGCCAGCTCTTCGGCATCTTCCTCATGCACAACCTCGTGAACGCTCTCGTGCCACTGCGGGCGGGCGATGTGCTGCGCGTCCAGGTCGCTAACCAGCGATTCGGCATCCCTCGTGCCGAACTGACAGCCACCGTGTTCGTCGTCGAAACGCTGCTCGATGGCGTCGTGTTCGTGGCCTTGCTCTTCGTGGGACTGTTCTTCCTGGATCTGCCGTTCTTTTCGAAGCCGCTGTTCGGGACCCTCGCCGCGCTCGTGACGCTCGGGTTCCTCGTGGCCCTGGGCCTCGCCCGGGTGGACGTGCGCCGCGACTTTTCGGCCGTGCGCCCGGTGCGATGGTTGCCTGGCCGGGCGCGGCGATCCGTGGGTGAGGCCATCCCGCGCTTCCTGGAAGGACTGGAGTCGCTCCGTCGGCCGAGGCTCGCGCTCGAGGCAGTCGGCATCTCGTTCGCCGCGTGGCTGATCGAAGTGGTGGTGTACTGGTTCCTGGGCCACGCGTTCGGCCTCGGTTTGTCGTTCTCCGACTACGTTCTGGTGATGATCGGCGCCAACGTCGTGGTGTCGCTGCCCTTGACCCCGTGGGACATCGGGCCGTACGAGGTGGCGGTGGCGGAGGTGCTAGTGCTGCTCGGCGTCGACCGGGACGTCGCCGGGAGCTACGCCGTGGGCTCTCACTTGCTCCTGCTGGTCTGGATCAGCCTGACGGGGATCGCCGCCATGTGGGCGCTCGGCTTGCGGCCGCGGGACCTTCTGGGCGGGCTGGCTGAGGAGGAGGCGGAGCCAGCGGCGGAGCAGCGGCCCACCGAGGGCTGAGGCCTACTTGTTGCAGGTCAACCGCAGCGCTCCCGCGATGGCTTCGTCGAGCGTGCACTCGTGTAGGATTCCCCCCTTCAAGCGCTCGCTGACGGTGAGGAGGCGCTGCGCGTCCTCGTTCGCGGCGATCACGGTTTCGTCACGGACGTTGACGTGGAACGACGGCTTGGCCTGAAACTCGGCATCGGGCAGCGGCTCGCACGAGACCGTCCACAGGCTGTCGTCGCCTGCGTTGGCTTCACACTGGAGCTGGGCGAAGACCAGCCTCGCGCCCGGCGAGACCATGACCTGACGCACCACGTCGATGGCCCGCTCGCTTCCGGACGACGAAGCGCACGCGGTAGCGAGAGCGCCGCCGAGGACGATGAAGGAGAGCAGCGCACGGTGGGTCACGATCGGTCCTCTCCGAAGCACAACGGGCAGCGGCGGGGGGCCGTTACACGGGTGTTCCCTGATCAGAGTCGGCGGGGAGCTCCCCTAAGCGTAGCCCCTGACGGAGCGACGCGCCACGGCTCGCGTCCAATCGCTCGCAGGCGCGTTGACAGGCTCCACCGAACCCGGATATCGTTCGGGCACGTTGGCGGCGCAGTAAAGGAGCGGACGAACACGATGGCTGCAGCGGTCATTGGCTGCGCGTTCCGCGTTGGGCAGGTTCTTCGCAAGGGTGACCTGCCGGTGGGCGGGAATCGTGCGCTCTTCGTGAGGCCCGCGCCGTGTTGACGTAGTCCTCCCGAACGGTTCCGGTCTCCGACCCACCACCGCGAGCGCGGTCCGGTGGGTTTTTAGTGTTTCCATGGCGGGCGCGGGTCCGGCGAACGTGCGACGTCCGCCGTGTTTGGATCACGTGCCGGCACGAGGAGATGGTCCCATGCAATCTATCGCAGTAGAGGCGAACGCCGTCACGAAGGTCTTCGGTGGCGGCCCCTCCATGCTGGAGCGCCTGTTCCCACGGAAGAACGGCCGGGCGAAGCTGGCTGCGTTCAAGGCGCTGGACGGCGTGTCGTTCGCGGTCGAGCGCGGCGAAATCTACGGCATCATCGGCGCCAACGGCTCGGGGAAGTCCACGCTCGTCCGGATCCTGAGCACGCTGCTGTTGCCGGATGCGGGCGCCGTGCGGATCTTCGGCCACGATGCGCTTCGCGAGGCCATGCGTGTGCGCGCGCTCATCAACCGCGTCTCGGCCGATCCCTCCTTCTTTCGCGAGATGAGCGCTCGGGAAAACCTGCTGTTCTTTGGGCGCGTCTACGGCCTCACGACGAGGGAGATCGCGCGGCGAACGAAGGAGATCCTGACGCGGCTCGGCGTGAGCGCCGAGCTGGCGTCGGAGCCCATGAGTCACCTCTCGCGAGGCCAGCAGCAAAAGATCGCGGTCGCGCGGTCGTTTCTCACGTCGCCCGTGTTGGTGCTCCTGGACGAGCCGACGACCGGCCTGGACCCCCGCAGCAAGCGAGACGTCCAAGCTTTCGTCCGTGAGGTGCGCGAGCGACACGACGCCACGATTCTGCTGACCACGCACGACATGGAGGAGGCGGAGCTCCTCTGTGAGCGCATCGCGTTCTTGGCCGGCGGGCGCATCGTGGCGGAAGGCACCCCGTGGGCGCTGCGGCGCGCGGTGGCTCGAACGCGCAACGAGCCCATCGAGCGCATCACGATGGAGACCGTCTTCATGGAGCTGACCGGCCGGAGCATCGAAGAAGACGAAACGCCCCTGGAGGTGGCGGTCCATGGCTAGCATCGCGGAACGCGTCGCGCTCCCCGGACGGGCGGGCTGGTGGTATCTGGCCTGGGCGTTCGTGGAGCGCCAGACGAATCTTTGGAAGCGCTACTGGGCGTGGGAGCTGGTGTGGCTCGTGTACGGCGCCGTGAACACCCTGGCCATCACGTTCATCGCCGAGGAGGTCGGCGCGCAGGGAATCGCCCAGGGCGACGACGTCTCGGGGCTCGTATCGTTCCTCCTCATCGGCACGCTGGTGTGGGCTTACCTGTCCGCGGTGCTGGACGACGTCAGCCTCGTGATCACGTGGGAGCGCTGGGAAGGGACCATCGAGCACACGCTGATGGCGCCGGTGTCCCGCGCCATCCATCTCATCGGGATGGGGATCTTCGGCGTGCTGCAGCCACGGTGCGGACGCTGCTCATCTTCGCGATCGCGGTGCCGTTCTTCTCGGTGCGTCTCGGCGACGCCGATTGGCTGGCGGCGGCGTCGGTGCTGTTCGTCGGGAGCGCGAGCGTCGCCGGCCTCGCGATCCTCGCGGGCGTTCTGCCCCTGCTCTATCCGGAGCGCGGGACGCAGATGTCGTTCATGGTCCAGGCGGCGGTGCTGCTGGTGTCGGGCGTGTACTACAGCGTGGACGTCCTGCCCGGGTGGCTCCAGGTGTGTTCCTACGTGAGCCCGGCGACCTACATCCTCGACGGGATCCGCGCTGCCATCATCGACGGGCAGGGAGTGGCAGGCGTGGCCGACGAGCTGGCCGTGTTGGCCTTGTTCGGGGTCGCGCTCGTGCCGGGCAGCATCGCCGTGTTCGCCATCGCCGAGCGCTGGGCCCGCAGGACAGGGCGGCTCAAGCGCCAGGGCTGAGACGTCACATGGCGCCTCCCTGCGTGCTTGGGGGCGCGTCACTCGCCGATGAGGAAGCGGAAGCCCGCGAGCGACAGCACATCGTTGGCGCCGTCTTCGATGAGCGAGGCCCTCGCGTCGCGCAGCAGCATCTCGACGAGCGTGCCCTTGGCCAGCCCCAACCCTCCGAAGATCTGGATGGCATCGGACGCGAGCTCGAACGCCGTCTGGGTGCAGTACACCTTGGCGGCGATGGAATAGTGGGTGGTGGGCTGGCCGCTCATGAGGCGCTGATTGGCGAGTCGAGACAGGGCTCGCGCGGACTCCAGCTTCGTGAACATATCGAAGAGCTTCTTCTGGACGAGCTGGTGCTGGGCGATGGGCACGCCGCCCTGGACGCGCTGCTGAGCGTAGGCCAGCGCTTCCTCGAACGCGGCCCTGGCGACGCCGCAGAACGTCGCGCTCATGCCAGCGTTGGCGCTCGCGAGGATGGTATCCGTCGCCGCGCCGAACGTGCCGGGCTCGACGATCATGTAGTGCCGCGGGATACGCACGTTATCGAAGAAGATCTCGCCCTGGTTCAGGGCGCGCTGGCCGAGCTTGTTGAGCGGCTTGCCCCGGGTCACGCCGGGCAAGTTCAGCGGGACGATGGCGACGCCCGTGCCGGCCATTCCCATCGATGGTTCGACGCACAGGAACGCGAGCGTGTGCGTCGCGATGGTGCCGTTGGAGACCCACGCCGACTTCTGACCGTTGATGACCCACTCGTCGCCGTCCCTGCGGGCCATGCATTCGAAGTGGATGTCGGGCCGCGAGTGTTTGCCCGAATAGAGGATGGCGTCCGAACCGTGGTTGGGCTCAGTCGCGCACCAGCAGCCGATGTACTTGCCTTCGGTGTCCTCCACGAACGGCATCACCACCTCGCGCATCAGGTCCGGGTTTCCCGTCATCGCGGCGAAGCGAAAGGGCATCGACGTGACGCCGAGGCTGATGGACAGACCAGCGTTGCCCCAGCCGAACTCTTCGCTGACCACCCAGGCGTCGGCAGGTGAAAGACCAGCGCCCCCGAGCTCGGGCGGGAAGCCCCGCAGGTGATATCCGGCCTTGTACGCGGCGCGGAAGGCGTCCCACAGGCGTGACCTCGGCGCGATGACCTCTTCGGGCGATAGACCATCGAGCTCCATCGCGATGGGCCGCATCACCTCCGCGGCGAAGCGGTGCGCCTGCTCCCTGAGCTGAATCTGTTCGGGCGTCAGCCCGTAGTTGACGTCGACCGCGATGGCCATGGCCAACCTCCTCCCGTCAGCGGTCGAAGATGAGCACGTTGACGCCGCCGATGCCGGCGTTGTGGACGAGGCCGACCTTCGCGTCACGGACCTGGCGCGGGCCGGCCTGGCCCCGAAGCTGCCGCACGATTTCGGCGACCATCGCTCCGCCTGTCGCGCCCATGGGATGGCCCCGGCTCAGGAGACCGCCATCCGTGTTCACGGGATACTTTCCTCCGATCTCGGTGCCGCCCTCCCAGACGAAGGGTCCCCCTTCACCGGGCCTGACGTATCCCAGCTCCTCGATGGTCAGGATCTCGCCCGGCGTGAACGCGTCGTGGACCTGGGTCACGTTGATGTCCTCGGGGCCGACGCCGGCGGCTGCGTAGGCGCGGCGCGCCACCAGCGCCGTCGGCCCCTCGCCCAGCGATTCGGACTCGGGGCTGTACATGGGCGAGCCGCCGGCCCAGGCGCGCAGCCGCACGAACGAGCGGGCGTGCTTCCGGGCGAAGCGGCGCGACGCGAGGATCACCGCCGAGGCCCCATCGCTCGTGGGGCAGCACTGGTAGAGCGTGAGCGGGTCGCAGACCATCCGGGAATTGAGCACCTCCTCCAGCGTGAGCGCGATCCGGTACTGGGCGTAGGGGTTGTGCAGGGCGTTTCGGTGCGACTTGACGCTCACCTGGGCGAAGTGCTCGGGTCTCGTGCCGTAGAGCGCCATATGGCGCTGGGCCATCATGGCGTACGCCGCCGGCATCACGTTCAGGCCCATGAGCGAGGCGTAGTTGGTAGCGCCGGCGCCGCCGACCGCAAGCATCCCTCGCTGCATCTTCTCGACGCCGATGACCATCGCCGTCTCGACCACGCCGGCGCGGATCATGTCGGCGGCGTGCATCAGCGCGCGGGACGAGCTAGCGCACGCGAGCTCGACGTTGGTGATGGGGATGCCGTGCTGTCCGAGCTCCCCGAAGATGCGCATGCCGACGCCGACCGGCGGTCCTGTCCCTCCGACGCGGCCGACGAACCCGGCTTGGATGTCCTTGAACTCCAGCCCAGCGTCGTCCAGCGCGGCGAGGGCCGCTTCGCGTCCCAGGTCCTCGATCGCGAGGTCTGGGAAGCGTCCGAAGGGATGGAGGCCGACGCCGAGGACAACCACATCGTTGGCGCTCATGGCGCTTCCTCCCGCGGCCGGAACGCGTAGGCCACCACGTCGTTGCCGCTTTCGTCCTGCCGCACCGTCATGAGTGTCGTCTCCACCGGCATCCCGATGGCGACGGCCTCAGGAGCTACGCCCGTCAGCACCGTCTGCACCGTGGGGCCGTCGTCGAGCCGCACCTGGGCGATGGGGTAGGGCGCCTCCATCACCGAGCCCGGTGGCGTCTGGCGGACGATCGTGAACGTCGTGACGCGGCCGGTGGGGCTCAGGAGGCAGCGCTCGAGTCCCCGATGGGCGCAGGCGAGACAGATGGCGCGGGTTCCTGCGAACCGGGCACCGCAGCGCGGGCACAGACTTCCGTAGAGCCGCGGCGGCTCGGCCGGGTCGTCGGGAATCGAAAACAGCCCCTCTCGCAGGGGCACGCGCCTGCGCGAACCCGTGGCCGTCATGGAGCTACTTCTTGCGGCTCTTCCGGGGTGAGGCCGTCCCCTTCTTGCGCGCGGCCGCCTTCTTCCGCTCCTTCGCTTCGGCCGCCTTCTTCGCGGCCTCCATGATCTCCGGCGGCAACGCCATCGTTTCTGCGAACATCCCCGTCCTCCTCCTATGGCTTCAACTTCTCCACATCGACGCGAATCGCCCGGTCGACCGGCGTGGGCTGCCACTGGATGGGCCAGTACCGGAGGTGGCCGTATCCTCCCGCGAGGTGCAGCCACTTCACCATGCCCGGCTCGAGGTCCATAGGCCCGCGCCACCCGTTGAACTGATATGGGTCCCAGCCGTTGTAGACGATGACCTGGCCGGGCATGACGCTGGGCGACAGCTTCACGCGCACCTTGAATTCACCCATGTCGTTGAAGACCCGCACCTCTTCGTCGTCCTCGATCCCGCGCCGGAACGCGTCCCCCGTGTTCATGACCATGTGGGGCTGGCCTCGGTGCGTCTCCAGCATGAGCTTGTTCGTGATGTTGATGGAGTGGATCGACCAGCGGTTATGGCCCGAGGTCAGGAAGAAGGGATAGTCGCCGCCCATCTTCGGGTTGGGCTTATAGGTCGGCCACTCCTCGCCGGCCTCGAGGAACCACGGGTGGTCCAGGTAGTACTGGGCCCGGCGGGTGAGGGTGGGGTACGGCAGTTTCCCTCGCGTGTGCCACGTGAGCGTGGCGAAGGTCGAGTCCGGCTCGATGTCGCCCGCCTGATTCAGCGCCAGGACGGACATGCCCCAGTCCTGGAAGCGGACATAGCCGCGCTCCTTCAAGTCGCGCAGAGTCAGGTCGCTGGGCAGGGCACCCGTCAGGGTCGCGTCGCGGACCATCTCGTTCACGGCCTGGATGGGCTTCGCGATGGCGCCCCCGAGCGTCAGCCGGTCGTACAGTCCCTGAAGCGATCGGCGCGTTCCGCGCCCGTCTTCGTATTCCGTGAACTCGCGCTGGCGCGCTCGCTCTTCGATCTTCCGGGCGATGAGCTGGGCGATTTCGTATTCGGTCTTCGCCTCGCCCACGGGCTTGGCTGCGGGCTCGCTGTAGATGAGCAAGAGCATGTGCGGCGTCGGCAGGTGGAAGGCGGGCCGTTCGTACTGGTTCGTCACCGGCAGCACGATGTCGGACCACATCGCCGTCGTGCTGAGGCGGAAATCGATGGTGACGATCTTCTTGAGTTTGGGCCACAGGTGCCGCAGCAACATGTTCTGGCCGCCACGCACGCGGCGGAGCGTGTTGCCGCCCGACTGGAAGAGCACGCGCGGTTCCGTATTCGGGCCGGGGCGCGCGACGCCTTCCCACCATCCGTGCGCCAGCGCCTCCTGGAGGTACTCGTCGAACGGGCGACGCATGGCGTCGTCGTGCCAGGCGGCGTTGTTCCAGTTCTCTCGGTAGCCGCAGTGGTAGTACCAGAAGAAGGCCGGCGGAATCATCGACATCTGGCCGCTGCGGGCGGCCTGCACCGCCATCTCGATCCCCGCCATTTCGTCCGTCCGCGTTTCGTCGAGCATCTTGAGGGCGGAGATCATCTGCTCGTGAAGCGCGATGACCTTGCGCGCCGCGCGCCGCCCCGGCCGCTCCTTCGAGCCGACGATGGCCGGGCCGTCGAACAGCCCCACCGACCAGCAGCCCACGCCGGTGCCCTTCTTCCCGAAGTTGCCCGTGAGTCCGAGCAGAAGGTTCACCGACCGGAGGGTGAGGTCACCGTGGTAGTACTTGAGCGACGTACCTCCCGCGAACGCCACTGTCCGCTTCCGGGCGACCTTCCGCGCCAGGTCACGGATGTTGTCGGGATGGATGCCACAGATGGCGGACGCTCGCTCCGGCGTGAAGTGCCGGTCGAGGTGCTTCCGCAAGAGCGAGAACGCTGGGGCGACGACGACGTCGCTCCCGTCGCGTAGCGTCACGTGGAAGCGTCCCTCCAGCGCCGGGTCGACGTCGCCCAGCTCGAGCGTCGTCTTTGGCGCTTCGGCGAGCCGGGCGGCGCCCTGGTCCCAGAAGTAGAACTGGTCGTCTGCGCCGTCCTCATGCAAGTCGGATGCCCGGAGAAACCGCTCGGTGTCGAGTCGGATGAGCAGCGGGAGGTCCGTCTGTTCCTTCACGAAGGCCGCGTTGTACAAGCCCTCTTCGATGATGACCTGGCAGGCGCCCAGCGCCCATGCCGCGTCGGTGCCCGCCTTCACCGGGAGGTAGTAGTCGGCGTGCATGTGCGAGGGGCTCACGTCGGGTGCGAAGAGATATACCTCCGAGCCCTTGTAGCGCGCCTCCGCGATGTAGTGGTACGACGCCGTGATGGTGTAGACGGGGTTGGTCTGGAACAGGAGGAAGAGCTCGGCATGGAACAGGTCGTCCAGGCTGCTGCACAGGTTGAACTTGCCGAACGTGAGGTAGATGCCGGGCGAGAAGTCGTTGATCTCCGCGTTCACGTCGGTGACGACGCCGCCCAACATGTGCATGAGGCGGTTGTGGCCGAACCCGGTCCACGTGCCGCCTTCGGCGCCCATGAGGGTGACGATGGACTCCGGCCCCTGCTCCTGGATGGCGTCGATGATGGCGTCGGCGATCTCCTCGGCCGCCTCGTCCCAGGTGATGCGCTCCCACTTCCCTTCGCCACGCTCTCCCGCGCGCCGGAGGGGATACTGGAGCCGCTCCTCGCCGTACAGGGTGCGGCTCCAGGCCACGCCCTTCTGGCACCCCATCGGGTTGAAGTCGGGGACTCCGGGTTCGATGACGTCGAACGTCCCGGCCTGCTCCTCGCGGAAGACGCGCCCGTCGCGGACGTAGACGCGCATGGGGCAGTTGCCTGGGTAGCAGTCCACGCAGTGCGTGCCCCAGTGGACGCGGTCCCAGGCGATCTGCTTGCGGTAGCGTTGCTCGGTCTTCGTCGGACGGCGGCGGAGCGTCGCGGAGCGCGCCGTTCGGGTCTCGGTCATCTGCTCCCTCCTGGCGGCTCCCGCGGGGATGTCGACTGGGCGAATATCGCGTCCGAGCGGAATCGTCACAAGAGACGAACGGCAGGGGGCCGGATGGTCCGTTTGTCCCACGACTCGGCAGGCAACGCGGCCCTTTGCCGGGAATCTACCCTGCCCTAGCGTTGCAGCACTCGGAGGTGATGGCGCCAGTATGCCAGCGGATCCCTTGACACCGACCGCTCGCGGCTCCAGGACGCGCCGTCAGGTCGCCATGGTCTTCGACCTGAACAAATGCATGGGCTGCCAGACGTGCTCGGTGGCGTGCAAGACGCTGTGGACCCGGGATGAGGGCACGGACTACCAGTGGTGGATGACGGTGAACACCCTGCCCGGACGGGGCTGCCCAAAGGACTGGGAGCAGATGGGCGGTGGCTACCGGGAGGGGGTGCCCCAGGCGGGCATCTTGCCGACGCGGCAGGAGTTCGGCGGGGGCTGGGACTTCAACTACGAGGAGGTGTTCTACTCGGGGAAAGGGAACCGGGTGCACCTGCAGCCGGTGGGTGAGAAGCCGACGTGGGGACCGAACTGGGACGAGGACCAGGGAGCAGGGGAGTATCCGAACGCGTACTACTTCTACATGCCGCGGCTGTGCAACCACTGCACGCGGCCGGCGTGCGTGGAGGCGTGTCCTCGGGGTGCGATGTACAAGCGGCCGGAGGACGGGATCGTGTTGCGGGATGAGGAGCGGTGCCGTGGGTACCAGTTCTGCGCGGAGGCGTGTCCGTACAAGAAGATTTACTTCAACTACGTGCGGAAGGTGAGCCAGCACTGCATCATGTGCTTCCCGCGGCTGGAGCAGGGGGTAGCGCCGGCGTGTGCGCGGCAGTGTCCTGGTCGGCTGGTGTTCGTGGGGTATCTGAACGACAAGGAGCGGCC